>Ga0256404_1000166_pt1 | contig 161601 bp, 125 predicted proteins | sample RumenRJG_01DNA_FD_185990 | JGI IMG/M metagenome (GOLD analysis project Ga0256404, IMG submission 185990) | Bovine rumen microbial communities from Lethbridge, Alberta, Canada - RJG_01 | ecosystem: Host-associated > Mammals > Digestive system > Stomach > Rumen | place: Canada: Alberta...
ACTGCTTTTAGAATGTGCAGAACGTGCAGAAAAGAAGCGAGGCAAGTACCTGTTTGCCAAGTACTTGCCTCGTATCTCACTAATTTTCAGCATCTTTCGATTATTCCTCGACAGCTGCCTGCGCGGCGGCAAGGCGAGCGATAGGCACGCGGAAAGGCGAGCAGCTCACGTAGTCGAGGCCCACACGGTGGCAGAACTTCACGCTCTCGGGTTCACCGCCATGCTCACCACAGATACCACACTTCAGGTCGGGGTTGGTAGAGCGACCCTTCTTCACACCCATCTCAACCAACTGACCTACACCGGTCTGGTCAAGCACCTGGAACGGATCCACCTCCAGAATCTTATTGTCGAGATACGTCGGCAGGAACCGGGCAACATCGTCGCGGCTGTAGCCGAAGGTCATCTGCGTCAGGTCGTTGGTACCGAAGCTGAAGTAGTCAGCGTACTTCGCAATCTGGTCAGCGGTGAGGGCTGCACGAGGAATCTCAATCATCGTACCGAGCTTGAACTGCACCCCTACGCCTTCCTCTTCGAAGAGCTCCTTGGCAGCCTGACGGATGACGCCCTGCTGCTGCGCGAGTTCCTTATAGGTACCCACGAGCGGGACCATAATCTCAGGACGGGGGTCGAAGCCCTCTTTCTTCAGCTGGATGGCAGCGCCGAGGATAGCCTTCGTCTGCATGGCGGTAATCTCAGGATAGGTGATGCCCAGACGGCAGCCACGCAGGCCCAGCATCGGGTTGACCTCCTGCAGGGCAGCCACACGCTGCTTGATGTAGTCGAGGCTCTTGCCCATCTCCTCAGCCATCACCTTCTGACCGGCTTCGTCTTTGGGCACGAACTCGTGGAGTGGCGGGTCGAGCAGACGAATATTGACCGACAAGCCATCCATGCACTTCAGAATGCCATAGAAGTCCTTCTTCTGCAGCGGCAGCAGCTTAGCCAGTGCTTTCTCACGGCCAGCCTTGTCGTCGGCGAGAATCATCTCGCGCATCGGCTTAATCTTGTCGGCATCGAAGAACATGTGCTCGGTGCGGCAGAGACCGATACCCACGGCGCCGAAGCGCTTAGCCACCTCAGCATCGTGCGGGGTGTCGGCATTGGTGCGCACCACCATACGGGTGTATTTGTTGCAGAGGTTCATCAGCTCGGCGAAGTCACCGGAGACCTCAGCAGGCTTCGTGGTCACCTCACCCTCATACACCTCACCGGTAGAGCCGTTGAGCGAAATGAAGTCGCCCTCGTGGAGCAATACGCCGTCGATCTCAACGGTGCGGGCCTTGTAGTCAACGTTGATGGCGCCTGCACCCGACACGCAGCACTTACCCATGCCGCGGGCCACCACGGCAGCGTGAGAGGTCATGCCGCCACGGGCAGTCAGAATACCCTCGGCAGCGCTCATACCGGCCAGATCCTCAGGTGAGGTCTCGATACGGACCATCACCACCTGATGACCCTCGTCATGCCACTTGGCGGCATCGTCGGCGAAGAAGACAATCTGACCGCAGGCGGCACCCGGCGATGCGGGGAGACCACGCGTCAGCACCTTTGCCTTACCCAGTGCGGCCTTGTCGAAGACCGGGTGGAGCAGCTCGTCGAGCTTGTTGGGCTCACAGCGCTCAATGGCCGTCTTCTCATCAATCATACCCTCGTGGAGCAGATCCATGGCAATCTTCACCATAGCGGTACCCGTGCGCTTACCGTTGCGCGTCTGCAGGAACCAGAGCTTGCCCTCCTGAACGGTGAACTCCATATCCTGCATATCACGATAGTGTTCCTCGAGCTTCTCCTGGATACCATTCAACTGCTGATAAATCTCAGGCATAGCCTCCTCCATAGAAGGATACTTGGCTACGCGCTCTTCCTCAGAGATACCGGCACGCTCAGCCCAGCGCTGAGAACCCAGCTTGGTAATCTGCTGGGGAGTACGGATACCGGCTACGACATCCTCACCCTGAGCATTGACCAGATACTCACCGTTGAACACGTTCTCACCATTGGCAGCATCGCGGCTGAAGCATACACCGGTAGCAGAGGTATCGCCCATGTTACCGAATACCATAGCCATCACGCTGACAGCGGTACCCCACTCGTCGGGGATGCCTTCCATCTTGCGGTAGAGGATGGCGCGCTCGTTCATCCAGCTGCGGAACACGGCGCAGATGGCCCCCCAGAGCTGCTCGATGGGATCGTCGGGGAAGTCCTTGCCCGTGCGCTCCTTGATGGCCTCCTTGAACAGCTTCACCAGCTTCTTCAGCTCGTCGACGTTCAGGTCCTTATCCAGCTTCACGCCGCGCTCTTCCTTCACCTTCTCGATGATTTCCTCGAACGGGTCGATGTCGGTCTTGTTCACGGGCTTCATCTCCAGCACCACGTCGCCATACATCTGGACGAAGCGGCGATAGCTGTCGTAGACAAAGTGGGGGTTCTGGGTCTTCTTCACCATGCCCTCGGCCACCTCGTCGTTCAGACCAAGGTTGAGGATGGTGTCCATCATGCCAGGCATGGAGGCGCGAGCACCCGAGCGAACTGAAACGAGCAGGGGATTCTCCTTGTCGCCGAACTTCGAGTTCATCAGCACCTCGATGTGCTTCACGGCAGCCGTCACGTCGTCGTTGAGGAGCTCCATGATCTTCTGCTGGCCAACCTGATAGTATTCGTTGCAGCAGTCTGTAGTGATGGTGAAACCTGGAGGAACGGGAACACCAATCAGGTTCATCTCGGCAAGGTTAGCACCTTTGCCGCCAAGTTCCTCACGCATTTGTGCATTACCCTCGGCTTTGCCGTTACCGAAAAGGTAAACTCTTTTCTGACTCATACTTTTGATTTTATTAATCGTTTATAATAAAGATTTTTTCAATTGTGCAAAGATAATGTTTTTTTTATTCCACAAAATATTTCTATGTTTTTTTTATTCGGAGCCGATATACAGGAAAATCATACCCAGCAAAACAAGTATCAAGTCGAGTGTCTTTGCCTTAAGATTCTTCTCATGAAAGAACGCCGCACCGAAAAGGAAACTGACCACAACGCTACTACGGCGTACCATTGATACAATGCTGATCATAGCATCTGGTATTGATAACGAATAGAAATACACAAAATCGGCAGCACTTGGGAAAAGACTTACTCCGACAATAAACCAGTTCCAATGAAAAGGTGTGGTTTTCTTATGTGTAGGCCACCATAGCACGATTAGCACCACACCCATCATGATGCACTGGTAGAATGTGTACCAGCTTTGAACTATCATTTTGTCAAGACCTGCCCCACCCTCGTTCACAGGAGCCATTAGATAACGGTCATAGAGACCGCTGACTGCTCCCAAAAATGCAGAACCGACAACCATGTATATCCAATGGTCGTGCTTGAAGTCGATTCCTTCTTTCTTGCTGCTGTTACTAAGCATGAAAAATGACGCAACGGCAAGGAACCACACCAATCCACTGCCAGCCGTTCAGCCGTCAATATGATACTCATTAATCCAGTATTTCACACTCTCTATCATGAACTGCCTCATCATCGGTTTCTCACTTGCTGTCTCGTTACCGCAGCCGCTACCGTCTGAATATATTCCGTCGGCGTTCTTGCGGAAGAAGTAGTCGGGATAGGTTTTCTGGAAATTAGAGTTCGCGATGTCGAAGGTGTGGTTATACACCACATCGAGGATTACGCGTATGCCTGCATTATGAAGTGAATGGACCATCTGTTTAAATTCACTGATGCGTGTCAAGGGACAAAGGGCATTGGTGCTGTAGCTACCCTCCGGCACGTTGTAGTTAAGAGGGTCGTAACCCCAGTTATATTGTGGCTTGTTTGGTTTCATTTTATGCCGCTACCTGCTCTCCCACGGGGAGTGGGCGAAGAGGGCCTTCAGAGGAAAGACTGAATGTCTTTCCGTGCCCGATGAGGGGAGCCATACCTTCTATGGCGACGGAGGAGTCCTTCAAATTTCAATATTTATTCTTAGGAGTTACCGCTTCGCTCAGGAGTTATCGGCCTTACGGCCTAGGAGTTACCTGACTTTCAGCCCTCCGAAGTTACCGCTTCGCTCCGACGATTGTTCTACACACGTTCGTTTTCGTTTTCGTCGCTAACCGCTAACCGCTATCCGATTTAAGTTTTCGTCTTTCGTTTTTCGTTGATGTTTTCGTTAAATCTCAACTATCGTCTTTAACTCCTGTCCGAATGGACGAGCGAAGCGATAACTCCTATAACTCCTATAAGTAATTCTCAATTCACCTGGTTAGCGGCCTGCTCTCTTATTCATTCTTCTTGCCAATTTTCACCTTTGCATCACCTGTCACTTCGGCGTTGTTACCGCCGCCATAGACATCACCTCGGATGTCAGCGCCCAGGACGTCCTGCTTCTCGTAGTAGGTGGTTCCATCTGCGGCAGTGCCTTCGGCATCCGTGTAGATAAACGGACTTTCTGTTGTTCCTGCACCGCTGCGGGTGTAGCAGCCAGCTGGCAAAGCTTCACCTGCGGTCACCTCTTTCACGATATAGACCTCCGCTTGAGTTGCAATGTTGACCGTCGTATTACCCATCACCTTGGCAGCATTACCACCACCAAAGACAGTATGGATAGCACCCATCTTTCCCTTGGCATGTGACGGGATGGGATAGTGATTGGGCGTTTCCTCATCCTCACCGACAACCGACGTATCGTCGTTATACCATTTGCCGTAGACCTCGTTGACGTTCACCGTCGGATTGCCCACCATCGTAGCACCGCTACCAAAGCCACCGCCAAAGACTTTACCGATACTGGTAAATGACATCACGTTGACCTGTGGATCATCGTAGAGCTTCGTGCCAGTCTCTTTCGGTGTGTCATCATCGTTGTAGCCATAAACAGAGTAACCTGCCTGGTTACCACCACCATAGAGTTCACCAATCTTGATAGGACGACAGCCAACCTCCTGAATGTTCACGGTGATGGAACCATCGATTGTACCACTGAGGTTATTACCACCAAACACACGGTCGAAGGTACCATTGGTGATATTCAACGTGACATTACCCTTAATAGCAGCAGCCTCAGCACCGCCATAGGCAGCCTGCAGTCCTGGAATACAAGCCATGTGCAACTTAGCCTCAGCATCCATCGGTGCACTCTTACCACCTCCGTAGGCTTCGTCCACGCAGAATGAACATCCGCTGTTCTCATCCAGCAAGGTGACAGCTGTCTGACGCACATTACCCTTGGTGTTAGAGCCGCCAAAGACACGGTGAACTGTACCACCGAAGACATTCACGGAAGCCTGACCTGTGCCATAGGTGATGGCACTGCCTGGTGCGGTTCGTTCTTCTTTCGTGTCATAAGCAGGATCATCCTTGGCTACCCATTTGTCATTGACTTTCTTGTAAACCGTATAGTTCTTATAACCTACGTTGGCTCCAGGGTTAGGTCTTCCGTCAGGAAGATTGTCAAAACCGTTACCACCACCGAAGAGTTCCAGTATCTCATAGGTACCATTAACCTCTACATTGGTAGCAGGTGTTGAGGCAGCATTACCACCACCATACACCTGACGGATACTGGTCAGTCCACAACCATCGATGATGACATTAGTTTTACCCGTCCCTAAATTTGTAGGCTCATAAGCAGCTAAGTTACCACCGCCATAGACAGCCTGTACATCGTATGTATCGGTGCCCTTCTCCGGTTTGGCACTGATGTTGACTTTATCTGCATTCTGTGTCGCGTAGACGTGTACCGTGACATCGCCCTTGGGCGAACCGTTCATATCGTTGCAACCGAATACCTGATGCACGATAGCACCCTTCGCATCGTCGCTCGATGCTGGACCTTCATTCAATTTCACCAGTACGTCGCCTTCTGTCGTTCCGGCCTCGCTGATGGGAATCTGTTCTGCTTCCGGAGTAGTGCTAGGATAAGTGATGTTATCTACGCTACCCTTACCGCCACCGAACACGCTACCGAAATAGTAATACTTATTAGCATCTTCCGAATCTACGACCTTCGTACCTACAGTACCACCATTGACATTCACCGTTGCATTCTGGGCTACAGCACCTATCTCACCACCGCCATAGATACTGCTCTTCACCGTACCGCCAGTCATGTTTAATGTGGTCTGCTTACACTTGCCCAGCTTTGGCCATAATGGAAGTAATGTTGTATTATCCAGGGCATAGAGTCGTCCCATACCGCCCGTGAACACATTACCACCCTTAGTGTATTGCAGATGGTTCTGATAGTCGAAAGTGGTGTTTGGTATCGCTGCCTTCTGCTCATCAGTCGGATTGTAGATGTATTCATAGTCGTTACCAATGGTACCGCCACTAATGTTGATGGTGATATAGCCACGACCTTTATCGTAATAAGCAGAAGCATCTTGCGTACTTGGGTTCGGATAAGAGCCGTCGTACTTGTCGTTTGGACGCAAGATACCGTAGGGCTTGATTGTCTGTTCATCTTCCGTAATCTCTTCATCCACCAGATAGAGACCATATCCTACCGATCCAAGACGACCACCGCCATAGACGGAGCCCAGTATCTTACCGCTCTTGATGTTCAGTTCGATAGAACCACCGATATTACCGGCAGTCAGCGCCTCACCACCGAAGCCACGGCCACCACCGAATACATTACCATCTACGTATGAGGTACCCCATGTACCAATCGTTGGACCTTCCGTATCAGCCTTACCGATGTTTACAATCGCATTCTGGAATACGTGACCATCCTCACCTCCGCCAAAGATGGAACCATAGACTCTGCCGCCCTCGATGTTGACAAGAGTACGGTCCACATTCGTTTCCTTGTTGAAGAAGATACGCTGGTCACCCTTACCTGCACCAAAGATATAGCCTGTATTCGGATGTGCCATGATTTGAGCAACGGTACGTGGCACACCTACGGTACCACCTGTCATCGTGATGGTAGCAGAGCCCTTCACGTTGGTAGCCTCACAACCACCATAGACATTCGTGATGATGTGTCCGCCAGAGATATTAATAGTGGTCTTACCCTCAACGCTACCTGCTGTGCTCAGATATTTACTGATGCCTTCGGTTGTATCGAAGTAAGGGATACAACCCGAACCGCCACCAAACACATTACCATAGTAGGTGTGACCGTCGGAAGCCTCCAATCTTCCGCCATCCGTTGATTTGCCGTTAAGATACTTGTCCAAGTCGCCCGTTGCATTAGCGAATGGGTCGTATGGTGCGAATGGTGATTCAAATGGCCAGCTGGCGCAATCCATATTATCTCCTGTTGGGGTATAGTCATCAGCCCATACTGCATCATTAAATGGCCCCGATGAATCTTTGCCACAACCAATCTGTCCGCCAGAGATGGTGACTTCGGTATCGCCCAGCACGTGTCCACTCTCGCTGCCACCGTAGGCAGAACCCGTCAGGAAGGCTGTACCGCTGATATTCAATATGGTCTTGTTAAAGAATGCACATGTCTCCATATTAGGATATTGGTCAGGATCATGCATCTCACCACGACCGGCGCCAAACACATGACCGTAGTCATCAGGACCGCCCTTACCATGTTCTGCCATAGTGGCACCGGTAACACCAATCTGTCCTCCACTGACAGTCACAGTACAAGTGCCGGTTCCATCTGCGCAAGAGATAGGCTTGCCAACAGGCACTTCGGGATGTGCTGTATGGTAAGCAGCATCTGCAAAGGTATATGTTCCCACCGAACCCATAGCACCACCGCCATATACATTATGCACCACATGACCACCATCTATCAGCACAGTAGTATTACCACGTACGATACCGGCATTGAAGTCGAAGTAAGTCTTACTATCAGTTCCTGTATAGGTATCCGTACCGCAGCCAGAACCATATACATTACCACGGTTAGGGAAGCGGGCACCTGAGTAAGAAATATCATCGGAAGTGTCGTCTGGTGTACCACCATCGTTGACAATCTCTGATCCTTCAGTAATACCAATAGTACCGCTATGCACAGTCACCTTGGCATCGTGGAAGTTGTGGCCATTCTCACCACCACCATAGACAGAGCCCTTAACAGAAGGACCTGTTTCTGAACTTTGGGTACCAATAGTCACATCCGTATCATATACCCAAGCCATCTTATCGACATTAGTATTCGTTTCAGGATTGCCTTCCAATCCTCGAGACGAACCGAACACCATACCGTTATTATCACCTGTGGTACCGATGGTACCGCCAGTGATGGACACAGTACACTTACCTTTGTTTTCTGTAGTAGTCCAACCAGTTGGGAAGCCAGTAGCATCGTATGAGAACGTTCCCACCGAACCATAAGCACCACCACCATAGACATTATGCAGAATGGCAGGTGAGCCACTGATGCTAACAGTAGTGCTGCCCTTCACGATACCGGCAGTCACATCATCTTCCTTACCTTTACCACCGCCAAAGACGTTGCCATACTCGGCACCGCCCTCATTTGCAGTACCAATCGTACCACCTGTGACTGTCACTGAAGTATTGCCGTTGACAGCTGATTCCTCACCTCCGCCATAAACGCTGTGCTCGACCTTCATAACCTTACCATTCTCATCAGCTACTGTATTGCCATCGATGGTAAGGGTAACGTTTCCTGTTACAGCGCCAAGACCGTCAAGAGATACATCGGTATGGATGTAGTGTTTTCCATCTTCAGTATCGGTGAATGGATTCGCATTGGTGCCGTAGGTGTTACTCCAGGTATATTCAACAAATTGGTTGTTATCTTTAGGAGTCTTAACATTGGCATTATTATACACGTTAGCCGTGCGGTTATAGGTAGGGTTAGGATCGAGATACGCTGATTTATTCCATACTTCAACCGTTGGTACTGATGCTGAGAAACCAGCTCCAAATGCACTGCCTGTAACAGTACAGTTTGTAAGGGTAGAATTGACATCTCCATTAACAGCTCCTAAACTACCTCCACCATAGAAAGTTCCAATGGTGCAGCCTGATAGTGTGCTTGTGACATTTCTTGTAGAAGCCAATGACAACGAAGCGTAATTAACAAAGAAACGCGCAACGGTCTGTCTACCATCAGAGTGTGGTATGAACTCATATTCGTAGTTTGTGCTGATGCCACCATCATTCGTACTGTATGCTCGTTTGTAATTTGTATCTACATAATTATTCCAATTGCGAGTGTTTTCTGCGCTATTGTCGTCTACATATCCCACGCGGTTATAAGCCGTTCCGCCATAGCCGGCTCCAAAGAACTTACCGAAATGGCAGTCTGTTGCATTGGTGGTAACAGTTTTTGTGTTACTCATATCGCCAAACTTCGGACCTCCATAGAACTCATCCACGTAACTGTTGCTGATGGTTGTCCTGATGCTGCCGGTAATTGGCTTGGCGGCATTGATTCCGCCGCCAAAGAAACTTGTAATGTCAGCTGCATTAATAAGCCAGGTGACATCACCCTTCACTTGTTGCATGCCGGAACCGGCAACCTCACTGAATCGTCCACCATCTATATAACATTCTGCGTTCTCTGTATCTTGATTGGCACCAGGCTGATAGATTCCTGTTAGGTAGAAGTTGGTATAGTCACCGCCTGCAACATTAATAGGCACTTTAGGCGTTTTTTGTGCGTTCTTCGTATGGCAACCATTCGCAAAATTCTTGAACCACGCATTGCTGCCAATAAGAATATAATTAGTGTTTTTAGCTGCGGCATCCATACCTGATACAAACTGTTCATAAACGCCGCCCTGTAGAATTAGGGGAGCCAAAATCGTTTTATCCATTCCGGAACTACCAGCAGCATATTCAAATTGACCGCAATGGATGAGGACGGTATTCGTGATTTCAAACCACCCTTGGGGCTTAAAGATACCTGGTTCAGGAGCGGTAGTAGCATCATGGGTGCGCTTCACCATTCCTATACCGGGAATATTGAGGAAGTCGAAACGTATTTCAGATACTCTTTTACGCTGATTGTGGTAATAAAACAGCGTATTATCAGGCTCGTTATCGCCATCAAGGTCAGCACTCATAAAAGTTACTGGTTTCCCGATGCTTACAATGGCATTTTGTCCAGCCTGGTGATAGTTACCCACCAGTACGACGGCATAATCATACACTGTATGCGAGGCATCGCTACTTAAATTGTTTGTAGCGGTTGTAATGTCGTTATAAACTGTCTGCCCGTTGACGGTCGTGGGGCTGTTGCCACAAACAGTAACTCCATATTTTTCTGCTGTTGCTGTGCTTCCTGATACTGATAAGGTATAGGTAACATCATAGTTAGCATCACTCAGATAGACTGCCTTAGCCCAATACGGTTCAATGGTGATAGCTGTCACGCCGTCGGGCACTTCCCAATATGCTCCTTGTGCAAACACACGTTTGCTAACACTATATAGGTCTTTGTTAGTGCATTTTCGGTCAACAAAGTTGAAGGAGGGATAGTCATAGGTATCAGTAGTAAAACTGCCAGGCGTTCCTCCCGTGATTGTTGTAATCTTCCATCCTGTCACTACACGACCTGTTCCATCACTAGCTTTTGTGTAGTTGCCCGTGCCTACTTCATTATAGTAAGGCAACTGCACTTTCCTATAATTGTAGTTGAAGTTGTCGTAGTCCTTATCGGTAATATTGAGTTGAAGACTGCTATTTGTAATAGTTGCTCCTGAGGGCGCGCTAAAAACAGCACCACTTCCTACGCCACTAATGGTAACAGACAAGGTGCCCAACAATCCACCTTTATTCCTGTCAGTCTGTGCTGTGGCATGAGCGGCATCCGGATTTACAACAGAAGGATATTTGCCTTTTGTTTTGAGTATAGGATAAGGCGCGATGCTCTTGTCAAGCACCCATTTAGCCATTTCATCCTTCTGATTAGCATCTCCTGTGACATAGAATGCCGCTAAATTTCGCGTAGAGTTCAGCGTCATGCGGAAGAACTCGAAGCGATTCAGAAAGCGTTCCTCTGCACCAAGTGCACCATTATATTTATCAGAAGCAATCGTTTTTACATAAGGAACCTTCTCTTCATCATACAGGAAGTAGCAGTAGTTGTTAAGACCCGTATCATCTGTAGAAGCATATTTGTTATGAATGATAGCCCCTCCATAAATAGGAGCGGCATTCCCACCTGTTACGCTACCATAGTTCATACAGTTCATCACCATTGTCTGCAAATTATTGCTTGTGGATGCCACATTGTTGTAACCCACGATACCGCCACAATCAGAACCGCTATTGATGTCCGCGTAATTATAACAGTTGATAACGCGTGCTCTGCCGTCAAGCAAGCCAACGATACCACCAACCTTTTCGCTACCTCCTACACTACCACTCAGCACACCACAGTTATAGATGCGGGTATCGCCTGTTGCCTCGCAGCAGATTGCTCCCGCATTACCGTTTTCATTGCCACTGCTGATGCTGACATTGTCAAGGATTACATTTTTGATAGTAGCCCCATCAGCGTAAGCAACCAAAGGATATCCTCCGAGTGTCAGCGTATTCAAATTACCATTAATAATGCCTTTAAAAGGATTATCAGCAGTACCAATCGATCCTGAAGATGTAAAGTTACTGGCCAGAATATAACTGCCATTCATATTAGTAATTTGACTCGACGAAGACACCTCTGTGGGAGGCAGTAGTATTGCCTCACTGGAGGTGACATAACCTGGTTTTGCCGCAATGGCTCTAAATGTAGAAGCATCACCTTTGGCAAAAGGTCCAGTATAGACGACGGGAGAATCAGATGTGGCAGGACTGCCATCTGTTGTATAATGAATGGTTGCGCCTTCTGTCGTACAGGTGATAGTAACAGTACTGCCACTAACAGAAATAACTGGTCTTTCACAGACAGGCAGGTAGTAAGTGGTGACATTCGTCGGAAAAGGATCACTTGTCGCCTTGGCAATAGCTTTAATGACAGTCAAGCTCTCTGTCTGGGTAATAGGAGTTGAATAGGTGGATGAAGAGATCGTAGGCTCTGTACCATCTATCGTATAGTAAATAGTAGCTCCACCATCTGCTGTAATAGTAAATGTTCCATCGTTTTTATTGGTGATGGTGGGAGCAACAATAGATAGAGCGTTTTCGAGATAGAACTTGGCATTGACATCATTTTCTGAGTATGTACCTATAATACCTCCTGTCTCAGTGTGGCCCGAAGGACCTCCATTGCTTCCATTTCCTACAAGATAACCCTTATTACCATTATTGACAGTGTACCATTTATAATTGCCATTCCAACCAGCAGGTGATTTAGGTGATATAACCAAATAGCCAGAATAAGAATATATGGAAAACAATGCCTTGTCATCAAGATCTTCTGGAGCCACAGCCTCCAAGTGTACACGCATACGATTGGCATTTGTAGTTCCGTCAATCTGCCCATTAGACATTACATATTTGCCATCAGAAGCATGTCTAATATAATAATAGTTTAGGGTCGGATGCTTCTCAACATACCATATAGCGTCATTAGGATCTCCACTATGATAGGCGTTTGTTTTGCATTTATAGGTAGTAAGGAATGGATTTGGATAGGTAGTACCATCATCAGACCACTTATCGTCTGGTTTGTAATATATCCATCCTTCCGTTGGGCATAAGTAAAAATTATTGGCTGGAGTATTGGCGTTATAGCCAGCAGTACCTATGTAATACACTCCCGAATAATCTTGTCCCCACACACTGCTGCTTCCCAATGTGAGCATCAGGAGCATGGATATAGTGAGCCGTAATCTCGTCATGAGTGAGCCGTAATCTCGTCGAGAGTGAGCCGTATCACAGGGGGACAGGCCCCCTGTGCGCGTAATGCTCCAGTCATACTCTAGCCATACTCTAGCCTCGCTCCAGGCTGCTTCTAGCCATACTCTAAGCATACTCATGAGCTTGCCTAGAGCTTGGGTACACCTTGGGTACACCTTGGCTACACCTTGGGTACACCTTGCCATCATCCTTGTTACTTGCTGCTTACTTCTGTATGTCGTATTCATAGTGTGTGTCATATCTATTCTTTACTCTCTTGTTCTATTTTTACTTCAGTGCCAGTTTCTTCATGTATCTGCCATTAGCGGCACGGATGATGTAGACACCAGAGACGGTGATGTCGGTCTCGATAGTCTCACCGGGCTGGATGGTGAACGTGCTGATGGCGACGCCGCTAACATTATAAATACGGACATCGGCAGGCTGACGCAACGACGAGGTAGTAATCAGCTTGCGAGGCTTCGTTGAGAAGGTCAGCTCGCCAGCCAACTCATCGGATGGGTCGTCACCAATGGCGAATGAGGAGTCGGTTCGGTCGAAGACAATAGACTCTGCCGCAGCGCGACGTGGGGCGCCATTCTGGGCAGGAGCTGCCACGAAGTAAGGACGGAACGGCACGGTAGCCAATCCACCATCTGGCGTCTTGTCGAAGCTGCTGCCCGTAGCGTTCATCAGGTAGCCCTCCACCTTCTTGCTCATGTAGTTTGGCACAAAGCTGTAGTTGTCCTCAGATACTGCATTCAGCTCATTGTCACTGACAGCGATAGTTATTCCAGGCTCAGAGACGAAGCTGATAGCCTGCTTGCTGAGCTGTTCAGGTGCTGGTGTTGCAGTATTCTTGGCCGTCCACTCACCGCTGAGGTCAAACTCATAGTAGGTCTTGCCTGGGAATCCGATGATATACGGTTTTGCAGTAGCCAGCAACGGATAGCTGGCAAGGTTACGACCAGTCTGATAATAAGTCTGGTAGGTATCCGTATTGGCATCCAGTCGACCATTCAGACTATAGTAATAATCCCAGAGGAAGGTGTTGTCAACCTGTTTGTCGCTACCTGCAGCATCAGGATAGTTGAAGGCTGCAGTGACAACACTGCTTGTTGATGATGCTACGCCTTCATACTCACGCAGCCAGTATTCGTGACCTATCTTAGTGCCGTTACCGTCAATGGTACGGCTGCCGCTGTAGAAGTGGGTGATTTCACCCTTCTGCTGTGTGGTGACGAGCTCTGCGGTGAACGGCAGGCTAACGGTCTCCCAACCCTTGCTGAGGTCAACGTAGAGGTCAGGCATGCGCTGATACCACATACGCTTACCACTGGCAAACGTGTAGCTGATAGGACAGTTGAAGTCCTGCTTATCTACCAACAGATGATCCTTTGTAGCCGTATAGGCGGAACCGTCCAAAACAATCTGATGACCCTTGACGCCATTGGTTGAGGCAATCGCTACCGTGCGATATGTGGCATCTGTTTCGCTGTAAGCAACATCAGGCAGATAGCCACTCACAACAGCATCAGTAGCTGCAGATGCCGGGCTGACAGTGCCTGTGTATACCAACAGGTTCTGCGTCAGGTCAACGTTACGGAAACCAGTGAGGCCATCGTCATCGAGCAGCGGAGCATAGAAGACTTTACCGTTGAGCCCCTTCTTGTAACCACCACTGACATCACCATTACCACCAGTGAAATCAATAGCCGTCATGTTCTTGTAGGCAATGACATTGGCAGAACCGTTCTTGGTCTGTGCGAAGGTTGCTTTCGGGTTGAAGTGAGCCATGCTCATCTCCTTACTCTGGAAATAGGCAGGTGCACGATAGACACGGTTGCTGGTAGCATCTGTCTGCAGACGATTACCAGAGCGGTTGATATGCGACGGAATCTCTTGGTGTGCCCGTGAAGCCTCATAGCCATAGGTCAGGGTCTGTCCGAAGAAGAGGTAGTCGTCTGGCCAGATGGGGTAGAAGTGGCTGATGCCGTTAGCATCAACAAACGTGCGCTGGTCTTCAGTCTCTGGTATCACACCGTCAGCATAGCGGAAGTCTCCGTCAGCATAGCGGTCCTCTACATAGCCACCATTATCATATACGGTAGTGAAACCTGATGAGCAGTATTCAGCATTGGTTGCGTAGTACTTCGTCTTAGGCTCTGTCAGTGTGCCGTCCTCGTTGATGGCGTAATACTTATAGTCAATGCCAGAGGCGGTCTCGTGGTCATTGTAACGCTTGAACAGGTAGAAGCCGTTCAGGTCGTAAGTCACCTCACCGTTATAGAAGGCATTAGCAGGCATCGGACGAGCCAAGCCATGACCGTCATCTGATGTGTCGTATGTCAGTGTGTTGGGATAGTAGCAGTTGACGCGCTTGTAACCGCTGGCAGTAGGAGCTCCGAATACAGCATGAACGCTATCGTTGGGTGTGCCTGTAGTGCTTATCCAGCAGTTCTCTACATAACCGTCACCAGTGTCGGCAACACCTGCAGAGGTGAATGAACCTGTCACGCCAAGGTTATATACATTACCGCAGAGATGACCGAAGAGTGAGTTGTTCAATCCATCAATATGGTAGCCATCTCCGTGGAAGTTACCGGAGAAGCAGTGTTCTGCGTCACCGATTGGGGTCCAAGGGAGTGAACCACTTGGCACGGTGACGTTGGTGTGCAGGAAGAACTCGAGGTTCTTACAGTTCTCAACGTGCGAATCCAGAACAGCGGGTGAACCGTTGTTCACAGTGAGGTCGAAGAACTGCTTCAGCTGCGTAGCGCCGTTGACAGCATCGTTGATATAAATCTTTGACTTACGCTTAACGTTCTTGTTGTCCACATAATAGTGGTGCTCGGTATCTGCAAGCACCTTCGTCAGATCGTGGTAGTTTGCCACGCTCAGCGGCACGTGGTTTGAGTAGGTCTTGCCCAGATAGGTCTTGGCATAGTAGGCGACAAAGTAGCCGTTCTGATACCAATAAAGAGGATCGAAGTTAGGCGAGTACTCTATACCATTGACATGGCTCTCTGCGTCTTTTTCGTCCTGGAAGATTTCCCATCCACCACCAGTGATTTCGTATGCACCAGGCGTAACGACAGGTTCGCGCAGAGCCACGTTATCACCCGGTAGGATGAGCTGCGGCACCTTGATGTTCTCGACAAGCGGTATGCCGCTCTTGAAGGTAAGGTGAATGTTCACCACATGGCGCTCACTCTGAGGCGTGATGTTACCTAATGCATCAGCCTCCTCGTAGTCATACTGATAGATGACAGTGATGATCTTCTCCTTCGAGAGGTCGAAGATGTCGGAGTTGCGCGACACATAGAGAGTCGATACCTCGGTAGGTGCTATACCATGGATGGTAAAGTCAACTTGTTTGTTGACAAGACTGCCATAGTTTGTGGCATTGATGACTACACCCAAAGGAACGGTCTGACCATCGGTATAGCTGCCACCTGTAGCACCAGTGACACCTGCAGCACTATTGACAGCCACGCCACTACCTTTCTCACCGATAGTATAGTTTTCACGGCAATAATAGTAAGTACCCTCTGTAGTAAATTTGAGTTTTGTGATATAACCTTTATCCGTATCACCAAGAGTTTCATAGACCGAAGATGAGATGGTAGAACCTACAGCGTATGGGGTATTGCCAATCTGGAAGGACGTGTTCACCACGTAGTATGTAGCATCTTTGTCATTGACCACGATACCCGAGTAATGACGTTTCTCATTGGCCAGTGCCTCGAACTCCTGACGCGTGTACTCTTTTCCAGGTACTAATGCAACATCGCTACCATTATATGTAGCCGTATAATCGACAGGCTTATCGAGCGAGTAACCAGCGGGGTTATTTTGGGCTCCCTCAGGGGTTGCTGCTTCTGAGTCGTACTGATATTTCTTGCCTACAGTACCACTATAGGTGGGGTCGATGAGCAAGTCGAAGGCATCGTAGTTGAAGGTAAACTTCTCACGATCATCCTTAGACATAGAGCTCCATACGGCCAAGCCACGATAGTTCTTGCCAGACTCGTAGTAGTCGCCGCCATAGAGACCTGCTGTCTTACAATAGTAAGCAGACGTGATATCGTACCTGATTTCCTCACGAACCGTCAGCAACTGTGCCAATGTTTTCTTCTGGTCAGCAGACAGACCTGACAATTGTGCTTCAGTCAAGTCACTAATCTTCGTGACGTCTTGTGCTGCAGGCAGTATTGCTTTAATGTCGGTAGTAAGACGAGTGATGTAGCCGTCCTTCTCTGTTGACGACATCTTGGTGCCTTGATAGATATAATCCGTTGCACTCAACTGAATGGTTCTGGTACTGATATAGGCAGGAGAAGAGTTGGCTTCGGAAAGTCCGTAACTTGTCTTTTCTGTAGCTGAGATAACAGCACCAGGATTGAGGTGACGTGTGGACGTGCCAACAGTGACATCAACAGCGCTGGTAATGACATAAGCATCTTCAAAGACTGCCTGACCTGCAGGAGAGAGTGAGTGAGTTGTAATGGCTGTTTGATAGGTCTCATAAACACTCTTTGAGATGACGTCGCTCTCCTTGTACTCCTGCTGTCCGAGGAGTCCACCTGCAAGACCGTCTTTGAGTCTGTATGTGGGACCATTGTTATAGCCGTCAGCAGGAGTCTGCTGTTTTTCTGTCTGTGAACCAGAGAACTTGGTGTACCACAAATCCCACCGTGAGGGGTTATTCACCTTATAGGTCAGCATATAGCCTGTATTGTGGCTGACGTTGTTGGAAGAACGGAAGAAGTAGTCGAAGTCCTTATCCGCATTCGTTATGTATTCACCGTTATCGTTCTTGAAGGAAACAGTGGCACCACCATCCTTCAGTGTTGTGTATTCAGCAGGCAGCAGCACCGTACCCTCTGGGTATTCGGTGTCCCCCACCTTACAATCGCCAATGGTAACATAGGTGTCCGGCACGAAGAGGCTCTTCTCTGACTGACTGAGCAAGAAGTAATCCCAATAGCTGATAGGATCGTTTTTATAATAGGTCACATCGTTGATGATGAGTTTTTGACCATCGGTCAACGGGTGCCCTGACGAAGCATAATAAGCATAGTAGTTAGGCTGTACGTTAAGCAGTTTCATCGTACCGTGCGATGCTGCCGTGATCGTCAACGGAATTTCCACCGTCTCGCTGTAGGCGTTGGGCGCTCCGGTGTAGGCGGAGATATATTGGTCATAGACATATACCGAACCCTGGATATACCAGTAGTGGGCAGGTACGGCACCACCCGGAGCTACCGTTCCTTTATACTTGCCGCTGACGTTGTAGCAGTCGTCGATAATTACCTGTGTGCTATGCACGAAGTTTCCGCTGGACTCCCATTCGTCCTTGCTCGCATCATCAGTTGTGTAAATAAAATCCTTCTGGGTGACAGCACCTGTGTTCAGGTCGGTGATGGTGGTGTGCGTCTTGCCGGATGGACTACGTTTACCATGTTCGTTCTTGGCATAGACGAAGCCGCCACCGATACCCGTCTGCACATTAATCAGGTCGAGTTCGACAACACCCGTGATATAACCCCAATCTTTCTGATAAAGGTCGTTGCCAGTGCTCTGCTCGGTGGTCAACTCCAGATAGACACCAGAGGCAAGTGCCACCTTATTATGACTATTACCATTATTACGAGTGCGATCGGCCTTATGTTCTTTTTTCCAGTCTTCGTAAGTGGCAACGCCGTAGTGCTTTCCATTAGCATCCGACTTGTACTTGGCTGCGTCAGTGTTGTCAGTGACACGCACTGTTTCATTGAAATCGACATCACTGGTCAGGGCACCAAAGTAGTTCACGATGTTGTAGATACCGAAGTAGTTGCCGTGTAAGGCACGATCCGTACCAGTATCACCACCGATAACAGATTCTTTCTTGTTCAACGACACCTCACGCACACGGTTGATGGTGTAGTTGGTATAGTCTGCAATCTCAGGCACACGGTCCTGGGCGCCCTGCATCACCATACGGCTACCGAACACACCGCAGAAGTCAGCACGCTGGATGGTGTTCATCGGACGGCCGGCATAGACTGGCAGCACACCATTCTCTTGCCAATATGTAGATGATGGCTGTCCTTCATGGTCAAGAACACCTTGAGTGTTATTCTTAAACAAGGATATGATTTCCAATGCCGACAATGTAGATGCCTTAGAATTGGGATTACCTGGGTCTTTGGGATGATATGTCGTTCCGTCATCGTCAGTACATTCTTTCACACAGGTGTATCTTAACTCATAATAAGCTGCCTCACGAGCTGGCAAAGCATTATACTCATCAATAGTGATTTCCTTACTAATGCTATAATAGTCTGTACCATAGTTGGTGATGTTAAGACCACGATAGCCATCTACGAAGGTCAGGTTACCATCACCATAAAGACCACCCACATGGTTGGTGCCCAGAGTGATGAGGTCACGGTGGTAGACATCATGAATAGAGGCTGTAGCATTACCGAAGATAGAGGTGGCATTGGCATACACTTTATCAGAACCAGACGAGGTGTTACCACCTGCAAAGACAGCATTATGAATGGTAATACCTTCAGTGTCCAGATTCCCCCATTGACCTGAATTCTTGTTTCCTAAAGTATTAAGGTAAGCTATAGGAACATAATCACCCACTTTATAATTTTTGCCATCGTAACTAATCGTACCACTTATGACACGGGCATGCGGCTCAACCAGTACCTTGCAGTCCTCAGTGAGAATTTTCTCAGTACCGTCCGTTTTCCATGTTCCGTTTTCATATTTATAATAATACCCTTCGTCGCCATCGTCATAGCGTTCACCAGACTTCTTACCGAAGCATAAAGCACCTTCAGAATTTTCATAAGCACTATAGACATAACCGATATCACCGCCTCCGAAGACATTACCATTGCCATTGGCAAGTTCTGCATCAGTTCCTACCTCACCACCGTGAATATCTACTTCGGTCTGTCCAAAGACATAACCATCAGAATAGAGTTTACCACCCTCACCAAGGTTGTTGTAGCCACGACCGCCGCCGAATACATTGCGGTGTACAAAACCTTCGTACAGTTTCACACTGGTATGTCCGGCCTTATAAATACCTTGCAGATTTCTTATTGAGTTTTTCTCACCGGAGGCAACGATAACGCCACGTCCGACGGCAGCAATCTCACCACCACCAAAGAGGGAGTTGCGCACATGTCCGCCGTACATCGTTACATTAGATTCATCAACACTACTGTTATCAACGTAACCACCGCCAAAGATGTTACCACTATCCTTCAAGCGATAGGAGCCATCACCCGACCATGTTTCGTCGTGCAGTTTCTCCTGATAATAACCACCACCATCAGTAATACCGATGAGCTCTGCTCCTGGATCAGCACTCGCTTGGTCAACGAAATAGCGATAACCAATATAACCCTTGTTCAGCGTGATGTTGGTAGTACCGAATACAGGACCGCCCTCACCACCACCATAGGCGTTACGCTCGATGGCAGGAAGACCGTCGACGAAGCTCGTGCCGTCCTTCTTACCGATGACGACGTGTGTCTCACCAGGAATGTCGGTTGTGGTTGCAGCGCTGATGTCACCCGTATGGTATCCCACAGCACCTGCCCATCCGCCGCCATAGACGTTACGTGCCGTGCCGCCCTGGATATAGGCATTGGCCGAGGCGATGAAGTCTGCACCAAAGAGGTTATAGACGGTTCCCATAGTACCGGCAGCATAGAGGTCCCTATTGACCTTTCCACCGAGCAGGGCGATGTAGGTGGTGCCATAGACGTCACCACTGCTGATAAATACGTCGTCTTCCTTACCAAGTCCTCCACCATAAGCATAGTTGCCTACATATGCACCTTCGTTGATGATGACATTGGTGTTATATCTCTTAAATCTGAGTGTGTTCGGGGTGTCTTTGCGGTCGTCTATCTCTGCTACTCTGGCAATGGGATTTTGCAGATTGGTAGATGTGTTGGCGGCATAAGCGAATGTTCCAGGGAAGCTTGCCATGTCTGGGTCATAGTCACCACCGAGCGTCCAGGCAGCCTGCCATTTGGCATCAGTCATATCATTACCCTGCTCATCTTTTGCAGGCTTAAATGCTGTGACGTATTTCTGTACACTCTCAGCACTCATCACGCCGCCAGCCTCTCCGCCGCCATAGACTTCCCAAACCTGTGCGCCATTATTCAAGTTGACCTCAGTATATTCGCTCCAGGTGTTGGAACCGCATCCAGCACCATAGACCGTAGCTGTTGTCATGCCAAGATCAGGATGCGACTGTCTGACAGGGACATCAATATTGATTTTGCCATAGATGGTGCGACGCTTCAGGTTGTTACCACCATACAGTGCGCCCTTCATCATTGTGTTATTCTTGTTATAAATCAGATAGGCATCAGCACTATGGTAATTGACCGTACCCTCATATACATCACAAGGCTGATAGATGTCACTACCGTATGCACCGGCAAAGATACTGCCGATTTTAATGGTGGAACCGGTTGGTACATTAACTATCGTGCGACGAGTAACACCCTCATTCAAGCTACCGCCATAGGCTGCACCGATTTGTCCGCGAGCCAGGTCAACGACAGCAGCTGCAGTTACGCCATCAGCATTTCCGTCAGCTGTTGCCTTTGCTACTCCCATGCCCACACCACAGTTCTGGCCGGCTCCGAACACTTCCAAATCAGCAAATTTCGTGCCCGTGTTAGCAAGGTCCATCAGCACATAACTCCGGTTTTGCATCAAGTTTTTATCCGTCGTGTTAAACCCAGCAGCACCCTGACCAGCACCGAAGATCTTATTAACCTCGTTGCTGACATGCTGATTAGGCTTGAAGTTGACGAAAGCATTCTCCATACGGGGCGATGTATAGCCAGCATACTCCGTAGTATAGTCATAGTCACCATAGCATCCACCAAAGATATAGTCCACGTGGCCCTGCACATACTCCATGTAGGCAGAAGCTGTCGTTACAGCAGAAGCCTCCTGAGGTTTATATGGTGTAATCGGCAAGTCGGTATTCAATCGTCCTCTGAAGTCTTTAGAGCCCAAGATGCTTCCACCGAGGTCATTTCCGCCATAGACATGGTCACGGACATAGGGGAAACCGAGATCAGTGTCATTGCTGGTATTACGTCCCATATAAGTCTCGGTATGTCCGAGGATGTCGGCGTCACATGAACCTGCAAAAGTGTTGAACACACGTCCGTTACCCAAGTTGATGACAGTATTGCCACAGACAGGACCCTTAAAACCGCCACCATAAATAAACTCTGCTGCCGCCATGTTATCATTGTCACCCGTTGCATTGCGGGCTACACCAGGGAAGTTGCCCTTCACATTGATGGTGCAAGAGTAATTGTCGCCATATTTAAAAGTCTTGCCATTGAAGACGTATTCACCGGTCGAACTGTTGTATGTACCATCTGCCGCTGTTGAGGTGCCAGTGGGTCTACCAATAACACCCTTCTCGCCACCACCGAAGATCTGGAAGGTGTAGCCGGCATTAAGATTAACGGTCACATTGCCCCATATCTCGGAGTCCTTACCATAGCCTCCGCCAAAGACATTGAGCGCAGAACCGAGTACGTCCATACCCTGCTCATCGAGGATGACACCAGAAACGCGTGTCGTGATGTGATAATTATCGTTCTCGTATAACTTTGCCTCGCCCTCGTCTTCAAGCACCTGATCAAATACAGCATACTGACCCTTGCGGTCCACTACCGTAGAGTTCATGTTGATGATGACATTGCCATTGATGTGTCCGCTATTGTAACAACCACCATAGACATTGCCACCTATGAAACGACGGGCTTTGTCTTCATCAGAGCTTATGCCGGTACCCGACAGCACAGGACGGACTTCCTTGCCTGTGTTGGAGGAGATGGTGTTCCACTCCAACAAATGGTTGCCGTTTGCATCAATCACATAGTCGGTATAACCCGGATATGTGTCGTAGCTCTCTCCTTCGGCCAATTCCGGAGTGTAGTAATCACCAATGTTCTTCTTCCAACGCTTAGGCTGTATCCTCAATCCACTGAGGTTCAACTGCAACTTATCACCGTTCGTGTCAGGACTTCCGATGAAACCTCCCTCGTAGGCAGCATTAAATGCAGTGGATGCCACATTAGCATTATTACAGCCACCCACCAACTTGTTATATATGATGACATTCTCTGTGAAATTGAGAGCAGTCTTCTTTCCGTCAATCTTCATGCTACCCACATTGCCACCACTGTAAACAGAACCGAAGTAGGAGGTGTATGGGATATATGTGGCAGGATCACCACTAGACTCTTTGGCAAACACAATGCTAGGGATAAGAGGCATGGTGACACCTTCCATGTAGGTGGCGAATGTTTCGGAATTTGTCAGGTCAATAGAGTTGAACTGTGATCCATCACTTGTTATCGAAGTGCTCTTCATGGTACGCAATACGCCCTCCTGCGGATGTGTTGCATCTTTTTCATGTGTTTCCACCATGTGCTCGCCATTATTGCCGAGGAACAGATTGTCGACAATAGCATAGGAGCCTACCTTCAACTCCACCTTGGGGTTATCCATGCTTGATGACAGTGAGGCACTGTTACCACCGCAATAGACGGAACCGTGAATAATCGTTTTCTTGGCCTCCGTACCCTGCACATAGATAGATACCTGCTCGGCATTTGGACGGTAATCATTGAGAGCCTCCACAGAGGTCTTTCCTGTAGGAATAGTGTAATACAGGTCGCCGTATGTCGGGTCATCTTTTAATTTTGCATTGTCGGTATAAGGATAGGAACCGTTACCACCGCCATAGACATCGCCATAGATAGTAGTATAAATACCCACAGTGCTACCACCGGAGATTCGTCCGGTAATATCGTTACCACCGTAAACATTGTTGACATGTCCTCCTAAGACACGGGCTCGTGCTGCCATGCCAGCCGGGATATGCAGTTCATGGCCATAATCGTCATCAGTGATGGCTGCAGCAGTAACTGGGTTACCATCTTTGTCTTTCGGTATGATATCTGCCATACGGCATCCGCCATAGACATTATCAACGATAATACTGGATTCCTCAGGGATTTGTAGCAGCAATCCGTCGGGGCTTGTCATGTCACCCTTGTTACCGCCACTGTACACATTTCTTATTTTTCCACTCTTCAGGTTCCAGCGTGGGCGAATCTTCATCTCCGCGGTATTGTTTCCTCCAAAGAAACTACCAATTTGGAAGGCATCACTGCTCGGATAGGTATATCCAGGATTGAGCCCCATCTTATCGACCACGCGATTGTCCTTTGTTATCTGATCAACGCCATCAACAAGTATCTGATTAACCACTTTGCTGGGATTGTCAACATAAATAACGGTTTTCTCGGTTACTGTGGCATTGTTGCCGCCTCCGAAAGCATAGACGATGGAACCGCCCATTACCTCCAAATAGGATTTTGCAAGTTCGGGTTTAGTCAGACCATAATAGGGATTGGGTGTCACCCCATCAATGAGCTTCTCGGAGGTATAGTCATAAGCGCCATTACCACCTCCGAAGAGCTGACCGATGTAAATCTTTTGATTGTCTTCAGCCACAACATCGCCATTCATCTTGGTCGAAATGCGCACAAAAGCATTCCAACTCTCATCCACCAAATTTTCTGTGGCTTTTTTGATTTCTTCTGGAACAGACTTTTCCAGTCCGCTGTTGTTCCCGATGACTCCAGAAACGTCGTTGCCGCCATATACGTGGTTGATAAGCACGTAGTTAGATGCGTGCTCGCCATCAATATGAACGAAAGAATGACCACCGACATCAGCCTTTTGGGCGCCACCGAATACACGGTTCAAATCGCCAGCATAAACGGTAACATTGGTATTGCCTTTTGTGTCACCGGCATTACCGCCTCCGTAAATATTACCACCAATAGTAATCTGTGCCTGCATCAGCGTTGCAGACAAACAAAGTAATAGGATGGTCGTTATTTTGCGCATATTTTAATGTTCAATGTTCAATGTTCAATTTCCGATAGTTATCGTCGGGTTGTCCAAGTCCGGTTCTGACAGCACGTAGAGGTATGTAGGGTTGACGGTCATGTTGACCTGTACCTTTTGTCCTCTTGTGGCGTCCAAATTAGGCAATTTGTTGGTTGCCGTACAGTTTTGACGTATCAGGTTGTCTTTGCTGTCATAGACATCGTATGTGGTGACCAATGTCAGATTATTTGAAAGGGTTGGGGCAAAGCAGGCGTTGATGTCTAAAGATTCTGTTGTCTTCAGTGCTTCACCCGCATCGCTGTTGAATATCACGACGGCATCGCTACTGCCTGACGCCGTGTAAGCTACGCTGGAGACAGGACTGACACCTGTCGTGTTATGCGTCAGCGTTATGGTGGCAATGACACTCCCGTAATCCGTTCTCAGTGTCATGGTCTTCAGTTTGATGGTACGCAGAGCAGCATACTCAGCATCTATTTTCAGACGGAACTGGGCTGCGGCATAGAGGTGATCCATCAGAATATTGATGTAAAAAGTTTGATTTCCTGTAGTAGGGGTGTTCCAGCTGAACTGTCCTTCCTTCAATCCTTCGTCGGTTTCTTTGACACCGGTGATGATGCAAATATCGTCCGTGGTGACAGGTTTGATACCAGTAATGGTCAGAGTGGCAGCATCGGCAGTGCTTTTTGCCAGCGAGCTGGCCATATCGCCTATTTTGGGCATATAGCCATAGACGGTATAGGTTTTACCTGCAGTTACCTCAAAGTATGCATTCCATTTGTTGGTGTTGGGGTTGTATGTGATTCTTCTCTCTTCTGGAGAAGCCCAGTCTGTTGTCGGGTTCTCTGACAACAGCATATAGACACCCATGTTTGTGGTCTTATCAGGGGTATAGGCAGTGAAACCAGCTGGTACGGCACGGCGTGCCAGTTCTTTATCTGTAAAGGGAGAGGCATACGACATCAGTTGCACCTCCTTGCCTACGGGTTCATTGCCCGTAGTATCGGTCTGTGCTTCGGTATTGTCCGAGGAACAGGCGCTTAGCAGCATAGCGGTGGCTATCAATAGGATGCCTATGTATTTCTTGTTAATGCTCATTTCTTTCTCCTTTATTGAACGTTACCAGTTATATACTTGATGATTCAGATCTTTCGTTGACCAGTCTTTCACATAGATTGACTGCACCTGCAGATTGCCACTGCCGCCATAGTAGGCATAGACTATCCAGGTGTGGTTGCGACTGAAGTCGCCAGCCTGCTGCATGGCAAAATTAGCAGTCTGATCTGCTCCTTCACCAATAGTGTATGTAATGGTACCTGCCAGCTGCTTATCGCTCTCGCGCAAATAGATGGGACCATAAACGGTTACCTCAGGCGTCGCTTTGCTTGCAGCCTCGTTAATCAGGTTTTCGTATGCCTGAGCGGTCTGATTTGTATAGATAAATAGGGTGGGGTCAGCTGTTTCAGCGATATCGTTAATGGCATTTGACAGCAAGTCAGCCTCTACAGTGTTATAGTCCATAGATTCAGGCGTTTTGAAGAGGTACTCCACGTCGGGTATCATGCCAACATTCATCTTTATGTTTTTGATTTTTACTATTGCCTCTCCTGTAGTCTTGGCAAAGACGAAGCGCAATTTCGATACCGCACGCGTCAGTTGAACGGTAGCTACCTCACTGAGCGTACCTACACGCAGCGTTGGTGCATCGCCCACAACGGGTTGCCCAGTCAACATACCTGCAAAGGGCAGACCGTCATCGGGTACAGTTCTTGTGTTCTGCTCCAAACCGAAATGTCCAGTGGTAATCTTGGCACCCTCCAGCAGAGCTGCACGGATAGTATTCTTATCCAATGTCTCTACACCACAGTTGGCGCTTGTTACATTAGCCATAACATATACGTTGACATCGGGCTTGTTGCGGGCGAAATCGTCGCTGACGGGTATCTGATAGGTCGTACCTTGTCCTTCGTTCAGTGCTGCTACGTCATCGGTGCTGAAATAGCCAACATAATCTCCTGACTCTGACTCGTAAACCCATAACTGCAGGCTCTTGATGGTGCCTTCGTTGGTGATGGCATCCACCTCGCCTACGTCAGCACGAGTGTGTGGTGCATTCTTTTTAGCTGCGGCCTGCTCAGGAGCATAGACATATATCGCCAGCTTCGCCTGCTGGTGCGTCACTCCTTCTTCCACACTACTGGAAGAGCAAGCTGAGAACAGCACTATCAGGATGCTGCATAAGAGCCATTGTAATAGATATCTATGTCTGTTATCAATCATGTTATCTTATAATTCCACATTGGTGGTTGTTGCTTGTATCCATTTGGTCACCACCTGAACGCCAATCTCCAGTCGTGGAGCCAGCAAGTCGGGCATACAGGTATAGGCCTTGGCAAGCGAGGTCACGCTCATCGACATGGTGGTGATATAATCTTGTGTGAACACGCGGTTGGCGTATGCTCCCGTACCCTGGCCGGCTGGGTCTATCAGAGCGATGAGGTAGAAGCGGGCATTCGGATAGACGGTACCATCCTTGCCTGTAAACGCTTGTCCGGTTTTGTTTTCAAATTCCAGGATGACGGGCACTTTCTCGTTGTCGTACGACTGCAACACCAATGTGCTGGTCTTGTTTCCCTCAATGATGTTCGTGTCGTAGATGAAACGTCCATCGACATCCGTCTGTTCGCCTTGTGGCTTCATGTTGAAACCAACGGTATGTTGTCCGCCAATGATAACGCCCGTAAGGGGTAGGTGTGCCATATCTGCATCAAGTACCACTTCGTTTTTGGCATCGCTCAGCGTTGGACTCATGCCTGTCAGTGTAAGATCCAGTCTGCCAACACCATACTGGATGGGATTCTCTACTGCTACTGCCTTGGTATCCCTATTAACAGTTTCTGGACCTTTATAGTTTGCATCCAAGAAAGCACTCCACAGTTGGTCGTTAGTCTGGTAAGCTTCTTTCGACACCTCTTCTGCTGAGGTGCGTATGGGGCTATCTGCAAAGAACATCAGTTCTGCAGGATAGGTGTAACGGTTGATACCGTTGATATTGTCGAGTTGAGTCGTTGTTGTCTTGACTTCAAAATGGCTACCCGTCCAACGGATAGCAGCGGCTCCGTCAGGCAGTCCGATGGAGCGTGGATAGGTATTGCTGGCAATAGAGCTGTTATCATCAATATTCGCCTTGATAGCGGTGCTGAGGGCATCGCTGCCTGTCAGCAGGCCCCTAAGTGCGGCTACGAAGGCCTTGATATTGGCAGCAGCACCACTCATGAGTCCGGCACCTTCCGAACCGATACGAATAAAGTCCAGATAATAGCTCTTCAGTGTTGGGTCGGTTGTTGTGCTCCAACTTGTAGTGTTAGCTGTAGTGTTAGCAATGGCGGTCATATAGCTTGCCAATGCGTTGGCCTCTGCAGGCGCTTCCGTAGATTCGCGAATAGAGGTCAGACTGAATTGAATGTCAGCCGTATTCTTACGAATGTCGGGCAGAGCGCTCAGCTCACCATCTACGGCAGGGTTTGTGGGCGATGGCTTTGTTGCCTTTCCATAGACCAGCATACGGTCTGTACCTGTCATCAGATGGCAGCGTTCCACATAGTAAGTGTTGTGACTCACCACACGATTGTTTGTTTCATCTGCACCCACGAGGTCTATCAGTGGGTTGTCACTGGCTGTAACATTTGCCCCATTGGTATGGAAAGGTATAGCCACCAACAAATCCATGGTTGAGAATGTGGGAGCCCGATGGCTTCTGGTAAGCGCCTGAGGGGTGTTTTGCGCCCTACTAACGACATTCACCAGCAGGTCCACCTGTGTGGCCTGTGGCTGTGTCGTATCGTCGAGTTGACCCAATATATCGTCTGAAGTTGAACACGATATGGTTATCATGCCCAACAACAGATAGTATGTGATATTTTTGATCGCTTTCTCCACGCGCGTACCTTTATATATAGGGTTAGAATTATAATTCAGGATCGTATGTGCCGCCTTCATTCCAGTCAAGCGTCACACTCACACCAACTGTGCTGTCGTAAGGTCGGACGGCTCCTTCGTCGTCCAGTTCACCCTTGATAATCTTCAGTTCCCCAGCTTTCAGCTGTTCTTTTACATCAATGATGGTTTCTGTAATGTTGCCGTCAGGCATCGTCACATATACCCTCAGTTGCCACAGTGGTTCGTCGGCACCTACCTCATCAGGATTGTGCGATGGGAAGTTTACTGAGCAGAAGCATAGCAGGTCGTTGCCCGTTTCCACCTTGTCGGCTCTCACCAGCACTTCTTTCTCTGGGAATACGTAGGTGCTGTCTTCAATCATAAACTCTTTGGCAAAGCCTGTGGCATACACCTTCATTTCGCTGTAGGCGTGACCTTTCGTATCGAGGACCAATGCTACGGCACTGTTTGCCATATAGAGTTTTACATTGAATGTCTGACTGACGCCAGAGAGCACCTCCATCGGCAGTCGAGCCGTAAACAGGCCTGTGGTGTGAGATGCAATCGGACTGTCGTCTGTCTGTTGCAGCATTGAGGTTTGGCAGTTCTCGTCGTTGGAGAGTCCTACCACGTGGTTTTCTGCAATATTTGCCACTGCCAAGTGCATATACTCCTGCATCGGCAGTGTGAGGGTATAACTCGTCTGGTTGGCATCTATGATGTCGCGTTTGTGATGCAGACGTGTCATGTCGCCTTCCGTATCGTAGAACGAGAGGTCGATGTCGTGGGCAAAGTCGCTGAAGATATCTTTCAGATGTTCCCTTAGGGATTCGGCCACGCCCATTTCTGTGATCGTGGTCAACTGCGTTTCCAACTCGGTAGTCATATTGGTTATCAGCCGTAGCTCATAATCAATCTTATACTCCTCTTCCGGCTCACCGCAGTCCGACAGGTCGTCATCGATGACGGAGCATCCTGCCATCAGCCAGCAGGCTGACAGCAGGAGCCACATCATGAAAGTATTTCCTCTCTTCACCTTTTTAATTATTTAAATTAGTCTTTTCCAAGAACACTTTCGAAGCTAAGACCGTTTGACCAGCTCAGGTCAACGCTCAAACCGAGTGACAGATGAGATGCACGCAGGTCTGGTACAGACACCAATGCCTGCTTCAAAGAGTTCTCGCCTATGACGAAATTGGCAGTTGTCATGTAGTCCTGGATAAATACACGGGGCGTCTGGATGGTACTGCCATCAGCATTGTATGGAGGCAACGCATAAGGTCTCGTTGTTGTTGGCCAGGTGACAGTATTTGTTGCTTGAGTGGGGTCAAGTTTTCCGATGAGGTAGAATGAGCTACCATTACGGATGAGGTTGTTCATTCCCCAGAAATCCTGTCCTGAGTTGTTCGTCAGCTCCAGAGCCACATATACAGTGTTCTGGGTAGCGTCAGTTGTGTAGTTGTCCCAAACCATAGTATAGTTTTCACTACCGGCAGGAGTAGGAATCGCGCTGCTGCTAAGATCTCTGTCATAAACCATGCAAATAAACGGATTAGGATCTATCGTCTTCACGATATAATTCCAACCTACCGTCTGAGGCTGACCGCCTATAAGTACACCTGTCAGCGTGAAAGGATTAGAAGAGATAGCAATGGTGTTGTCAGCTTCACCTGAATGTATGTGAGAATTATTATCCTTCAAACTCGTTTTGCCGCTTTCATAAGCAATCGTTGTCTTCAGCATGGCAGTGCCATAGTTGATGTTTTCTTGCATGGCAACGCTACGGGTCGTAGACTGTACTACTCCGTCCTTCGTCCAGTCCACCGTATTATTACCAGGCGTATAGCTTGTTTTCCAATTATTATCGTTGTCCCACTCGGCAGCACCGTCAGGGTATTCGGCTTTTTTATGACTATCGCTGGTCACACGTATAGGGCTGTTGCCAAAATAGCAGAGTTCTGCAGGATACATGTAGTTGTCTGGGTTGAAACTACCGCTTGAGCTACCCATGGCATAGGTGGGAACCTGCGACATATATTGGTATTGGTTGACAATTACCGTTGAAGCACCAGAATTGTCAACAGCAGTATATTTCATCACTGTTGCACCAGGAGGAAGATGGAAGATTCCATCAGGAAATTTATTCAGATCGGCGGTAACCTTGTCCAGGCCAGACAGTCCGCTATTACTTGCGACCTCACTGTAAGCTTTCCAAGTGAAAGTGCCCGAGGAATTGAAATAATTAGAGATAACAGTTTTGACATGCGAGGCAACAGCTTGCGCTGCATCTTCTTCTATAGTAGTTGGAGTGGCCTCGGTAACAGAATTCATCAAAGTGTTTAAATCTCCTATCAATGCTGCTATAATTTTTCCCTGACCATTACGAAGCTCATTGGATTTAAAAGAATTTAAAGTGACGAAGGTGTTAGCCAGAATCGCACCTAAGGCACTCATGTTACTGCAATGGTCCGCATCTACATACGTCGAGGGGTCTTTTTCCTTTGCGGTAAGGGTGCCGTCATTTGCAAAATTGACATAATCTTTCCATGCCATCGACTTATTCACAGTCTTGCCACCGCGAGTTACATTTACAGTCGAAGAAGAATTGACGATGTCATTAAGAACCTTGGCTATCAACGTTTCATATTGCAGCAGAGCCGTTTTACCTGTTGCGCTGGCATCGTCAGGAACACATTTTGTAAGAGAAAAAGCGGCATTTGCGAGGGTCGAATTCGGTGCGAAGTCAATAGCGCCATAAACCGCTCCCGCTGTTTTGCCCGTTGGGACAGCACCTTGCATGGCACGTCCCCAGAACATAAGCGTGTTCGTTCCTGTAGGAAGCGACATCTCGAGAACACGGCGTGACTTATCGGTGCCATCACCGTTAAGTGCTCCCGCTGCTATCAGTTCGTTGAGGTCATAAGTCTTGTTTGCAGTTTCTGTTTTAGCAGAAACATGCTTTCCATTGTCCGCTAGTTTATAGGTGAACAGTTGTGCATCCTTGATACCACGGAAAGTGCCTGTACCAATCTGAACCGCCGATGAAGACATACGAGTGGTGCTTGGGGCACCTGTTTCTACATTAAACACGAAATCGACGGTCACTTCTTTCGTGTTAGGATCATAATTCGGATTTGTCTCTGCCGCAGCGTCGTCGCTCGAGCTACAGCTGGTGAGCATTGTTGAGCCTGTCAGTGCTATCGCACCGGCAAAGGCAAAATTGAAATACCTTTTCATATTTTTAAAATGTTGGTTAATACTATTTTATGATATTTTCTCGCTATATATGTTGTTATTTTGTTGTCGTCATGGCCTCCAAACGACGGAGGTTCTCCTGGGCATCGCTGTTGCCATTGGCAGCAGCACGACGGAAGCACTCAAGGGCCTCGTCTTTCTGACCGGTGAGCCAGAGGGCAGTGGCCAAGGCATTCTGGGCACGCTCGTCGTTGCGGACGGTCTGTAGCAGGCGGAGTGCCTCGCGATGGCAGTCAATGCAGTCAGTGGTGAGCAGCTCGCTGGCCTCGTTGATGACCTTGGCGGCCTTGTCGGGCACGTAGTCGTAGAAGATGCGGACGTAACCGGAGTTACGCTGGTCGCTGAGGATGTGTTCCTTGATATATTGCCAGGTGCGGCCTCCGTTCATGCGACGCAGCTTCTGCTCGCGGATGTTGGCATCGCTCTTGCTGTCGATGATGTCGAGAGCCTGCTGCAGTTCTTCGCTATGCTGCGGCTCCGTGGTGACGCACTCTGCGAGCTGGTCGCGGAAGTCAGCCCAAGCCTCGCCGCCGCCGACGGTGTCGAAGAGGGAGTCGGGAATCTGCAACTGCTCCTGCACATAGTGCTGCAGGGCGAGGGCACGATTGGTGGCCAGCTTCTCGTTGCCGGCAATGGGACCTTCGATGGAGGCGAGACCGATGATTTGGATGACCTTCACGCTGCTGGTGGTGTCGGCCATAATCTGGCGGGTGATGTCAACGATGCGCTCCAGAACGCTTTCGTTCTCGCGGAAATCCGTGTGCAGCACCGACTTCGCCAAGGGGAAGTGTACATAGAGGGCATCCTTGTCGCGCCGCATGATGCGGGTGCGGTCGTAGGGTTTGTACTGCGAGATATGTGCAAGTACCGGATTGTCCTTCTGTAGCTGTCCCGCACGACCTGTGAAGTCCGGTACGAGACGCACGACTGGTTCGAAGGGCTCGGGCTGTGCTTCCTCGGTGTCTGTGGTGGGAGGAGGTACAACGACAACGGGCTCTTCGGCTTTCAGCAACTTGGCCGGACGTCCTGGGATGTTAAACACAATATTGAGTGCAGCCTGTGGCATAGCAAACAGTTTCTTCTCATGACCGAGGAGCTGACCGCAGTGTGCACATTCATAACGGTTAAAGCTAGTATACCCTAAGGCAGCACCTATCAAGGCTTCGAGGTTTATAAATCGTCCTAATGGCCATGAATATCCGTAGAAAACGCCGAGTGCCACGAGGTCACCTTGCCTACGCTCATCCCTGACGGATTTGTACAGACCAAAGGGGAATTTGATGCCACCCACGTTGTAGTGGCTGTAAATGATGTTGGCTCCAAAGAAATGATGCACGTTGACGGAGTCTGTCCAGTAGCGGACAGATGGCGAGAGCAGCAGATGGCGGAGCTTGCGGGTCGAGACATCGTCCGTAGGCCAGGGACGGTAGCCTGCCGTCATGCCTACCGACCAATGTGGTGCCACACGGAGTCCGACACGCAGATTAGGGGTGAGCACGCCATCGTACAACAGGTTGTTGCTGACCGTAACGACCTGTGCATAAACATCAGTTAAGGCACAACAGCACAATGCTGTTAAAATAATAATTTTAAATGTGCTATACGTCCTCTTTTTCATTTTTATCATCTTAACAAATTCTTTCGACAAATTTACAAATAAAAGCACATACAGAGAATAATTTTAATAAAAAAAACAACAAAAATTAATATTCTTTAGTGCTTTTGGTTGATTCTCATGGCTAAAATCAGCAAATTCCAGGCTATGATTATCCTTGCCTGCACCTGATACTCTGGACTGTTGATACGTTCGTTGAGGACATTGATGTCAGGTATCGGGATGTCCAAATCCTTAGGATACATGACGGCTGTGAGGAAGGTATGGTAATTTGAGATAACCAGGTCGAAGTTTGAATGACAGTCCCTCGGCAATCAGCTTGCCCGTGGTGCGCCAGGCCTCTTTTTTGCGACGTTTTAATTGATAAATCGTCAGAAGCCTTCTTCTAAAGACTAAAAAAGGGACCTGCCCAAGCGGACAGGTCCCTTTTACTTATATCTGAGTGATGATTACTCCTCAACGGCGGCCTGGGCGGCGGCAAGGCGAGCGATAGGCACGCGGAAAGGCGAGCAGCTCACGTAGTCGAGGCCAATGCGATGGCAGAACTTCACGCTCTCGGGTTCACCGCCATGCTCACCACAGATACCACACTTCAGGTCGGGGTTGGTAGAGCGACCCTTCTTCACACCCATCTCAACCAACTGACCTACGCCGGTCTGGTCGAGCACCTGGAACGGATCTACCTCCAAAATCTTATTGTCGAGATACGTCGGCAGGAAGCGGGCAACATCGTCACGGCTGTAGCCGAAGGTCATCTGCGTCAGGTCGTTGGTACCGAAGCTGAAGTAGTCAGCGTACTTCGCAATCTGGTCAGCGGTGAGGGCTGCACGAGGAATCTCAATCATCGTACCGAGCTTGAACTGCACCCCTACGCCTTCCTCTTCGAAGAGCTCCTTGGCAGCCTGACGGATGACGCCCTGCTGCTGCGCGAGTTCCTTATAGGTACCCACGAGCGGGACCATAATCTCAGGACGGGGGTCGAAGCCCTCTTTCTTCAGCTGGATGGCAGCGCCGAGGATAGCCTTCGTCTGCATGGCGGTAATCTCAGGATAGGTGATGCCCAGACGGCAGCCACGCAGGCCCAGCATCGGGTTGACCTCCTGCAGGGCAGCCACACGCTGCTTGATGTAGTCGAGGCTCTTGCCCATCTCCTCAGCCATCACCTTCTGACCGGCTTCGTCTTTGGGCACGAACTCGTGGAGTGGCGGGTCGAGCAGACGAATATTGACCGACAAGCCATCCATGCACTTCAGAATGCCATAGAAGTCCTTCTTCTGCAGCGGCAGCAGCTTAGCCAGTGCTTTCTCACGGCCAGCCTTGTCGTCGGCGAGAATCATCTCGCGCATCGGCTTAATCTTGTCGGCATCGAAGAACATGTGCTCGGTGCGGCAGAGACCGATACCCACGGCGCCGAAGCGCTTAGCCACCTCAGCATCGTGCGGGGTGTCGGCATTGGTGCGCACCACCATACGGGTGTATTTGTTGCAGAGGTTCATCAGCTCGGCGAAGTCACCGGAGACCTCAGCAGGCTTCGTGGTCACCTCACCCTCATACACCTCACCGGTAGAGCCGTTGAGCGAAATGAAGTCGCCCTCGTGGAGCAATACGCCGTCGATCTCAACGGTGCGGGCCTTGTAGTCAACGTTGATGGCGCCTGCACCCGACACGCAGCACTTACCCATACCGCGGGCCACCACGGCAGCGTGAGAGGTCATACCGCCACGGGCAGTCAGAATACCTTCGGCAGCGCTCATACCAGCCAGATCCTCAGGTGAGGTCTCGATACGGACCATCACCACTTGATGACCCTCGTCATGCCACTTGGCGGCATCGTCGGCGAAGAAGACAATCTGACCACAGGCGGCACCCGGCGATGCAGGGAGACCACGCGTCAGCACCTTTGCCTTACCCAGTGCGGCCTTGTCGAAGACCGGGTGGAGCAGCTCGTCGAGCTTGTTGGGCTCGCAGCGCTCAATGGCCGTCTTCTCATCAATCATACCCTCGTGGAGCAGATCCATGGCAATCTTCACCATAGCAGTACCCGTACGCTTACCGTTGCGCGTCTGCAGGAACCAGAGCTTGCCCTCCTGGACGGTGAACTCCATATCCTGCATGTCGTGGTAGTGGTGCTCGAGCTTATCCTGCAGTGCGTTGAGCTGGGCGTAGATCTCGGGCATAGCCTCTTCCATTGAGGGGAACTTCGTAGCGCGGATCTCCTCAGAGATGCCCTGCTGCTTGGCCCAGCGCAGTGAGCCTTCCTTCGTGATTTGCTGCGGCGTACGGATACCGGCCACCACATCCTCGCCCTGGGCATTGACGAGATACTCACCGTTGAAGCGGTTCTCGCCAGTAGCGGCATCGCGCGAGAAGCAGACGCCGGTGGCTGAGGTGTTGCCCATATTGCCGAAGACCATGGCCATGACGGTAACGGCCGTGCCCCACTCCTGCGGGATGCCGTTCATCTTGCGGTAGAGGATGGCGCGCTTGTTCATCCAACTGTCGAACACGGCGCAGATGGCGCCCCACAGCTGGTCGATGGGGTTCTCGGGGAACTTCTGACCCGTCTGCGTGAAGATGGCTTCCTTGAAGAGCTTGACGAGCTGCTTGAGTTCGTCAACGTTCATCTCATTGTCCAACACGATGCCGCGCTGGCTCTTCACCTTTTCAATAATAGCCTCGAACGGATCGATATCGTCTTTGTTGACTGGCTTCATGCCCAGCACCACGTCGCCGTACATCTGTACGAAACGACGGTAGCTGTCGTAGGCAAAGCGCTCGTTGCCCGTCTTCTTGGCCAGACCGACGACCACCTCGTCGTTCAAACCAAGGTTCAGGATGGTATCCATCATACCCGGCATGGAGGCTCTTGCACCCGAACGCACGCTGACCAGCAGCGGGTTCTCAGCGTTGCCGAACTGCAGACCCATCAGGTCCTCGATGTGCTTGACGCTCTTCTCCACATCGGTCTTAAGCAGCGCCACGACATCGTCCTTGCCCTTTTCGAAATATTCATTACATACGTCGGTCGTAATGGTGAATCCGGGAGGCACGGGCACTCCGATCAAATTCATCTCAGCAAGGTTGGCACCCTTGCCACCGAGCAGATTTCTCATGTCTGCTCTACCCTCGGCCTTACCGTTGCCGAAAGTATAAACCCTTTTTTCGCTCATAAGCTATTTTTGTATAATTTATTTTTGGTTATTCAATTTGTTTCACCTCAGTTTTGCAAAGTTCACATTGCAAAGTTAGTCTTTTCTTTGATATTCGCAAAGAAAATCAGATAAAATTATCGCCGCGCGCATATTAATTTTATTGTTTGCGCTAACAACTCCATTTTTTCGTTTGTTTTCCCACGATTTTCGGCTAACTTTGCATCATAAAACGAAAACAATGAGTAAAAACCGCAAGCCCAATCCCATTTTAGAGGGCATCACCATCGAGGCCATTGCTTCGGAAGGCAAGTGCCTGTTTCACCACAACGACCTGGTCGTATTCGTACCTTTCTGCGTTCCAGGCGATGTCGTCGACGTGGAGATCGTGAAGAAGAAGCACCGCTATGCCGAAGGCCGCGTTGTGCGCTTCATCAGCCAAAGTCAGGTGCGCGCCACTCCTTTCTGCGAGCATTTCGGCATCTGCGGCGGCTGCAAATGGCAGAACCTGCCCTACGAGGAGCAGCTGAAGGCCAAACAGCAGCAGGTGTTCGACCAGCTCACGCGCATCGGTAAGGTCGAGTTGCCGCCGTTCAATCCTATCTTGGGTTCGGTCAAGACAAAGGAATACCGCAACAAACTGGAGTTCGGCTGCTGCAACCGCCGGTGGTTCACCAAGGAGGAGCTGCAGGACCAGAGCCTCGACCTCGCCTCGGGCAACCACGCGGGCATCGGCTTCCACATCACCGGCGCCTTCGACAAGATCTACCCCATCAACCGCTGCTGGCTGATGGATGACCTGCACAATCAGATAAGGAATGAGATTGCGCGCTATGCCAAGGAAATCGGCATGACCTTCTACGACGTCAAGGCGCAGAAGGGGGTGCTGCGCAATCTGATGTTCCGCAACTCCAATACCGGCGAATGGATGCTGCTCATCCAGTTCCACTACGACCGCCCCGAGGATGAGGATCAGGCGAAGATGCTCATGCAGCACATCGCCGACATGTTCCCGCAGATCAGCTCGCTCATCTACGTCGACAACCAGAAGGGCAACGACACCATCGGCGACCTGGAGCTGACCACGTTCAAGGGCACCAACTTCATCTACGAGACCATGGAGGACCTGAAGTTCAAGGTCGGTCCTAAGAGCTTCTACCAGACCAACACCGAGCAGGCCTACCACCTCTACAGCGTCGCCCGCAACTTCGCCTTCGAGGGTCAGCCGGATGATGCCAAACCGCTCATCTACGACCTCTACACCGGTACCGGCACCATCGCCAACTTCGTCGCGCGCAAGGCGACGAAGGTCATCGGCATTGAATACGTGCCCGAAGCCATCGAGGATGCCAAGGTCAACAGCCGCATCAACAGCATCACCAACACCGAGTTCTACGCCGGCGACATGCGTAAGATCCTCACCGACGACTTCATCCGCGCTCATGGCCGGCCCGACATCATCATCACCGACCCGCCGCGCGCCGGCATGCACCCCGACGTGGTCAACGTCATCCTTAACGCCGCGCCCAGCCGCATCGTCTACGTCAGTTGCAACCCCGCCACGCAGGCCCGCGACCTGGCGCTGCTCGACGCCGATTACCGTGTGGAGGCTGTGCAGCCCGTCGACATGTTCCCCCACACCCCGCACGTCGAAAATGTCGTGTTGCTCAAAAGACGCGGGTAATTCGGAGCAGCGGATAAAGTCCGTGGAGGTATGTAACCTTGGTAGCAGTGTAGTGGCCGGCCTGGTGCCGGCCACCAACCCTTGGTATGGCATTTTTCCCACACATCAGCGCGATTAGCGTAAGCGCAGTAAGTTTCTCACGCGGATAACGCGGATTTCATTGATGGCATCCTATGCGCTGTCAGCGAGATCTGCGTGAAACATAAAGTAGGCGCAAGGAATATTATCCTCACGCGGCTACCACCAACCGCTCGCGGTTGATAATGCGGACACTACGCTAAATCGATAACTTCAACTATCCAACTAACTTTAAACTAATGAACTAACTCATAAACTAACTAACTTACAAACCAACTCATAAACTTATAAACTAACAAGCTCATAAACTCTTACTAAATGTTTAATATCTATAAACTATTCAAAATAGCGCAACAACTTTGAAATAAAATGCTTAATTTTGCAATCTATTTTGGGCATAGATGAATTATGCCCTTAAACAAAGGAAAAACAATAGGTATAAAAAACGTTAGGTTAGGATGCGTCAACTTAAGATTCAGAAGAGTATTACAAACCGTTCCAGCGAGGCTTTGGACAAGTATCTGGTTGAGATCGGTCGCGTTCCAATGATTAGCGTTGATGAGGAGATTGAACTGGCACAGACCATCAGGAAGGGAGGAAAGGAAGGCGAGCGCGCGAAAGAGAAGCTCGTCAAAGCCAACCTGCGCTTCGTGGTCTCTGTGGCCAAGCAGTATCAGCATCAAGGATTGGGACTCACCGACTTAATCGACGAGGGTAACATCGGACTGGTGAAAGCAGCCGAGAAATTTGATGAGACCCGAGGCTTTAAATTTATCTCCTATGCGGTTTGGTGGATCCGTCAGAGCATCCTGCAGGCTATTGCAGAGCAAAGCCGTATCGTCAGACTGCCGCTCAATCAGGTCGGCGCGCTGTCGAAGATCAATTCCGAGATTTCGAAGTTCGAGCAGAAGAACCAGCGCCGTCCGTCGGTGCAGGAGCTGAGCAGTTTGACCAACATTGATGAGGCCAAGCTCGACCAGACTATCAAGGCCGACAACCACCACATAAGCATCGATGCGCCTTTCCAGGAAGACGACGACAACAGCATGGCCGACGTACTGGCCTCGGGTGAGGACAGCCGTGCCGACAAGCAAGTGGACTACGAGAGCATGGCCAAGGAGCTCAACACCGTATTGAGCAATGTGCTCAAGGACCGCGAGATCACTATCGTCAAGGAGTGCTTCGGCATTGGCTGCCACGAGAAAGGACTCGAGGAGATTGGTGACCAGCTCGGTCTGACCCGTGAGCGCGTGCGCCAGATCCGCGAGAAGAGCATCGTCAAGCTGCGCGAGAGCGGTTACGCCAAGCTGCTCATCAAGTACCTGGGATAAACACCCTCTCCGCTACACATGAATTGATGGATAATTCGTGAGTAATGCGTGAATTAATGCGTGGGTAATTCATGGATAATTCGTGTTTAAAGATAAATCATCGGTCCCTCCTTTGGTTTTCTTTCTTGAACATGAATGCCCAGGAATTACCCACGATTTTTTCATGAATGATAACTTGAATGGTTATTCTATGAAACACCTTGCACTGACTTTATTGCTGTTCACCCTATCCGCCGTAGCCATGGCGCAGGAGACCATTTCCGTCACCCCACTGCCCCAGAAAGCATTCCCGGAATCCATACCACCGGGCAACTACAGCGGCATCACATGGCTGGGCGGCAACCGCTACGCCTTGGTGAGCGACAAGTCGGCCGAGGATGGCTTCTTCATCTTTGAGATCGACATCGACTCCATCACCGGCGAGATCACCCATGCCCGCAACACCGGTTTCTACAGCAGCGGCCAAGCCAACCGCGACGACGAAGGCATTGCCTACCAACCACAAACCAACACTCTTTTCATTAGCGGCGAGACCGACAACGTCATCCGTGAGCACCGGATGGACGGCAGTCTGACCGGCCGCACCATTCCTCCGACCGACCACTTCCGGCATCTGCCCGGCAACCTCGGACTCGAGGCCTTGAGCTACGACTCCGTCGCCCATCGGCTATGGACCTGCAACGAAAGCGGCAACGTGTTTATCCAGTCTTACGACGATGCGCTGCAGCCCTGCGACACCTATGCCTATCAGCTCGACGCCCCGATAGCCGATGCGCAGAAGGCCTTGTTTTATGCCCATGGCATTGGCACCATCTGCGCCCTACCCGACGGCAATCTGCTGTTACTCGAGCGCGAGTTCTACGTACCGAAAAAGAAGCTGGGCGCCTTCGTCAACTGTAAGCTCTTTCTGTTGGACATCAACCAGCTGCCCGCCGAACAGCGCCATGCAGCAGCATCTACGCCAGTCAGTCCGCAAAAAATGTTGCTTACCCAATGGAAGACTAAGCTGACGCTCCTTGGCCGGGGCCTTGCCAACTACGAAGGCATGTGCCTGGGCCCGACGCTCAAAGGCGGCTCGCGCGTCATCTTGGTGGTGGCCGACTCGCAGGATCAGTACAAGGGCGTGTTGAAAGACTGGCTAAAGAGCCTGCGGCTGTCACAACGCTGACCTTGAGAAGACACTACTTCAGTCGCTCATACTCATCGAAGCAGTATTTCCGCCCCACCACCAGCGTGAAGGCAATAGACAGCAGCGATGCCGTCAGTTCCATTACCATGAGCAGCAGTTGAAGCGCAGCAGCGGTTACGACATCAACACCTGCCATCACCAATCCGAAGAACAGCACCGGAGCCGTAGCAAAGCAGAGCAGCGACAAGCGGCGAAGCACCGAGACAATGGCGGACTTCAAACTGCGGCGCACAAAATAGCTCACAGCCTGACGATGGCTGCTCCCATTGCCGAGAAGGTAATAATAGAGTTGCCCGTGGTTGCGCAAGCCGACGAAGAAAAAGTCAAGCGCCTTAGCGTTGCTCACGATGATGCCACCCGAGATGATACCCACGAAGGGCAACAACAGACGCGGCGAGAACGGCTGCGCAGCGCTCACCACCAAGAGCAGGGCATACACGCTCACCACAGCCACCGCCACCACATTGCCGCCAAGCAGAGGCAGGAAGAGCCGACGGGGCTTCATGTTGGCTTTCACCAGCGTCAGGTAGGTTGCGCAGAGACAGAAGACCAGTCCGGCCACCACATCATAGACGATGCTGTTCAGCGCCAGACCGCCATAAACCACCAGGGCCACCAAGGCCATGACAACGATGGCCCGACCAAACACCAGCAGCATCTTCTCACCAATCTTCAGCCGGTAACGATAGTCGATATAGAAAGGGACCGCGAGCAACAGCAATCCAAGGATGATACCCGATAACAACACCTTCATGATTTCTATAGATTAATGGTTTTCTGACAATTCAACTTATTCTCCCTGCACGTGTAGATGACCTCAGCGCCATTCGATGCCAGGCTGTGCACCAGCCTATCGGCCTGCATCACCTGCGGCAGGTCGTCGATCAACACGATGGGTCGCCGTTGCACCAAGGCCACGCAGAGCAGCAGCAAGCGGTAATCGAGGTCGGCCATGTCACACAGCTTCTTCTCCAGCACGGCCTTATCCATGCCCAAGACCTTCAGCTCCGACAGGAACGCTTCCTTCGCCTGAGCCTGATCCCCGGTGACGATCATGTCGAAAAGGTCGCCGACGGTAATGGGATTGCGCGGCAGCTCCTGCGGCACATAGGCCATCATCCGTCTGAAATAGGACCCTGCACCCGAGGTAATCAGTTCGCCGTCAAGCGTGATGAAGCCCTGCTCGACTGGAGCCAGTCCCATCACCGCCAACAGAAGACGGCTCTTGCCACTGCCAGCCGGACCATTGACGCAGACCACCTCACCCGGCTCCACGATAAGGGAGAAAGGCGACGACAGCCGACCCTCGGCGCATCTCACGCTTGTGTTCTTGAATTCCAACATCGCATTTACCGCATTAACCTTTACTTTTACAAAGTTAAGGCTTTTTTCCGTAATTGGTTGTAAAATTCCATTTTTCTTGCAACGCAGTCCTACTTTTACGATTTAATTTTATAATTTTGCAAGATAAGCAATATGAACTCTAAAGCAACACCGAAGTATGGCATCACCTCTGTATCTACCTGCTGAATGGGAACCGCAAAGCTGCATTCAGTTGACGTGGCCCGACAGCCACACCGACTGGGCGCCCTATCTTGATGCCATCACCAAGACATTCATTGAATTGGCCCAAGCCATCACGCGCTACGAGCGGCTCATCATTGCCGCAGCCGACGCCGACGCCGTGCGCAGCTTATTAAATAAGGTGTTGGCCCCCGACCAGCGATCAAGGGTGAAGGTCTATCCCTGCCCCATCAATGATACGTGGGCACGCGACCATGCCCCGCTGACGCTCACCAGCCACGACGGTCAGCCCTCCAAGAGGCCACGCCATCGGCTGCTCAACTTCCGCTTCAACGGATGGGGCGAGAAGTTCGACTGGCAAAAAGACAACCAAATCAGCGCCAACCTCTACCGCCAGGGCGCCTACAACGGTGAGCCGGAGGACCACGACGACTTCGTGCTCGAAGGCGGATCGGTGGAAAGCGACGGCAAGGGCACGGTGTTTACGACGGCCTGTTGTCTGCTCGCACCCCACCGCAACCAGCCATTAACCGGAGCCGGGATAACCGAACGGCTGAAACTTTGGCTGCATGCCGACCGCATCGTTTGGCTGCATCACGGTCAGCTCCGGGGCGACGATACCGACGGCCACATCGACACCATCGTGCGTACATGCCCCAACGACACGCTGGCCTACGTCAGCTGCGATGACCCCGAGGATGAGCAATACGCCGACTTCCGTGCGCTGGAGGAGGAGTTGAAGACGCTCACCACCCTCGACGGCCGCCCCTACCGGCTGCTGCCCCTGCCGATGCCCCGCCGCATGGAAGACGACGGCTATCGACTGCCGGCAACCTACGCCAACTTCGTCATCCTCAACGGCGCCGTTTTGGTGCCCACCTATCAGCAACCCGACAACGACGAACAAGCCAAGGCCGTCATCGCCAAGGCCTTCCCCGACAGGGACATCATCGGCATCGACGCCTCGACGGTGGTGCGCCAGCATGGGTCGCTCCACTGCCTCACGATGCAGTTTCCCGCCGACTGAACAGCGTTTCAGCCGACCCACCATCCATTAAAATAATCCACAACTATGACGATAAAGACCGCACTCATACAGCAGCACAATGTGGCTGACATCGAAACCAACAAGCAGCGCTTGGCCGACAGCATCAGGAAAGCTGCGGGCCTCGGCGCTCAACTCATTGTTTTACAGGAGTTGCACAACTCGCTCTATTTCTGCCAAGTAGAAAGCGTTTACAATTTCGACCTCGCCGAGCCGATACCCGGTCCGTCAACCGCATTCTACGGTCAGTTGGCCAAGGAGTTGGGCGTGGTTCTGGTCACCTCGCTATTTGAGCGCCGCGCCGCCGGGCTCTACCACAACACGGCGGTCGTCTTCGAGAAAGACGGCTCCATCGCGGGCCGCTACCGCAAGATGCACATCCCCGACGACCCCGCTTACTACGAGAAGTTCTACTTCACACCCGGCGACCTGGGTTTCCACCCCATCGACACGTCGGTCGGCCGTCTGGGCGTCTTGGTCTGCTGGGACCAGTGGTTCCCCGAGGCTGCGCGGCTGATGGCGCTGCAGGGCGCCGACCTGCTCATCTACCCCACCGCCATCGGCTACGAGTCGACCGACACCAAGGAGGAGCAGGAGCGGCAGCGTGAGGCGTGGACCACCGTGCAGCGCGGCCACGCCGTAGCCAACGGACTGCCTGTCGTTGCTGTCAACCGCGTGGGTTTTGAGCCCGACCCGAGCCATCAGACCAATGGCATACAGTTCTGGGGCTCAAGCTTCGTCGCCGGTCCGCAGGGTGAGCTGCTTTATCGTGCATCCAACAGCGAGGAAGCCCTCGGCATCGTCGACATCGACCTGGCCCACAGCGAGCAGGTGAGGCGGTGGTGGCCATTCCTCCGCGACCGCCGTATCGACCAGTATGGCAACATCTTAAATCGTTTTATTTAAATCAGAACTATGACACCTCAACCCACCTTCAAGACTTATCCTTGGCTGCTGCCATTGAGTTGGCTGTATGGGTTAGGTGTGGCCATCCGCAACTGGCTGTTCGACAAGCATGTGCTCAAGGAGCAGTCGTTTGACCTGTCCGTCATCAATGTGGGTAACCTCACCGTCGGCGGCACCGGTAAGACGCCGCATGTAGAATACCTCATCCGCTTGCTCTCGCCGGTAACACAGGTTGCCGTGCTCTCACGCGGGTATAAGCGTAAGACCACCGGCTACCGTTTGGCCGACGACCACTCCACCTCGCGCGAGATTGGCGATGAGCCTTATCAGATGAAGTTGAAGTTCCCCCAGATCCACATCGCCGTGGATGAGCACCGCCCAGAGGGCATCAGCCGCCTCACTACCGACGAGGCTACGGCCGACACCGGTGTCGTCATTCTCGACGACGCTTTCCAGCACCGCTACGTCAAGCCCGGCATCAACATCTTGCTGACCGACTACAACCGTCTTTTCATCAATGACTTGCTGTTGCCTGCCGGTCGGCTCCGCGAACCGGCATCGGGGAAGAAGCGGGCCAACATCGTCATCGTGACCAAATGCCCGAAGACGCTCAAACCGATGGACTTCCGCGTATTGGCCAAGCAACTGGCGCTCTACCCCTATCAGTCGCTCTACTTTACGACACTGAACTATGGCGATCCCTATCCGCTATTTACCCCGCCATCTGGCAATACTGGCGCCAATCATCAGCCATCGGCTTCATCTTCATCATCATCATCGGCTTTGGCATCGGCTTTGCCCTTGTCTCAGCAGCATGTATTGTTGCTCACCGGCATCGCGGCGCCACAGGAGATGGCGGCTGACCTCAGCCAGCAATGCAAGCAGCTGACACCACTGTTTTTTGCCGACCACCATGCATTCACCGACGCCGATGCCTCGCTCATCAACCGGTCGTTTGAGGCCCTGCCCTCGCCCCGCGTCATCCTCACTACGGAGAAAGACGCCTCGCGGCTGCGGCTGCTCGACGGATTGAGCCAGGAGGTGCGCGAACGGCTCTACGTGATGCCTGTCAAGGTGGCCTTCCTCAATGGACAAGAAGAAACATTCAATTCAAAAATATTAGCTTATGTACGAGAAAATTCAAGAGACGGCCGCATGGCTCAAGGAGCGCATGACGAGCCATCCGCAGACCGCAATCATCTTGGGAACCGGCCTGGGACGATTAGCTTCAGAGATAGCTGACGCAACGGAGATACCCTATAAGGACATTCCCAACTTCCCCGTGTCGACCGTTGAGGGCCACGCCGGCAAGCTGATTTTCGGTAAGCTCGGCGGTAAGGATATCCTCGCCATGGACGGCCGCTTCCACTTCTACGAGGGTTACTCGATGAAGGAGGTGACCTTCCCCATCCGCATCATGTATGAGCTCGGCATCAAGACGCTCTTCGTCAGCAATGCGTCGGGTGGCATGAACCCCAACTTCAAGATTGGCGACCTGATGATCATCGACGACCACATCAATTTCTTCCCCGAGCATCCGCTGCGCGGCAAGAACTTCCCCACGGGTCCCCGCTTCCCCGACATGCACGAGGCCTACGACCGTAAGCTCCGCGATATGGCCGACGAGATAGCCCGCGAGAAAGACATCCGCGTGGTGCATGGCGTCTACCTCGGCACCCAGGGCCCCACCTTTGAGACACCCGCCGAATACCGCATGTATCATCTGTTAGGCGCCGACGCCGTGGGCATGAGCACCGTGCCCGAGGTCATCGTAGCGCGCCACTGCGGCATCCGCGTCTTCGGCATCAGCGTCATCACCGACCTCGGCGGCTTCGACAAGCCCGTTGAGGTGAGCCACGAGGAGGTGCAGCAGGCTGCCAATGCATCGCAGCCGCTGATGTGTGAGATCTTCCGTGAAATCATAAAGCGAAGCTAATGGAAATCAAAGAATTAGGTGAATTTGGCCTCATCCATAGGCTGACGAAAGACGCCGAGCCGAAGAACCCTTCCACGCTGAAAGGCGTCGGTGATGACTGCACCGTGCTCTCCTACCCCGACCGCAAGGTGCTGGTCACCACCGACATGCTGATGGAAGGCGTTCATTTTGACCTGACCTACAACAATATGGCGCAATTGGGCTATAAGAGCGCAATGGTAAACCTCAGTGATATCTTTGCCATGAACGGCCAACCGCGTCAGCTATTGGTGAGCATTGCCCTGAGCAAGCGCTTCAAGGTGGAGGATCTCGACGACTTCTACCGCGGTCTGCATGCGGCCTGCGACAAGTGGGGCGTCGATATTGTCGGCGGTGACACCTGCCCCTCACTCACCGGTCTGGCCATCAGCATCACCTGCATCGGTGAGGCTGAGGAGAAAGACATCGTCTATCGGAGTGGCGCCAATGAGACCGACCTCGTCTGCGTCTCCGGCGACCTCGGTGCGGCCTACATGGGCTTGCAGCTCCTCGAGCGCGAGAAGAGCGTCTATTACCAACAGTTGGACAAAATCAACGCGAAGATACGCAAAGCCAACAGCGAGGGCAACAAGGCACTCGTCAAGCATCTGCAGGAAGAGGGCATGAAGCTCACCGACTTCCAACCCGACTTCGCCGGTAAGGAGTATCTCATCGAGCGGCAGCTCAAGCCAGAGGCCCGCGGCGACATCATCCAGCTGCTGCGAGAGAACAACATCCGGCCAACGGCAATGATGGATATCAGCGACGGCCTCAGCTCGGAGCTCATCCACATCTGTAAGCAGAGCCACTGCGGTTGCCGCATCTATGAGAAGAACATCCCCATAGACTATCAGACAGCGGTCACCGCAGAGGAATTCAACATGAATGTCACCACCTGCGCCATGAACGGCGGCGAGGACTATGAACTGCTCTTCACCTGCCCCATCGGTGACCACGACAAGCTCGACGCCCTCGAAAGCAAAGGCATCCATCAGATTGGCTACATCACCAAGGAGGAGCTCGGCTGCCGCCTCATCTCGCGTGGCGACGGCGAGGAGTTCGACATCACCGCGCAGGGCTGGGCCTTGGGTGGCGCTGGAGAAGAGAAATAATAATTGATTCGAAAGTCAATCGGCGCTTATCAGATAGGCTGATAAGTTCAAGACAAAAAACAATCAACCCCGGAGCGATTGCGGCTATTTCCCGCAACCCCTCCGGGGTTGTGAAATACTTCTACCCCGCATACCGCATCTCGTTGAGCAACTGCTTCTGGCGATCACTGAGATTGGTGGGCAATGTAACGTTGTAGGTGATGATCAAGTCGCCAAAGGTGCCATCGCCACGGTCGTAGCCCTTGCCACGCAATCTGACGCGGGTACCATTTTGCGTCTCCGGCTTTACCTTCAACTTAATCTTCGAACCGTTTCTCAACTGAATAATGACTTCTCCGCCAAGCAATGCAGTGTATAGGTCAATATTCACCTTCGCATTCATCTCGCCGGTACTTGTACGCGCAGAATGCGATGAGAAGCCATGACCCGCACCATGACCGAACAAATCCTCGAAGAAGCTCGAGAACCCGCCACCAGAGCCAAAGCCGGAGAAGTCGAAGCCGTCAAACGGTGAACCACCATCCGACGAGCTCCAATGGAACGACGAACCGCCACCATTGCCACCTGCCTGATTGAAGGCGTCAGCCTCTTTCCAGTTTTGACCGAACTGGTCATACTTCTTACGCTTCTCGGGGTCACCAATCACCTCATAAGCCTCGTTCAAAGCCTGGAACTTAGCCTTGGCCTTGGGGTCATCGGGGTGAAGATCGGGGTGGAACTGTTTAGCGCGTTTCAAGAAAGCGCGACGCACATCCTTCTGAGGAATATTGCGGTCGACGCCAAGAATCTTATAATAATCAATAAATGCCATAGTTATAAATCCTCCATTCGTTAATCATTCAGTTGACAACAAATATTGTGCCACCACAGGGGTAACCACGGCAAAATCTACAAAAGAAAGGCTGGGGAAAGGAGATTGCCCTCGCCCCAGCCTTAGCTATGGAAAATCAAATTTCTATAATTCTTTCGGTATCGGAAAGCTCTCGCTTACCGAAGACCCGCCGGTTATCTGATGCGGTCCATTGACTTAATCAGCTCCTCATCATGCTTGACGCCCATTCTGGCGAGGAAAAAGAAGATGACGGCCACCAGCGGCAGACAAGCGGCAAAGCTAATGTGGAACTCACCCAACTGATTGAAGGTTTCCGAGGCGTAGAAGACATAGCTGCCATACCATGCGCCACAGAGGAAGATGCAGCCTAAGCAAAGCGCCATCTGCAGTTTGCGGCGGTGATAAAGGAAGATGGTGATGAGCGTAAGCACTCCCGTCACTACCAACTCAACGAAGAGCAACGGATGAGCAGTGAGCGCATTGTCCATCGTCAATCCGTAGTTGTACCACACGGCTACAACCTTGCCTGCGGTGGTGTCTATCTTTCCGATAGGCAGGCAGAGGCAAACGATGAGCGCAGCCAATGCCAGGAGCAGGTAAATGGTTTGCTTACGTTGTAACATTTAAGCCTCCTCCTGCTGCTGATTGTCTTCGTTGTCCTTGGAAGGGTCTCTCCAATAGATGTTGCCCTCGATAAACTCCTGGGTAGCCAAGAGTGAAGGCTTCGGCAGACGCTCATAGTAACGGCTGATCTCAATCTGCTCACGGTTCTCGAAAACCTCCTCCAGTGAGTCGTTGTAAGAGGCAAACTCAGCCAACTTCTTGCTGAGGTCGGACTTTATCTCCACAGCAATCTGATTGGCACGCTTACCAATGATAACCACACTCTCATAGATATTGCCCGTATCCTTGCAGAGATCCATGATGTTGCGGGTAATGGTGTTGACTGGTGCTTTCGATTTCTTGTAATCCATATATTATTAAAATGTCTATATAATAAAACTTTCTTGATTAGGCCTTATCGGTCTCATTAGTCTTCCTTGGTCTCGCCGGTGACTTTCTTACACTTTGTGATAAACTCCTCGGCTTCCTTACGCTCCTTTGAGTCAGGATACTCGTTGATGAAGCCGTAGCATTCGTCTTCGGCATCCTGATAGCGCTCGAGCTTCTTCGACTCCACACTCTGCTCAGCCAAATGGAACTTGCTGCGCATGATGAGCGTGGCAAACTCCTCGCGTTTGTTGGTATAGGGGTAATCCTTCAGGGCATTCTGCGAGGTCACGATGCAAGCCTCGTAGTTGTTGCCGCCATACGAGCAGTTGTTGAAATAAGACCCGAGATTGTAGTAGAGCTTTGCCGAGAGCAACTCCTTCTCCACCAGTTTGTCCTGCAAAGCAAAGAGTCGGGTCTGCGCCAGATCCTTGTTCTTGGCATCGGGGAAGAGGTCAAGATATTCCTGGAAAGCGGAGATGGCCGACACCGTCTGCGTCTGGTCAAGACGTGGCTCCGGCGTACTCATGTAGAGACTCTGCCCGTCGTAGAACTGCGCCATTTCGGTGTATTCACCTCTGGGGTAAGTCTTTACATATTTCTTGAACGTCTCAGCTGCGGTCTCATAGTCCTGCGACATATACTCCGCCATGCCCAGCATATAGAGACTCTCCTGCGCATCTTGACTACCCTTCAAGGGAACGATAAGATCTTGAAGCAGTGTTACTGCGCGCTGGTACTTTCCCTCTGCATAGCATTGCTTCGCATACTCGTACTTGTAGCGGTAGTCGGTGGACTTATACACGGCATTGAACTCCTTCTGACAACCGGTCAGAAGCAGCAATGCAAGCATAGTCAGTATACTGATGTTCTTCATTCTCGTCATTTATTCTGCAAATTTACAACTAAAAATGCTAATCATCCAAATATAAAGCCGCTTTTTTAGTTATTTTACCGAATTTCATTGCCATAAACGAAAAAATGCTTAACTTTGTGGACTATGGATTTTCAGATAACCTCAAAATTCAAGCCCACCGGTGACCAGCCCGAGGCCATCAAGCAGCTCACCGACGGCATCAAACGTGGCGACCCGGCTCAGGTGCTGCTCGGCGTTACCGGTTCGGGTAAGACGTTTACCGTGGCCAATGTCATCGCAAACGTCGGAAAGCCCACGCTCATCCTCAGCCACAACAAGACGCTCGCCGCCCAGCTCTATGAGGAGATGAAGGGGTTCTTCCCCCACAACGCCGTTGACTACTACGTCAGCTACTACGATTACTATCAGCCGGAGGCTTACATGCCCTCGACCGACACCTATATCGAGAAAGACCTCGCCATCAACGACGAGATTGACAAACTGCGGTTGGCAGCCGTAAGCGACTTGCTTTCAGGGCGTAAGGACGTCATCGTCGTATCGTCGGTGTCGTGTATCTATGGTATGGGCGCACCGGTGTCGATGCAGGAGAATGTCATCCACATCAAGGTAGGGCAGAAACTCGACCGCAACGAGTTTCTCCGTCGGTTGGTCAGCGCCCTCTATCTGCGCAACGACGTCGACCTGCAACGAGGCTATTTCTCGGTGAAAGGCGATACGGTTAACATCGCCATGGCTTATTCCGACAACATCCTGCGGGTCACTTGGTGGGATGATGAGATTGACAGCATCGAGGAAGTCGATGCCGTATCAATGCACAGCTTGCAGCAGTTTGCTACTTACGACATCTACCCCGCCAACCTCTTCGTCACCTCGAAGGAGCAGACCGAGAACGCCATACGCATGATTCAAGACGACCTCGTGAAGCAGGTGGATTACTTCAACGAGATGGGCGACGCCATTAAGGCTCACCGCATTAAGGAGCGCGTGGAATACGATATAGAGATGATAAAGGAACTGGGCCACTGCTCCGGCATCGAGAACTACTCACGCTACTTTGACGGTCGTGAGCCTGGGCAGCGGCCTTACTGTCTGCTCGACTTCTTCCCCAAGGATTATCTGATGGTCATCGACGAGAGCCACGTCACCGTTCCTCAGATCAACGCGATGTATGGCGGTGACCGCGCCAGGAAGCAGAACCTCGTGGAATACGGCTTCCGCTTGCCCGCAGCCTTCGACAACCGACCGTTGCGCTTCGAGGAATTCCACGACATGATTCATCAGATTATCTACGTCTCCGCCACACCTGCCGACTACGAGCTGCAGGAGTCGGAAGGCGTCGTCGTTGAGCAGCTCATCCGCCCGACGGGGTTGCTTGATCCCGAGATTGACGTCAGACCGTCGGAAAACCAGATTGACGACCTGCTCGAGGAGATTGTGGTCCGATCAGCCCGCAACGAGCGCGTATTGGTTACGACCCTGACCAAGCGCATGGCTGAGGAGTTGACCGAATACCTGCTCAACCACAACATCAAGGCAGCTTACATCCACAGCGACGTGGCTACGCTCGACCGCGTGAAGATTATGAACGACTTGCGTGCCGGTGTCTACGATGTGCTTGTCGGCGTTAACCTGTTGCGTGAGGGCCTCGACCTGCCCGAGGTATCGCTCGTCGCCATTCTCGACGCCGACAAGGAAGGATTCCTGCGTAGCCACCGCAGTCTGACGCAGACCGCTGGCCGCGCAGCCCGCAATGTCAACGGTAAGGTCATCATGTACGCCGACACCATCACCGAGAGCATGCAGCGCACCATCGACGAGACCAACCGCCGCCGCAGTATTCAGCTGAAATACAACAGCGACCACCACATCACGCCGAAGCAGATTGTAAAGAGCATCAAAGACACACTGCCGCAATCGGAGAGCACCGAGGCGAGCCGCACCAAGGCTTATGCCCAGCAAGTGTATATCGAGCCTGATCAAGGCGCCTTTGCCGCTGACCCCATCATCAGAGAGATGAGCAAGTCCGAACTCGAGAAGAGCATTGCCCACACCAAGGCGCTCATGGAGGAAGCCGCCAAGAAACTCGACTTCATCCAAGCCGCGCAATACCGCGACGAGATGCTGCGGCTGCAGTCGCTGTTGGAGCAGAAGGATAACGATAGTATAAAGAAAGGTTGAGAATTCAAAAAAAAGAACATAACATTAGGGAAGTGAGCAAATATTTCGTAACTTTGCTCATATAAACAAATTCTTCAAGACTATGAGAAAGATCATCATTGCCCTTTTAGCCTGCCTTCCGATGATGGGAATGGCTCAAAATAACGTATGGGAGATACCCGACGCCCCCACGCAGCAGCAACAAACCAAGAAAGTGAAGAAGGAGAAGCCCAAGTCAACTGTCGACGCGAAGTATCTGGCTGGGGCAGTGCCTGAGGTCGACGGCAAGGTGGTTTTTACGTTGGACAAGGATGTTCCCGGCCAAAGCGCTGACGAGATTTATCAGAAGGTGTATGCGGTGATGCAGCAGTTTGTCGCTGAGACCCAGGATAAAGACATCGACCCAGGCAGCCGCATCGTAGCCGTGAACAAAGCCGAGCACACCATCGTCGCCAACATGAAGGAGTGGCTCGTCTTCTCGTCTTCATTCATTCAGCTCGACCGTACGCAGATGAATTACATCCTCGTCGCCACAGCATCAGATCATCATATCAACGTCACTATGCAGCGCATCAACTACGCTTACGAGATGAACCGCGGCGACAACGGCATGCAAGTGAAGGCCGAGGAGTGGATTACCGACAAGGTGGGGTTGAACAAGAAGATGACGAAGCTCGCTAAATCAAGTGGTAAATTCCGTATGAAGACCATCGACCGAAAGGATAACATCTTCAGCAGAATCAGTAAGGCTTTAGGTATTTAAGCATACCCTAAAGCTTCAGGTATCTAACATAAGTCGCATTTCTATGATAGAACGCAAGCACCGGGGAGAGGAGAACACCAAAGCCGACCAGTTCAGAAACGTCAGACAGTGGCTCAACATCATCTTTATGATTGGCGGCATTGTGGGCGTCGTTTTCTATCTCCTTTACACGCCTCAGACGGTAGGCATCATCATCATACTCTCAGCAATGGTCTTTAAGATTGTTGAGTGTGCTTTACGATTTATTAAATGAAGAAACTGCTCAGCATTCTCTTATTGGCTGTTGCCACCCTGTCAGCGCATGCGCAGGTTGACGATTACAACAACGGGTTCAACCAGATAGACCCCGACGGCAATATCACCAATGCCCAAAACCGGAAGAAGTCGGCCGACTCTCTGGGTACCGACAAGGAGATTCCCGAAGGCATCTACGTGTGGAAGATTGACCGCAGATTCGGCGACCGTATCCCCGCTCAGCCCGATACGCTCACCGATATGTTTCAGAACACCATCTTCACAACGGGCTTGCGGGGGGAATACAACTCCACCGGCAACCTGGGGGCGCCACGTCAGAACCGTATCTTCGTTGACCGGAAAGAGAATGATAAATTCATCTTCGTCAATCCCTACGACTATTTCGTAACACCGGTGGAGAACTTCCTCTTCACCAACACGCTGTCTCCGCTCACCAACATCAGCTACAACAACTGCGGCAACCGAACCAACGGCGAGGACCATTTCAAGGCTAAGTTCGCGGTGAATGCGGGTAAGCGCATTGGCGTAGGGTTTCTTTTCGATTACATCTACGGCCGCGGCTATTACAGCAACCAAAGCACTTCCCACTTCAACTACACGATGTATGGCAGCTACCTGGGCGACCGCTATCAGGCTCATCTGCTGTTCTCAACGCTGCATGAGAAGGTCACCGAGAACGGTGGTATCACCAATGACTACTACATCACCCACCCCGAGATGTACAATGAGAGCTACACCAACTCGGAGATACCCACCATGCTCGAGCGCAACTGGAATCGAAACGACAACCAACACCTCTTCTTCTCTCAACGCTACAGCCTCGGCTTCAACCGTAAGGTGCGCATGACCGACGACGAGATTAAGGCGAAGAAGTTCGCGATGGAAGCCGCCAAGGAGAAGGCTGCCCGCGAAGCGAAGGATGAGGCAATGAAGAGTGCCCGCGAACGCGGTGAGAAAGACGACCGCAACGTAAAAGTTCCCGAGACCTTCAGCGGCAGACCCGACGACGCCAAGATTGCTGACAAAGCCGCTCCACGCGACTCCACCACGGCGGAGGCAAGGCTCAAAGTCAATAGCAAGGAAGCCATCGACAGTCTGCTCGCAGCCGAGAAGAAGGCGAAGGAAGACACCATGTGGCTCAAGAACGAATACGTTCCGGTGACGAGCTTCATCCATACGGTCGAGTTCAACAACTACCGCCGCATCTACGAAGCCTATGAGACACCGAGCAATTACTATCTCGACACCTATAATGTGGCTGAGAAATTCGGCAACGACTCCATCTATGACCGCACCGCTCACTGGAGTCTGCGCAATACGTTTGCCATCTCTCTGCTCGAGGGATTCAACAAATGGGTGAAGATGGGCGCCAAGCTCTTCGCCTCGCATACGCTCGACCACTACACCCTACCCGACTCCGTCGGTCAGCGTAAATGGAATGAGCACAGCTTCACCGTAGGCGCGCAGCTCAGTAAAACGCAGGGAGAGACACTGCACTACAATGTCACCGGTGAGTTTGCTGCATTGGGCTACAACGTCGGAGAATTCAAGGTTGACGGAGGCATCGACCTCAACTTCCCACTGTTTAAGGATACGATGACGCTGGCTGCATCCGGCTTCTATCACCACGAGAAGCCCTCATTCTATTATCGTCATTACCAAAGCCGCCATCTGTGGTGGGATGATGACGATCTCTCGATGATTGACCACTTCCGCGTGCAAGGTGTTTTGAACTATCAAAAGACGCGTACGCGACTGCGCTTCGCTGCCGACGAGATAAAGAACTACACTTATTTCGCCACCACTTACACGACGAGCGACGACGGCCGCCTCTATAACGCCGCTTACTCGCGTCAGGAGAGCGACCCCATCACCGTGCTGACGGCTGAGATAGCGCAAGACTTTACCTTTGGCCCCCTCAACTGGGAGTCGGTGGTCACATGGCAGAAGTCAACCTCGCAGAGCGTATTGCCGGTGCCGTCAATCAACGTCTACACCAATCTTTATCTGCGCTTTATGATTGCCCACGTACTGCATTGCGACTTCGGCGCCGACCTACGCTATTTCACCAAATACACGGCGCCCGACTACGTACCCTCGCTCGGGCAATACGCGGTGCAAGCCAACGACGCCAATGTAAAGATTGGCGGCTACCCACTTGCCAACGTTTACTTGAACTTCAAACTGAAGAAGGCCCGTTTCTTCGTGATGATGAGCCACGTCAACGGTGGCTCCGGCAACAAGGATTACTTCTTCACACCCCACTACCCGCTCAACACCCGCATCTTCCGATTCGGCATCAGCTGGGACTTCGCCAACTAAATCTGCGTATTGGCTGAGGGAAAGATGAACGAAGAAAGACAATTGCAATGATGATCAATGAAAATGATAAGATAGCGACCAACTCATTGGAGGCGTGGCTCTTAGCCGCACGACCAAAGACGTTGTCGGGAGCAGCAGTCCCCGTCATGATTGGCGTGGCGCTGGCATTGAAAGACGCTACCTGGGAACACTTCCAGCTGTTGCCGGCAATCTTGTGTTTTTTGTTTGCGTTTCTGATGCAGATTGATTCCAATCTCATCAACGACTACTTCGACTTCGTCCACGGCAACGACGACCCTGCTTCTCGCCTCGGGCCTAAGCGCGCCTGCGCTGAAGGGTGGATTACAGTAAGCGCCATGCGCATCGGCATCATTGCAGTCTCTGCCGTCGCTTGCCTCGTAGGCCTGCCGCTCATCTACTACGGCGGATGGGAGATGGTGATCGTCGGCGGCGCGTGCGTACTCTTCGCCTTCCTCTACACCACCTTTTTCTCTTATAAAGGATTGGGCGACATCCTCGTTTTGGTGTTTTTCGGTTTGGTGCCGGTCATCTTCACCTACTACGTCATCATGCCCTCGGAGATGCAACGCATCACGGTAGAAGTAGCGGTCTGTGGCTTCGGCTGCGGTCTGGTCATCGACACACTGCTCTGCATCAACAACTTCCGCGACCGACACAACGACGAGCGTGACGGTAAGCGAACGCTCATCGTAAGACTTGGCGAGAAGCGCGGCGCTCAACTCTACAACGCCGTCGGCTACGCTGGAGCCTTCATCACCATGGCCGTCATCTTTGTCAATTGCAACAACAAACTGATGCACGTCATGTGCTTCGTTCCCTACCTCTTCTATACCTACAAGCATTCCCAAAGCTACGAGAAGCTGAAAGCGGTATGGAATGGCAAGGCCCTTAACCAAGTATTGGGTATGACTGCGCGCGATATGTTTATCTATGGATTGATGACGGTGGTCGCCATCTACTTCTCATCGCTTTGAGTTAGCTGATAGAAATTAACGACACAACCACTATAAGCAAACGCCGACTATGACCGAGAACAACGTAAACTTGGAAATCATGCAGTTTGTGGAGCAGCAGATTCTGCCCCGCTACAATGCCTTTGGGCGCTCCCACGGACTGACCCACGTGCAGCACGTCATCAGCAATTCGCTTGAATTGGCGCGCTCACTCGGCGTCGACGTCAACATGGCTTACGTCATTGCCGCTTACCACGATTTGGGTATGAGCGGGCCCCGCGCCATACACCACATCACTGGCGGAAAGATTCTGGCCACCGACGCACGCCTCAAGAAATGGTTCTCGCCGCAGCAGCTTCAAATCATGAAGGAAGCCGTTGAGGATCACCGCGCCTCCACCTCTCACACGCCACGCAGCATCTATGGTAAGATTGTATCTGATGCCGACCGCGATCTCGACCCCGAGACGGTGTTCACCCGCTGCATCGAATATGGCTTCGAGCATTATCCAGAGCTCGACAAGACGCAGCAATGGGAGCGCTTCAACCAGCATATGGAAGATAAATACAGCGCTCACGGCTACATACGCCTGTGGATTCCCGGTTCAATCAATGAGAGACGATTGAAGAAAGTGCGCGATATTATCGACGATAAAAAGCAGCTGCGTCAGGTCTTCGACCGCATCTTTGAACAAGCGCAGTCACAAGACCCGGCATCCAAATAATTCATTCATTGCTATCAAACGATGCATTCAGTGCATTTAAACGATACATTCATTTTAATCAAACGACGGTAAACAAAGACGCCATCTACCATATCGATTAATCCCCTATCTACAAAATTGATTCTTCCTTCCATTTGCGATAGCTATGGTATCGCATCGCGATAGCTATGGTATCGCACCGCGATAGCTATGGTATCGCATCGCGATAGCTATGGTATCGCACCGCGATAGCTATGGTATCGCAATCCATAAACAAATTCAGGCCTGCCCTTGATTGCTCAAAGGTAGGCCTGAACGCATTTATAAAAACTTTTGGTTTAGTGCTGGTCGATGTAGTTGGCAATCCACTCGCCCACTTCCTTGGTGCCGTATTGAGCGCCGCCTTCAACCTGAATCTCAGGTGTACGAACGTTTTGCTCCAAACTTGCATCGCAGGCCTTGCGAATGGCAGCACCCTCTTCCTTGAGACCGAAGTGCTCCAACAGCATAGCGGCAGACAGAATCTCAGCCAACGGGTTGGCAATATTCTTGCCGGCAGCCTGCGGCCATGAGCCATGCACCGGCTCGAAGAGCGGCGTATGCTCACCCAATGAAGCCGACGGCTGCAAACCCATAGAGCCAGTGATGGCGCTAGTCTCATCGGTGAGGATATCGCCGAAGGTGTTCTCGGTTACAATCACATCGAAGAAGCGGGGCTCGGTCAACACGCGCATCGAAGCATTATCGATGAACATATAGTCAACCTTAACCTCAGGATACTTTGGTTCCATCTCCTTGGCAATCTGACGCCACAGACGCGAGCTGGCCAATACATTAGCCTTGTCGACGACAGTCAGATGCTTGTTGCGGCGCATGGCGAAGTCGAAGGCAACCTTCAGAATACGCTCAATCTCAGGGCGATAATAGATGTCGGTATCGTAAGCCTTCTCATTGTCCTGATACTTCTCGCCGAAATACATTCCACCCGTCAGCTCGCGGATAACGACGAAGTCGGCGCCTTTGATGAGCTCTTCCTTCAGCGGGCTCTTATGAAGCAGGCAGTCGAATGTGGCTACAGGACGCACATTGGCAAAGAGACCGAGCTTCTTGCGCATGGCCAGCAGACCGGTCTCAGGGCGCACCTTCAACGTGGGATTGTTGTCGAAACGGGGGTCGCCGACAGCGGCAAAGAGCACGGCGTCAGCATCCATACATGTCTTGAAAGTCTCATCGGGGAAGGGGTCGCCACAAGCATCGATGCCATGGGCACCGCAGATGGCTTCCTTATAAGTAAACTCGTGGCCGAACTTCTTCGCCACAACGTTCAACACATTGATAGCCTGAGGCATAATCTCCGGTCCTATACCGTCGCCCGGCAAAACTGCAATTTTGAGTTTCATTTGAATTGTTGTTAGTAAGAGCCGATGCTTCTTTTGCAAAAGAAGGCATGCACTCCATATATTATTTAATTGTTGTTTTCATCTTCTATCATATTCAGCATCTTGATGGTAGCCTGAATAGCGGCCTCCGTCTGGTCTGCATCCAGTCCACGCGTACGCCACTGCTTCTCGCCGTCGTTCCACGTAATGACCGTCTGCACCAAGGCATCGGTGTGGCCGCCGGGGGGGATGGTAACGGCGTAGTTCTGCAGCAGAGGGAAGGTGCGGTCGAGATTCTCTTTGTAGACCTTACGCAGGGCCTTCACAAAGGCATCGTATTGACCGTCGCCAGTGGAGTCGGCCTCATACTCTTTACCATTGATCTGAATCTTCAAGCTGGCTATCGGCTTCAAGCCATAACTCGTTGAGACCATGTAGCTAACCAGTTTGACGCGCTGCTTCGGTGAAGAATGCTTCAACACATCGCTGACGATATATGGCAAATCATCTTGCGTGACCAGTTGCTTGCGGTCGCCCAACTCGGTGATGCGTCGGGTGACAGCCTGCGTCTGCTCCTTGGTGAGCTCAAGGCCTAAGTCGGCTAAGTTGCGGATGATATTGGCCTTACCCGAGTTCTTTCCCAATGCAAACTCACGGTGGCGGCCGAAGCGCTCAGGCACCAGCGCGTTGCTGTAGAGGTGGGCCTTATTATCGCCATCAGCGTGAACGCCAGCCACTTGCGTGAAGACATTCTCGCCGATGACCGGCGTATTGGGGGAATAACCAATGCCGCTGTAGCCAGCCACGATATTGCTGATTTCCATCAACGTGGATTCATCGATGTGGTCGGCCACATGCATCTGGTCCTTGAGCATGACATGGATGCTGCTCAGCGGCGCATTGCCACAGCGCTCACCCAAGCCATTGACGGTTACATGCAAACCAGTGGCACCAGCTTCAACAGCCATAAACGAGTTGCCCACAGCCATGTCGTAGTCGTTGTGGGCATGGAATTCAAACTTTACGCCCGGATAGCGGTCAGTCATCGCCCTGACGTAGGCGTAGGAGTTGTCGGGGTTGAGGATGCCGAGCGTATCAGGTAAGAGGAAGCGGTTGATGTGCTCATCCTTCAAACCATCCATCATCTGCCATACGTAGTCGCGGCTGTCGCGCATACCCTGCGACCAGTCCTCGAGATAGAGGTTGACGTTCATACCCTTGGAGTGGGCATAATCGATGACCGCCTTGATGTCGGCAATGTGTTGCTCAGGTGTTTTCTTCAGCTGATAGGTGCAATGGCGGAGTGAACCTTTAGCCAATACGTTGATGGTGCGGCAGCCGCACTCGTCAATCCAATCGACCGATTTATTGCCATCGACGAAGCCAAGCACCTCCACGCGGTCGAGCATGCCATGGTCTTTGGCATACTTACAAATCATGCTCACCGCCCCCTTCTCGCCTTCAGATACGCGCGCCGACGCCACCTCAATGCGGTCGACACCCACTTCAGCGAGCAGGTAGCGCGCGATCATCAGCTTCTCATGGGGCAGAAAACTCACTCCGTTGGTCTGTTCACCATCGCGGAGCGTCGAGTCCATGATCTCTATTTCACGTGTGCTGCTTCCCATGCTTCAACCTTGTCTCTATTCTGAACGAGGAAGTCAACGTCGTCGAGACCATTCTCGAGGCAGTGCTTCTTATAGCCGTTGATTTCAAAATGCTCACTATGGCCGGTGGCCAGATTGGTCACCGTCTGGTTGGGCAAATCAACCCTGACCTGCGTCTTATGGTCTTTGGCAATGCTGTCGAACAGCTCCTTGAGGAAGGGCTCGCTGACGACGACGGGTAAAACGAAGTTGTTGAGCTCGTTGTTCTTGTGGATATCAGCGAAGAATGAGCTGATGACCACGCGGAAGCCGTAGCCGGCAATAGCCCAGGCAGCGTGCTCACGCGATGAACCCGAACCGAAGTTCTTGCCAGCGACGAGGATGACGCCGCTGTAAGAGGGGTCGTTGAGCACGAAGTCTTTCTTCAGACTGCCGTCTTTGTTATAGCGCCAGTCGCGGAAGAGGTTGTCGCCAAAGCCTTTCTTATCGGTTGCCTTCAGAAAGCGGGCGGGGATGATTTGGTCGGTATCTACGTTCTCCAGCGGCAAGGGAATGCAGCTGGATGTGATGACATTGAATTTCTGCTTCATAAGATTTACTACTATTATCAATCTAACAACGTCCTTGGATCAGTGATTTTGCCGGTGATGGCGGCTGCGGCTGCCACTAACGGCGAAGCCAAAATGGTGCGGCTGCCAGGACCCTGACGGCCTTCGAAGTTGCGGTTGCTGGTGGAGACGCAGTATTTGCCCGCGGGCACTTTATCGTCGTTCATAGCCAGACAAGCTGAGCAACCGGGCTGACGAATGGCGAAGCCTGCGGCCTCAAGGTCTTTGTCAAGGCCCTCAGCTTTAATCTGGTCGAGCACATGCCACGAACCGGGAACCAACCAAGCCACCACGTTGGGTGCCTTATGATGACCCTTCACTAACTGAGTGAAAGCGCGGAAGTCCTCAATGCGGCCATTGGTGCAGGCGCCGAGGAAGACGTAGTCAATCGGGTGACCGAGCAGCTTCTCACCCGGTTCAAAGCCCATATAGCGGAGGCTCTTCTCGAAGGAAGCCTTCTCATTGTCGTCAATCTCATCCAAGGTTGGAATCGATCCGGTGATGGCGATGCCCATACCGGGGTTGGTACCGTAGGTAATGCGCGGCTCAATGTCGGCTGCGTCAAATGTCAGCTCCTTATCGAACACAGCGTCGTCGCCGCTCTTCAGCGTCTTCCAATAAGCCACAGCCTTATCCCAGTCCTCGCCCTTGGGTGCATACTCGCGACCCTTCAGGTATTCGAAGGTGGTCTCGTCGGGAGCCACAAAGCCACCGCGGGCACCCATCTCAATGGAGAGGTTGCAGAGCGTCAGACGACCATCCATCGACAGATGACGCACCACATCGCCAGCATACTCGACGAAGTAACCGGTGGCGCCGGAGGTCGTCAGCTGACTCATCAGATAGAGGGCAACATCCTTTGCGGTAACACCCGGCTTCAGTTCGCCGTTGATGCTGATACGCATCGACTTCGGCTTCTGCTGGAGAATGCACTGCGAAGCCAGCACCATCTCCACCTCAGAGGTACCGATGCCGAAGGCCACAGCGCCGACAGCGCCATGCGTAGAGGTGTGGGAGTCGCCGCAGACAATCGTCATACCGGGTAAGGAAAGACCCTTCTCCGGACCGATGACGTGGATGATACCATTGTCTTTAGTGTTCATCTTAAACTCCTTCAAGCCAAACTCCTCGCAGTTACGGTCGAGGGTTTCCACCTGCTTGCGGCCAATCGGATCCTCGATGGGCTTGTCTTGGTCGTGAGTGGGAATATTGTGGTCGGGCATGAAGAAGTTCTGCTTCGGGCGGAAGACCTTCAACCCACGCTGACGCAACCCCTCAAAGGCCTGAGGCGTGGTGACTTCATGACCGTAGAGGCGGTCGATATAAAGCTGTGTGGGACCATCTTTGACAATCTGAACAACGTGGCTATCCCAAATCTTATCGAATAAAGTGTTCATCGTTTACTTATTTCTAAACTTATTAATACAATCAAGATAAGCTTCAACAGAGGCCGTTACGATATCGGTGTTGGCACCGAAGCCATAGTAGACGTGGCCGTCGTATTCCACCTGCATGTGAACCTTACCGACGTCGTCGGAGCCCTGCGTAATGGCTTGAATGGTAAACTCCTTCAGCGTCATCTGCTTGTGGATGATGCGCTTCAAGGCCTTAATGGCGGCGTCGACAGGGCCATTACCCGTAGCACTCTCCTCAAACTTCTCACCGGCGATGTCGAGCCCAATGGAGGCAACATTGCGCACATCCTTGCCGGAGACCACCTGGAGGTAGTCGAGCTTCACCGAGTGGTTGGCAGCCTTGTCGGCGCCGGCAAGCACGAGGATATCATCGTCAGTAATTTCCTTCTTCTTGTCGGCGAGCTTGAGGAACTCCTGATAAATCTTGTCGAGGCGGTCCTCATCCTTGATGTCAACACCATTGACCTCAAGACGATACTTCAACGCAGCGCGACCGGAGCGGGCAGTGAGCACGATCTCGTTGTTCTCCAAGCCAATATCCTTAGGATCAATAATCTCGTAAGTCTGCACATTCTTCAACACACCATCCTGATGGATGCCGCTCGAATGAGCGAAGGCATTGCGACCGACGATGGCTTTGTTTGGCTGAACGGGCATATTCATCAGCGAGGAGACCATACGCGAGATGGGATAAATCTTTCTCGTATTGATGTTGGTATCGATGCCGATACCCTTGTGGCACTTCAAGATCATGGCGATTTCCTCGAGCGAGGTGTTGCCGGCGCGCTCACCGATGCCGTTGACGGTAACCTCCACCTGACGGGCGCCGTTGAGCACACCCTCGAGGGTGTTGGCCGTGGCCATGCCCAGGTCGTTGTGGCAGTGGGTGGAGATAATGGCTTTGTCAATGCCGTCGACATGCTCCTTCAGATACTTGATCTTTGCACCGTATTCGCTCGGCAGGCAGTAGCCGGTGGTATCGGGAATGTTGACCACCGTAGCGCCCGCCTTGATGACGGCTTCGACGACCTTAGCTAAATACTCGTTGTCTGTACGACCGGCGTCCTCTGCATAGAACTCGACATCCTCGACATACTTCTTGGCGTAAGCCACGGCGCGCACTGCACGCTCCAAGATATCGTCGCGGTCGGAATTGAACTTATATTTGATGTGGTAGTCGCTGGTTCCGATACCCGTGTGGATGCGCTTATGCTTGGCAAATTTCAGTGCTTCAGCGGCGCAGTCAATATCTTTCTCCACCGCGCGCGTCAGTGCGCAGATGGTGGGCCACGTCACTGCCTTGGAAATCTCAACCACCGAATTGAAATCGCCCGGAGACGAAATAGGGAAGCCGGCCTCGATAACATCTACGCCGAGGAGTTCCAACTGCTTTGCCACCTGAATCTTTTCCACTGTGTTCAACTGGCAGCCAGGTACCTGCTCGCCATCACGAAGGGTTGTGTCAAAAATATAAAGTCTTTCGCTCATAAGATAAGAATTTATTTCGCTTTCTGTTTTAATGTTCTACAATTAAAAAAGCCTTTCCACTTACCGGAAGTGGAAAGGCTTTATCATGCAATATCTTCTTAAACATGCACACACGCCATCTCACTTCCGGCTACCTTCCGCAGTCGAATGCTAATAATAATGCTCAGGATGGCGTATAATGCAATCATTGTGTTCATTTATTATTTTCGGTTGCAAAGTTATATAATAAATATGAGCTACCAAAATAATTTATAACTTATTTGCTGATTATTCTAACAAATCATCATCATTATGGCGCTGATACCTTATAATAACCTCGATTTTTCTGCTTTAGAACGGCGTCGTGACGTCTTGTGGACTCAGCGGATCCTCCTGATTGAGGCGTGAGCTCACAATCTCACCGCCGAAGCCGCTGTCAATCGAAGGCGTAGAGACATCCTCGATGTTGGAGAAGCGCGTATACTGCCCCTCGAAGGCGAGCAACACATCGCCGGTAGCGCCCTTACGGTGCTTGGCGATGATGATCTGCGCTTTACCCCGCAGGTCGTTGCCTTTCTCGTCTTGCAGCAGATGGTAGTATTCAGGGCGGTGCACGAACATCACCATATCGGCATCCTGCTCAATGGCTCCCGACTCACGCAGGTCGCTCAACTGCGGCCGCTTGGCTTCGAGATTGGAGTCACGCGTCTCTACCGAACGGTTCAACTGCGAGAGGGCGATGATGGGGATGTCGAGTTCCTTGGCCAACTGCTTCAGCGACCGCGAGATGGTGGAGACCTCCTCCTGACGGTTGCCGAAGCGCGCACCGCTGGCGTTCATCAGCTGCAGGTAGTCAATCATAATCAACTGCACACCTTTCTCACGCACCAGTCGGCGGGCCTTCGTACGCAGTTCGAAAATCGACATACCCGGCGTCTCATCGATGTAAAGCGGCTTACCCATCATCTTGCGCACGCTCTTATCCAAGCGGGCCCACTCCTCTTTCGACAGCTGACCGTTCATTACTTTCTTACCGTCAATCTCACACACATTGGAAATCAATCGGTTGACCAGCTGCACATTGTTCATCTCCAAAGAGAAGAACGCAACGGGTATCTGATAGTCGATGGCCACATTCTTGGCGATGGAGAGCGCGAACGAGGTCTTACCCATGGCCGGGCGACCGGCGATAATGATGAGGTCACTCTTCTGCCAACCCGAGGTGATGGCGTCCAACTTATGGAAGCCCGAGGGGATACCCGTCAGACCCGTCTTGTTGGATGATGCATTCTCCATGATCTTCACCGCCTGAGCCAGCACCGGGTCAATCTGGGTGTAGTCCTGCTGCATATTCTTCTGAGAGATCTCGAAGAGCGAGCTCTCGGCCTCCTGCATCAGTTCGTCGGTGTCAATCATCGGGTCGAAAGCCTTCGTCTCGATGACGCTGGCGAAGGAGATGAGCTGTCGGGCAATGTATTTCTGCTGCAGAATCTTCGCATGATACTCAATATGCGCCGACGAAGCCACGTGTGAGGAGAGGTCAACAACATACGCGGGTCCACCCACCTCGTCGAGGGTGCCATCCTTCATGAGTTGGTTGGTCACGGTCATGATGTCGACCGGATTCTCCTCGAGGTTGAGTTCCTGAATGGCTTGGAATATCTTTTGATGGCGGGGCTCATAGAAGCTGTCGGGCAAGAGCATGTCTGAGACCACAGAGAAAGCATCTTTGTCTATCATCAGTGCACCCAGCACCACCTTCTCTATATCAGTGGCTTGTGGCTGCAGATGGCCGAAGCTCGGGTCAATGGGCGTCGAAGTCTTACGGCGCTGACGGGTACTATTGGAATGATTTTGTTCGGGCATTGTTTGAACAAAGTAATATTAACAACGAGTGATATCTATAGAAAGTGATGCAAATTTACAAATTTTAGATGAGATGACGGACCACTTTTGAGGAAAATAGATTATATTTGTGGCATGATAACATTTCCATGCGCCAAGATAAATCTTGGACTCAACGTCATAGCCGCACGCGAGGATGGTTACCACGATATTGAGACCGTGTTCTACCCTATTCCTTTGACCGATGCGCTCGAGATTAAGTATATGGACGAGCACTTCCCGTCCGAGTATCCCTGTGATCTGAAGATTACGGGCAACGCCGTTGATTGCGATGAGCAACACAACCTGGTTACGAAGGCCTACAAGCTGCTTGCCGCAGACTATGAGCTGCCTCGCATCCACGCTCATCTGGTCAAGCGCATTCCGATGCAAGCGGGGCTCGGTGGGGGTTCATCTGATGGCGCCTACATGATCAGGCTCCTCGACGAGCGCTTCCGGCTCAACATCGGCATTGCGGAGATGGAGCGCTATGCAGCCAAACTTGGCTCCGACTGCCCCTTCTTCATCACGGCGGAGCCGTCGTTTGCCGTTGGAAGGGGTGAGGTGCTTGAGCCCGCCGACGGCCCCAAGGGTAACCTCGACGGCTACTTCATCGCCATCGTCAAACCCGACGTCGCCGTCTCTACGGGTGCAGCCTATCAGCAGATTGTCTGCCGGAAGCCCGCCAAATGCTGCCGTGAGGTGGTGAGGCAGCCCATCGACACGTGGAAAGATGACCTGAGCAATGATTTCGAAGGGCCGGTGTTCAAAGCGCACCCGGAGTTGGCCGACATCAAGCAGCGGCTCTACGACCTCGGCGCCGTCTATGCGCAGATGAGTGGCAGCGGTAGTGCGCTCTTCGGCATCTTCCGCGAAGAGCCGACAGGTGTTGACAAGGCGTTCAGCGATTGCTTCACTTTCACCGCCGCACTCTGACCTACACCTTATTATATTATATGGTCGGCAAAAATGCCGACCCTCCTACAATAATGAAACCGGCTCCATCAGCAAAAGACTGACAGAGCCGGTTATTATTTTTCAACGCTTATTAAGCAAGATAATTTCTTATTGCAAAACAATCTGCTATACGGCTGTATGATTTTACTTCGCGTACGCCACCGATCGGGTTTCGCGGATGACGGTGATCTTCACCTGACCCGGATAGGTCATCTCATTCTGAATCTTCTCGGCAATCTCCGAGCTGAGCTTATTGCTCTCGTCGTCGGTCATCTTGTCGGCGCCGACGATGACGCGCAGCTCGCGGCCAGCCTGAATGGCGTAGGTCTTGGTCACACCGGGGTAGCTCATGGCAATGGCCTCGAGGTCGTTGAGACGTTTGATGTAAGCCTCGACAATCTCACGACGGGCACCCGGACGGGCACCGGAGATGGCATCGCAGACCTGCACAATCGGAGCCAGCAACGTCTTCATCTCCACCTCGTCATGGTGAGCGGCGATGGCGTTGACAATGTCGGGCTTCTCCTTATATTTCTCCGCAATCTTGGCGCCGAGCAGTGCGTGCGGCAGCTCGCTCTCCTCATCGGGCACCTTACCGATATCGTGCAGCAGACCGGCGCGCTTTGCTTTCTTCGGGTTCAATCCCAGTTCGGCAGCCATCACAGCGCAGAGGTTGGCCGTCTCGCGGGCATGCTGCAGCAGGTTCTGACCGTAAGAGGAGCGGTACTTCATCTTACCGATGATACGGATGAGCTCAGGATGAAGACCATGAATACCGAGGTCGATGGCGGTGCGCTTACCGGTCTCGATAATCTCGTTGTCCAACTGCTTCTTAACCTTGGCCACCACTTCCTCGATGCGGGCGGGGTGGATGCGGCCGTCGGCCACCAACTGGTGGAGCGCCAGACGGCAGACCTCACGACGCACAGGGTCGAAGGCAGAGATGACGATGCTCTCGGGCGTATCGTCGACCACAATCTCAACGCCGCAGGCAGCTTCTAAGGCGCGGATGTTGCGGCCCTCGCGACCGATAATGCGGCCTTTCACCTCATCGTTGTCGATATGGAAGACGCTGACCGAATTCTCAATGGCGGTCTCGGTGGCCACGCGCTGGATAGTCTGAATGACAATCTTCTTCGCTTTCATGTTGGCGTCTAGCTTGGCCTGGTCGACCACCTCATTAATATAGCTTGCCGCATCCATGCGGGCCTTATCCTTCATGCTCTCTACCAGCCGGGCCTTGGCTTCGTCAGCCGACAGCCCCGAAAGCTCCTCGAGCTTAGCGCGCTCCTGATCCTGCATCTTGTCGAGATCCTGACGCTTCACCTCGAGCAGACTCTTCTCGTTCTCCAGTCGCTGCTGCTCGCGCTCCACATCCTGCTTGGTGCGGCCAATCTCTTCCTGGCGCTGGTTCAGCGTCAGCTCACGCTGCTTCAAGCGGTTCTCCGCAGCCTGCATCTTCTGGTTGCGCAGCTGCACCTCCTTGTCCAGTTCATTCTTCTTATTGAGGAATTTCTCCTTGACCTCGAGCAGTTTCTTTTCCTTTATCACATCGGCATCTTTCTCTGCCTCAGCCATTTTCTTCTTATAGATTTCCGTCAACACATAACGGAATATGGCATATCCAGCCACTCCGCCCACAACCAACGCGGCTGCAGCGGTGATGATTATAGTACTCATTTATTCTGTATATTTAAATTGATTCATATTCCAAGTAACCTTTACTCCCCCCGTTTCAGTTCGTCCTCAATCTCGGAAGTAAGTTTACTTAGAATATCCTCATAAGGCTTGGTGTCGTTCTTCTGATTGGCCTTCTGAAGTCGCAGTCCGAGGTCAATCATAGCGAAGTAGATAATCTCCTTATCGCTCTTGCTTCCCTTGAAGTTGGAGTAATACACATTGAGGAGCTCGTTGATGAGCTCCGCATCTTTCCGATAGAGAGGTTCTTCCTCACGCGGCACCCTGACGCTGATGTCGGTATCGTAGATATGTAGCCTTATGTTGATTTTTTCCTGATCCACTTTCTTCGTCGTCGCTCTTAAGGTTTCTCACTGAGCAGCGTGATGCACCTGTTCACACTTCTGATGAGGTGGTTGACGCGCTTCTTGGCATCCTCAACGTCGCCGTCGGTGAGCTGCATCATCCTTGCCATCTTCAATGTGTCGTAATCATGCTGGACACGGGCAGTCTTGTCTTCCAAAGCCTTGATGCGCTCCTCACGCCGGGCACACTGAGTGCGGAGCCTCATGTTCTCTCTTCTCAGGTCTTCGTATTGCAGAATCAACTGTCTCACACGAGTCGCGAACGTATTGATAGCTTGTTCTTTGGAATCCATGACAACATAAATTTGTGCAAATTTAGCTTTAAAAAGTGATAAATCCAAAAGATTTGGCCACTTTTTCGTAAAAAGCCGTCAATTAATTTATTTATTTCTTTCCCAATTTCTTTTCGGCAGCCTCGGCCTCCTCTTTCGATGGCGCGGGCTCTTTCTTGGCGAGCATCACCACCTGATAGATGAAGTCGGTAATCCACTTCTGCGAGAAACTGAGGCGCATGTTATACTTGCGCACATTCATCACCGACTTGATGACGCTGGGGTCTTTGAAGTCGTTCTTCATGAAGATATCCCCCACCGTCTTCTCGGTCATGGCGTAGATAGTTTTCTTGAAGATGGAGGGCACGCGCAGCTTGAACTTCATCAGGTTGCCGGTGAGCATCATCAAATCCTGCGTAAAATTCTGAAACTGAATGAGGTAAGCCTGCACATCGGTGATGCGCTTGCAGTTGTGGCGGATGCTCTGGTCAATCTCCTTGAAGAAGCTGTCGTCGGTGTGGTAAATCTCCTTCATCATCTTACGGCAGTGGGCCTTCTCACCCACTCCGAGCTTATTGCCCTGCGTGGGCACATGCAGCGTAGTCTTGAACATGCGCAGGTCGGGGAACATGGCCAGATTGGTGATGCCTACCTGAGCGGCGATGGATGCCTGGAAATAGACCCTCACCAGCGACATATAGTCTTCCATGCCACCGACCTTGGTTTCCTTCGCTTTTCTATTGAATAGTTTGGTCAACAAATTCATAAGTACTTCAGAGTTATTTTAGTTCATATTTGAATTCTTCCTGCAAAAATACTCATTTTAACTGAAAAGACAAAACAAAGGATTATAAAATTGCTTGCCACACAAAATTTAAGCAGGGCTGGAGTCCGATATGAGGAATAATTCGTAACTTTGCAGGAAACAACACGAAAGAATATGGCAAAGATTGCAGTTGATTTCGACGGAACCATCGTCGAACACGAATACCCGAAGATTGGCAAGGAGATACCGTTTGCCACCGAGACGCTCCGCATGCTCTTGGCTGAGAACCACAAGCTCATTCTGTGGACGGTGCGTGAGGGGGAACTGTTGGATGAGGCGATTGAGTGGTGTCGCCAGCGCGGCGTGACGTTTTACGCCGTCAACGCCGACCACCCCGACGACGACCTCGACAAGGGTCACCACTTCACGCGTAAACTGAAAGTGGACTATTTCATCGACGACCGCAACATCGGCGGACTGCCTGACTGGGGTCAGATCTACCGCATCATCCACGAGCATAAGTCTTACGCCGACCTCATCCGTGAACAAAACGGTGAAGGGAGCAAGAAGAAGCATTGGTGGAATTTCTGAGTTCTTGAGCTCTTGAGCTCTTAATTACGTGAAGGGTACCACCATCTGCGAAATCTGCAGAATCTGCGTGAGACCAATAAACACTGCGGAATCTGCGTGAAAACCAATAAACGCTGCGGAATCTGCGTGAGACCGAATTTGAAATAATAGCAATGAAGAAAGAAGAGTTAAGGATCGTGTTTATGGGTACCCCCGAGTTTGCCGTGGGTACGCTCAGCCGCCTCGTCGACGACGGCTATAACATCGTGGCAGTGGTGACGCAACCCGACAAGCCCGTTGGCCGCCACCAGGACCACCTGCAGCCTTCAGAGGTGAAGCAGTATGCGGTGGCCCACAACATCCCCGTGCTGCAACCGGTGAAGATGAAAGACCCCGCATTCGTCAGTGAATTAGCCGCTTACAAGGCCGACCTACAAGTAGTGGTAGCCTTCCGCATGCTGCCCGAGGTGGTGTGGTCGATGCCGCGCTTCGGCACCTTCAATGTTCACGCCGCCCTGCTGCCGCAATACCGTGGCGCTGCGCCCATCAACTGGGCCATCATCAACGGCGAGAAGGAGACCGGCGTGACGACGTTCTTCCTCGACCAGAACATCGACACGGGGCGCATCATCCGGCAGAAGCACTTCGCCATCCCCGACGACGCCAATGTGGAATACGTCTACGACGGACTGATGAAGCTCGGCGCCGACATTGCTGAGGAGACCATCAACCTCGTGTTGGAGGGCGACGGCAAGGTCGACGCCATCGACCAAAGCAGCCTCACCGAGGGCAAGGAGACGGTGCTCCATCCGGCGCCGAAGATATTCAAGGAGACCTGCGAAGTCAACTGGAACCAACCGGCGAAGCACGTTCACGACTTCGTGCGCGGCCTCTCGCCCTACCCCGGCGCCTGGACGACGCTCACCGCCGAGGCTACCGGTCAGACGTCGGTGCTGAAGCTGTTCCATACGACGCTGCTCGACGAGCCCACCGCCGGAGCGCAGCCGGGCACCATCAAAACCAGTAAAGCGCAGCTCTGCATCGCAACAGCCGACCGTTGGCTGCAGATTGACGAACTGCAAATGTCGGGCAAGAAACGCATGAAGGCTGCTGACTTCCTCAACGGCAACAGAAACATAGAGGCTTACCACGCATGAACTTCTACGGCTTCTATACCATCCTGCTGCTCTTCTGCAGCAACATCTTCATGACACTGGCCTGGTATGGCCATCTCAAACTGCAGCAGACGGGCGTGAGCACCCACTGGCCACTCATCGGCGTCATCGTCTTCTCGTGGTGCATCGCTTTCTTCGAATACTGTTGTCAGGTGCCGGCCAACCGCATTGGCTTTGAAGGCAACGGCGGTCCGTTCTCGCTGGTCCAGCTCAAGGTCATCCAGGAGTGCGTCTCGCTGGTAGTCTTCGCCGTGGTGGCCAACCTCTTGTTCCAGGGCCAGTCGCTCCATTGGAACCATTTCCTCGCCTTCGCCTGCCTCGTTGCCGCCGTGTACCTGGTGTTCATGAAATAGTTCGTTACGTCAATCAACAGCAGAGCGGTTGGTCATATACTTGAGAAACCTGAATTATCTTTGTATTCCTCGCTGATTGCGATTAATGTATCGCGGCGCTTTTTCACGCAGATTTCGCAAATATCGCAGATGAATGTTATACCTTCGATTCCGCAGATTTTTCTCAATACCGCTGGATAATTTATGATCATTCGGATGAACAAATAATTCATGAGTAATTCGTGGCTAATTCGTGGTAATTCGTGTGAAACAAAAAAATACCCCCATCGCTTCACCCTTCTTTATTTTAACACGAATGCTCATGAATTACCCACGAATTTATCCATAAATCTTACAACATCATCAATGATGGAGCTTTGTCTTGCCGCAACCCCTACGGGGTAAAAATGAATAACCCCACCGGTGAACCCCAAACCCGGGGAATCGCTTCGCTCATCCCCGGGCTATTCACCGCAACCGCTCCGCGGTTGGTAAACTGCTTGAGTAAACCACCGCTTACATGCAGCTGGTCACGCCCAAGGTGGTGGCGATGGCGGTGAGTACGGAGATAATCATGTTGATGACCATCTTCCACGTCTCTTTCTTGCTGTTTGCTGACATAATGGTAAAGATTTAAGAGTTAGGAATTAGGAGTTAGGAGTTATGGGAATACTCGGGTATTAGTGTAGTGGCCGGCCTGGTGCCGGCCACCGTCCGCCGGTATTGATGGTATTCCCGTGTATTGCCGTGTATTGCCGTGTAATGCCGCGTATTGCCGGGGACATTCATTCCGGCGGACGGTGGCCGGCACCAGGCCGGCCACTACACTGACACCCTGGCGTCATTTCCCGTCGGAGATTGAGTCGCCGTCGGAGGTTGAGCCGCCGTCGGAGGTTGAGCCGCCGCCCGATGAACTGCTGCCGCTCGAGGCCGTCGGGTCATAGCGCGTGGCCTCGCTGATGTTGGCCGCACGCGTCAGCTCGGCCCTAGTGAAGTTGCCGGTAGAGCGGGCGCGGAGGTGCGCCGACTTGATGTTCTTCCCCGCCGTGAAACTTGCCCTGTCGAGGGCGCCCTCGGTGGTGAATCCGGCAGAGAAGATGGCCAGGTTGGGAATTTTCACGGCATTGCCGTCAAGGACGAGCTCGCGGATGCAGCTCACCATGTCGGTCAGCACGCCCTGGATGGCACCCTTGGAGTAAGGCGTGTTGTGGTTGGCCATGTGTTCTGCGAGCTGGTCGAGGCCGATGGTCTGGTTGACCACCGCGCGGCCGTACCACTTGCCGTAGCCTTTGGTCGCCTTGGTTTTGTTCTGATAGACTTTGTAGTGTAGCATAAGATTAAAGTATTAAAGGTTTATGTTGCAAAGGTAAAACATTTGTTGCCCCGCTCCAATTATTGCCCGTCTATTGCCGTTAAAATCTGTTAACGGAAAGCCATAAACCTCATTTTCCTGAATTTATGGCTTGCGAGGGGCGTAATTATAATTTGGTTAAAGCAAAACATATCGTTTCGGGGTACGTAACTCGTAACTCCAAACTTCTAACTTCCAACTCCCACATGCGTCGCACTGTCGCACCGTCGCACCGTCGCATAAGGCCGGTTCAGACATGCAGCTGGAAAAACAGCAGAAATGAGACTATAGAGTAAAAATATATTATATTATTATATATTATAATATTAATTAATATACTAATAATTAGTATTTTATATTGGTTGTACAATCTTTCTTCTTATTTTACAATCTTTGTTTTTCCGACATGCGATAGCTATAAATGCGACGGTGCGACGGTGCGACGGTGCGACGGAAGTGGGTGGAAAGAGTCAGGCAGGTTGATGAAGAGGACAAAACCACTACCCTAATTCAGGGGACTGGTTCTAATTACAAAGAAAAACGATGCGTCACAACGCAACAGCGCAACATAAGGTGCATTCTGACATGCGGCATCAGAAAAGGCCAAAATGAGACTATAGAGTAAACTGGACGATTTTGGAAGTCTGGACAATTTTAGAAGTCTGGAAGTATTTTAGAAGTCCAGAAGTCGCAGAAGTCCAGAAGTATTTTAGAAGTCCAGAAGTCGCAGAAGTCCGGAAGTCCAGTCATTACAATAACCAGGTGTATGGCAAGGGGCAAGCGACACGATGCGTAACAACGTAACAGCGTAACAACGTAACATAAGGTGCATTCTGACATGCGGCAGGAAAATCCTAAGTTCCCAAAATGGGAATATTGAAAACTGCCCCATCAGGTGCCCCGGATTGAAACTATCCGCCAGCTTTTTCAAACATTTATGAATAAGGTGTTTGTTAAATCAAGAAAATGTATTAATTTTGCTGCGTAAACAATACGGCCGGAAGGCTTGGTCTAAATTTAACGGAAAGAGTCTTGATAGAGAAGCATATCGTATTAGAGGACATTGAGCCCATCATCTTTTACGGCGTCAACAACGCCCACCTGCAGATGATTAAGTCGCTCTTCCCCAAGCTGCGCATCGTGGCCAGGGGCAACGTCATACGCGTCTTGGGCGACGAGGAGGATATGGCCAAGGTGGAGGAGGACCTGGAGAAAATACGCCGCCACGTGCTCAAATACAACACCCTCACCGACGAGGACATCCTCGACATCGTCAAAGGCAACCGCACCAAAGCCGACGCCATAAAGGACGTGCTGGTCTACAGCATCTCAGGCCGCCCGGTGAAGCCACGCTCGGAGAACCAGCAGAAGCTCGTCTCTGCCTTCGACCGCGACGACATGATCTTCGCCGTAGGACCGGCCGGAACGGGTAAGACCTACCTCAGCATCGCCCTGGCGGTGAAGGCACTCAAGGAGAAGGCCATCAAGAAAATCATCCTCAGCCGACCCGCCGTCGAGGCCGGCGAGAAGCTCGGATTCCTGCCGGGCGACATGAAGGACAAAATCGACCCCTACCTGCAACCGCTCTACGACGCGCTTGAGGACATGATACCCGCCACACGACTGCAGGACATGATGGAGAAACACATCATTCAGATTGCACCGCTGGCCTTCATGCGCGGCCGCACGCTGAGCGACGCCGTGGTCATCCTCGATGAGGCACAGAATACCACACCGGCCCAGATACGTATGTTTCTCACCCGCATGGGGTGGAACACGAAGATGATCATCACCGGCGACATGACACAGATCGACCTGCCACGCGAGCAGAAAAGCGGACTGCGCGAGGCGCTCGAAATACTGTCGGGGGTGGAGGGCATCAGTGTCGTCCGCCTCACCCAGAAAGACATCGTGCGGCACAAGCTCGTCACCCGCATCGTCAATGCCTACGATGCTTACGACAAGGCAAAAGCTGCGAAGGACAAAGTTAAATAAGACATAGTAACATAGTAAACAAGACATAGTAACATAATAACAAAATATAGCAAGCTGGGGGCCGCAGAAGCGAAAATCAACCGCGGAGCGGTTGCGGGAATTAGCCCGGGGTTGAGCGCCAGCGAAACCCCGGGGAACGAGGAAACCGACGGTAGGCTTATGCATATTACCGCGTAGCGGTTGCGGCAAAACGACAGACCATTATCGTAAACCGACGATGCATCACCAATGCTACAACAAAAATAAACGCACAATATAAAGCAAAAAGGAGAGAAAAATGAAAGCTTTAACAAAGACTGATTTCCATTTTGATGGACAGAAGAGTGTTTATCACGGCAAGGTTCGTGATGTGTATGACATCAACGACGACCTCATCGTCATGGTGGCTACCGACCGCATCTCGGCCTTCGACGTCGTGCTGCCGAAGGGCATTCCCTTCAAGGGTCAGGTGCTCAACCAGATTGCATCGAAATTTCTCGACCTCACTGCCGACATCTGTCCCAACTGGAAGTTGGCCACACCCGACCCGATGGTCACCGTGGGCCTGAAATGCGAGGGATTCCGCGTGGAGATGATCATCCGCTCCATACTCACCGGTTCGGCTTGGCGCGCCTACAAGGACGGCTGCCGTGAGCTCTGCGGCGTGAAACTGCCCGACGGCATGCGCGAGAACGAGCGCTTCCCCGAGCCCATCATCACCCCGACAACCAAGGCTGACGAGGGCCACGACATGAATATCTCGCGCGAGGAGATCATCAAGCAGGGCATCGTCTCGGCTGAGGACTACGCCGTCATCGAGGACTGGACCCGTAAGCTCTTCCAGCGCGGTCAGGAGATTGCCGCCAAGCACGGCCTCATTCTCGTCGACACCAAATACGAGTTCGGCAAGCGCAACGGCCAGCTCTACCTCATCGACGAGATCCATACCCCCGACTCCAGCCGTTACTTCTACGCCGACGGCTACGAGGAGCGCTTCGCCAAGGGTGAGCCCCAGAAGCAGCTGTCGAAGGAGTTCGTCCGCCAGTGGCTCATTGAGCACAACTTCATGAACCAGCCCGGACAGGTGATGCCCGAGATTACCGACGAATACGCCGAAAGCGTCAGCGAGCGCTACATCGAACTCTACGAGCACATCACCGGCGAGAAGTTTGACAAGGCTGCCGAGGAAGGCGACATCGCCGCACGCATCGAGCGCAACGTGAAGGCTTACCTCGCTTCAAGAAAATAAATGTATCAGCAAGAGCAGATAAAGCCCTACAACGCCAGTGAGGGCAAAGGCAAACAGGTGGAGGAGATGTTCGACAACATCGCCCCCACCTACGACACCCTCAACCACCGGCTTTCGTGGGACATCGACAAGCGCTGGCGCCGCAGGGCCATCGGTCAGCTCCAGCCCTACCACCCCCGCACGATGCTCGACATCGCCACGGGTACGGGCGACTTCGCCATCCTCGCCGCGTCGATGCTCAGGCCCGACAAACTCGTCGGCGCCGACATCTCCGAAGGCATGATGAACATCGGGCGGAAGAAGGTGGAGCAACTGGGACTGAGCCCCGTCATCTCCTTCCAGAAAGAGGACTGCATGGCGCTCTCCTTCCCCGACAACAGCTTCGATGCCGTGACCGCCGCCTTCGGCATACGCAACTTCCAGAACCTCGACCAGGGACTCCGGGAGATGTGCCGCGTCACCAAGCCCGGAGGCCATCTGAGCATCGCCGAACTCACGACGCCCGTCGCCTTCCCCATGCGCCAGCTGTTCCACATCTACGCCCACACGGTGCTGCCCGTCTACGGCCGCCTCATCAGCAAGGACCGCAGCGCCTACGACTACCTCACCGCCACCATCGAGGCCTTCCCTCAGGGCGAGCGCATGATGGAGATTCTGCGCAAGGCAGGCTTCTCCAAGGTAAGCTTCAAACGACTCACCTTCGGCATCTGCACAATATATTTCGCCGAAAAATAAAGATTGACTGACTATGGATAAGTACGGATTGATTGGCTACCCGCTGGTGCACTCGTTCTCTATCAGCTATTTCAACGAGAAATTCAAGAATGAGGGCATCGACGCCGTGTATGAGAACTTCGAGATTCCCACCATCGAGCAACTGCCCGAGATCATCGACACCAACCCTGACCTGCGGGGCCTCAACGTGACCATCCCCTACAAGGGTAAGGTCATCGGTTACCTCGACGCCATCAGTCCGGAGGCCAGCGAGATTGGTGCGGTCAACGTCATCAAGATCACCCACAAAGGCAAGAAAGCCATTCTCAAGGGCTACAACAGCGATGTCACCGGCTTCACGCGCAGCATCGAACCGCTGCTCGAGAGCTTCCACAAGAAGGCGCTCATCCTCGGCACCGGCGGCGCTTCGAAGGCCATCGACTTCGGACTGCGGTCGCTCGGACTGGAGACGCTGAAGGTGAGCCGGTCGGTCAAGCCCGGCACCATACGCTACCAGGACATCACCCCCGAGATGATGAAGGAGTGGAAGGTCATCGTCAACTGCACGCCCTGCGGCATGTATCCCCACAGCGACGAGTCGCCCGACCTGCCCTACGAGGCCATGGACAGCCACACCTTATTATATGACCTCATCTACAACCCCGACGAGACGCAGTTCATGAGCCGCGGCAAGGCCCACGGCGCCATGGTCAAGAACGGTTTGGAGATGCTCCTCCTCCAGGCCTTCGACAGTTGGGAGTTTTGGACGAAAGAATAAAGATTATTTATAATTATGAACAACCGATATATGATGCGCGGCGTCAGTGCGGCAAAGGAAGATGTCCACAACGCCATCAAAAACATTGACAAGGGTATCTTCCCGCAGGCCTTCTGTAAGATTATGCCCGACATCCTCGGCGGCGACCCCGACTACTGCAACATCATGCATGCCGACGGCGCCGGAACCAAGTCGTCGTTAGCTTACATGTACTGGAAGGAAACCGGCGACCTCAGCGTGTGGAAGGGCATTGCCCAAGACGCCATCGTGATGAACACCGACGACCTGCTCTGCGTGGGAGCCGTCGACAACATCCTCGTCTCGTCGACCATCGGCCGCAACAAGATGCTCATCCCCGGCGAGGTCATCTCGGCCATCATCAACGGCACCGACGAGCTGCTCGCCCAACTGCGTGAGATGGGCATCGGCATATGGCCCACCGGCGGCGAGACGGCCGACGTGGGCGACCTCGTGCGCACCATTATCGTCGACTCCACCGTCACCTGCCGCATGAAGCGCAGCGACGTCATCAACAACGCCAACATCCGGCCCGGCGACGTCATCGTCGGTCTCAGCTCCACCGGGCAGGCTACCTACGAAAGCCGCTACAACGGCGGCATGGGCAGCAACGGATTGACCTCGGCCCGTCACGACGTCTTCGCCAAATACCTCGCCGAGAAGTTCCCCGAGAGCTACGACCATCAGGTGCCCGACGAACTGGTCTACAGCGGTAAGTATCACCTCACCGACAAGATTGACGGCTTGACCGTCGACTCCGGTCAGCTGGTGCTCTCCCCTACCCGCACCTATGCGCCCGTCATCCGTCAGCTGCTCGAGGAGCTGCGGCCCGAGATCCACGGCATGATCCACTGCACCGGCGGCGCCCAGACGAAGGTAATGAACTTCGTCGGTGACAACTGCCATGTGGTCAAAGACAATATGTTCCCCATTCCACCACTGTTCAAGATCATCCACGACTGCTCCGGCACCGACTGGAAAGAGATGTATCAGGTGTTCAACATGGGTCACCGCATGGAGATCTACGTCAGCCCCGAGACGGCCGACAAGGTTATCGCCGTCAGCCGCCGATTCAACATCGACGCGCAGGTCATCGGCCACATCGAGGAGGGCAAGAAGTCGTTAACCATCAAATCAGAATACGGAGAATTTAATTACTAATGGCAGAAGAAAACAGCATACTGCAAAAGCTCGACGGCCTCGATGCCCGCTTTCAGGAAGTATCGACGCTCATCACCGACCCCGACGTCATCGCCGACCAGCGGCGCTACGTCAAGCTCACCAAGGAGTATAAGGAACTCGGCGACATCATGGACGCGCGCAAGCGCTATATTGCCTGCCTCAACGCCATCAAGGAGGCCAAGGACATCATCGCCAACGAGAGTGACCCCGACATGAAGGCCATGGCGCGCGAGGAGCTGCAGGAGAATGAGGCGCTGCAGCCGAAGCTCGAGGAGGAGATCAAGCTTGACCTTGTGCCCAAGGACCCCGAGGACGCCAAGAACGTGCAGATGGAGATACGCGCCGGTACCGGCGGCGACGAGGCTGCCCTGTTTGCGGGCGACCTGTTCAATATGTACAAGCGTTTCTGCGAGTCGAAGGGCTGGCAGATTAGCGTCACCTCGTTCAACGAGGGCGCCGTCGGCGGCTACAAGGAGATTGACTTCGCCGTGACTGGCGACAATGTCTATGGCACCCTCAAATACGAGTCGGGCGTCCACCGCGTGCAACGCGTGCCCGCCACCGAGACACAGGGCCGCATGCACACCAGCGCCGCCACCGTGGCCGTGTTGCCCGAGGCCGAGAAGTTTGAGGTGCATATCGACGAGAGCGCCATCAAGTGGGATACCTTCCGATCGAGTGGTGCCGGTGGTCAGAACGTCAACAAGGTGAGCTCGGGCGTGCGCCTGCGCTACCCCTGGAAGAACCCCGAGACCGGGGAGATGGAGGAAATCCTCATCGAGTGTACTGAGACCCGCGACCAGCCGAAGAACAAGGAGCGCGCACTGAGCCGACTCTACACCTTCGTCTACGACCGCGAGCATTCGAAATACGTTAACGACATCCAGAGCCGCCGTAAGTCGCTCGTCTCTACGGGTGACCGCTCGGCCAAGATCCGCACCTACAACTTCCCGCAGGGCCGCGTCACCGACCACCGCATCGGCTACACCATCCACGACCTGCAAGGCTTCCTCAACGGCGATATCCAAGATATGATTGACCACCTCACCGTGGCCGAGAATGCCGAGAAACTGAAAGAGAACGAACTCTAAACAGAAGCGTTATGGGTCAGTTTTGGACAAAGCGAAAAGAGGACCACAGCAAGGAAGAGGAGACCATGCAGTCGGATGATTTTCTCCTGCGGTGGACGAAGTTGCAAAAGGAACCGGCAAAGGGCGAGGAGCCTAAAATCGAGAATAGCAAGTAAGCTCATGAGCTGGTAAGTTTTTAAGTTTTTAAGTTTTAAGCAGGTTAGTTTTAAGTTTATAAGTTATTAGTTATAAGCACGATGAACAGAGCAGAACTCGTGAAGGAGATCTTCCGGAAGAAGACCTTCCTCTGTGTAGGTCTCGATACCGATACCAATAAGATACCCGAATGCCTCAAGACGGAGGACGACCCTATCTTCGCCTTCAACAAGGCCATCATCGACGCCACGGCGCCCTATTGCGTAGCCTATAAGCCGAACCTGGCCTTCTACGAATGCTACGGCCTCGACGGTATGGCGGCTTTCGAGAAGACCATCGACTATCTGCGGAAGTTCTACCCCGACCACTTCATCATCGCCGATGCCAAGCGCGGCGACATCGGCAATACGTCGGCCATGTACGCCAAAACCTTCTTCGATACCTACGGCGTCGACGCGCTCACCGTGGCGCCCTACATGGGCGAGGACAGCGTAACGCCCTTCCTCGCGTATAAAGACAAGTGGGTCATCGTGTTGGCGCTGACGAGCAACAAGGGTTCGCTCGACTTCCAGCTCACCGAGGACCGCGACGGCGAACGGCTGTTTGAGAAGGTCATCCGCAAGACGCAGCAGTGGGGCTCGCCCGACAACATGATGTACGTCGTCGGAGCCACCCGTGGGGAGATGTTCAAGGACATCCGCCGTGTGGCGCCCGACAGCTTCCTCCTGGTGCCCGGCGTCGGTGCGCAGGGTGGCAGCTTGCAGGAGGTCTGCAAATACGGCATCATCAAGGACTGCGGCCTCTTGGTCAACTCAAGCCGCGGCATCATCTACGCCGGCCACGACGCCGACTTCGCCGCCGCCTCCGCTGCCGCCGCCAAGAAGCTGCAGGAGCAGATGGTCGTCGAGCTCGCAGCCCTATAAACAGCCTCCGGTTCAGTAGACCGCTGCTGTGCAGCGGCTCTATCGTCTATCGTCTTTACACAAAGCGGCCCCCATTGTGCAATTTTTCCCCCTTCTCTCATAAAAAATAGAAAATAAACCACCGCCGGGGCGGTTATTAGCGCATAAATTGCTATATTTGCAAAAATATTTCAAACCATATCGAAAATGGAGTTTACCGCTAAGCAAATAGCCCAGTTCATCGGAGGCAAGGTGGAAGGCGACGAAAACGCCACCGTACATACCTTCGCCAAGATTGAGGAGGGCGTACCCGGAGCTATCTCGTTCCTTGCCAACGAGAAATATATTCACTACGTTTATCAAACCAAATCGAGCATAGTCCTAATTGACAGCAGCATTGCCCTCACCGAGCCCGTGACCACGACGCTCATCCGCGTGGACAACGCCCGCGACTGCGTGGCCAAACTGCTGCAGCTCTACGCCTCGGCCCAGCCAAAGAAGAAGGGCATCGACCCCCTCGCTTTCATCTCGCCCAAGGCCAAAGTCGGCAACGACTGCTACATCGGCGCCTTTGCTTACATCGCTGACGGCGTCGAGATTGGCGACGGCTGCCAGATCTACCCCAACGTGACCATCATGGAGAACGTCAAGGTGGGCAACAACTGCCTCTTCTATCCCCACGTCTCCATCTACCACGACTGCCGTCTGGGCAACAACGTCGTGCTCCACTCGGGTGCCGTCATCGGCGCCGACGGCTTCGGCTTCGCGCCCAACATGGAGACGAAGCAGTACGATAAGATTCCCCAGATTGGCATCGTGACCATCGAAGACGATGTGGAGATTGGCGCCAACACCTGCGTCGACCGCTCCACGATGGGCTCCACCATCGTGCGCAAGGGCGTCAAGCTCGACAACCTCGTACAGATTGCCCACAACACCGACATCGGCGCAAACACAGTGATGTCGTCGCAGGTAGGCGTAGCCGGATCAACGAAGGTCGGTGAGTGGTGTATGTTTGGCGGTCAGGTGGGCATCTCCGGCCACATCACCATCGGCGACCGCGTATTGCTCGGTGCACAGTCGGGCGTTCCCGGCTCACTGAAGAGCAACCAGACGCTCATCGGCACACCACCGATGCCGAAGATGAACTACTTCAAGAGTCAGGCCATCTTCCGCCGCTTACCCGAGATTTACAAGCAGCTCAACGCGCTACAGAAAGAAGTCGATGAACTTCGCAACCAACAGAAATAACCAGACACTATGGATACTGAAAAACAAACCACCCTTGGCGGCAGCTTTTCGCTTTTCGGCAAAGGCCTGCATACGGGCCTCAGTCTGACCGTCACCTTCAATCCTGCACCCGAGAACTACGGCTATAAGATACAGCGCATCGATATGGAGGGCCAACCCATCATCGACGCCATCGCCGAGAACGTGGTCGAGACCAACCGCGGCACCGTGGTGCAGAGTGGCGACGCCCGCGTCTCTACCATCGAACACGGTATGTCGGCGCTCTATGCCCTCGGCGTTGACAACTGCCTCATTCAGGTCAATGGCCCCGAGTTCCCTATCCTCGACGGCGCCGCCGATGCCTACGTCAAGAAGATCATGAGCGTTGGCATCGTGAAGCAGACCGCTCCGAAGGACTACTACATCATCCGCAAGAAGATTGAGGTGCGCGACGATAAGAGCGGCTCCATCATCACCATCTTGCCCGATGAGGACTTCTCCATCACTGCGATGTGCTCGTTCGACTCCAAGTTTATCAGTTCGCAGTTCGCCACCCTCGACAACATCGACAAATACGCCACCGAGATAGCCCCTGCGCGCACCTTCGTCTTCGTTCGCGACGTGGTGCCATTGCTTGAGGCCAACCTCATCAAGGGCGGCGACCTCGACAATGCCATCGTCATCTACGAGCGTCAGGTTGAGCAGCAGCAGTTGGATAAGCTCGCCGACCTGCTCCATGTGCCCCATATCGACGCCACGAAGATTGGCTACATCCAGCACCGCCCACTGCAGTGGGATAACGAGTGCACCCGCCACAAGCTGCTCGACATCATCGGCGACATGGCGCTCATCGGCAAGCCCATCAAGGGCCGCATCATCGCCACGCGCCCGGGTCACTCCATCAACAATAAATTTGCCCGTCAGATGCGCCGCGAGATTCGCAAGCATGAGGTGCAGGCACCCATCTACGACCCCAACGACGAGCCGATGATGGACAATGTGCGCATCCGCCAGCTGCTGCCCCACCGCTACCCCATGCAGCTCATCGATAAGGTGGTCTCCATGGGCGCCACCACCATCGTCGGCGTGAAGAACGTCACCGCCAACGAGCCCTTCTTCCAGGGTCACTTCCCCGAGGAACCGGTGATGCCCGGCGTGTTGCAGATTGAGGCCATGGCCCAATGCGGCGGCTTGCTGGTGCTCAGTCAGCTCGAGGAACCGGAGAAGTGGTCGACGTATTTCCTCAAGATTGACGGCGTGAAGTTCCGCCGCAAGGTGGTACCCGGCGACACCCTGCTCTTCCGCGTGGAACTGCTCAGCCCTGTGCGCCACGGCATCAGTTCGATGAAGGGCTACATGTTTGTCGGCGATCAAGTGGTATCGGAAGCCACGTTCACCGCGCAGATTGTAAAAAACAAATAAGCTCAGACTATGAATCAAATCAGTCCTTTAGCATACGTCCACCCCGAAGCCAAACTCGGTGACAACAACATCATCGGGCCCTTTTGCTACATCGACCGCAATACGGTCATGGGCGACAACAATGTGCTGCAAAACAGCGTGACCATCAACTATGGCGCCCGCATCGGCAACAACAACGAGATCTTCCCCGGGGCCAGCATCTCGACGAAGCCCCAGGATCTGAAGTTCAAAGGCGAGGACACCATCTGCGAGATTGGCGACTTCAACAGCATCCGCGAGAACGTAACCATCTCACGGGGCACCGCGTCGAAGGGTAAGACCATCGTCGGCGACCACAACCTGCTGATGGAGAACATGCACCTGGCTCACGACTGCGTGCTTGGCAGCCACTGCATCATCGGCAACTCCACGAAGTTCGCCGGTGAGGTGACCATCGACGACAACGCCATCATCTCAGCTACGGTGCTCTGTCATCAGTTCTGCCACATCGGCGGCTATGTGATGATTCAGGGCGGCTGCCGCTTCAGTCAGGACATTCCACCTTATATTATAGCAGGCAAGGAGCCCACGCGCTACGCCGGCGTCAACCTCGTCGGACTGCGTCGCCACGGTTTCAGCAACGACTTGATTGAGCTCATCCACAACGCCTACCGTACGCTCTACAGCGAGGGCATTCTGGCCGACGGCATCAAGAAAATCAAGAGTGAGCTCCAGGTAACGCCCGAGGTGCAATACATCATCGACTTTGTCAGTGCCTCCAAGCGTGGCATCATTAGATAAACTATACGCGTGGCATCCGAAAAGATAGCAAACGCAACATCCGATAAGGATACGAAACCAACGCTCTTCGTTCTCCTCGGACCTACGGGAGTCGGCAAGACGGAAGTGGCCATTCAAGTGGCCCGGCACCTCGGTGTGCCCGTCGTCAATGCCGACTCCCGTCAGATTTTCAGCGAGTTGCCCATCGGCACCGCAGCACCGACGCCCGCGCAGCAAGCCGCAGTGAAGCACTATTTCGTCGGCAACCACAACGTCACCGACTACTACAGCGCCTCGCGGTTTGAGGAAGACTGTTTGCAGCTCCTCGACCGGCTCTTCAGCGGTAAGGAAGACGGCATCGCCCACTCCACGGCCCTGCTCTCGGGTGGCAGCATGATGTATATCGACGCCGTATGCAAGGGCATCGACGACATCCCCACCGTCGACGACCAGACCCGCGACCTGATGAAGCAGCGGTTGGCCAATGAGGGGCTGCCCGCGCTCGTTGAGGAGCTTCACCGCCTCGACCCCGATCACTGGGCCATCGTTGACCGCAACAACCCCCGCCGCGTCGTCCACGCCCTCGAGATCTGCCACATGACGGGGCGCACCTACACCTCTTTCCGCACCAACGCCGTCAAGCAGCGCCCCTTCCGCATCGTGAAGATTGGACTCAACCGGCCACGCGAGGAAATGTACGAGCGCATCAATCAGCGGGTGGTGCAGATGATGGACCAAGGCCTCGAACAGGAAGCGCTGAGCGTCTACCCCCACCGCGACCTCAACGCCCTCAACACCGTGGGTTACAAGGAGATGTTCGACTATCTCGACGGACTCATCACCCGCGAGGAAGCCATCCGAGAGATACAGTCCAACACCCGCCGCTACATGCGCAAACAGCTCACATGGTTTAAGAAAGACGCCGACATCAAATGGTTCCTGCCCTCCAACATTGAAGAAATCTTAAATTATATAGACGGGATGTTGATATAACGGCGTTATTTCCTAATTTTGCATTAATCTATACGTTGTTCGGAATCAATTCCGGCAATACTTATTATAATAAGCAAACATGAAAAAAGTAAAAGCCTTTCTGGGTTGGTGCTGGCGCAAGGCGCGCGGCTTCTGGCCTTGGTACAAAGGCCTGTACAAGGGACGTGCCTGGTATACCAAGACCCTTATCGGTATCGTTTCTTTTTTTGCCTTGATTCTTATTTACTTAGGAGCTGTCGACATCAACTTCCTCTGGCTGTTTGGTAAGAGCCCCGGCTATTTCTCGGGCATCATGGATCCACCCTCAAGCCAAGCCTCTGAGATTTACAGTGCCGACGGCGTGCTCATTGGTAAATACTTCAACGAGAACCGCACACCAGTCAAATACGAGGAAATCAACCCCGACTTCTTCAAAGCCCTCGTCGACACCGAGGATGAGCGCTACTACAAGCGGCCACGCGGCATGGCTGTCGACGTGTTGGGTATCTTTGCCTCGGTCAAAGACGCCATACTCCGTCACGACGGCCGCGGTGCATCGACCATCTCCCAGCAGTTGGCCAAGAACATGTTCCGCGTGCGTTCGCAGTATAGCACCGGACTGTTGGGTAAAATCCCCGGCTTGAAGATTCTCATCGTCAAGAGCAAGGAGTGGATTATTGCCACAAAGCTGGAAACGGTTTACAATAAGCGCGATATCATCACGATGTACGCCAACACCGTCGACTTCGGCAACAACGCCTACGGCATCAAGACCGCGTCGAAGACTTACTTCGGCACCTCACCCGACAGCCTCTCTACGCAAGACTGCGCCGTGCTCGTCGGTATGCTGAAGGCCACAACGATGTATAATCCAAAGACCAATCCAGAGAACAGCAAGCGCCGCCGCAATGTGGTGCTGACGAATATGTATTCGCATGGCGACCTCACGAAAGCCGCCTGCGACTCGCTCAAGGAACTGCCCATCGAACTCCACTTCAAGGTGGAGGAGAACTACGACGGTCAGGCCATGTACTTCCGCGAGGCCATTGCCGACTATCTCAAGGACTGGTGTGAAGAGAATGGCTACGACCTCTACAGCTCCGGTCTGAAGATCTACACCACGCTCGATACGCGTATGCAGAAATACGCCGAGCAAGCTGCCATGAAGCAGATGAAGCAGGTGCAGAACAACTTCAACAACCACTGGGGCATCTTCCGCAACCAAGACAAGAACTGGATGCGTATGGCGCCGTGGCGCGATGAGAACGGCAACGAGATACCCGGCTTCATCGACCAGATAGCCGAGCGTCAGCCTTTCTACAAGGCGCTGCAAGCCAAATACGCCGACCACCCCGACTCCATCCGCTACTATTATAAGGAGTGGGTGCATCCGATGAAGTTGTTCGACTACGACAAGGGCACCATCATCAAGGAGATGACCTCGGAGGACTCCATCAAATACATGGTGTCGTTCATGCACTGCGCTATGGTGGCCATGGAACCGCAGACCGGCGCTGTGAAAGCATGGGTGGGCGACATCGACTTCAAGACGTGGAAATACGATAAGGTAACGGCCGAGCGTCAGCCCGGTTCCACGTTCAAGCTCTTCGTCTACACCGAAGCCATGAACCAAGGCCTTACGCCCTGCGACAAGCGCCGCGATGAATACATCTCGATGCAGGTGTTTGACAAGAAGAAGAACGAGATGGTCACCTGGACCCCCGGCAACGCCAATGGTTCGTTCTCCGGCGACTCACTGCCGCTGAAGAGTGCCTTCGCCAAGAGTATCAACTCCATTGCCGTCAGATTGGGTCAGGAGATGGGCATCAAGCGCATCATCGCCACGGCTCAGGCCATGGGCATCAAGAGTCCGCTCGACGATGAGCCGTCGTTGGCTTTAGGTTCAAGCGACGTGCAGTTGCTCGAACTGACCAACGCCTATTGCACCGTCGCCAACAACGGCATGCACCACGACCCCGTGCTCGTCACCCGCATCGTCGATAAAGATGGCAAAGAGGTTTACGCCGACAAAAGCCAAGCTGAGCAGGTCATCCCCTACAAGAGCGCCTTCCTCATGCAGCAGATGCTCATGGGTGGCATGCGTGAGCCCGGTGGCACCAGCATGAGCCTGTGGGGCTACGTGAGCCCCTACCGCGACACCGACTTCGGCGGTAAGACGGGTACCTCCAACAACCACTCCGACGCGTGGTTCGAATGCGTATCACCAAAGCTCGTGGTCGGCGCGTGGGTTGGCGGCGAATACCGCAGCATCCACTTCCGAACCGGAGCGCTTGGACAAGGATCGCGCACCGCGTTGCCCATCACCGGCTACTTCATGCAGGCGCTGATGGCTGACCCCGCGTTTAAGAAATACCACGGCCATTTCCGCAAGCCTACCGCCGACGACGGCATCACCAATGATATGTATGTCTGCCAAAGCTATTACGCACCCGTAAGGCACGACACCACAAGGGTCGACAGCACCCGCATCATCTCTAATGAAGAGGTGGAGCTCGGTGAGGATGGTGAGCCAATCGATAAGTCTGAGGCCGGACAACAGCCGGCAGCCACCGATCAAAAGGCTAAGGCCACCGAGAAGAAGGCTGAGAAGAAACATAAGCCAACGGAAGAACAGATTAATCTAGACAATTTATAAAAACGATGAACAACAACATGACAAAGGCCATCATTACCGTAGTGGGTAAAGACAACGTGGGCATCATCGCCTGCGTATGCTCTTACCTCGCCGACCATCACATCAACATCCTCAACATCACCCAGACAATTGTCGACGGGTACTTCAACATGATTATGATCGTTGATCTGACGGAGGCCACATCCACCTTCGACACCATCAGCAGCGAGCTGGAGGACAAAGGTAGATCGATTGGTGTTCAGGTTAAGATACAGTTGGAGGAGATCTTCAACAAGATGCACCGCGTTTAAGCGCCATCATCGTGTTCTAATTGGTTTAAAATAAGGACTTTAACATGATAACAGCATCAGAAGTACTTGAGACCAACCGCATGGTTGAAGAGGAGAACCTCGACGTAAGAACCATTACGATGGGCATCAGTCTGCTCGACTGCGCCGATAGCGACCTCAACGCCACCTGCGAGAAGATCTTCAATAAGATTACCACACTGGCCAAGGATTTGGTGAAGACGGGTGAGTCCATCTCCCGCGAGATTGGCATCCCCATCGTCCACAAGCGCGTCAGCGTCACCCCCATTGCGCTCATTGGCGCCGCTTGCTGCCACACCGTCGGCGACTACGTACGCATCGCGCAGACCCTCGACAAAGCGGCCAAGACCATTGGTGTCAACTTCCTCGGTGGCTTCTCGGCCATCGTCAGCAAGGGCATGACGCGCAGCGATGAGTTGCTCATCCGCTCCATTCCCCAGGCGCTCGCCACTACCGACGTGGTTTGCTCCAGCGTCAACGTGGGCTCCACCAAGACCGGCATCAACATGGATGCCGTCCGGTTGATGGGCGACATCGTGAAGGATGCGGCCGAAGCCACCAAAGACAAGCAATGCATCGGTCCGGCGAAGCTCGTCGTATTCTGCAATGCCCCCGACGACAACCCCTTCATGGCCGGCGCCTTCCACGGCGTGAGCGAGGCCGACGCCATCATCAACGTCGGTGTCTCGGGCCCCGGCGTAGTGAAATACGCCCTCGAGCAGATGGATAAGCAGGTGAAGATTGACCAGAATGATGAGAACGCCACCGCCAACTTCGAGCTCCTCTGCGAGACCATCAAGCAGACGGCGTTCAAGATTACGCGCGTCGGACAGTTCGTTGCCCAGGAAGCCAGCCGTCGATTGAATGTTCCCTTCGGCATCATCGACCTCTCGTTGGCCCCGACACCGGCCGTAGGCGACTCCGTAGCCGATATTCTCAAATGCATCGGCGTAAAGCAGCCGGGTGCTCCCGGAACCACAGCCGCTTTGGCTCTGCTCAACGACCAGGTGAAGAAAGGCGGCATCATGGCCAGCTCCTATGTAGGTGGTCTCTCGGGTGCCTTCATCCCCGTCAGCGAGGATCAGGGCATGATCGACGCTGTCGAAGCCGGAGCCCTGAACATCGAGAAGCTCGAGGCCATGACCTGCGTATGCTCGGTGGGCCTCGACATGATTGCCATTCCCGGCGATACCCCCGCCACGACCATTGCCGGCATCATTGCCGACGAGAGCGCCATCGGTATGGTCAATCAGAAGACAACCGCCGTGCGCGTCATTCCGGTCATCGGCAAGACCGTCGGTGAACACATCGAATGGGGTGGCTTGCTGGGTCACGCCCCCATCATGAGCGTCAACAGCTTCTCCAGCGAGACGTTCGTCAACCGCGGCGGCCGCATTCCGGCTCCGGTGCACTCGTTCAAGAACTAAGCCGCATTCGTTCAAGAACTGAGCTACACCTGCTCAAACGCTGAGCTACACCCATAAATATTCATAAAATACGAAAATAAATAAGGCTGCAAGCAGGCTATGTCGTAAAGATTTAGTAATTTTGCAGCCGATTATAGTCCGTGGAGGCTTGAATAAGTGGTGGTATAGGCCATCCGCCTTGCGGAAAAACCCGTTTATTAATAATTCAAAATGTACGCAATCGTAGAGATTAACGGTCAGCAGTTCAAGGCTGAAGCTGGAAAGAAGCTCTTCGTCCACCACATGAAGGACGTCGAGGCCGGTAAGACTGTTGAGTTTGATCGTGTGCTGCTCGTAGACAATGATGGAGCAGTGAAGGTCGGTGCCCCCACCGTTGAGGGCGCTAAAGTAGTAGCCGAAGTGGTGAATCCGCTCGTAAAGGGCGAGAAGGTAGTGGTGTTCAAGATGAAGCGCCGTAAGGACTACCGTGTGAAGAATGGCCATCGCACTCACTTCACCGAGGTTGAAGTAAAATCAATTAACGCTTAAAAGAGGAGGTAGAACAATGGCTCACAAGAAAGGACAAACCAGTTCAAGGAACGGTCGTGAATCGGCATCCAAGCGTTTAGGTGTTAAGATTTGGGGTGGACAGGCTATTGCAGCCGGCAACATCATCGTTCGCCAGCGCGGCAACAAGCACTTCCCCGGTGAGAACGTAGCTCAGGGTAAGGACGATACGCTGTATGCATTGACCGACGGCGTCGTTTACTTCCACAAGGGTTCTCACGACAAGAGCACCGTTTCTGTGCTCAGCCCCGAGGCTTACGCTGAAAAGACTAAGAAAGCCGAGGCATAAACAAAACAAAAGAAACTTATTCCAAACAAACATAAAGCCTGTTTCCAACCGGAAGCAGGCTTTACTCGTTATTGGAGGTTGCGCGTCTCAAAACTGCAGGTCACGCGTCTCAAAACTGCAGGTCGCGCACCATCAATTCCTTCTTATTCAATGTCTTTCAAATAGCGACAGTATTTGGAGAAGTCGGGAATGCCATAGCCATAAACATTGTCGGGCCACTGCCAGCGGTCGCTGCAGCGGCGCACCAGTGCAATGAGCTGTCGGGCGGTGAGCTGAGGATTGGCCTGCCACAGACACGCCACCATGCCACACATAATCGGTGAGGCAAACGACGTTCCATTGGCGGTGGTAATCATTCCCTCTCCGTTGACCACATAAGCCATACGCCCACGACTGCAGACATCGGGCTTCACCCTACCGTCCTGAGCAGGGCCGAGGCTGGAGAAAGGCGCAATCTCACCGGCGACGTCGACAGCGCCGACGGTGAGAATATCGGGTGCATCGGCGGGCACATTGATCTTATGCCATGACGAGGTTCCGTCGTTGCCGGCGCTGTTGCAAAGCACCATTCCCTTCGCCGCAATCATCGACGCCGTCTGCGAGATGAATGTCGTGTGGCCGTTGAGGTCGCGCAGCCGAATGTTCACCGTATCGTTATCCCACTTGTGGTAACCCAACGAGGAGTTGATGACGTCGGCGCCGATGGAGTCGGCAAACTCCACGCCCATCGTCCACGTATCTTCCTCTGCGGGCGTCTCCGTCGGAATATCCTCGGTGCGGATCAATACGTAGTCGGCATTGGGCGCAGTGCCTATCATCGTATCGGGTTGGTTCATCGCCATCGTCGACAGCACCATCGTTCCATGGTAGTGCTCCTCGAAGATGTCTTTCGTCGGCCGCGGGGCAAAGTCCTTCGTTGCCACGATACGCACATTGCCGAAAGCCGGAATACGGTCTACATTCCTGAAACCGGCGTCGAGTATGGCGATGCGCATGCCCTTACCCGTAAAGCCAGCCTCATGCAGGGCGAGCCCACCGAGTTGCTTAATCTGCTGATAGCCATTGCCATAGCGACCGAAAGCCAACGAGTCGGGGAACAGACTTCTCTCCACCTTCGTTCGCTTCACCGCCTCGGGCATGACCGGCGACTGATAGAGCAACTTACAACTGTCGACAAACGCGAGCTGACTCACGCGCCCCACCATATTACTATCGTTTGAGGCCACCATTACCGTGTTATGCCAGCGGCTGGTGCCCCTGACTTTAACGCCGAGGCTTTGCAATTGCTGCACATAAGCGGGGTTGACGGGCAAATCCAATGAATCGATGGCGATGCCCTGCCGCTGCCGCCGCGCAATAGCCCGGGGCGAAAGAAACTTCGACGGTTGACTCACCCGATAAGGCGTACCCTGTTTATCGTGCAGATAAACGCGATAAAGATAGGTTCTCACCACCGCCACCGCATCCGGTTTCTTCGACGATGCGACTGGCTGCGACAGCGCAGACGACGCCGATAAGCCCAGCGTCAAACCTAAAATCAATAACCGCAGCCTCATCATAATGAATTGATAAAATCCTTAATCTCCTCGCACCGCTTTGCGGCCGGCGCATAGTTCAACGCCGCGGACTGCTGCCAAAGCTTGACAGCGCGACCGGCATCCTCTACTACGCCCTGACCACGCCAATAGCACCACCCGAGGAGAAACATCGCCTCGGCATGGTGATAGCGCTCTGCATAACGGAGAATGCGGCAGGCATCCTCGTAGTTTTCTTCTTCTATGAGATGCTTCGCACGCCCCACGGCATGCTCGTAAGTCTCCTTGGGGTCATCGTCAGAAAACCCCAGGAAACTTCGCCAAAGATTACTCATGCCTCAGTCGCCTAAAAAGGCCTTCACTTGTTTATACACATTGTCACCGGTGAAGCCCAGCTTCTCGTCGAGCACCTTGTAGGGAGCGGAGAAGCCGAAGCTCTCCAAGCCATAGATGCGGCTGTTGGGTCCGATGCCCACCAAGCCCTCGAGGGTCACGGGCAGACCGGCGGTCATTCCGAACTTCTTCACGCCATAAGGCAGCACCTCTTCCTGATAAGCCTTCGGCTGACGGCGGAAGAGCCCCTCTGACGGCGCACTCACGACGCGCACCTTCAAGCCATCCTTACGCAGCAGCACCGCTCCGGCCTCAAGCGTAGACACCTCAGAACCGCTGGCCACCAGCACCACGTCGGGGTTGGCGTCGCTTCCGGCCACGATGTAAGCACCCTTGCGGGCCTGCTCATAGTCGTTGCCCTCGGGCAGACACTGGATATTCTGACGCGAGAAGATGAGGGCTGTCGGCGTTGCGGTGTTCTCCATTGCCATCTCCCAGCATACCTTTGCCTCATAGCAGTCGGCCGGACGGAACACGCGAACGCTGTCCTCACCCTTGTGGTTCTTCAGTTTCTCCATGAGTCGGATCTGCGCCTCCTGCTCCACGGGCTCGTGGGTAGGACCGTCCTCACCCACGCGGAAAGCGTCGTGAGTCCAGATGAACTTCACCGGCACTCCCATGAGGGCAGCCAGACGTATGGCCGGTTTCATATAATCAGAGAATACGAAGAAGGTGCCCATTGCCGCGATGACGCCGCCGTGGAGCATCATGCCGATGCACATGTCGGTCATCGTCAGCTCCGACACACCGGCCTGGAAAAAGGCACCGGTGAAGTCGCCTTTCTGCAGGTCGTGGGTCTCCTTCAGGAAACCGTCGGTCTTATCGCTGTTGCTCAAATCAGCACTGGCGCAAATCATGTTTGGCACCTGCTGGGCCAACACCTTCAGACAGGCCGACGATGCGGCACGGGTAGCCGAGTCGGGCTTCAGCTCCACCTTACTCCAGTCCACCTTCGGCGCACGACCGGAGAACCACTCATCCATCAGCGCCTTCTTCTCGGGATTGGCCTTGGCCCAAGCGGCTTCCTCAGCGCGGCGCCCGGCCACAATCTGCATCAGTTCCTCATTGCGCTTGGCGTAGAGCGCCTTCACTTCGTCGAAGATAACAAACGGGTTCTCGGGGTCGCCGCCGAGGTGCTTGATGGTGTTCACGTAGGCACCGTCGCCAAGCGGGGCACCGTGGGTCTTGATGCTGTGCTCATAACTTGAGCCGTCGGCTTTCAAAGCACCCTTACCCATCACCGTGTGACCGATGATGAGCGTCGGCCGCTCGGTCTCTGACAGGGCTGCGTCGAGGGCCTTACGGATGGCGTTGACATCGCTGCCGTCAATCTCGATGACGTTCCAGTTCCATGCGCGGTATTTGGCGGCAGTGTCCTCAGCCATCACCTCCGACACGGTGGTGGAGAGCTGGATGTCGTTGGCGTCGTAGAACATGATGAGGTTGTTCAGTCCGAGTTTGCCGGCAATACGGCCGACGCCCTGCGAGATTTCCTCCTCAACGCCGCCGTCAGAGATGTAGGCATAGATATGGTGCTGCATTACCTCATGGCCGAGACGGGCCTCAAGGAACCGCTCGGCCACGGCAGCGCCTGCAGCGAGGGCATGACCCTGACCGAGAGGACCTGATGAGTTCTCAATGCCATGAGCGACATCAAGCTCGGGGTGACCGGGACAGATGCTGCCCCACTGGCGCAACTGCTTAATGTCATCCATCGTGAACTTGCCCTGCAGCGTCAGCACGGCGTAGAGCATGGGACTCATGTGGCCGGGGTCGAGGAAGAAGCGGTCGCGGCCCGTCCAATAAGGATCGGCAGGGTCATAAACCAAGTACTCCGAGAAGAGCACATTGATGAAATCGGCTCCACCCATCGCACCACCGGGGTGGCCCGACTTAGCCTTTTCTACCATGCTCGCTGCCAATATACGGATGTTGTCGGCAGCACGATTCATTAGTTTAATATCGTTCATAACATTTAGAGATTTGTTTTCTAACGGCAAAGATACTACTTTTTTTGTAATCCATTGCGCTTTGGCCTTAAAAATAAAGGGATTCAAGTTTCTCAAATAGTTTACTCAAGTTTCGCAAGTTACTGACGCTTCGCAGGGGCCGGTCTTGTGCCGGCCCTATAATAATGTCCCAACTTCTTTTAAAAATATGTCGAACATTTTTGAGGGCCGGCACAAGACCGGCCCCTGCTTGCGGCAGACTTGGCTATAAAGTAATTGTTAGCATGCGAAACTTGAGTAGTTTACCAACCGCGAGCGGTCGATATTCCTTCGTTCGCTACAAACGGATTTAATTCTCACGCAGATCTCGCCTGCCAGCACTTTTCTTTCACGCAGATCTCGCAGATGAAGGTTCACTATCGGTGGCTGGTGGCCGGCACAAGACCGGCCACTACACTGGATGAATGCGATAAACACTATTCCCGAATGCGATAAACACTATTCCCGCTCGACCGGGTATCTGTGGTTTCAGTGTAGTGGCCGGTCTTGTGCCGGCCACCATCCGCAGGTATTGGCGAGATCAATGGTGTGCAGGAAATCTGCGAGATCAGCGGAATCAGCGTGAAAAAAATAACACCGCTATACATTAATCGGAATACACGTGAAGTATAAAAGGAAGAAGCAATGTTCATTCCACTTCGATGAACACGGGTTCGCCCTCGTCGCGGTGGTTGATGAGCTGCATCAGGCGGTAGAGGGTGCGGCGGCTGTCGGTGACGCGGCCCACCTCGGTGTTACGGCCTACGAGAATGCAGCCCTCGGTGTCCTGGGCGGTGTTGCCGCTGTGTATGCGGATGCCGTCGTAGTGAGGCACGCCGACGAGCAGGGGCAGCCAGCGGTGGAACCTTGGGCTCATCGTCACCACGACCGGGTAGCGGCCTTCGGGAATGGCGGTCTTGCCCTTGGTCTTGCGGCCTCCGTGGTGGAAGTCGACCCAGTGCGGTTCAAGGGTGTCACAGAAATATGTCCACGGTGTGAACGTTCCGCGCTCACGGCGGCGGATGCTGAGGCGCCCGATGGTGTAAGTGGGGCGCTTCGCGATGCGTTTAAGATGGAGTTCTATCATAACTAAGACCCTCCCGACCTCCCTAAAAGGGAGGAGAAAACCCACCATAGAGAGGTAGGAGGGATTTGATTTATTTGTTAAACAATTGAATGGTATTGATGGGTATCGCGGTTCTCTCCCTCTTAGGGAGAGTTAGAGAGGGTCTCGAATGGTATTGATGGGTATCGCGGTTCTCCCCCTTTTAGGGGGAGTTAGAGAGGGTCGCTGGTTTTGATGGGTATCGCGGTCCTCTCCCTCTTAGGGAGAGTTAGAGAGGGTCTTCCGATACCTATAAATGCGACGGTGCGACGGTGCGACACTGCGACGGTTGCGCTTTCGTCTTCTTGTATTTTCTACTCTTTTCTCCCTTCTGTCTTGCCACCGGCTCCACCCATCCGGCCTCATGCCATCGCCGAATGATGTTCCGTGCGGTGGAATCGGTGATGTCCGTCTTCAGCGCGAGGATGTCGTGGGAGGTGAAGGTGTCGGCCAAGCGGTCGAAGACGGCGCGGTTCTTCGAGTTGCGTCGTGTGTCGTCGGCATCGGCGGCATACTGCTTGCGGAGGACATCGCCAAAGAGTCGGCACTGCTCCGTGAGCACATATTCGGCCATCATCAGCGCGAAATCGATAACGTGCTTGGTTTCCTTCTCGTCGGACAGCAGACAGGCCACCACACCGCAGCGCATGCCGATGACGGCGGCCCTTCGGCGATAGGTGTCCATCACGCGGTCGATGCGCTCCATGGCCAGCTGACGCTTGTCCTCGACCCACTGGGCGATGGCCTTTCTGAGCCGTGGCGTATCGATGAAACCATGCTTGGCGCGGAGGGTGTTCACGGCAGCGAGGATGGCCTGGGCATCACGGTCACGGCGGTCTTGGAACATCGGCATCGGGGCAAAGGCCGAGTCGGGCATCTCGCTGACGATGACGCGCGAGCTAAGGCCGTTCTCGATGTTCTCACCCTTGAAGCACTTGCCGAGAGCCCCGTAGGTGCCGAGGATGGTCCAGTTGTAGCCCACGCTAACCATGCCGCTCTCAGCCTGGTCCGAGTTGTAGTCCTGTCCCCACTCGTCGTGGTCGAAGGCGAGGCGGTAGATGTCGTACTTCGATGACCATGAACCTGCGCCGTTGGTTTTTCTCAAGGTGTCGAGTTCGGCGCAGAACGAGTAGAGCGTGTGGCCCTGCGCGTTCTTCAGTCGTTTCAGGAGCGTGGAGCAGGAGATGGTGATGGGCACGTCGCGGATGAGCACCTCGGGCTCGGGTTCAAGCTTCTCGTTGGCGCGCCGGTTCTTGCGCTTTTTCTTCCATTCGTCCTCCTTGCGCCGTCCCTGCTCGTCGTCCTCGTCCATGGGCTGTCGCCACAGGTCGATGATGTCCTTGCAGACGCTCTTTCCGCTGGCTTGCTCACCCACGACGATGCTCATCAGTCCGAGCCGCTGCTCACGGCCGTCGCAGTAGCGGAAGGTGACGTCGTCGGCATAGGCCGCGGCCATCGGGAGCAGGGCACAGAGCGCCGGCATCCGCATCTGCTCGGGCACCCCCGTGAGGCTCTGCTTCAAACCGGGGATGGGAGGGATGTCGGGAAAGGCATTGGTGCTTTGTGTCGTGGATGCCTCCGTCGTCTCTTCCTCGCTCTCGTCCTCCTGCGCCTTGTCGTTCTTGCTCTGCTGTTGCTTGGCGAGTTGCTCGGCGCGTGCGTTGATGCGCTGCACGGTGGCGGACATCATCTTCGAGTCGTCGTGATACTTGGCGTAGAAGTCGTGGATGAGCTGACGGCAGTCGGGCTCCTTATAGAAATCGGGCATTCGCCGGGCTACCACGGCCATTGCATCGGCCTCGGACAAGAGCCGGGCGGCCCCGACGCTGAGGATGGCCAGCAGCGAGTTGTGGCGTGAGCCGCGGGCGTTGATGTCCACGTCTTTCAGTCCGGCCTGCTCACGGCAGAGGTCGAAGATAAACTGCCTCACCCCCATCCCCTCTCCCAAGGAGAGGGGCGTAGAATGCTCTGCGGGCGTTTTGGCTGGCGCGTTGTTAGTGGATGCAGGGGTATCTTGAAGCATATCACTCCCCTCCCCTTCGGGGAGGGGTTGGGGGTGAGGCTTGAGAGGCTTGAGAGGCTTTAACAGCTCTTTTTCATCGCAGAATATAACATAGTCCTCCGGAACGGCGAATGAGCAGCGGGCCAGGTCCTTGCAAGCCTCATCAAATTCGCTGAGTCCAATCTGCTTTGCCAGCCATTGTTGACCTTCCACAAGGCCCATACCCTCGGGAATGACGAAGACCAGGCGAAGCCCCTCACCGCTCGGAGTCTTATGAATGAGGACAATGCCCAACCGCTTCAAGGTCGCAAGCGTCTCCTCGTCGGTGATAGGCGTGGCAGTGAAGAGGTGCTTCTTGAGTGTCTCCATCAGCACCGAAGGCTCTTTCGGCTGCTCCTTCGAATCTTCTTTCTGAGGCTCTTTCGGCAGCGTCTTAGAATCTTCTTTCTGAGGCTCTTTCGGCAGCGTTTTCGAGAGCTCTTTCGGCTGCTCCTCTCCCTCCCTTTTAGGGAGGGCCGGGGAGGGTCTTGTTATGTGGTCAATGTCGAGTATCGAGAGGCCCGACGGCTCGGCCTCATTGTTGAGCCGTCGCCCGTTCTTAAAGTGAGCGTGGAAGCAGAAGGCAGGGAGCCGCTTCTTGAGCTCCGTCTTCTTTGTGTCGAAGTCCTCGCGGCTCATCTCGCCCCGCAGCATCTGCTCGTGGCAGTCGGCAATCTCGGCGCAGGTCTGCCCGACGATGGTTGATTGCATCACCGTGTGAAGAATCTCGGTGGTGCATGGCACCGTATGGTGCGAACGAATGTTTTGAATGTAATCGAACATAATAAAAAAAATAAAAAGTATTATCCTCACTCCCTACAGCCTCACCAGCCTCACCCCCGGCCCCTCCCCAAAGGGGAGGGGAGTAGAATGCATTGCGGGGGACAGCATTTTCTTGAGCCAAGAGGTTGAAGTTTCTTTCTTGAGCCATATCACTCCCCTCCCCTTTGGGGAGGGGCTGGGGGTGAGGCTGGTGAGGCTGTTTGGCTTATTGTAATCACTCCCCTCCCCTTTGGGGAGGGGAGTAGAATGCATTGCGGGGGACAGCATTTTCTTGATCCAAGAGGTTGAAGTTTCTTTCTTGAGCCATATCACTCCCCTCCCCTTTGGGGAGGGGCTGGGGGTGAGGCTGGTGAGGCTGTTTGGCTTATTGTAATCACTCCCCTCCCCTTTGGGGAGGGGCCGGGGGTGAGGCTGTTTATTCCAAGTTCTGTTCCACGAAACTGGCAGCATCGTCCACCTCGTCGTAGATGATCTCGGCCGGGTCTGTGGTCTCCTCGCGCGGGATGCTCATGTAGAGCCGGATGCGCTTACTGTTGACCGTGGTCGTGGAGTGCTTCGTCTTGAACTGTCGCTTGGGCAGCTGCTCCGCGTCATTGCTCTCACTGTAGGCCCGGAAGCAGAACTCCTCGGGCGAGTTTTGACAGATAGTTCCGCGCACACGCTTCTGTGTGGCAAGGATGCGACGGTAGTCGTCATCGGATATAATCAGATTGATCTTCATTTTTTGTCTTATTGAAAATTCTTTTCAATCATCGGGAGTACTCCCATATCTTTGAGCATGTTGTAGAGGAATAGTCGGCCCTGCTGCGTCCAGCGGGTGTACATCCGGCAGCCGTCAGAGCCGTCGCTGTGGCGGTAGCTGTAGGTGTAGCTCTGCACCAGTCCGCGGTCCTTGTAGGCGGCGTAGAGCACCCACTGTCCACCGACGCTGTACTGAATGCCCGCATGGTTGAGAAGGCGGTTGAAGGCCTTGGCCGACATGCCGTAGTCCTGCGCCACCTGCGAGACGCTCACCGTGTCGGGGCAGGCCAGGATGATGGCGGTGTAGTCGGCCAGCGGCTTGAGTTGACGCACCTGCCGCTCGGCCACCTGACGTTGCTGCTCGGCCACCTGCCGTTGTCCCTCGACCATCAGACAACGTTGCTCGGCCACCTGCCGCTTCTGTTGCTCGTCCTTGAGGTTCTCGAGCAGGGCGATGGCGAAGTCGGGCGAGCTGATCATCCGCTCCAATGTCGGAGCCGTGGCGTAGGCACCGTGGCGGCGGATGGAGGGCAGCACCTCCGACGTGACCCAACGCTTGAATTGGCGGGCCTGCGGCAACTTCGAGGAGAGGACGAGGGAGTAAAGACCCGACTCGTTGATGAAACAAGTGTTTGCTTTGTAATTTGAACCTGATACCTGAATCAGGTATGAGGTTTTGTCCTCCTTGTCTACATGTGTAGCTATTGCATTGCTCGGATTTTGATATCCCAGCGCCTCTGCCACGTCTTTTCCTACGAACCACGGTTCGCCGTCTTTTTCCATTGCCCGGATGTTGCCGAACATGGGGTTATTGAAAATTTGAATGTCCATGTTACTCATCTTTTGTTATGTTGAACGAAAAGCTCAGGCTGAAACGCCAGAGCCGGAAGTTGAAATAGATGCTCATGCGCCGGTCCTCCCCAAGCTAATGATTTTCACGTTGTTGAACCACCGCCCGTCTTTCTCGTGGGCGAAGAAGCTGAGCGCCACCTCTACGACGTCTCCTTCCTTTACTCCCGGGTTCTCGGCCCATTCGCCGCGCAGCGTGGCCACGATGATGTCGGGGTACATCACTGCCTCTGTTGACTCGAGCACCACGTCGCGGCTCTTCCACTCTCTTCCCGTCTGCTCCGACGTGCCCTGACGGAGGGCGAGGAGCTTGACTACTTTGAATTGTTTCTTCATGTCGCTAAACATTAAAATTAATAATCCGTGAATGGAAGGTGGCCACCTATCCGTTTTGTGCTATTCGTGAACAGCCTGAAGCCATAACGAAAAGCACCGCAACCAGCAGCTGACTGATTACGGTGCAAAGATAGGGGAAAAGAAAACCATGTCCGCCGGGTTGGTGAACATGGTCTATTATTGGTAAATTCTTGGTAAGGAGTAACGTCTCCCTTCCAAGCGTCTATTCTATTGGGAATAAGGCAGATAGTGAGTCAATGATGGGTTTGTCCCTTTTCAGCTCCCAAGAAGTCGGCTGGTAATCGCCGTCTTTTCTCACTGTCTGTTCTTTCGGTCCGCCATGTCTCTCAATAAACTTTCCAAAAGCAGCGGCAGACATTTCTCCCAACTCTCTGTACTTGTGCAGAAATTGATAGACGTGGCTCCAGTGTAAGTTTTTGTTCTCTTTCATATGCTTCATCAGTTTCTGCAAGGATTCAGAAAATGATGGAGAATCGAAATAGCTAACACCTCCATAGGATTTCTGATCCTTGTCTGCCTGAGGATAGACATTCATCGTACCGCCGAAGCAGTTGTACTGATTCTCTAAGTGCTCGTTATAGTTCGAGCCTGGCATCATAATGATTTTCACGTCTCTATCCATGACCTATGCTGTTGCTGAGGGTTGATAAGTTGGTTGCTGTGAAGAAAGCCCAGTATTGTATTGATTTTCTACGTGAGCATTGTAGTTGCTTTTGTATAATATGGTCGGGGCTGGGTGAGCAATCTCATTGAGGCAAGCCTTTACTTTTTGAAGTAGTTCTCTGATGCAACTATTTTCCTCTGCCGCCAACATCTCCATCAAAGATTTTTTGTAAGTTTCTAATGCGTCCTTGTCTCTGGTTTCCATTGCCTTTTCCACATAAGCTTCAATCCCGATCAGTGTGGTGGTCTTTTGCTCCGGTGGTGTCTCCGCCTTCATTGCTCCATTGAGCAGCCACATCGCCATCTCCCCTGCAATGTTTTCGTAGGGTTCCAGCAGTGTATAGGGCAGATGCTCGGCAAAGTATTTGGGACTGATATGTGATGCCTGGCCAAAGAGGTGCATGGCCAACTCCGTGTCGCTCGCCTTAGGCAGATGATCCACCAACCAGGCCAAGAGCGCAAGTAGGGCCGAAGCCATCTTGTCAGCTTCTCCCTTGTTTAAATTCGGAAATGCCTGCCGACAAACCATACGGGCATATGTGGCCACGCTACGTGCCTTTTCGGCCGGTGGATAGTCGAGCTGGCGCTCTTCGCTCAGCTTCCAACCGAGCCCACCAATTCCTGCAAAGATAGACAGAATCTCATTCATAGAGATTGTAGTCTCTTCGTTGTCCATCACAATGTCGGAAAGCATAACATCTGCTATTCTTTCGACAAGTCGATTTTCGGTTCTCTTTGATACTATATAACCTTCCATATAATTATTATATGAAGTTATTTCCAACGACACCATTGTCATTGGTTCTCGAATTCAATAATTTTCTCGTTGATATGGTCGAGTGTCTGACTCAGATAATACGTCGCACCGCCATCATCACCGAAGATGGTCACGCCGTCCATAAAGTCGGCAATGTCGCGCACGGGCAGCGCAAAATGCGCCCACAGCGATTCGCCAGCCCTCACCATGCTCATGTCGTCGAAGGTGACGTTGAGCTCGTAGCGGTTGTTGCGCGAGAAGAGCTCTATGGCGTTGATGTCTTTCTCCAAGCGCCCGATCTCCTCCATGTCGCCCCGTGCGTAGCCTATACGTACCTCAGCCTCGTTGCCTCCCATGGCACTGAGCAACTGCTGTGACAACTGGATGGCACCCTCATGCTGCGCCGCGTCGTCATCACCATGATACGACAGCTCTATGGACCTCACCCGGGCATTGCCTTTGCGTATGCGGTGGCTGACAGTGGCCCAAATCTCGCCGTCGTGGGTCACCGGTGTAGCCTTCATCGCTAAGCCATAGGGACGCAGCATCTCGTTGAGTGAGCCAACAAGGATGTCACGCACGCGCAGTGTGGAGTTGCGGTCGTGCGGCCGCTTGGAGAAAGCCTTGTTCTTCTCGATGGCCATCAGACAGCGACCGGGACGGTTGTCGATGATGATGTCCACGTAGGGATAGGACGGCTCATGGATGCGCTCAAAGTTCTGCTTCCACAATGGCACCTGGCAGTTATTCTTCAGCCGGATGAGGCTCACGCCGCACGACGGCGAACAGCATACGTTGCCGTATTTCTCCACACCGCCACGGCGGTCAGCACGGTGGATGGGCAGCTGCTTGTCCGAGAGTACGGCATCAAGAGCGGCCGACGGGCTTGCAGCCTTTTTCTGCTCGTCGCCAAAGAGCGACTGTTCTGGGGAGACTTGCGTAAAGCCATAGTGGTACATATAGAAGTCTGACATCAGTCTTTATAGGCTTAAAATTTTTAAGTTAATGTTCTGACTTGCCGGGGCTGGTTTTGGTTAGTGCAAGGTCGTTCGTCCCCCGTTCTATCCCTCCGAGCAAATCATTCCTATTGCAAATGTACGTAATTTTTGTTAAACTGCCAACAAATATAAAGAAAAAAATCTGTAAGTTGCTTTTTGAAGATGTCCCAGTTTACTCGCCCAATGGATCCGCTGCCATCTGTGACGCTTCTTCCATCGGCTCGTATGGCTTTGCATGGTCATCGAGGAATATGCGGTTGAGGGTGAAGGCAAGGCTTCTGAGCGTCTGATTTCGATGAGGGTTTTTGAGCTGGCACTCCCATACCGTGATGCAGTGCCAACCCATCTTTGCCAGTTGCCGTTGCTCTTCGCGGTCGCGCTCCATGTTTCGATTTATCTTCTTCCGCCAAAAATCGGTGTTGGTCTGCGGAAGCTGAAAATATTTGCATCCTTCGTGGCCGTGCCAAAAGCAGCCGTTGACAAAAATGCAGGTGCGGTACTTCCTCAGCACCAAGTCGGGATGACCTGGGAGGCGCGGGTCGTTGAGACGGTAGCGGAAACCATGCGTCCAGAGATAGTGACGGACTACTATCTCCGGACATGTGCCCTTGGATCTAACCGCGGCCATATTACGATGTATTTGCTCTGCGGTCTTGCCCATAGCTATATGAAACGCACTTGAAAGTTCAGTGCTATACGATATTCATCATCTTTTAAATAAACATATCCCCAATCCCCTTTTTTCTTCTTCGGTAAGCCTGTTTTAGTCTTGGTGGCAGCAATTAATTCTTCAGGTGTAGGTGCTCTATTTTCAAGGACTGCTTTACCTACTGCAATCGAAAGTGAAGAGTTATACCCTCTGTCTGGTGAATCAAAGCAAGTACTTTTTAGCAAATAGCTTTCAAAAATATCATCTGAGACTGCCCGATAGTAAAGGATGTCGCCGTCTGAAGAGACATCCAAATAGCCACCCGCAAGTAACTTGCGACCGTCCCAAGGTTTTGTAGCGGTCATGCCTCCGAATGTATCGTAAAGAAACTCCTTGATTTTTGATATATAAAAATCTTTGGGACGACGGTGCCCGATTGGATTGATTTCCGCAAGACGGTCACACACTTTAGTCAATTGAGTTGCATTCTTATCACCATAGTATCCGAGAGAAACAAGTACGGCGCATTGCAAGATTTCATCCATTCTCGAATCGACAAGACTTAGATTGTCCGCAAAGAATTCGTTTCGGCATCCGATATATTCCAACTCGTATTCATCCCGAATAATTCCTAGGGCTTTTGAAATGGAAGAGGAGTTGGCATTGATTTTATGAAATCCATCGACATCGCATCCTTTTATTTTATATACAAACCCTGATGTCGAGGAACTGTTGAAAAGAGTTGCCGCAGATCCAAGATGGGATTTGATGGAAAAGCCTTCAGTAGTTCTCGTATGGTCTAACGAACTGAGCGAAGTGATGATAAGGTCCGTTTTTGATCCGTATCTCTCGCTTGCTGCCTGCGATATTCTTGCTTTTGGACTGGACAATCTAAGAGATTTTAGATAGGCTTCGGCATCCGGTATGCTGCCACCTCCATTTCCCTTTAATGCCATTATTTCATGATACAGTCGTGCAGCCTTCTCTCTCAATTCTTCGGCTGTAACGACCTTGAAAACGGCATCGCGTTCGTATGCCTCAATGTAATCCATCTCGTCTTTCATCATACGCTCGAAACGAAGATACTTATCCGGTTCGTCCCGAATGATGTTGACTATATCCATGAAGGTCATCGGGTCCTTACGGAGTTGGGCATCGGCTCCGTAAATACGTCCTTCCCCAAGGACTTTCAGAAAGACATAAGCTTCTGCCCACTCTCCTTTATTGAATTTCCAAATATCCATATCATATAAGCTTTAATATTTTCAACTCTTGCTCTGCTGTTGCCTGTATTGCTGGGACAGCAACAGAATTGCCGAATTGCTTGTATGCCGAGGCATCAGCTACAACAATTCTGAAAGTGTCGGGGAAACCTTGCAGTCGAGCCCACTCACGAGGGGTCATTCTACGAATGCCCTCATGATTGACCTCTCCCTTAATATGTGTTATGGGTGTAAAATTAGTCAGACGATTATCAATGATCAAGTTTCGCTCTCTACCCATGCCGCCAACTACAATGGCATTCGAAACACCATTAATGTCAATTATCTCGTATCCAAAACCATTTCCCTTTGCGGCATGACGGGCTTTATGACGCTTTAGGGTATCTATGTATTGTGTTGACAGATAATACTTTACTGAGACTTCATGATCTTCCATTACATCCTTGAACTTAGGCCGTTTGTCGCCAGGTGTTGTTGGCTCTGGATAATGGTAATCCTCAGCCTTTATTCCTAAGTCTTTCCTAAAGCCCACAATATAGATGCGCTCTCTGTGCTGTGGTACACCATAGTCCATCGCATTTAATATCTTAGGCGGGACGACATTATATCCGGCATCGTCAAGATGTTCCAGTATGGTTTTGAGTGTTCTTCCATGATCATGGATCGCCAAACCTTTTACATTCTCCAAGAAGAAGGCTTTTGGTTGGTGACGGCGGAGAATGTCCTCAACTTGAAAGAAGAGGGTGCCTCTTGTCTCATCTTTAAAGCCTAACCTTTTTCCAGCCAATGAAAATGCCTGGCATGGAAAGCCTGCGCAGAGCACGTCAAAGTCATGGGGAATAAAACTTTTTGTCGACTCTTTTGTGATATCACCATAAGGCATATCACCATAATTCGCAAAATAAGTTTTCTGGGCTTGTGAGTCAAACTCTGACGAATAAACACATTTTCCACCGAGATTTTGCATAGCCAGTCTGAACCCACCTATCCCGGCAAACAAGTCGATGAACGTGAACTTGGGATGTTCGGGAGCTGGGAACGGCACTTTGAAGAAGTCGGCGAAGAGATCAGACTGCACCGGCTCGGCAACAGCATCCACTATATCCTCATGATCATATTCAAGCGTCTTGTCCTTGCTCTGCTTAGCGTCCAGCCAGTCCTCAGCAAGGCGCACGATGTCACGGCGGGTCTCCTCGTCGGCATCCTCTGCATTGTGGGCATAGTGGGTCAGCACGGCAAGGCAGTTGTCCATGCTCGTCTGTCCGTACATCAAAAGTCCGTCCTCTGTAATTTCTTCTGGATATTTCGCTATTTCTGTTTTCATCAGTTTATTCTTTCGACCTGCAAATATACAACCTTTTTCCGAACTCTCCAACTCCCCGCCCTTTTTCTTTTCCCCACTTCCGTCGCACCGTCGCACCGTCGCACCGTCGCATTTATAGCTATCGCATGTCGGAAAAACAAAGATTGTAAAATAAAAGGATAGATTTTATAAATAATATAAAATATTGATTATTAATATATTAATTAATATTATAATATATAATAATATAATATATTTTTACTCTATAGTCTCATTTCTGCTGTTTTTCCAGCTGCATGTCTGAACCGGCCTTATGCGACGGTGCGACGGTGCGACAGTGCGACGCATGGAGAGGGAGTGAGCAATGAGCAGTGAGCAATGATGGTCCCCGTCCTGCCAAACGATATGTTTGCTTTAACCAAATTATAATTACGCCCTCGCAAACCATAAATTCAGGAAAATGAGGTTTACGGCTTTGCGTTAACAGATTTTAACGGCAATAGACGGTCAATAATTGGAGCGGGGCAACAAATGTTTTACCTTTGCAACATAAACCTTTAATACTTTTATCTATGCTACACTATCAACTCTATCAAAACAAAACCAAGGCGAGCAAAGGCTACGGCAAGTGGTACGGCCGCGCAGTGGTCAACCAGACCATCGGCCTCGACCAGCTCGCAGAACACATGGCTAACCACAACACGCCTTACTCCAAGGGTGCCATCCAGGGCGTGCTGACCGACATGGTGAGCTGCATCCGCGAGCTCGTCCTTGACGGCAATGCCGTGAAAATTCCCAACCTGGCCATCTTCTCCGCCGGATTCACCACCGAGGGCGCCCTCGACAGGGCAAGTTTCACGGCGGGGAGGAACATCAAATCGGCGCACCTCCGCGCCCGCTCTACCGGCGACTTCACTAGGGCCGAGCTGACGCGTGCGGCCAACATCAGCGAGGCCACGCGCTATGACCCGACGGCCTCGAGCGGCGGCAGCTCATCGGGCGGCGGAAGTTCATCGGGCGGCGACGATTCTGCGTCCGGCGGAAGCACCAGCGACGGCGAAAAGATTCCGTAAACTGGGCACAGCGTGATGCGCTCCGCGATAACGGCGGCTGGTGGCCGGGGAAAAGAACCGGCCACCGTCCGCCGGAATGAATGTCCCCGGCAATACGCGGCATTACACGGCAATACACGGCAATACACGGGAATACCATCAATACCGGCGGACGGTGGCCGGCACCAGGCCGGCCACTACACTAATACCCGAGTATTCCCATAACTCCTAACTCCTAATTCCTAACTCTTAAATCCTTACCATTATGTCAGCAAACAGCAAGAAAGAGACGTGGAAGATGGTCATCAACATGATCATCTCCGTACTCACCGCCATCGCCACCACCTTGGGCGTGACCAGCTGCATGTGAGCGGTGGTTTACTCAAGCAGTTTATCAACCGCGGAGCGGTTGCGGTGAATAGCCCGGGGATGAGCGAAGCGATTCCCCGGGTTTGGAATTCACCGGTGGGGTTATTCATTTTTACCCCGTAGGGGTTGCGGCAAGACAAAGCTCCATCATAGATAATGTTGTAAATGAATGGTTTCGGACGAAGAATGCCGTATCCGAGCGATCGTTTCGCCGCAACCCCTACGGGGTAAAATGAATAAGCTCACCGACACTCCTCTCTTCCCGGGGTTTCGCTGACGCTCAACCCCGGGCTATATTCCGCAACCGCTCCGCGGTTGGTATTCCTTCAATCGCTACAACGGATTTAATGCTCACGCAGATTGCGCAGATCACGCAGATTTCCTGCCCACCCTTGATCTCGCAGATTTTTCCTATCACCCTTGGGCATTGGGAATGCTTCGATATTGTGAAAAATCTGCATTGGGAATGCTTCGGTATTGTGAAAAAACTGCATTATGAATGCTTCGGTATTGAGGAAAATCTGCGGAATCGAAGGGTGGGCAGGAAATCTGCGAGATCCGCGAAATCTGCGTGAGAATATAATTCGCTGACTTTGTATTTCAAGAAGCGTAACAATGTAACAACGTAACATTTATAGGTATTGAATTCCGGAAGCCCGGAAGCCCGGAGGGCCGCGCCATTTTGCCCGGCAAATCCTAATTTTTCATTCAATTGCTTGTATATACGCGGAAATGTTGTTACATTTGCCAAAAGAAAACATATTCAGTGAGCGTCTTTGGACAAATGAACAACGTATTGCTTATCTATACAGGCGGCACCATCGGTATGGGGCGCAACCCGCAGACCGGCGCATTGGAGCCGCTCGACTTCAACCATCTCGAGGACTCCATGCCCGAGTTCAGGCTCATCAGCACCCATATCGACGTCTATCAGTTCAGCCAGCCCATCGACTCCAGCGACATGCAGCCGAAGGACTGGGCTCAGATGGTGCGCATCATCTACCGCAACTACGACGACTACGACGGCTTCGTCATCCTCCACGGCACCGACACCATGGCCTACACGGCCTCGGCACTGTCGTTCATGCTGGAGAACCTCACCAAACCCGTCATCCTCACCGGCTCTCAGCTGCCCATCGGACAACTGCGCACCGACGGCAAGGAAAACCTGATAACAAGCATCGAGCTTGCCACACAGAAAGACGGGGAGGGGCATGCGCGCATCCCCGAGGTGTGCATCTACTTCAGCGGCCACCTGTTGCGCGGCAACCGCTCCACCAAGATCAATGCCGACGGCTTCTACGCCTTCGACAGTTTCAACTACCCCCACCTCTGCGAGGCGGGCGTCAACTTCACCTTCCACGACCACCATATCCTCACCCCACGCTTCGACAAGCCGGTGCTGCCCCACTTCTCGCTCAACCCCAACGTCGCCATCTTCAGTCTGTTTCCCGGCATTCAGGAGCGCACGGTGCACAACTTCCTTCAGACGCGCGACCTGCGCGGCATCGTGATGCGCACCTTCGGCAGCGGCAACGCGCCCAAGAGCCGTTGGCTGGCCCATCTGCTGAGGGAAGCTGCCGAGCGCGGCGTCGTAGTAGTCAACATCAGCCAGTGCGTCGCCGGATCGGTCGTCATGAGCCGCTACGATACTGGTTACCAACTCATGAACATGGGCGTAATATCGGGGTTGGACAGCACCGTGGAGGCTGCCGTCACCAAGATGATGTTCCTCTTTGCCCAATACAACGACTCCAACGTCGTGCGCAACTTGATGATGCAGTCGCTTGCGGGCGAGATTACAATTCCAAATAACGATTAAAAGAATGGATTCCTATATTGAGATAAAAGGCGCCAGGGTCAACAACCTGAAGAATATCAGTCTGAAGATACCGCGCGGCAAGCTCGTCGTCATCACGGGCGTGTCGGGATCGGGCAAGTCCTCGCTGGCTTTCGATACGCTCTACGCCGAAGGCCAGCGCCGCTACGTGGAGAGTCTGTCGAGCTATGCGCGGCAGTTCCTCGGCCGCATGAAGAAGCCGGAGTGCGACTACATCAAAGGGCTGCCGCCGGCCATCGCCATCGAGCAGAAAGTGGCCTCACGCAATCCCCGGTCCACCGTCGGCACCGCCACCGAAATCTACGACTACCTGCGCATGCTCTTTGCCCGCATCGGCCGCACTTATTCGCCGGTCTCCGGTCAGGAGGTGAAGAAGCAGTCGGCCGAGGATGTGGTCGCCAAGGCGCTGACCTTCAGTCCCGGCACCCGCTTCATGGTGCTGGCGCCCATCAAGCCCACCGGCAACCGCACTATGGCCAAGCAGCTGACGACCTACCTGCAGGAGGGCTACACGCGCGTCATGGAGGGCGACGAGGTGAAGCGCATTGAGGACTTCGACCTCGACAGCGGCGACGGCGTACCCGACGACGGACTCTGGCTGGTCATCGACCGCATGAGCGTCTCTGATGAGAAAGACGCCGTCTCACGACTCACCGACTCGGCCGAAACCGCTATGTATGAGGGTCATGGCGCATGCCGGCTCGTCTTCCTCCCGGCCAACATCTCATTCGACTTCTCCTCACGCTACGAGGCCGACGGCATGGTGTTTGAGGAACCCAACGACAACATGTTCTCGTTCAACTCTCCGGCCGGCGCCTGCCCCACCTGCGAGGGCTTCGGCAGCGTCATCGGCATCGACGAGCGCCTCGTCATCCCCAACTCCACGCTGTCGGTCTACGAGGGCTGCGTGCAGTGCTGGCATGGCGACAAGATGAAGATGTGGCAGGAGGAGTTCTGCCGCCGTGCAGCCGCCGTCAACTTTCCCATCTTCAAGCCCTATTTCGAGCTGTCGCAGAAGGAGAAGGACCTGCTTTGGCATGGATTGCCCACAGACAAGCGCAAGGACGGCAAGCTGCGCGCCGACGCCGTATGCATTGACGCCTTCTTCAACATGGTGAAGGAGAATATGTATAAGATTCAGTACCGCGTCATGATGAGCCGCTACCGGGGCAAGACCCTCTGCCCCGACTGCCACGGCACCCGGTTGAAGAAGGAGTCGACATGGGTGAAGATTGGCGGCCGCGCCATCACCGACCTGGTGGAGATACCCATCGGCCGGCTCAGAGAATGGTTTGACCACCTTGAGCTGACCGAGCATGAGCAGCATGTGGCCAAGCGGCTGCTGACCGAAATCCGTTCGCGCCTGGGCTTCCTCTGCGACGTGGGTTTGGGCTACCTCACCCTTGCCCGTCAGGCCTCGACGCTATCGGGCGGCGAGAGTCAGCGTGCAAGGCTCACCACCTCGCTCGGCTCACCGCTCGTGGGCAGTCTCTACATCCTCGACGAGCCCAGCATCGGCCTCCACAGCCGCGACACCGACCGCCTCATCCGCGTATTGCGCGAGCTGCAGCAGCAGGGCAACACCGTCATCGTGGTGGAGCACGACGAGGAAATCATGCGTGCCGCCGACTGGCTCATCGACATCGGGCCCGACGCCGGCCGTCATGGCGGTGAGATTGTGTATGAAGGCCCTGTGCCCGAGGCCATTAAGGAGGGCGACAGCAACGACTATAAGCCGCTGATTGAGCAGTGGCCCCACAGCTATACGCTGAAATACCTCACCCACGAGGAGCGGATTGCGGTGCCCACTTCGCGTCGCCAGTGGAATAAGCATATCCTGCTGCGCGGATGCCGCATGAACAACCTCAAGAACGTTGACTTCGAGCTGCCGCTCAACGTGTTGACCGCAGTGACCGGCGTCTCGGGTTCGGGTAAATCGAGTCTTATCCGCGGCATTCTCTACCCTGCATTGAAGCGTAAGATGAACGAGGTGGCCGACCTTCCCGGTGAATATCTCGCCTTGGAAGGCGACTGGACCTCCATCAAGCATGTGGAGTTTGTCGACCAGAATCCCATCGGCAAGAGCACGCGGTCGAACCCCGCCACCTATCTGAAGGCTTACGACGCCATACGCCAGCTCTTCGCCGAACAGCCGTTGGCCAAGCAGCTCGGCTTCACCGCGCAGTATTTCTCGTTCAACGCCGAGGGCGGCCGGTGCGAGGAATGCAAGGGCGCGGGCGTCATCACCGTCGAGATGCAGTTCATGGCCGACATCACCCTCACCTGCGAGGCTTGTCACGGCAAACGGTTTAAGAAAGAGGTGCTCGACGTGCGCTTCGAGGGAAAGAACATCGACGACGTGCTCAACATGACCGTCGACGAGGCCATTGAGTTCTTCGCCGCCCACAAGCAGAAAGCCATCGTCAACCGCCTGAAGCCGCTGTCGGATGTCGGATTGGGTTATATTCAGTTGGGTCAGAACTCTTCCACGCTGTCGGGCGGCGAGAACCAGCGCGTTAAACTGGCTTATTTCATTGGCCAGGAACAGCAGGATCCCACCTTATTTATATTTGACGAACCGACGACCGGCCTCCACTTCCACGACATCGACCGGCTGCTCCGTTCGTTTGATGCCCTGCTGCAGCGTGGCCACACCGTGCTGGTCATCGAGCACAATATGGAGGTCATCAAATGCGCCGACTGGGTGGTTGACCTCGGCCCCGACGGTGGCAACGCCGGCGGTACCATCGTGGCAACGGGAACACCCGAGCAGATTGCCAAAAACAAAAAGAGCATCACCGGGCAATACCTCAAAAACCAGCTTGCATGACCACGCTCTCCATCCTTCTGCCCACCTACAACGACGACTGCACGGCGCTGGTCAAGGCGCTCATTCAGCAAGCCGACAGCATTGAGGGATTGGCGTGGGAGCTCATCGTGGCCGACGACGTTTCGACCGACCGGCGCGTCATCGAAGCCAACCGTTCGATAGCGCTGCTGCCCCATTGCCGGTATCTTCCGAAGCCGACCAACGACGGTCGCGCGGCCATCCGCAACTTCCTCGTCGACCACGCCCGGGGCCAGTGGCTGTTGCTCATCGATGCCGACCTGACGGTGGTCGACGGGCTGTTGGTGCGCCATTTCGTCGAGGCAATGGACTCAGCCGACATCATCTGCGGCGGCTACCGCGTATTGCCGGGGCCGCGGGGCAACCTCCGACACCGCTACGAATGGAAGACCCGACAGCTGCAGACCGCCGGGTACCGCAGCCGCCATCCGTGGGCCAACTTCAAGGTGAGCAACACCCTCTTCCGTCGTGAGGTGCTGCAAAGCCACCGCTTCGACGAGCGGTTTCAGAAATATGGCTATGAGGACGTGTTGTTGGGTAAGTCGCTGCAAGCCGCGGGCTACACCATCCGCCATATTGACGCCCCCGTCGGCTTCAACCGCTTTGAGTCGAACGACAGCTTCGTGAGCAAGACTTTGGAGGCAATGGATACCCTTTGCGCGTTCCACGATGAATTGATTGATTTGGCGCCGATACTGCGTCTGGCCGACCGGCTCAGCGGCACCGCGGCTGGCCGACTGCTGCGATGGCTCTATCGCCACAATGAAAGCCGATGGCGGCGCAACCTGCGCTCCGCCCACCCCTCGCTGTTAGTGTTCCGACTGTATAAATTGGGTTACCTGCTCACTCGGCTGCCGATCTCTCGGCGCGAGGCAAGGCAGTGAGGTGCACCCTCCACTGATCGTTGCTGTAGATCATCGGCAACCGGTAGACGGCCTCATCGACGACGTGGCTCGGGCGCCCGATGGTGTCCATCGAAAGGAAATGGCTGACGCGGACGGTTACCGTCGCCAACGTATCGGCGTCGGCGTAGTCCAGCGATTCAATGTGGCAGCCGGCACCCTCGCTCATGGCGCGCAGCGAGTCGACATCCTCCTGGGTCACCTGTGAGGCCGCATAGTGCAGCCACGGCGCCGAACCGGGAGAGACATAGGGCAGCGCCTTTTGAAATTGCCAATTGAAATAAGCTACGGCAAACGAGTCCGCCGTCTCCTTCATCTGTCCTTCACTGCCCTTGTGGCAAGATGCAAGGCCAATGACAAACACGAGCAGGAAGAATGCAGCACTGACAAAGTTGAAAAGGCGTCTTCTCATTGATAAATCTTTGAAATCGTAAGATACGATGCAAAGTTAAACATTTTTGTACATAAGCAGTCGACAAATATGGATTGTTTTTCATAACTTTGTAGAAAAATACACCATATAATGCTACATTTTGTATCGTTTGGGAGTGGCAGCAGTGGGAACTGCAGCTTACTCTATACCGATGACGAGATGCTCATCCTCGACGCAGGCGTTGGCGTCCGCGTCCTGAAAAAGCACCTCAAGAGCTATGGTTTGTCCATACGCGAGGCGCTCGGCATTCTCATCACCCACGACCATGCCGACCACGTGCGCTCGGTGGGCTGTCTGAGCCACGACTATGCCCTGCCGGTCTACACCACCGTGGGAGCGCACGAGGGAATAACAAAGATCTGGAGCGTGAGGAAGAAGATTGAGCCTGAACTCGTTAAAGTCATCGAGAAGGGCACATCGTTCAAGCTCGGGCAGTTTGACATCACTCCCTTCGGCATTCCCCACGACAGCACCGACAACGTCGGCTACCGCATTGTCTGCAACGGCATCGTCTTTGTGCTCATGACGGACATCGGTCATCTCACCGACGAGATGAAGTCGTATATCTCCGAGGCCAACTACCTCGTCATCGAGGCCGACTACGAGCAGCAGATGCTGGAGTCCGGACCTTATCCACAACATCTGAAAGACCGCATTGCGGGACCCTACGGCCATCAGAGCAATACGGAGTGCGCCGAGGCTCTTTACAAGTATGCCACGCCCAACCTGCGGCATGTCTGGCTCTGTCATCTGAGCGATGAGAACAATCACCCCGACTTGGCTGCCAAGACCGTGAAGCAGCTGCTCCGCCAGCATGGCATCGTGGCCGGCAGCGAGAAAGGTGCCGACTTCGCGCTCGATGTACTCAAACGCAAAACGCCGTCGGAGATATTCGAATTGGTATAGCATTGAGCAGAAATGTTGCATTTTACCCCATTGAGATAAAGGTCTGACCAATAAAAGCAGTCCTTTTCTTTCAACTTTCAATTATATTGCGTAAATTTGCAGCAAAATAAAACGCGTATCAACAAGTATGGACATAGCAATCGTCAAATACAATGCGGGCAACCTCTATTCGGTAGTGAACGCCTTCCGGCGCTTAGGCGTTGAGCCGGTCATCACCGACGACGCCGAGCGCATTGCCCAAGCCGACAAAGTGGTCTTCCCCGGCCAAGGCAGCGCCCTGACCACGATGACCTATCTGCGTGCCCATAAGTTGGACGAGCTCATCCGCAGTCTGCGGCAACCGGTGCTCGGCATCTGCGTAGGGCAGCAACTGCTCTGCCGCCACTCCGAGGAGGGCGATGTCGACTGCATCGGCGTCTTCCCCGCCGACGTGAAGCGCTTCCAGCCCACACGCCACGAGGACAAAGTTCCGGCCATGGGGTGGCAGGCGCTGCATCGGCTCGACTCCCCGCTCTTTACGGGCATCGACGAGGGCGCCTACGTCTACTTCGTTCACAGCTACTATGTACCCCTCTGCCCTTACACCATTGCCCAGGCCGACTACATCCTGCCCTACTCCGCGGCCCTGCACAAGGACAACTTCTGGACTACGCAGTTCCACCCCGAGAAGAGCGGTAAGGTCGGTGAACAGCTCTTACGCAATTTCCTCGACCACATTAACAGCTAAGGCAACAACCACGCTTATGAAGATTCCAACCCTCATTCCGGCCATCGACATCATTGACGGCAAATGCGTACGCCTGACCAAGGGCGACTATGCGCAGAAAAAGGTGTACGACGACGACCCCGTGGCCGTCGCGCGGGAGTTCGAGCGCTTGGGTTTCAAGCGTCTGCATGTGGTCGATCTCGACGGCGCCAAGGCGAAGCACATCGTCAATGAGGCCACGCTGAAGGCCATCACGGGCGCCACCTCGCTCACCGTCGATTTCGGCGGCGGCATCAAGACCGACGAGGACATCAACCGCGCCTTCGCTGCGGGAGCCGCGATGGTCACCGTGGGCAGCATCGCCGTCACCCACCCCGAGCTGTTTATGGCGTGGCTCACCAAATACGGTCCCGACCGTCTCATCCTCGGGGCTGACGTGAGACAGGGTAAAATCAGCATCAACGGGTGGCTCGAAGACTCGACCGTCGACCTGCTGCCCTTCCTCAAGCGCTATGTCGAAGCCGGGGTGAAGCATGTGCTCTGCACCGAGATCTCGCGCGACGGCACCCTGCAGGGACCCGCTACCGCACTCTATAAGGAGATTATGGCCGAATACCCCCAGCTGCAGCTCATCGCCTCGGGTGGCGTGGGCAGCATCGACGACATCAAGGCACTCGCCGTGGCCGGCATCCCCGCCGTGGTTTTCGGCAAAGCATGGTATGAGGGCCGCATCACGCCCGACGATATTCAACAACTTGAACAACAATGACACAAACCCATCATAGCTCACTGGCCAAGCGCATCATTCCCTGTCTCGACGTCAAAGACGGTCAGACGGTGAAAGGCACCCACTTCGTCAACCTGCGGCAGGCCGGCGACCCCGTCGCATTGGGTAAGGCCTACAGCGACGCCGGCGCCGATGAACTGGTATTCCTCGACATCACCGCCACCGTGGAGGGCCGCAAGACGTTCGCCGACATGGTGAGCCGCGTGGCGAGGGAAATCAACATTCCGTTTACCGTCGGCGGCGGCATCAACACCATTGCCGACGTTGAGCGACTGCTCAATGCGGGCGCCGACAAGATCAGCGTCAACTCGGCCGCCATCCGTCATCCGGAGCTCATCGACGACATCGCCCGTCGCTTCGGTTCGCAGGTGTGCGTCTGCGCCATCGACGCGCGCCACGATGCCGACGGCTGGTTCTGCTACGTCAAAGGCGGCCGCGAGCGCACCGGGAAGCCGCTGCTCGAGTGGGCAAAGGAAGCGGAAAGCCGCGGCGCCGGTGAGATTCTCTTCACGAGTATGGATCACGACGGGGTGAAGAACGGCTTTGCCTGCGAGCAACTCGCAGTGCTTGCCGACAACCTCTCCATCCCCGTCATCGCCAGTGGTGGGGCCGGAACAATGGCGCATTTCTACGATGCCTTCGAAAAAGGTAAGGCGGATGCCGCACTCGCGGCCAGCGTCTTCCACTTTGGTGAGATAAAGATTCCCGAACTGAAGCAATACCTTCGTCAGCGGGGCATCAACGTGAGGTATTAACTATACAATGAACGCAACGATGAACAACGATTTAGACTTTGAGAAGATGGGCGGCCTGGTGCCTGCCATCATACAAGACGCCGTCAGCGGCAAAGTGCTCATGTTGGGCTTTATGAACGAGGAAGCCTATGAGAAGACGCTGTCGACGAAGCTCGTCACCTTCTACAGCCGCACGCGTCAATGCCTTTGGACCAAAGGCGAGACATCGGGCAACTACCTCCATCTGGTCAGCATCAAGGCCGACTGCGACCGCGACACGCTGCTCATTGAGGCGCACCCCGACGGCCCCGTCTGTCACCTCGGTACCGACACCTGCTGGGGCGAGCGCAATGAGGTGAACCCCATCAACTTCCTCATCGAGCTGCAGGACTTCATCTGCAAGCGCCACGAGGAGATGCCCGAGGGCAGCTACACGACGAGTCTCTTCAGAAAAGGCGTCAACAAGATGGCGCAGAAGGTTGGTGAAGAGGCTGTTGAGACGGTCATCGAAGCCACCAACGGCACCAACGACAAACTCATCTACGAAGCCTCCGACCTGCTCTATCATCTCATCGTACTGCTCACCGGCAAGGGCCTGCGCCTGGAGGATGTGGCAGCCGAACTGGCCAAGCGCCACAACCCCGACTGGGATAAGGCACGGCGGTTGGCAAAGAGCAAAGCATAAGTGATATAAAACGACAGTACTATAAACCATGTTGATTGATTATCAGAAAGTTAAGATATACCAGCAAGACAAGCTCATCCTCGACGACGTCGACTTCCATGTCGATGAAGGGGAATTGGTTTATCTCATCGGTAAGGTGGGTTCGGGTAAGAGCAGTCTGCTGAAGACGCTCTATTGCGAGCTTGACCTGTATAAAGACGAGGCCGAGAAAGCCGAGGTATTGGGCCGCGACCTGCTGACGCTGAAGCGTAAAGACATCCCCGCCCTGCGCCGTGAGATGGGCATCATCTTTCAGGATTTCCAACTGCTTCATGACCGCAACGTGCATCAGAACCTCTACTTCGTCTTGCGGGCAACCGGTTGGAAAGACAAACAGAAGATTAAAGAGCGCATCAATGAGGTGCTTGAGGCCGTCGGCATGACCGAGAAAATCAACGCCATGCCCCATGAGCTGTCGGGTGGCGAGCAGCAGCGCATCTCCATCGCAAGGGCGCTGCTGAACAAACCGAAGATCATCATCGCCGATGAGCCCACGGGCAATCTCGATCCCGAGACAGCCAACAACATCGTTGAACTGCTCAAAAACATCACCCTCGACGGCACTGCTGTGGTGATGTCAACCCACAACATCTCGATGCTCAATAAGTTTCCGGGGGTCGTGTATCGCTGCAAAGACAGCCATCTGAACGATGTCACCAACGAGTTCAACAACCTCGACCTTACCGAGGATGGTGAAGAGGCCGCCAATCATTAAGCAGCGGCGGCCAATCATTAAGACAACAATCAAATAGAAAAGGCATATGAAGGTAATGAAATTTGGGGGTACTTCCGTCGGAAGTCCTGAGCGCATGAAAGAAGTGGCAAAGCTCATTACACGGTCGGGTGAGCCCACGTTTGTGGTGCTGTCGGCCATGAGCGGCACCACCAACAGCCTGGTAGAGATTAGCAATTACCTCTATAAGAAGAATCCGGAAGGTGCAAACGAAGTCATCAACCGACTGGAAGAGAAATATCTCGGCCACATCGAGGCACTATATACAAGTCAGGAGTCGAAGGACCGCACCAAGCAGTTCCTGCAGAGTGAGCTCAATCTTCTCCGCTCGTATACAAAGGGGATGTTCACCAGCTTCGAGGAGAAGATTATCGTCGCACAGGGCGAAATCATCTCCACCAACATGATGAACAACTACCTGCAGGAGCAGGGCGTGAAGAGTGTGTTGCTCGATGCACTGTCGTTTATGCGCACCAACAAGAATTCAGAGCCCGATACAGAATACATCAAAGCGCATTTAGCTGAGGTGATGCAGCAAAACCCCGGTCAGCTCATCTATCTTACGCAAGGCTTCATCTGCCGCAACGCTTACGGCGAGGTGAGCAACCTGCAGCGCGGTGGCTCTGACTACACGGCTTCGCTCATCGGCGCCGCACTGCCCGCTGACGAGATTCAGATATGGACCGACATCGACGGCATGCACAACAACGACCCCCGCTTCGTCGACCATACGACGGCCGTGCACCAGCTCAACTTCGAGGAAGCAGCCGAGTTGGCTTATTTCGGCGCCAAGATCCTGCACCCCACCTGCGTGCAACCCGCCAAATACGCGGGCATTCCCGTGCGCTTGAAGAATACCATGGATCCCGACGCCGAGGGCACCATCATCAACAATGACCTCAAGAAAGGCACCATCAAGGCTGTCGCCGCCAAAGACAACATCACGGCCATCAAGATTAAGTCATCGCGCATGCTGTTAGCTACCGGCTTCCTGCGTAAGGTGTTCGAGATCTTCGAAAGCTATCAGACACCTATCGACATGATTACGACGTCTGAGGTCGGTGTGAGCATGAGCATCGACAACGACTCACACCTCGGCGAGATTGTGGATGAACTGAAGAAATACGGCACCGTGACCGTTGACAAAGACATGTGCATCATCTGCGTCGTCGGTGACCTCGACTGGAGCAATGTCGGATTCGAGGCCAAAGCCACGCTGGCAATGAACAACATCCCCCTGCGCATGATCAGCTATGGCGGCTCCAACTACAACATCTCCTTCCTTATCAAGGAAGCCGACAAGCAGCGGGCATTGCAGAGTCTGAGCGACACCTTATTTAAATAATCTATGAAGACTTCTTTTCCAATAGATAAATTCCAGGCAAAGGCAACACCTTTTTATTATTACGATACGGCGTTGCTCCAATCCACGCTGAAAGCGGTGGGCGAAGAGGTGGCCCAGCACGAGGGCTTCATCGTTCACTACGCCGTCAAAGCCAATGCCAACCCCAAGGTGCTGCGCCTCATTGCCAAGTCGGGCTTAGGCGCTGACTGCGTGAGCGGTGGCGAGATTAAGGCCGCGCTGGCAGCCGGTTTCCCTGCTTCAAAGATTGTTTACGCGGGCGTGGGTAAAGCCGACTGGGAAATCAATACGGCGCTCGATGCCGGCATCTTCTGCTTCAACGTCGAGAGTAAGCCCGAGCTGGAGATTATCAACGCGCTCGCGGCTGTCAAGGGCAAGGTGGCCACCGTCTGCTTCCGCATCAACCCCGATGTGGGTGCCCATACCCACGCCAACATCACCACGGGCTTGGCCGAGAATAAATTCGGCATTGCCATGAGCGATATGTTGCCGCTCATCCGCGAGGCGCAGTCGCTGAAGAACATCCACTTCGTCGGTCTCCACTTCCATATCGGCAGTCAGATTCTCGACATGACCGACTTCGAGCGTCTCTGCGACCGCATCAACGAATTGCAGGATAAGCTTGAGCAAGAAGGCATTACGATTGAGAACATCAACGTCGGCGGTGGTCTCGGCATCAGATACGACGACCCCAACGGTCATCCGATACCCGACTTCAAGGCTTATTTCGACACCTACGCCACCCACCTGAAGCTGCGCAAGGGTCAGCAGCTCCACTTTGAGCTTGGCCGCGCCATCGTCGGGCAGATGGGTAGTCTCATCACCCGCACGCTCTACGTAAAACAGGGCACGGTGAAGCAGTTCTGCATCGTCGACGGCGGCATGAGCGACCTCATCCGGCCCGCACTCTACGACGCCCACCACGAGATAGAGAACCTCAGCAGCGAGGGGCCCACAACGGTGTACGACGTCGTCGGACCCATCTGCGAGTCGAGCGATGTCTTTGGCAAGGATGTTAAACTGCCCGAGGCTCATCGCGGCGACTTGATTGCCATCCGGTCGGCAGGAGCCTACGGCGAGATTATGGCAAGCCAATACAACTGCCGTCCGCTGCCCAAAGGCTATCTCACTGAAGATTTGTAATCAATGAACGATATACTTATCATCAACGATTTTACCATCATCTGTGCGGCTGCGCTGCTCGTTGTCACCGTAGTCTCGGTCTTGTTCAACCCCTTCCTCCGCTTCAGGAAGCCGGCTGATGAACCGACCGACGTAGACAATGCCGAAAGTCAATCCGTGGAAGCCGGCGACGCCACCGTTGTTCCGGTCTCCATCATCCTCACGCCCCACGACGAGGCTGAGGCGCTGGCGGCCAATCTTCCGCTGTTGCTCGATCAAGACTATCCCGTTGACTATCAAGTCATCGTCATCGTAGAGCAGGGCTACCACGACACCGAGGACGTGGTGAAACACATCCAAAACGAAATCAACGAGAAGCAGGGCCACGCAAGTCTCTACATGACCTACATTCCCGAGTCGTCGCGCTACATGAGCCGCAAGAAGCTCGCCATGACGCTCGGCGTGAAAGCTGCGCGCACCGAATGGATTCTGCTTACTGAGGCCACGACCAAACCCTCTTCGCGCCAATGGCTCCGAACCATGACGCGGGCCTGCGACCAAGACGCGCGCATGGTCATCGGCTACGGTGGCTATGCTGACGAAGCCTCGTCGTTCAAACGCTTCGAGCGCCTCTACATGGCTTACTACCTCATGCGCGAGGACAGCCACGGTCAGGCTTACCGCACCCTGAGCCACAACCTGTTGCTGCGTAAGAGCGACTTCATGGCAAGCGACGGCTTCCTCGGCAGTCTCAACCTCATCCGCGGTGAATACGACGCACTGGTCAACAAGTTCTCGACCGCCGACGGCACCCGATTGGTCACCGATCAAGCAGCGTGGATGATTGACGACGCACCCTCGCATAAGACGTGGATGAACGCCCACATCTTCTATATGGAGACGCGCAAATGGCTCGATCGCAATCTCGCGCACCGCATTTGGTTCAACGTCGACCAGACGCTGCTCTACCTCAATCTCGTCTGCATCATCGCGGGCGTGGTTTATGGTGCGCTGACGCTCAACCTCATCGTCGGAGCGGCCGCCATCGTGGCGTTGCTGCTCACGGTCATCCTGCGTACCGTCTTCGGCTGCAAGGCCGCAAAAGCCTTCGGCGAGCATATTCCGGTGATGGCCATCTACCCCTATGAGCTGTCGCTGATTTGGCATAACCTCGGCTACATCATCCGCTACCGTCTGGCCAATAAACTCGAATTCACCACCCACAAGCAATGAGTCGTCTGCGCATACTGCTCTACGTCCCTGCTCAGACCGATGCCGTCGGCATCCATCATGAGCTCACCACCCGCTTGGCCGAATGTCTGAGCGGAAGCGTTGACGTGAGCCTTGCCACATCGAACGACAAGAAGGTATCCACCGCACCCGCCGACTACGACCTCATCCACATCTTTGGCTGCTGGAGCAACAACGCCTGTCAATTGGCCGGCAAAGCTTATGCCCAGCGCACACCCTACGTACTGACGCCCTTGGGCATGCTGCAGCCGTGGGAAAATGAGCGCCACCGACAGACGCCGCTCTTCAAGCGTCAGCATCTGCTGACTGCGCGAGCAGCTGCTGTGCAAGTTTGTGGCCAACTGGAGCAAACCACCTTTCAGAAACTCGACTGGAATCCACGCATCGCGCTCATCAAGAACCCTGTATTGACAAGTCTCACCACCTTCGGGCAGACGGCAGCCCAACTGCTGCAGCTCTACCGCATGGTGCTCGACTCCAATGTGCGCATCTTGCTCAATGCAGACACCCAACAACTGCTCGGTCAACTGCTGCAGATAGGCATTGACGAGGCCGCATTGGAAGACGAGGCGCATCGCCAAACCGTCGCCGCGGCGCTCACCCAACTCAACGACGAACAGTGGCGGCGCATGGTCATCTATGCGAGTGATGAGAAGTTGAGCGCTATGCTCTCGACCGCCATGCAGCGTTTAGGCGTCGTCAAGCCGATGCCCGACGTTGCTGCCATCAGCCGCTTCAAGACGAAGAGCAGCTACACCGAGGGCCATCTGAGCGGCGACGCCCTGCTCTCGCGCAATCTGCTGCTGCGCAATAAGGTGAAAGAGGTGTTCGCCGAGCATGCGAAGACCGAGAAAAGCGTCTGTCTGCAGTTGCTCAACCTCCACTATGAGCTTTCCCGCCATACTGCGCCCCTACTCCATCTCACCGACCTCTACCGTACGATGCGGTTCACCGACATGGATGAAGACGCCGTCAGCGATATGGCTAAGACGCTGGATATCTTCGACTTCGGCGAACGGCTCATGGCGGTCATGCACAAGTTGCTCGGACTCACCGAGGGCTTCATGCCCTTCAACAGCCGCGACGACAGACAAACCAAACGACTGAGCACCGCACTGACTAAGTTCGGTGTCTATCCACAATAAACACCCCCAAACGATAACAACAATCTTTAATCTTAATCCCCCTATCCACAACATTATGGCAAAACAACACTACGACATTCAGAAGGACCTCCGCTATCTTCAGCTACTATCCCACTCCTTCCCCACTATAGCAGAGGCCAGCACCGAGATCATCAACCTTCAGGCCATCCTCAATCTGCCGAAGGCCACAGAGCATTTCGTGGCTGATATCCACGGCGAATACGAGGCTTTCCAACATATTCTCAAGAACGCATCGGGCAACATCAAGCGCAAGGTGAACGAACTCTTCGGCACCACGCTGCGCGATGTGGAGAAGCGCGAGCTGTGCACATTGATTTACTACCCCGAGCAGAAGCTGGAGCTGGTGAAGGCATCGGAGCCCGACATCAACGACTGGTACCACATCACCCTGCACCACCTCGTGGCTGTCTGCCGCGATGTTTCGAGCAAATACACGCGCTCGAAGGTGCGTAAGTCACTGCCCTACGACTTCTCCTACATCATTCAGGAACTGCTCCACGAGCGCACCGAGGACTCCGACAAGACGGCTTATGTCAAGGTCATCATCGACACCATCATCTCCACCGGGCGCGCCGACGACTTCATCATCGCCATCTCAAAGGTCATCCAGCAGCTGGCCATTGACCAGCTCCACATCCTTGGCGACATCTACGACCGCGGGCCAGGCGCCCACAAGATCATGGATATGCTCGAGAGCTACCACTCGTGGGATATCACCTGGGGCAACCACGATATGCTGTGGATGGGCGCCGCCGCTGGCAACGATGCTTGTATGTGTTGCGTTCTGCGGCTGTCGCTGCGCTACGCCAACCTCACCACGCTCGAGGAAGGCTACGGCATCAACCTCGTTCCGCTGGCTACCTTCGCCATGGACACCTACGGCGACGACCCCTGCGAGGAGTTTATGCCAAAGATGAGCGGAGGCGCCGAGCATCTCGATGATAAGACGAAGCTGCTCATTGCCCGCGAACATAAGGCCATCGCCGTGTTACAGTTCAAGTTGGAGGGCCAACTCTACGAGCGCCATCCGGAGTGGAAGATGCAAGACCGCGAGCTGTTCAAGGCCATCGACTACAAGAAGGGCACCATCACGATCGACGGCAAGGAGTATAAGCTCACGAGCTGCCACTTCCCCACCGTTGATCCCAATAATCCCAACGCACTCACGGCCGAGGAGCACGACCTCATCGCCAAACTGCACCACAGCTTCGAGGTCAGCGAGAAGCTGCACAAGCACGTGCGCACGCTGCTCGCCCACGGCTGCATGTATGGTATCTACAACAACAACTTGCTCTACCACGCTTCGGTGCCACTCAACAGCGACGGCAGTCTGAAGGATGTGGAAATCTATCCGGGTCACAGCAGTCAGGGCAAGCAGCTGATGACCGACATCGGCATGCTCATTCGCTCGGCTTTCCAAACCGACTCACCGATAGAGGAGCGGCAATACGCCATCGATTATTTCCTCTATCTGTGGTGCGGCCCCGACAGTCCGCTGTTTGATAAGTCCAAGATGGCAACCTTCGAGCGCTATTTCATTGCGGAGAAAGAGACCCACGAGGAGAAGAAAGGCAGCTACTTCGTATTGCGCGACAACGAGGAGGTGTGCGACAACATCCTCAAGGCTTTCGGCATCACGGGTAAGAACCGCCACATCATCAACGGCCACGTGCCCGTCAAGGTGGGGCGCGGCGAGAATCCCATCAAGGCCAACGGCAAGCTGATGGTCATCGACGGCGGTTTCTCCCAGGCCTATCACAAGGAGACGGGCATAGCCGGCTACACCCTCGTCTACCACAGCCGCGGCCTCCAGTTGGTGCAGCATGAGCCTTTCACAAGCACCGAAGACGCCATTCTTCGAGGCACCGACATCAAGTCGACCACGCAGATTGTCGAGATGTCGTCTCACCGCATGCATGTGGCCGACACCGATAAGGGCCGTGAGCTCAACGCACAGATTGCCGACCTCGAGGAGTTGCTCTACGCCTACCGCCACGGTTACATCAACGAGAAAGAGCATAAGATGCCCGTGGTGGTCATAAAGTAGCAGACAAAAAACGCCCTTACCAGTTTCTGAACAACTCGAAGCCGAACCTCACACCAAACGTGCGGTTGCCCTGACCCGAGCTCATGAAAGCGCCGATGGAGAAGAGGCGCGTGGTGAAACCATAGCCCACCTCAACATAAGGATGGACATTGACTGCCTGAAGGGCTGACACATACACACGCTCCATCTCCAGATAGCGGCCCACCCACGGCAGCCAGCTCAACAGCAGCAGCGGGCTCTCATAGGTCAGATTGCCGCGGAAATAATAATCCGATGTGTTATAAGTCTCACTCCTAAGCAATTCGAACTCTCCGCTCCAGTCATCATTCCAACCGCCGGGGATGTTGTCTTCCTGGAAATTCTCATAATTGAGGAATAGCGAGCGCCCACCCTTACGCGTGTAGAAGCCGACGCCGGCCCGCGCCTCGATGAGCTGCAGCTTATTGAGGTGGTGGATATATTCGCCGTTAAACTCGAAGCGGTCGTATCTGTTATTGCTGCCCAATACATTGGGTAAGCCGTGGTCGTAGTCTCCGGTGATGATGGGGCCGCTCCAGCCCCATGGGCGCCATTGCAGCTCAATGGCAGGGGCAAACGACCGGTAGACGGCGGGGTACCCCAACGTCTTGAGCACCTTCTCGTTGACCGCCTTGTGCAACTGATAGAGCAAACCAACCTGAAAACTGAAATGCGAGCTGATGTCATAGTTGAACACCAGTCGCGCATCGCCCTGCTTAAACTCATTGAGCTGACCAACCACATTGCTGAGGCCCAGCGTATCTAATGGCAGGAGTTGCGTAACCGGTTCCACCAACCGACTGCTGATGTGGTTGCCATTACCCATCTCCAACTTCACGTAGCCATTGCGGCGTTTGTTGAAGTAATAATAAATGGGTACGCGGAAGTAGAACTGCCTCAGTCGGAAGGCATAACCGGCTTTAAACCGTGTGGTTATCTCGCTGTTGTCATGAAGCTGATAGCTGAAGTTGAGGTCGAACTTATACGTGAATCCCTTTCTCCGGCTGTAGCCCATGTAGAGGGGGTTCATGATGGGGTTGATGCGGATATAGCCGCGGTTGTTCATGCCGAAGCTGGTTTTGTAGCGGTTGAGCACATTGTCGCCGACGATATCCCACAGCACCTGTTTGGCGAACGACGGCCGGTGGTGGCGGGTGCTGTCGGCCATGGCCAGCGAGTCGGCGCAGCGCTTGTCGAGCATCTTCCGGTAGATGGCCCACTGGGCGCTGTCGAGGGGCTCAGGGCGTATCTTCTCCATCAACCCGAAGTTCTCCAGCTGCCCGTCGAAGGCGCTGTCGGGCAGCTCCCGCGGCATGTCGAAATACTGAACGAAATGGCCGTTAATCTTATTGCCAAGGAAGTTGAACCGCAGCACCGCGTCGCTTCTTGTGGGGAACAACGACTGCAGCGCCTGATAGCCCATCACCAGCGACACCGTGAAACGCACGTGGTCGTATTCGCCGCTGAAGTTGCACGAGATGATGCGCCCCGTCAAACCGTCGATGTGCGCTGATCCGCTGACGAGCTGCGTGTTTACACGCTTGGGCTTGAACCGCAGCGAGATGTAGCTGCCGCGATGGATTACATCGACATGATAGGTATAGAACCTCGCATTGCGCGGGTGGAAGGGTGAGATGAGCATGTTGCCCAGGATATATTCACCGTAGACCGTCGGCGTGAGGTAGCGCGAGAAGCCGTCCAACGCATGTTTGCCCTTGGGGAAGGTGGTGATGCGGATAAGCGGCGTGGTGATGGCCTCGTCGTAGTGCACCATCTTCACGTTGCTGTAGCTCTCGGTCAGGAAGCTGCGGTCCTTGCTGCGGGCTACGGCGAAGCACGACGGCACCGTCATCAACAAGCTGTTGCGGCGCTCCACGTTGATCACCGACCGCGAATAAGAAAACACCTCACGCGAACTGTCTACCGTAGTGTCGATGGTGGCGGCGTAGGTATGGATGCGACGCAACAGCACTATCTTCCTTTCCTTTTTAGCAAAGGAAGGCGCTGCCGGAGCAAGCATCAGCATGCTCAACAGCAACATGGGCAAAAGTCGCATCAACGGTCGCATCGCTTATTCCAATTCACTCAGTTCGAGCCACCTCATCTCTTTCTCGTCAAGCTCATCCTTCAATTGAGGCAGCCGCTTGCTTTTCTCGGTCAACTCATCCACCGACAGCTTACCGCTGCAGAGGTCGGCCTCCAGTTGCTTTTGTTCCTGCTCGAGAGCTTGGATTTCCGTCGTCAGCTGTTCGTATTCGCGTTTCTCCTTATACGACATGCGTCGGCGGGTGTCGTGGTGATAGTCGGCTTTCTTGCTCTCCTCGGCCTTCTCAGCGGGTTTCTTGGCCTCATCTTTGGGCTTGAGCGACAGCCATTCGCGGTACTGCGTATAGTTGCCGGGGAAGTCGCGTATGGCGCCCTCACCCTCGAAGACCAACAGATGGTCGACCACCTTATCCATGAAATAGCGGTCGTGGCTGACCACGATGACGCAGCCGGGGAAATCGGCCAAATACTGCTCCAGCACCTGCAGCGACTGGATGTCGAGGTCGTTGGTCGGCTCATCCAATACGAGGAAGTTGGGGTTGCGCATAAGCACGGTGCAGAGGCAGAGCTTACGCCGCTCACCGCCACTGAGCCGATTGACGTAGCTCTGCTGCTCCTCGGGTGAGAACATGAAGTAGTTGAGGAACTGCGAGGCCGTCATCCGCCTTCCGCCGCCGAGGTCGATGTAGTCGGCGATGGCCGTGATCACGTCGATGACCTTCTCGTTGCCGTCGATCTGCAGTCCTTCCTGAGCAAAATAACCGAAGCGCACGGTCTCGCCGATGTCAAAGCAGCCGCTGTCGGGTGGCAGCAGTCCGAGCAGCATCTTGATGAAGGTCGACTTACCGGCGCCGTTGCTGCCGACGATGCCCATCTTCTCGAAGCGGGCGAAGTTGTAGTTGAAGTCGTTGAGGATAATCTTCTCGCTGCCATCCTGCGCGGTGAATTTCTTTGATACATGCTTGCATTCGAAGATTTTCGAACCGATATACACGCTGCTGGCCTTGAGCCTCATCTGCCGCTCCTCAATGCGCTGGTGGGCCTTGACCTCCAGTTCGGCGAAAGCATCCTCGCGGAAACGGGCCTTATGGCTGCGGGCCTGTGGGGTGCTGCGCATCCACTGTAGCTCACGGCGGTAGAGGTTGTTGGCGCGCTGTATCTCGGCGCGTTTGTTGTCGATGCGCTCCTGCCGCTTCTCAAGGTAGTAGGCGTAGTTGCCGTGGTAGGTGTAGATGGTGCGGTCGTCCAGCTCCATGATGGTGTCGCAGACGTGGTCGAGGAAATAGCGGTCGTGGGTCACCATGAGCAGCGTCAACCGCGCGCGGCCGAGATAGCCCTCGAGCCACACCGTCATGTCGAGGTCGAGGTGGTTGGTAGGCTCGTCGAGGATGAGGAAGTCGGGCTCCGACAGCAGTGCCCTCGCCAGTGCCACGCGTTTCTGCTGGCCGCCGCTCAACTCCCCCATGGGCTGCGTCAGGTCGCTGATGCGCAGTTGGGTGAGCATCTGTCGTGCCCGCAGCGCCCGTTCTTCGCTGGCATTGGCGCCAAGGCAGGCGTCGAGCACCTGCTCATTGGCCTTGAAATGGGGCTGCTGCTCGAGGTAGCCCAACCGGATGTCGTTGTGGAACACGATGCTACCGTCGTCGTAACCCTCGTGACCGGCGATGATCTCGAGCAGTGTCGACTTACCGGTGCCGTTGCGGGCAATGAGTCCCACCTTCTGACCGGCGTCGATGGAGAAGCTGATGTCGTCCATCAGCACGCGGGCGCCGAACGATTTCGTCAGATGTTGAACGTCAAGATATGATATGTTGGCCATAATATGATTTTCTTTTATTGTATAACGCCCAAAGTCAGCTAATCATGCATCGCCGGCGGGGTTAATTGATAAGTTAAGTGCAAAAATACAAAAAAATCGCTTAAAATTACAATCGGTCGCCGTTTTTACTGCGCTAATGGCGCAGCGGGTATTCTTTGGCGTAAGGATACCACAGTTGGTTTAACCAACAATGATAATCAACCGCTCGCGGTTGGTAAAAGGCATGAATTTATGTAAAAATGCGCGATAACGTGCCAAAACTTTCATTTTTGAGCACTTTTGGCTGATTATCGGCACAACGGGGCTTACTTTGGTGCATGGAAACGGCAGTAGATTATAACCAACCGCAAGCGGTTGCGGCTAATCTCCACAATTCCTTCTCGGTAGAAATAAAAGTCAAAACCACGGCAAATATTTGGTGAGGCGCTGTAAATGATGTATATTACGGGAAGATTGAATTTATCAAATAAGTCCTACTTCACCTCCTTGAGGATGCTGTCGATATAGTCGAGCACCTCATCGCGGCCGGAGCGCTTCTCAGCGCTGGTGATGAAATACGGCGGCAGGGTCTCCCAGGTGTCGAGCAACTGGTCCATCCACGCCTTGGCGTTCATGCGCGCCTTGACGGGTCCGAGCTTGTCGGCCTTGGTGAAGACGATGGAGAAAGGAATGCGGCTTTCACCCAACCAGTCGACGAACTCTCGGTCGATGCGCTGCTGCTCGTGACGCACGTCAATCAGCACGAACACGTTGACCAACTGCCGGCGCAGGAGAATATACGACCTTATCATCTGCTCCAGCTTGTCCTGCACCGTCTTCGAGCGCTTGGCATAGCCATAGCCGGGCAGGTCGACCAGATACCACTCGTTGTTGATGATGAAGTGGTTGATGAGCAGCGTCTTACCCGGCACCGACGACGTTTTGGCCAGTCCTTTGTGGTTGCAGAGCATATTGATGAGGCTCGACTTCCCCACGTTGCTCCTGCCGATGAAGGCGAACTCGGGCTTTACGTCGTTGGGGCACTGGGCAACAGTGGGCGATGAGATGCTGAATGTGGCGTTCTTGATAAGCATAGCGTTGAATCTTTTGTCTATGCAAAGGTACGAAATATATTCCGATTCACAAAATAGTAGGCGCGATAAGGTAGCTATCGCGGTGCGATTCATATAACCCTCATATAACCCTTTAAAACGCTTAATTCCATGAAAATTTGGGCAATCAAATAATTCTTGCTAACTTTGCACATAGATAAAAATAATAATTATTTTAACTGACAACAGAGTATTATGGCTAAGAGATTTGCCGAACACAACGGACTTGATTTGACCAAGACCAACGAGGACGTATTGGCGGCCTGGATGAAGAACGACATCTTCCACAAGAGCATAGACGAGCGCGAGGGCTGCCCGAAGTTTATTTTCTTTGAGGGACCTCCCTCGGCCAATGGTCACCCCGGCATCCACCACGTATTGGCTCGCTCCATCAAGGATACCTTCAACCGCTATAAGACCATGCAGGGCTTCCAGGTGAAGCGTAAGGCCGGATGGGACACCCACGGACTGCCTGTCGAACTCGGCGTGGAGAAGGAGCTCGGCATCACCAAGAAAGACATCGACAACAAGGCCTCTGACAAATACATCTCGACCGAGGACTACAACCGCCGCTGCCGCGAGAACGTGATGAAGTTCACCGCCGAATGGCGCAGCCTGACGGAAAAGATGGGCTACTTCGTCGACCTCGACCATCCCTACATCACCTACGACAACAAGTACATCGAGACGCTGTGGTGGTTGCTCAAGCAGCTTTACAACAAAGGACTGCTCTACAAGGGCTACACCATCCAGCCCTACTCACCGGCCGCCGGCACGGGCCTCAGCTCGCACGAGCTCAACCAGCCCGGATGCTACCGCGACGTGAAGGATACCACCGTCACCGCCCAGTTCCTCATCACCGAACCGCGTGAGGCCTGGACCCACCACGGCAAGCCTTACTTCCTGGCTTGGACCACGACACCGTGGACCCTGCCCTCAAACACCGCGCTCTGCGTCGGTCCGAAGATTGACTACCTGGCTGTGGAGACCTACAACCCCTACGACGGCGAGCCAATGACCGCCATCATCGCCGAGAGCCGTCTCACGGCCTACCTCGACCCCAAGCAGGAGGTGAAGGAAGGTGAGCTGCCCGCCTTCGACAAGGCCAAGAAGCAATGCCCTTGGCGCATCGTCGACCGTATGAAAGGCACCGACCTCGAGGGCCTGCACTATCAGCAGCTCATGCCCTGGGTGAAGCCTTGCGAGAAGGTGAGCGAATACAGCCATAAGTTCGTCAACGACTATGCCGAAGCCCATCCCGACAAGGTGTTCACCGGTGCCAACGGCCGCGACAAGTTTGTGGAGATGGCCTCTGAGGCCTTCCGCGTCATTCTCGGCGACTACGTCACCACTGAGGACGGTACCGGCATCGTGCACATCGCACCGACCTTCGGTGCCGACGACGCCAAGGTGGCCGCCGACGCTAAGATTCCTGCCCTCTACCTCATCTCAAAGAAAGGCGAGACCCGCCCGATGGTCGACCTGCAGGGTAAGTACTACGTGCTCGACGAGTTGGACGAGAACTTCGTCAAGAGCTGCGTCGACACCCAGGCCTACAGTCACCACGCCGGCGACTACGTGAAGAACGCCTACGACCCGCGCTTCAACCCCAACGGCGTGTGGGACCGCGTAGCCACCGAGAAGAACGACGACCTCAACGTCATCATCTGCATGGAGATGAAGCAGGATGGTCAGGCCTTCAAGATACAGAAGATGGTGCACAACTATCCCCACTGCTGGCGCACCGACAAGCCTATCCTCTACTATCCCCTCGACTCGTGGTTCATCCGCGATACGGCGAAGAAGCAGGAGATGGTGGCCCTCAACAAGACCATCCACTGGCAGCCGGAATCAACCGGTACCGGCCGCTTCGGCAACTGGCTCGAGAACCTCAACGACTGGAACCTCTCGCGCTCACGCTTTTGGGGTACGCCGCTGCCCATCTGGCGCGACGAGAACCGCCACGAGAAGTGCATCGGCTCCATCGAGGAGCTCTACAATGAGATCGAGAAAGCTGTCAAGGCCGGCTTCATGACGTCGAACCCCTTCAAGGACAAGGGCTTCGTGGTGGGCGACTTCTCGCAAGAAAACTACGACAAGATTGACCTGCACCGCCCTTACATCGACCGCATCGTGCTCGTGAGCGACGACGGCAAGCCCATGCACCGCGAGAGCGACCTCATCGACGTGTGGTTCGACTCCGGCTCCATGCCCTACGCCCAGCTGCACTACCCCTTCGAGGGCGAGATTAATGCCGAGGGTCTGAAAGCCACCGGCAAGAGCGAGGCCGAATACCGCAGTGAGCTGGTTCACAGCACCTACGAGGGTACGCCCGTTCCGCCAGCCTTCTTCCCCGCCGACTTCATCAACGAGGGCGTCGACCAGACGCGCGGCTGGTTCTTCACGCTCCACGCCATCGCCACGATGGTGTTCGGTTCGGTAGCCTTCAAGAACGTCATCTCCTCCGGTCTCGTGCTCGATGCCAAGGGCAACAAGATGTCGAAGCATGTGGGCAACGTCACCGACCCATTCGAGATGATCAACAAATATGGCGCCGACGCCGTGCGCTTCTACATGCTCACCAACTCGGAGCCGTGGGATAACCTGAAGTTCGACCCCAACGGTGTGGATGAGTGCCGCCGTAAGTTTTTCGGTACACTCTACAACACCTACAGTTTCTTCGCGCTCTACGCCAACGTCGACGGCTTCGACCCCGACGCCACCTCGCTCGGCGACTGCAAGGTCAGCTTCACCGAGATTGACCGCTGGATACTCTCCTGCCTCAACACGCTCATCAAGGGTGTGGCCGCTGAGCTCGACAACTACGACCCGACGCGCGCCGGCCGCCTCATCGACAGTTTCGTCAACGACGACCTGAGCAACTGGTATGTGCGCCTCAACCGCAAGCGTTTCTGGGGTAAGGAGATGAGCGCCGACAAGCGCGCCGCCTATGAGACGCTCTACACCTGCCTCACCACGGTGGCCCGTCTGCTCGCACCGTTCGCTCCCTTCTATGCCGATGAGCTCTACCACGACCTCGGCGGCAAGCTGGAGTCGGTTCACCTGGAGCGCTTCCCCAAGGCCGACGAGCAGTGTATCGACATCGACCTCGAGGCCCGCATGGCGATGGCACAGAAGATTACGAGCATGGTTTTGGCACTGCGCCGCAAGGTCAACATCAAGGTGCGTCAGCCGCTGGCACAAATCATGATTCCCGCTGTCGACGACAACCAGCGCAAGCATATTGAGGCTGTGAAAGACCTGATCCTCAACGAAGTCAACGTGAAGGCGCTCACCTTCGCCGAAGGCAACGGCATCTTGGTTAAGAAAGTGAAGTGCAACTTCCGCGTCATGGGTAAGAAGTTCGGCAAGCTCATGAAGGGCGTCGCCGCCAAGATGAACGGTCTCTCACAAGACGAGATTGCATCGCTCGAGAAAGCAGGCAACATCAGCTTTGAGGTCGATGGCCAGCCCGTCACCGTCGATGCCACCGACGTGGAGATTATCTCTGAGGACATCCCCGGATGGCTCGTCAGCAATGAGGGCAACCTCACCGTGGCCCTCGAGGTGGAGCTCACGCCGGAACTGAAGAAGGAAGGTATGGCCCGCGAGCTGATCAACCGCATACAGAACCTGCGCAAGGAGACCGGACTGGAGATTACCGACCGCGTGGCCGTGACAATCGCACCCAACGCCGAGGTGGAGGATGCCGTCAACGGCTATGGCGACTACATCAAGTCGCAGGTGCTGGCCAACACCATCACCATCGCTCCCAACGACGGCGCTGAGGTCGACTTCGACGACTTCAAACTCAACATCAAAGTAGCCAAGGACTAAATGAGACAGACTCAGAAAAGAGGCCTGTTGGCTATTGCCCTCATCCTGGCTATCCTCGTCATTGACCAAATCATCAAGATTGAGGTCAAGACGACGATGGCCATCGGTGAGTCGCACGAGGTCACAAGCTGGTTCTACATCTATTTCATCGAGAACAACGGCATGGCCTATGGCATGACTTTCATCAACAAGCTCTTCCTGAGCCTGGTGCGCATCATTGCCATAGCGCTCATCAGCTGGTATCTCGTGTTGGTGGTGCGTGAGCACTGCCGCTGGCGCTACCTCATCTTCCTCTGTATGATACTGGCCGGTGCCACCGGCAACATCATCGACTCGATGTTTTACGGCCTCTGCTTCACGCCGTCAACGCCGTGGAACATTGCCGAGACGGTGCCGATGGGTCAGGGCTACGCCGGATTCCTGATGGGTAAGGTGGTGGATATGTTCTACTTCCCTATCATCAACACCACGTGGCCCGACTGGATGCCGCTCGTGGGTGGAGACAAGTTCGTCTTCTTCTCACCGGTATTCAATTTCGCCGACGCCTCCATCACCACCGGCGTCATCTGTCTGCTCATCTTCTGTTCAAAAGACCTTTCGACCATCGGCGCCACCGTGAACAAGGCACTCGGCCGGAAGCCAAAGCAGAAGAAGTCAGATGATGAGACTTCTGACGATAAGGCTAAAGACGGCAAGGCTAACGACGATAAGGCAAGCGACAGCCACCGCCACGAATAAGCTCGAAAGACAATGAATAAACTCCGTACATTCCTCATGTTGGCGCTGGTTGCCGTAGCCCTGAGTTGGCTCAGCAGCTGTAAGCCGAGCGTTCCCGATGGCATCATCTCGCAGGACGACATGGAAGACCTGCTCTACGACTACCATCTGGCCGACGCCATGGCCTCGACGGCTAAGGGCGGGTTCGACAAGAATGTGTATCTCTACCGCGAGGCGGTGTTGAGGAAATACGAGGTCACGCAGGCGCAGTTTGACTCGTCGATGGTGTACTACATGCGCCACGCCGACCAGCTGCACGACATCTATGAGCATCTCTCGGAGCGGCTGGAGGATGAGACACGCGCCATGGGCAGCAACGCCGCACTGCTCTCGGGTGCAAGCGGCGACTCGGCCAACGTGTGGAGCGGTCAGCGCGACATCATTCTCTTGCCTACGCAGCCCTACAACGTGTTCTCCTTCGATATGAAGACCGACTCCACCTTCCACAAAGGCGACCAGGTGATGCTGTCGTTCAACTCCGACTTCATTTTCCAGGATGGCATACGCGATGCCGTGGTGGTGCTCGCGGTGACCTTCGCCAACGACAGCGTCTGTCAGCGCGTGAGCCGCGTCTCCTCGTCGATGCCCTCAACCCTGACCATTGAAGACGGCGACAGCCTCGGCTACAAGAAGGTGAGCGGCTTTTTCATGTTGAGCAAGAACGATATGCCCGGCAGCTCTACGACCACGCTGCAGCTGGCGTGCATCAGCGACATCAAGCTGTTCCGACTCAGACCAAAGAACCAGCCCACGCAGGCGCCGCTGCCCGACCGCATACCGGTCAACCCGCAGATGCCCGACTCGCAACGGATGAGGCCTGCGCCGCTTACTGCCCGTTAACATGGCTTACGGTCTGCCCTTCGACGGCAGACCATTACTTTTTCTAACGCAATACTTATCAAATCGGAATAATGATTAAGAAACTATCCCTCATTGCTGTGATGGTGGCGCTCACCGCTTCAGCATCAGCCTGCACCAACTTCATCGTCGGCAAGGCTGCCTCGGCCGACGGCTCCGTCATCTGCAGCTATAATGCCGACAACTACGGCATGTTCATCGGCCTGGCCCACTACCCCGCTGCCCGCCATAAGAAAGGCGAGATGCGCGACATCTACGACTGGGACACCAACAAATATATTGGTAAGATTCCCGAAGCCGAGCAGACCTACAACGTCATCGGCAACATCAACGAGTATCAGGTGACCATCGGTGAGACGACCTACGGCGGTCGCGAGGAGATGGTCGACCCCACGGGCGGCATCGACTACGGTTCACTGATCTACATCGCCCTGCAGCGATCGAAGACGGCCAGCGAAGCCATTACCGTGATGACGAAGCTCGCCGAGACCTACGGCTATTGCTCTGAGGGTGAGACGTTCACCATCTGCGACCCCAACGAGGCGTGGATCATGGAGATGATGGGCAAAGGCCCCGGCAGCAAAGGCGTCGTGTGGGTGGCCCAGCGCATTCCCGACAACGCCATCTGCGCCCACGCCAACCAGAGCCGCATCGGAAAGTTCAACATGAAGGATAAGAAGAACGTCAGATACGCTAAAGACGTCGTTGCCTTCGCCCGCTCGAAGGGCTGGTTCACCGGCAAGGATGCCGACTTCTCGTGGAAGATGGCCTACGCCAAACCCGACTTCGAGGGCCGCCGCTTCTGCGACGCGCGCGTGTGGGCTTTCTTCAACCATTTCGTCAGCGGCTTCGACCGTTACCTGCCCTGGGCTCTCGGCAAGGATAAAGACGCCGAGGATATGCCGCTGTGGGTAATCCCCGACAAGAAGCTCTCGGTGAAAGACGTCGAGATGGCCATGCGCGACCACTATGAGGGCACCCCGCTCGCCCTCGATTCCTCCGACGTGGCTGCCGGCGTATGGCAGATGCCCTATCGCCCCACCCCGCTGAGCTTCACCTATAATGGTAAGAAATACTTCAACGAGCGCCCGACGTCGACACAGCAGACGGGCTTCACCTATGTCTCGCAGATGCGCTCGTGGCTGCCCCGTCAGATTGGCGGTGTGCTGTGGTTCGGCAACGACGACGGCAATATGGTGGCTTACACACCGATTTACTGCAGCAACACCGTGCAGCCGCGCTGCTACAATACACCTGGCGCAGACGCCGTGACCTTCTCGATGGACAACGCTTACTGGGTGTGCAACTGGGTGAGCAATATGGTCTACCCCCGCTACTCACTGATGTTTCCCTCGCTGAAGGCCGTCAGAGACTCGCTCGAGCAGGATTACTTCGCCGCTCAGCCGAAGATTGAACAACAGGCGCAGGCGCTGTTGAAAGATAAAGGTGAACAGGCTGCCGTGGATTTCCTCAACAATTACAGCAATACGAAAGCCCAGCAGATGTTGGCGCGCTGGCAGAATCTGGCCTTCTACCTCATCGTCAAATACAACGACATGGCGGTGAAGCCCGACAGCAATGGCGTCTTCCTACGTACGCCCGAGGGCATCGGTGCCGACGTCAAGCGCCCCGGCTACCCCAACGCTTTCCGCAAGAAACTCGTCGAAGAAACCGGCTCGAAGTTCGAATACCCGGAACAGAAATAAGTAGAGAAGGCCAGAAGGCTTTCAGAAGTCCGGAAGTTCAGAAGACTCTAAGAAGTCCGGAAGTTCAGAAGACTCTAAGAAGTCCGGAAGTTCAGAAGACCAGAAGTCCAGTCATATGCATAAGTATCTGATCATCGGGTATTATTAACGTAATGACTGGACTTCCGGAATTCTCTCTTCCGGACTTCTCTATTGACTGTCTTCTGGACTTCTGTCTTCCGGACTTCTCTATTGACTGTCTTCCAGAATTCTCTCTTCCGGACTTCTCTATTGACTGTCTTCTGGACTTCTGTCTTCCGGACTTCTCTATTGACTGTCTTCTGGACTTCTGTCTTCCGGACTTCTAAATTAACTTCCTCCTACTCATACACCTCATCAATTCCGAAGTCATCGTCCTCACCCGCTTCCTTTGCGCATGGATCGAAGTTCTCGGGCACGTCAAACGTCGCAGTGGGCTTATAAGGCAGACTCGCATCGCGGTAAATCTTCTTCATGTAGTAAGCCCAGATGGGCAACGCCATGGTGGCACCTTGCCCCATCCGCATGGAGTCGAAGTGGATATCGCGGTCCTCGCCGCCAACCCACACACCACTCACCAACTGCGGTGTGAAGCCCATAAACCACGCGTCGGAGTTATTGTTGGTCGTACCCGTCTTACCGCCAATCTCACCGGGAATGTTGTATTTATAGCGCAGGCGCCCTGCAGTACCCTCATCAACCACAGCCATCAGTTCGACGAGCATCTTATAAGCCGACGTAGAGCTGATGACCTCGTTCATCCTCGGCTGGAATTTGGCCACGACATTGCCTTCCTTATCCTCGATGCGGGTAACGAACAGCGGCGCTATGCGGATGCCGTTGTTGGCGAAGGTCGTGTAGGCGCTCACCATCTCGGCCACCGACACCTCGCAGGGACCGAGACACAAGGCCATCGACGGGTAGATGTCGGGATTATTGATGCCGAACTTATGCAGGATGGAGACGAACTGCCGCGGATTGAGATGGCTCATCAGATAAGCCGAAATCCAGTTGTTCGACTGCGCCAGTCCCCATTTCAGCGTCACCATCTGACCATAGCGACGGCGGTTGGCGTTGCGTGGAGTCCACGGCCGACCAGCCACCATGTAAGTGCGCTGCACATTGGGCGCCTTATCGCAGGGCGACGAACCATTCTCCATAGCGAGTGAATAGAGGAAGGGCTTGATGGTGGAACCCACCTGCCGACGCCCGTACATCACCATATCGTATTGGAAATGAGTGAAGTCCAAACCGCCCACGTAAGCCTTCACCTGCCCGGTATGGGCATCCATGCTCATGAAGCCAGCGCGCAGGAACCGCTTATAGTAGCGTATGGAGTCGATGGGCGACATCACCGTATCAATCTCACCATGATAGGTGAACACCGTCATGTCGATGGGCGTATGGAAGGCGCGATGAATCTCTTCCCATGAGGCGCCCGAAGCCTTCATCGTGATATAGCGCTCGCTCTGGGTCACCGACCGTTCGATAATCTGATTGACCTGCTTCGTCGTCAGATTGCCGCTGAACGGTGCATTGGCCTTACCCGCATTCTCCTTATTGAAAGCCGGCTGCAGGAACCGGGCCACGTGGCCATAGACCGACTCCTCGGCATAGCGCTGCATACGCGAGTCGATGGTGGTGAAGATCTTCAGTCCGTCGGTATAGACATTGTAGAAAGAACCGTCTCGCTTCGTATGCTTCTTGCACCATCCACAGAGCGGGTCTGAGTCAAAGGCGATGGAGTCGATGACATACTGCCGCTTATTCCACGACGGATAATTGCTGGGATCGGGGCGGTCCATCATCATGTATTGACGGAGGAATTCGCGGAAGTAAACCGCGGTGCCATCCTTATGATCGGAACGGTGGAAGTTGAGTTTCACCGGTTCCACGCTGAGTTCATCGTATTGCGCCTGCGAGAGGTAGCCGGCTTTGAGCATCTGCCCCAACACCACATTGCGGCGCTCCTTGGCGCGGTCGGGGTAGCGCACGGGGTTGAAGAGCGACGGATTCTTGCAGAGACCGATGAGCAGTGCAGCCTCGTTGATGTCAAGGTCTTTCGGCTCCTTATTAAAATAGGTGTTGGCTGCCGTCTTGATGCCCGTGGCACCGTGGAGGAAGTCGAAGTAGTTGAGATACAGCGCGATAATCTCCTGCTTCGTATAGAGCCGCTCCAGTTTGATGGCGGTCACCCATTCGTTGGGCTTCTGCAAGAGCCGCTGCGAGGTGGTCTTCGCCGGGTGCTCGGTGTAGAGCTGCTTCGCCAACTGCTGGGTGATGGTGCTGCCGCCACCCGCATTGACCTGACCAAGTATACCACGCTTGACAATAGCGCGGCCGAGGGCAATGAAGTCGATGCCCGAATGGTCGTAGAAGCGCACATCCTCGGTAGCCACAAGGGCCTGCACCAGGTAGGGCGAGAGATTGGAGTAAGGTATGGGAATGCGGTTGGCGCGGTCAGCGTTGTAGGTGCCGATAATCTTGCCGTCGGCTGAATACACCTGTGAAGCTGACTTGCTGATAGGGTTCTGCAAATTCTCAATGTCGGGGGAGTAGCCCACGACGCCAAACCAAATCAGGAAGAAGAACATCGTACACAGTACGACGCCCGACGCAATCAGCAGCCACAAACATTTTATGAAGGTCTTTCTCATCGGTTCTATCAATATAATTTGTGCAAAAATACGACTTTTCTTTAAAAAAGCGCCCTGCTATTGGAAAATAATGTGTAACTTAGCAAACGATTTCCAACCAACCACCTATTTAACATGGAAAAGCAAGACTTTGTCACGATTGCGGACTTGTCGGAAGATCAACTGCTCTACCTCATCAGTATGGCCGAGGAGTTTGAGCGCCACCCCAATCGTGAGTTACTGAAAGGTAAGGTCGTCGCTACCTTATTTTTTGAACCATCTACCCGTACCCAACTGAGTTTCCAGACAGCCGCCAACCGCCTCGGTGCGCGCGTCATCGGCTTTTCTGATGCCAAGACCTCGAGTACGACGAAGGGCGAGACGCTGAAAGACACCATCCTCATGGTGAGCAACTACGCCGACGTCATCGTGATGCGCCACTATATTGAGGGCGCCGCGCAATATGCCTCTGAAGTGGCTCCGGTGCCCATCGTCAACGCCGGCGACGGCGCCCACATGCACCCCTCGCAGTGTCTGCTCGACATCTACTCCATCTACAAGACCCAGGGTACGCTTAATAATCTCAACATCTATCTTGTCGGTGACCTGCGCTATGGGCGCACCGTTCACTCGCTCATCATGGCCATGCGCCACTTCAACCCCACTTTCCACTTCATTGCACCAAAGGAACTCGCTATGCCCGAGGAATATAAGCTCTACTGCCGGCAACACAACATTCGCTACGTGGAGCATACGCAGTTCACGGAAGAGGAGATTGCCGACGCCGACATCCTCTATATGACCCGCGTACAGAAGGAGCGTTTCTCCGACCTGATGGAATATGAGCGCGTGAAGAATGTGTATATTCTCAAAGCCGACATGCTCAAGAACGCCAAACCCAACATGAAGGTGCTCCACCCCCTGCCACGCGTCAACGAGATTGCTTACGACGTCGACGACAATCCGCATGCCTACTACATTCAACAAGCCAAAAACGGGCTCTATGCCCGCGAGGCTATCTATTGCTACTGCCTCGGCATCAGTCTTGACGAGGTGAAAAACGACAAAACAATTATCTGATACACTATGGGAAAGAAAGAATTACAGGTAGCCGCCATTGAGAATGGCACCGTTATCGACCACATACCCGCTGAGAAAACTTACGAGGTAGCCAAGTTGCTCAATCTGCAAAACCTCTCGGTGCCCGTCACTATTGGCTACAACCTGCCCTCGAGCAAGCTCGGCAAGAAGGGCATCATCAAGATTGCCAACAAGTTCTTCACCGACGAGGAGATCAACCGCTTGTCGGTGGTCGCTCCGAAGATTGTGCTCAACATCATCCGCAACTACGAGGTGGTGGAGAAGAAGACCGTCGAGACGCCCGACGAGCTCCACGGCATCATCAAATGTAACAACCCGAAGTGCATCACCAACAACGAGCCGATGCAGACTTACTTCACCGTCGTCGACAAGGTCCACGGCATCGTCAAGTGCCACTACTGCGACAAGGAGCAGAAGCTCGACGACGTTCAGCTCGTGTAAAGGGCTCGTCGTGGCAAGCAAGACTGCTGCAACCGCTGCGTTTAATTATTGATTAGTCTGACCATTAATACATTCATCATGCAAAAAGACCAACAGATTTTCGACCTCATCGAGCAGGAGCATCAGCGCCAGCTCAGGGGCATGGAGCTCATTGCTTCAGAAAACTTCGTGAGCGACGAGGTGATGGCTGCCATGGGCAGTTACCTCACCAATAAATACGCCGAGGGCCTGCCCGGTAAGCGCTACTACGGCGGTTGCCAGGTGGTCGACCAGGTGGAGACGCTGGCCATCGAGCGCGTCAAGAAGCTCTTCGGCGCCGAATACGCCAACGTTCAGCCCCACAGCGGTGCCCAAGCCAATCAGGCAGTGCTCCTCGCCGTGCTCAAACCCGGCGATACATTCATGGGCCTCGACCTCGATCAGGGCGGTCATCTGTCTCACGGTTCATCGGTCAACACCTCCGGCATTCTCTATCACCACATCGGCTACACGCTCAACCGCGAGACAGGGCGCGTGGACTACGATGAGATGGAGCGGCTGGCGCTCGAGAATAAGCCGAAGCTCATCATCGGCGGCGGCTCAGCTTACAGCCGCGAATGGGACTACGAGCGCATGCGTAAGATTGCCGACGAGGTGGGTGCACTGCTGATGATTGACATGGCTCACCCTGCCGGACTCATTGCCGCCGGACTGCTCAAGAACCCGGTGAAATACGCGCATATCGTCACCACCACTACCCATAAAACGCTGCGTGGTCCCCGCGGTGGCGTCATCCTTATGGGCAAGGACTTCGACAATCCTTGGGGCAAGACCAACAAGAAGGGCGAACTGAAAAAGATGAGTCAGCTCTTGAACTCTGCTGTCTTCCCCGGTAACCAAGGTGGTCCGCTTGAGCACGTCATCGCCGCCAAAGCCGTCGGCTTCTACGAGAACCTGCAACCCTCATGGATTGACTACGCCAAGCAGGTGAAGACCAATGCCGCCGTATTGGCGCAAGACCTCATCGACAAGGGGTTCGCCATCGTCAGCGGTGGCACCGACAACCACTCGATGCTGCTCGATCTGCGGCCGAAGTACCCTGATCTGACCGGTAAGGTAGCTGAGAATGCACTCGTGGCCGCTGACATTACGGTGAACAAGAACAAGGTGCCTTACGATGAGCGCTCTGCCTTCCAGACTTCCGGCATCCGCCTCGGTACTGCCGCCATGACGACGCGCGGTGCCAAGGAAGACACAATGCATCTCATTGCCGACCTCATCGATGAGGTATTGGCCAACCCCGAGGATGCGCAGACCATCGCCCGCGTAAAGCAGAAAGTCAACGATACGATGAAAGCCTTCCCCCTCTTTGCCTATTAAGCGGTTGGTTTTCATAAACATAGCCCATGAGACAACAGCGCCTCATGGGCTTCGTTTCATTTATTGGTAATGATAAACTACTACAACATCATCTTCGACCTCGGCAATGTATTGGTGCGGCTCGACAGCGAAGCCTGTCTCAACGCCTTTGCCGAATTGGGCCTTACCCCGCTGCTTCAAGGTGAACATCAGGCTGAAGGCCACCAGCTGATGCACCAGCTCGGTCTCGGGCTCATCTCAACCGAACAGTTCTGCGACGCCATCCGCAGGTTGTCGGGGCTGGCAGTCACCAACGCGGCTATCGAGGCCGCTGCCGACAAGATGCTGGCCTACATCCCCGTTGCTAAGAAAGCCATGCTGCTGCGGCTGCAGGCAGAAGGTCATCGCGTATTTCTGCTCAGCAATACCATCGACATGCATTGGGACTACTGTGTCAAGACGCTGTTCCCCTACCAGGGCCATACGGTGGATGACTACTTTGATCAAGTCTTCCTCTCTCAGCGCCTTCACCTCGACAAGCCCAATCCCGCTATATATAAAGAGGTGGTGAGACAAACGGGCATCCATCCCGACGAGACGCTCTTCATCGATGACTTACCCGAGAACTGCGAGGCCGCTCGCCAGTCGGTTGGTTGGCAAGTCTTCCAAAACAAGCAGTTCGACGACTGGCTCTCGCTGTTCTGACAACGCACTATACAACAAACGTCAACGCGATAAGTACCTTATCTCAATGGCTCATCTGCAGCATTATTCCTGCGGCAGCGGCGACGCCGAAGTATCGGTGAGCGGACTGATGGCACCATCTTTTACGCCAAGCCGCACCAGTTCATTGGCTTTCTGCGCAATGCTCTGCTTACCCGTATAAGCTTTGTTGCTCACGTCGTCGTAGTCCTTACTCAGCGTGTCGATATCCTTCCGCAGTTTGGTGAAGCGCTTCACGAACTCATTGACGCGCTTCAGCAATTCCTCGGCGAGTCCATACACCCGCAGCTGATTCTCGGTCTGCACATACTGGCGCCAAGCCAACTGTATCATCTTCAGTATCGCCATGAGGTTCTGCTGCGAGGTGATAAACACCCGATGCTCAAAGGCATCGTTCCACAATTTCTTATCGGTGGCGAGCGCCAGCTGCAGCGCGCCCTCATTGGGTACGAACATAATGACGAAGTCGATGGCGTGGCGCGGCGGCTTTACATAACTGCTATAATCCTTACGCGAAAGCCCCATATACTGCGTGCGGATGCTCTTCACCAAGTCATCGGCATACTTCTTCCGCAGCATTTCGTTATCAGCATTCACATACTCATAATACGCCTCGATGCTCATCTTCGAGTCGATGATAACATCTTCATTCTTAGGATAGTGCAGGATAACATCGGGTATCATGCGGCGCCCATTATCGTTGGTCAGCGCACGGCCCTGCTCATCGGTCAGCGTCTGCTGCACATCGTAGTTGACTCCCTCCTTGAAGCCATTCTGCTCAAGGATCTCCTGCAGGAAGAGCTCACCCCAGTTGCCCTGCAACTTATTGCTGCCACGCATCACGTTGGTCAAGCGTGTGGCCGTGGTGTCAATCTTCTGCGTCTGCTCGGCCATCGCATTGAGCTGCTGCGAGAGCGACGCCGTGCTTTTGGCCGTCTCCTGATTGGTCTTTTCGATGGCGTCGTGTAGCTTGTCGATGTTGTCGCGCAGGGGCTGGGTGATGTGTTGCATCTCCTCGTTGTTGGTGGTCTTCAGCTTGTCGGCAGTCTGATCGAGCACCTTCGTGGCCAGCGTGGAGAACTGCTCCTGTACGGTGCGCAACTGCTCCTGAAACTGCTGCTGCCGCAGCGCCATCTCGCGTTCAACTTGCTCCTGACGCAGTTTGGTCTCACTGGCGTTGTGCGCACGCTCGGTATCCAACTGCGCCTGCACTGCGCTCAGTTGCGCCTTGACGTCAGACAGTTGCGACCGCAGTTGACCGGCTTCATCAGCCGATGCCTGCAACCGGCCCTGCAACTCATCCTTGGCCTGACGCTCGGTCTGCGTCTGCTGCTGAGCCAAAAGCAGGTCCGACTGCACACCCTTAAATTTGTTTTGAGTGAAGAGGTAGGCCAACAAAGCACCTACAACGAAAGCAACGATAATCAATACGATCTCCATAAGCATGTCTTATTGTCATGCAAAAATAATGATTATCGACAAATTGACCAATCGTTTTGCGGTTAATTATTGGTTGTCTCGCATTATCTTTGTACTTTTGCAAAAGATAATAGAAAGTTGTTGTTTGGCATGCTTGCTAAGTTCACACGACATAAACTGCTTGTATTAGGTATTCTGCTTCTGGCCTGCGGCCTCACGTGGCTTGTAGTCCGCTCAATGCCCGCCACCGAAGCCGAGATACGACGCTCCACCTGTTTTGTTGAAGGCAAGAGTTTTCTTTGTCTGGCCTCAGGCAAAGACACCATTGTACTCATGGCCGACTCCATCCATCAGCAAGGCGTTTGGATCAACCGCCATTGGTGGTGGCCAAGCTGCGACGGCCGTGTGCTCACCATCGACAACGGCTTCACCCCAATTCACCATAAACATCTCGAAAACGCCGATACACTGCGCAAACTGGTCGCTGAAGGCACCGACTCGCTCGGCAGTCTGCTCAAACGAAAGGAAGTGGAGCGCAAAGAGCTCATCTATTACCTGCGCAGCCATGGCGTCATCGACGAGGGCTACACCCAGATTGCCACCTACGCCAACGCGCAGAAAATAGAGACCGACTCGCTGACCAGCCGCTATCGTAAGCTATTGGCTATCAAAAACATAAAGCAAATCAAGCTATTCCGCAAGGGCGTTTACAAGGTGTCGTGGTATGACGGCAAAGGCAAACTCCAATGCGTCAACTGCCAGCCTATCATCACCAATGCCGGTAAGTCGGGGCAGCCAGTCATTCTGCATACGCAAAGGAGTCTCAAGCCTTGGGGCGTCTACGCTGTTAGAAATGTGCCCTGGGGTGTAACCCATCATAAGAAAATCATCGTTGTAGCACTCTCGGCCACCAATAAGTTGACCGAGCACCATGCCATCCTCGTCACCGGCCACTTCAAAAGCGGCAACCGCCACGACCTGCCGAGGCTCTTTGCAGCCGACGGCAGTCCGGTATTCTCGCAGCATGGCCGCTACCTCGGTATCATTTCGAGAAAGGAGGTGATGCCATGAGAAAGTCGATGTGGCTCATTCCATTGCTCGTCATCATCTCTTTGTTGGCGGGTTGCACCATCCGCAGCAACGAGATCGTGACCGTCACCAACGACAGCCTCACCTACCGCGGTCAAATGGCCAACGGTCATCGTGAGGGCTTGGGCGTACTCTATCAGGGCGATTCTATTCTTTACAGCGGTACCTGGCATAATGGCCTCAGGCAGGGCTTGGGCTGGGTGCACGACTCCCTTGGCCGCAAGGTGGAAGGGCAGTGGGACCACGACACCCTCGTCACCGGCACCCGCCGCGATTCGGCTGGCGTCTATACCGGTGAATTCAACCGCCATCTGCAAGCCAACGGCTACGGCCATTACCGCGACTCGTTGGGCACCTACTACGAAGGGCAGTGGAAAAACGACGAGCGCACGGGCTTCGGCTTTTCCTCGCAGCGCCGCTATTTCCGCGTTGGCGAGTGGCGCCACGACGTCTACAAGGGCGAGCGCCTTAACTATACCTCGGAGCGCATCTACGGCATCGACCTCTCCCGCTATCAGCATGAGAAGGGGAAGCACCGCTATGGCATTGACTGGACCCAGATGCGCATCACGCATCTCGGCTCGCTGTCGAAGAAAAACGTGAGCGGCAACATCGACTACAAGGTGTCGTTCATCTTCATCAAGAGCACCGAGGGCGCCTCGCTCATCAATCCTTATTATTACAACGACTATCAGATGGCGCGCAAACACGGCTACCCGGTGGGCACCTACCATTTCTTCACTTACCGCACCACCGGCGCCCAGCAAGCGGCCTTCTTCCTGGCTCACAGTCATTTCAAGCAAGGCGACCTGCCTCCGGTTCTCGATCTCGAACCGCTGCCCAGTCAGATAAAGAAGATGGGGGGCGTGACTGCCATGTGGAGCCGCGTACGCAACTGGCTGCAAATCGTGGAGAAGCGCACCGGCATGCGACCAATCTTATACATCAGTCAGACCTTCGTCAACCGCTATCTCGACTATGCGCCCGACATCAAACACAGCTACCCCGTGTGGATAGCGCGCTACGGCGAGTACAAGCCCGATGTGAAGCTTTGGGTATGGCAGTTGGCTCCCGACGGCCGTGTGAGCGGTATTCACGGTGCCGTCGACATCAACGTGTTCAACGGCTACCGCAATGAGTTCAGCCGTTGGCTGGCCGCTGTGTGTAAGAAATAAGCGCCCCTACCCTTTCTTATTCATTCCATGCACCGCAGTAAGGGCAACGACCCTTGCGACGAAGCACATGCCCGCAATTGCCGCAGACATAGCGCGAGCGATTGTGGAAATGGCGGTATAAGGCAAACCAAATGTAGGCCACAAGCAGCGGATAGCCTACATAATAAAGCGTCGTAATGCTGAAGACAATGTAATCGACTGCACACACCGAAGCCAATCCACCTAAATAAACGATGGCCTCACCCATCGGCAGCTTGTGGCGCACATCGTCGAAGGCTGCGAGAGCTACGATGAGCATCGCCCATACCGACAGCAGGAAGACGCCAAGCACCGGTGGAACGGAGAAGGGATTGAGCGTAGGATGGAAGTAGAAATGCTGCCACAACTGTGGAACAAACATCTGTATGGTAGCATAGAATGTCGCCGAAGAGGCTACAATGATGCAAAGCAGCGTAGGATAGACCGAATCGATGTCGTGGAAATGAACGATGTGGGCCTTGCTGCGGAAGATGCGCCACAACAGATAAAGGGCACCGAAGAGGCTCACCACGACGAGGAAAAAGATGAGATGGATGTTGGAGAAGTCTGAGATGAACTGCGAGATAGGGTCATCGGGCATCACCTTGGGCAGCATATTGCTCTCCCGTGTCCAACCGAAAGCCGACGTATCATTGGCCAACTCCACCCAAACCGAGTCGATGCTGTCGGTGGGAATCATGCGGATGTCAGCCACCACCACATGGTCGCCGCGGTAGACGTAGAATGTATCGACATTCATGCCCGGCTGCTGCTCCTCCGGCTGCTGCCGCAGTAGTTGTAAGCTGTCGGCGCGCACCACGAAGTTGTAGTTGTTGGTATAATGATGGGTAGAGAAGAAAGAGAGCGAGTCGAGCGTCTGCTCGGTGAAATGAAAATTGCCGGGCAACGTTTTCTTCAGCGTACGATGCTGATAGCAGGAGCCAAGCATGAAGGTGAGCAACACGACTGGCAGCAGCATGAGCATCGGATGATGTCGGTTCGTTCTCTTCATTTTACCATCAATTTAATCTTTTGGATACAAGTTCATCTGGCATTCGTTGCAGCGAAACTCCACCTCGAAGCGTCGTCCGTCACCCATGCGCAGGGTCAACGGCTCCTTCCATGTGGGTTTGCGTCCGCCATGCTTAACGCAGAAACCAAGGTTGTAGCGAATGCAATAGCGGCACTGCATCACCACTGCGCGCTGCGGTTTCCTCACCTCCAAAGCCGGATCGGTGTGGTCCAATCCATGCTGCGCATAGAAAGCCTCAGCCGCATGATTGGCGATGTTATAAAGGTAAGGGTATTGGCGGTACTCCGGTGCCCAAGTCTTGGCTGGTTCATCTGACGGCTGCTCCACCATAGCGTTGGCTTTCCGCTGGCTATTCGTCCACCAATCAGCTACGGCTTCATCCATTGACTTGACAGCCTCACGCCGTAGTTCACCAAGCACACTCGAAGGTACGAACAACTGCGCTGCCTCATCGGCAATGGTCACCTGCCCACTCTCATAAACAGTGTTACCCAAGCGCGATAACTGCTTGATGGTATTGTCGTGTTGTGGATTTTTAGCCACCTGATGGGCGAACGCCACGGAAGCCGTCGCTTTGATAGCTTCCCCATCGTCAACGGTCAGCGTCATCGTAAGGCTGAAACCATCCGGCGTAGTGGCGAAATACTGATCAACCGTCAACTTCCGGCTGGCGGTGTTGCCTTGCATCGCTTTGGTGAACGCCTCATCGTTGTTGCGATAGAGCGCCATACCCGGTTGTAGATTTTGGGGCATACGCAAGGGGTAGAGGCGGTTGCCCACTGCCCGATTGACGCGGAAACCTTCCAACTCATGGTCTTTATTGATGAAGCAGAGACCGTCGCCATTGGCAAAAGCAGCAGTACCCGCAACATTGAATGAGTCGCGGCGCAGTTCCTTGACATGGCCAACAAACTCGCCTAAAGCCTTCGGCGTATCCATCGAAGCTATGTCGGGCTGACGGCCATGCAGGAAATAGGTGGTATAACCCCGGTTGAAGGTCTTGGCCAAATTAGGGGTGAATGCATAGGCAACGCGCCCCCACGAAGCCCGACGATAGCGGTCGGGGTGATGGCTGACGACCTTATTGAGTTGCTCACTGTAGGCAGCCACCACATTCTTCACATAGTCAACATCTTTCAACCTGCCCTCAATCTTAAATGAGGAAGCGCCGGCATCTGCCAGCTCCTCGAGGTGGTCGATGAGACATAAGTCCTTCAGCGAAAGCAAGTAGCGGTTGTTGACCACCGTCTTCCCCGTAGCATCGACTAAGTCGTACTGCATACGGCAGACCTGCGCGCAAGCCCCTCGGTTGGCCGAGCGGTTGAAGCAATACTGCGACGCATAGCATTGCCCGCTATAGCTCACGCACAAAGCACCATGCACAAACACCTCCAACTCAACATCAGGATTAGCTTCATGGATAGCGCGAATCTCCTCAACCGACAACTCCCGCGCCAATACTGCACGCGAGAAGCCAAGACTTCGCAGCCACGCCACTTTCTCAACCGTACGGTTATCCATCTGGGTTGAGGCATGCAGCGCCGGCGCATAACCTACCTGCTGCAGGGCCACGCGATGCATGGCAAGCGTTGCCATATCCTGCACCAGTAAGGCATCGACGCCAATGCGGGCCAACTCAGTGATGAGCTGCTGCGTAGCCGATAGCTCATCTTCATAGATAATGGTGTTGACCGTTACATAGACGCGGGCGCCAAAACGATGGGCGTAGTCGCAAAGGTGGGCGATATCGTCCACGCTATTGCCAGCCGCTGCACGGGCTCCGAAGCGGTCGGCGCCAATATAAACAGCGTCAGCACCATGCTCGATGGCCGCCAAACCACAGGCAAGGTTCTTTGCAGGAGCTAAAAGTTCTAATGTTCTCATGCCGAAGATGGTAAAGACGTCTGCTACTTGATGTCGTCGATGTTGAACGGCGTCTCCTGATAGACGTAGTAGTTAATCCAGTTGCTGTAGAACAGATTAGCCGCTGAACGCCACCTGACAATCGGTTTCTTTTCAGGATCATCGTCTTCATAATAGTGCATAGGCATCTCCACGTCGTCGCGTTTACCCAAGTCACGGTGGTATTCCTTATCGAGAGTGTCGGGCGCATACTCCAGATGACCGAGGATATAGAACTCACGGCCATGACGTGAGCTGACGATGCTCACGCCGGCTTCGCTGGAATCGGCGATGATATGCAGTTCCGACACCTTATTGATATCGTCAGCCCTCACCTCCGTATGACGGCTGTGAGGCATGTAGAACACATCGTCGAAGCCACGGAAGATGGGCAGGAACGTATTGACCGGGCGCGTCTTGAAGATACCAAACTTCTTCGTCTCCAACTGATATTTGGGGATGCCATAGAAATGGTAGAGCGCAGCCATAGCACCCCAACAGAGGTAGAGCGTGCTCTGGACATTGCTGCGGGCCCAATCGAAGATGCGGTTGATTTCCCGCCAATAGTCTACATTCTCATAGGGAATGGTCTCAACGGGGGCTCCGGTGATGATCATGCCATCGAACTTATGCTGCATCAGCAGCTCCGAATCCTTGTAGAACATCATCATGTGCTCCACGGGGGTATTCTTCGACGTATGGCTCTTGAGCTTCATGAAATAGACCTCCATCTGCAGCGGGGTGTTGGACAACAGACGGATGAGGTCGGTCTCGGTCGTTATCTTTAGCGGCATGAGATTGAGGATGACGATACGCAACGGACGAATCTGCTGGCTGTGGGCACGCGTCTCATCCATCACGAAGATGTTCTCACGCTTCAGTATATCAATGGCCGGTAGCCGGTCGGGCAATCTTAATGGCATTTCGTATTCCTTTCTCTACTTTATCTTAATGATGCCGCAAAGACAACGGCGAATTAACGGTTATGACAACATTGTTTACCAGAGCTGCAGACGCTCGCTCTCAGGGATGAACATCTTGTCGCCCTGCTTTACGTTGAAGGCCTTATACCAAGCGTCGATATGCGGCAGTGCACCGTTGACGCGCCACTCACCGAGGGCGTGCGGGTCACGCTTTACGCGGTTGCGAATCTCCTGATCGGTGATATTCTGACCCCATACGCCAGCATAGGCAATGAAGAAACGCTGTTCGGGTGTAAAGCCGTTGAGCGTCTTCAACGGTTTGGCGGCAGTAGCATTCTTAAAGGCGTTGAAGGCAACCTGCAGACCTCCGTGGTCGGCGAGGTTCTCCCCCAGCGTGAACTTACCATTGGCATGCAGTCCGGGCAACACCTCAATGCTGTCGAAGAAGTCGCTGTAGAGCTTGGCGCGCTGCTCAAAGCCCTTGGCGTCGGATGCCGTCCACCAGTCATGCAGATTGCCGTCGGCGTCATACTGACGGCCCTGGTCGTCGAATCCGTGGGTCATCTCGTGGCCGATAACCACACCGATGGCGCCATAGTTGAAGGCTGCGTCGGCTTTAGGATCGAAGAATGGACGCTGCAGAATGCCGGCGGGGAAGCAAATCTCGTTGGTCGTAGGATTGTAATAAGCATTGACCGTCTGCGGGGTCATATACCATTCGTCTTTATCCACAGGTTTACCGGCCTTGTCGGCAATCATCTTGTCAACGGCGAAGATGCGCGTTGCAAGGATATTCTCAAAGAAACTCTTGCTGGGATCGATGACGAGCTTGCTGTAATCGGTCCACTTATTGGGATAGCCAATCTTAACGTAGAACTTATCCAACTTGGCGTGGGCGTTTTTCTTCGTGGAGTCGCTCATCCAGGTCTGGGCATCGATTCGCTGTCCGAGGCTCACCTGAAGATTGTGAACGAGCTGCTCCATCATCTTTTTACTCGAAGCGGGGAAATAGCGCTCGCAATACATCTTGCCAAGCGCCTCACCCATTGCGCTCTCCACCTGGTTGGTCGCGCGCTTCCACAAGGGGTATTCCTCCTTGCGGCCAGACATCGTCTTTCCGAAGAAATCGAAATTGGCCTGACGAATTTCATCGGTCAGATAAGAGGATGAACTGGAGATGATATCCCACTCCATGATGGCGCGCAACTCGTCAGCACTCTGCAAAGGAAGCAAGCTGTTGTAAGCAGTGAAGAATGCAGGCTGACCGACAACCATCTCTTGGATGTAGTCGAGCTTAACGCCCTCAGCCTGAGCCATCTTAGCCAAGGGAATATTGGGATAGTTGGTCTCAAACTCCTTCAGACTCATCTTGTTGTAGTTGGCCTGCGGGTCGCGCAACTCTACATTGCTCTTTGAAGCCAGCGCCAACTCGGTCTCGAAGCGGAAAACGAAGTCAGCTTTCTGCTGGGCACTGGCCTCATCGAAGCCATAAAGCGTAAACATCTTGACGAGGTACTTGCGGAAGGCATTGCGGATGGCTACCGTAGCCGAGTCGTTGTTGAGGTACCAGTCCTTCTGACCGAGCGTCAATCCACCCTGACCGAGGCTGAGGATATTGCGGGTAACATTCTTCTCATCAGCACCGAAATAGGCGCCATAGGGTACGCCGATACCCAACTTGGCATAGCGTAGCTGCAGGGCGTGCAGGTCGTCAACCGTCTTGGCAGCCTCCATCGCATCGAGATAGGGCTTCACCGGAGCCAGCCCCTCGTTGTTGCGGCGCTGCTGGTCCATAGCCAACTTATAGAAATCGCTGAGCTTGCGCTCCGTGGTACCTTCCTTATACTGCTTCTTACCTAAGTCCGTAAGAATGGTGTTCACCTGCTTGTTGACATTTTCCTGCAACATATCGAAACTGCCAAAGCGGCTGTATGCAGCAGGCAGCGGATGCAACTTCTGCCAACCGCCGGTGGCAAACTGATAGAAATCGTCGGCAGGGCGAACGGTCTTGTCGAGGTTGGTCAGGTCAAGGCCTGACTTGCTCTGCGCCTCAACACCAGTCGTTGAAGCCGCGAGGAACATTAACATCATCGGCACAATTTGTTTCATATTGAGCATAACTACTATTGTTGATTAAATGATTATCTGATAATTACTTTAAATTCTCTACTTGCTCCGACAGTTCAAGCCACCGGTCATTCTCCTTATCGAGGGCTTGCTTCGTCGTTGTGTATTCAGTAACGAGCTCCATATTCGAGGCGTTCTTCGGATCCATGAGTAGCGCGTCAAGCTCTTTCAGCCGACCCTCCATCTTGGCAATCTTGCTCTCGCAGTCTTCCACAGCGCACTGCGCCTTACGGAGCTTCTTTTGCTTTTCCTTGTGTTCCTGCCAGTTCTCCTTGCTCTCAGTCTTGGCCGCAGACTGTGGTTGAGGCGTCTTGTCAGTTGGTTGCCGCAGCGTAACGTTTTCCTTCGCAACGGGTGCCTGCTCACCGATGGCCTCACCGATAGTCTCAGCCTTATGCGCCCGCAGGTAGTCGTAGATGCCGCCGATGTGCTCACGCACCTTACCGCCGCCAAACTCATAGACTTTAGACACCAGTCCGTCGAGGAACTCGCGGTCGTGGCTGACGATGATAGCGGTACCATCAAATGATTTGATGGCTTCTTTCAACACCTCCTTGGAAGGAATATCGAGATGGTTGGTCGGCTCATCGAGGATGAGCAGATTGACAGGTGAAAGCAACAGACGGATCATTGCCAAGCGGGAGCGCTCGCCACCGGAGAGCACTTTCACTTTCTTCTCACTCGTCTCACCACCAAACATGAACGCACCCAACAGGTCGTTGATCTTCAATCGCATATCACCAGTGGCCACCTGGTCGATGGTGTCGTAGATGCTGATTGACTCGTCGAGCATCTGCGCCTGGTTCTGTGCGAAGTAACCTATCTGTACGTTGTGGCCAATCTTCAGTTTCCCAGTAAAAGGAATCTCGCCCATGATGCACTTGACCAGCGTCGACTTACCTTCACCGTTCTTACCGACGAAAGCTACCTTCTCGCCGCGACGGATGGTCATGTTGACATGATCGAAGATGGTGTGCGCGCCATAATCCTTGCGGACATCCTCGCAGATGACGGGGAAGTCGCCGCTGCGCAGACAGGGAGGAAACTTCAGATGCATCACCTTGTTGTCCACCTCGTCAACCTCAATGGGCACAATCTTCTCCAACTGACGGATGCGCTGCTGCACCTGCACAGCTTTTGTGGCCTGATAGCGGAACCGCTCGATGAACGCCTTCGTATCGGCGATCTCTTTCTGCTGGTTTTGCCAAGCGCGGATTTGCTGCTCTCGACGCTCCTTGCGCAACACGAGATATTCATCGTATTTCACCTTATAGTCCTCAATATGACCGCAGGTGATTTCTATCGTACGATTGGTGATGTTGTTGATGAAAGCACGGTCGTGACTGACAAGCACCAACGCAGCACTGCTGTTCTGGATGAATTGCTCCAACCACTGTATTGATTCGATGTCAAGGTGGTTGGTCGGCTCGTCGAGCAAAAGCACGTCGGGGTGGCGCAACAGTATCTTGGCCAACTCGATGCGCATACGCCAACCACCGGAGAACTCACGGGTGGGGCGGCTAAAATCAGACCGCTCGAAACCGAGACCGACAAGCGTACGCTCCATCTCGGCCTCGTTATTGTCACCGCCCATCATTTGGAACCGCTCATGCTCTTGCGTAAAACGGTCGACGAGATCCATATAACTCTCGCTCTCATAATCGGTGCGCTCGGCCATCTCCTGCTCCATCTTACGCAGCTTCTCCGCCATTGCGGTGTGGTCAGAGAAGGCTTTACGCGTCTCCTCAAGCACTGTAGTGTCATCGGATATCTTCATCACCTGAGGCAGATAGCCGATGGTGCAGCCGTTGGGAATACTGATTGTTCCCGACGTGGGCTTCTGCAGGCCGTATAATATCTTCAGCATGGTAGATTTGCCGGCACCGTTTTTTCCAACCAAGGCAATGCGGTCGTGATCGTTAACCACAAAGCTCACATCATGGAAAAGTGGCTTCACGCCAAACTCTACTTCAAGATTCTCTACTGAAATCATGCGTTACTTATTTAGACTGCAAAGTTACGAAATAAAATGCAAATGAGGGAATAAAACCGGAATAACCGACTCGCTTTCACTTTTTTATCTCTCTTGGAAAGTGTTCGTAGATTTGTAACGCTATCCGGCCGTAGACATAAAAAAAACCAACCCCGAATTGCTATCAGGATTGGTCCTTTTCTATTGTGCAATGAAATTTACTTCACCTTGTCCACAATGGCCTTGAAAGCCTCGGGATTGTTCATAGCGAGGTCGGCAAGCACCTTGCGGTTGATTTCGATACCAGCCTTGTGCAGGGCACCCATCAGCTGGCTGTAGCTCATGTCCTCAAGACGGGCTGCAGCGTTGATACGCTGAATCCACAGCGCGCGGAAGTTGCGCTTCTTGGTGCGACGGTCACGATAAGCATAGGTAAGACCCTTCTCATAGGTGTTCTTGGCAACAGTCCAGACATTCTTACGGGCGCCATAGTAACCCTTGGTCTTCTTCAGTATTCTGGTTCTCTTGGCCTTAGAGGCCACGTGATTTACTGATCTTGGCATAATTTTTCTTCTTTAAACGATTTGACTAAGTTGATGAAATGATTAACGGAGGCAGAGCAGGTCGCGGACTTGCTTGAGGTTGGTGCGGTCGACGATAGCCTGATGATCCAGGTTACGCTTCTGCTTCTTGGTCTTCTTAGTCAGAATGTGACTGTGGTAAGCATGATGACGCTTAATCTTACCGGTACCGGTGAATGTAAATCTCTTCTTTGCACCGGAGTTTGTCTTTACTTTTGGCATTTTTTAATAATTAATTTGTTTGTTATAAAAGGTGGCAACGCATATACCTGGCGGTACCACACAGTATGCTTTTTATTCTTCTGCGTTTTTGAGTTTCATCAGGGCTTCAGCACCTTTGGCATTACCCATGAGACTCTTTTTGCTGGTTTCCTCAGCCTTACGCATCTTTTCTTCTTCCTTTGCCTTGGCTTCAGCAGCCAAACGGTCTCGCTTCTGCTGGCTCTGCTTGGCCACACCTGCCTTCTTCGGAGCGAGGAAGAGGAACATCTTCTTGCCCTCGAGCTTAGGCATCTGCTCTACCTTGGCATATTCTTCCAAGTCGTTGGCGAAGCGCAGCAACAGCACCTCACCCTGCTCCTTGAACAGAATGGAACGGCCACGGAAAAACACATAGGCACGCACCTTGTTGCCTTCCTGCAGAAATTCCTGAGCATGTTTGAGCTTAAACTGATAGTCGTGGTCATCGGTCTGAGGTCCGAAGCGTATCTCCTTCACCTCAACCTTCACCTGCTTCTGCTTCATCTCCTTCTGCCGTTTCTTCTGCTGGTAGATGAATTTGCTATAGTCGATGATACGGCATACGGGCGGCTCAGCATTGGGGGAAATCTCCACCAGGTCAAGGTTCTGCTGGCGTGCCATATCCAGCGCACGACGCGTTGGCATCACCTCGGTACCGCCGTCACCCACTACTCGTACTTCCCGGGCATGGATTTGACCATTAACACGGTACTGATTCTTCAAATTGTCGTTCTTCATCAACTATTTTAAAGCTCTGTTTTTATTATTGTACAAGGCATAACATACCCATTACAGCCTGCAAAATTACTACTTTTTCCACAAACCGCCAACTTTTTACTTACTATTTTCTGCTCCAACCGGGCTATTTTCATTTATTTTACGCTTAAGCGACAACTTTTCAAGCCGCCAACGACCAAATGAGCAGATAAAACCGTAACTTTGCAGCGTATGATTACCAAAGACAGCATTGAGGCAGCTTACGCCTTTTTCCATCAGAAGTGGCGCGTTTACAGCCAGTCGCACAACGAGAGGCAGAAAGATGACATTGAATATGCCATTGCCGATTATGCGCGCAACATGAACCCGGAATTATATCATTGGTTGGCCGGAGACCGCACCGACTTTCTATTTGCACACGACAAGTTTGCCGCCGACATCTCGGCAGCCATTGACCGCATGGAGCACTTAACGTGATTGGGAATGTTACGGTTACGCACCATATCATAAGGCAATACCTTATTATAAAAATGGCAACCAGCGCAACCGATTATATACAATGAAAGGGCAAATCGCCTCACAGCGCCTTACCCTTATCTTAAATTCCTGAATAATCTAATACCTTTTAATACTGAAGACTAAATGTCTATCAGCTAAACAATCTTAAACCTAACATGTACGAAACTAAAACCTAAACTTTCAGGTTATGACGCTTCACAACCTGTTCTGACTGCAAAATTATACATTAAAATTATACCGCCAAAGAATTCGATTAGTTTTTAACCACAATTAGATTAACTGCAAACCAATCAAACACTTGTTAACCAAATATGTAAAGAATTAATTGCTAAAGCCTCTAATTCAATGTTTTTTATTACCTTTGCAGTGAATTTATCATCAAATAGCAATAAGGTTATAGAAACTATGGAGAAAACTATCATTAATTCCTACGACGAGTTTGCCACATATATCGGCAAACCGCTTGGCACTTCAGAATGGCTCACCGTGGACCAGGACCGCATCAACGCCTTTGCCGATGCCACACTCGACCACCAGTGGATTCACGTTGACGTGGAGCGCGCCAAAAAGGAAAGCCCGTACAAGAGCACCATTGCGCACGGTTACCTCACGCTCTCGCTCCTGCCCCACCTTTGGGATGAGATTGTAGAGGTGAACAACCTGAAGATGATGGTCAACTACGGCATGGATAAGATGCGCTTCGGCGTTCCCGTCATCACCGGCAGCCGCATACGAATGAAAGCCTCGCTGGCCAATCTGGAAAACCTCCGGGGCATTTGCAAGGCTTACATCGACTTCGTCATCGAAATAGAAGGGCAGCGCAAACCCGCCCTCAAGGGTGAGGCCCAGTTCCTTTATTATTTCAAGTAAACAACCCCTGCGCACCGATTAAGCCAACCTGCTGATGTCCAAGCAATTGTTGAACACAGTCAGGTCTTTGATACCCGCAACCATTGGCTCAGCCTGCTGGTTAAACCTTACGAGAGCGGTGTGGGGATAAGTCGCCGCCATCTTCTCGAAGGGGAAGCGGATAATGCCGGGGGTGTTGAAACCCACACCAAGTTCGAGCAATACCAGCCGACCATCACGATGTTGCTCAACAAACTGCTGATAGCGCTCAGCCTGCTGATACCAATGGTCATCCTCTACGAAGTGGTCGTCAACACGCAGGTTGGGCACAAGCCGCTCACCGGTCTCAGTATCGCGAGGAATGAGATCGGTAGGAATGCGGCAGTCCACTGTGGCAGCCATCATCCGACGCACCATCTGCTCATTGGGATAAAGCTGGGTCGACCGCCCGCTCTCAGTCTGAAAAAGACCATAGTCGCCCTGACAGGCGAAGATACGGTCAACATCGAAACCGGACTTCTCAAACTGCGCATCGACATTGGTAGTGAAGACAAAATAGTCCTTACCACTGACGACCCGCAGCAACGCCTTGTAGAGCGGCAGTCCGTCTGGACGGTAGCGGCAGAACCAGATATGGCGGGCCCAGCAAGCCCAATACTCCTCTTCAGTGGCGAAGGGGTAGAACCCGGAGGAATAGAGATTGGTGATGCCATAGCGGTCAATCCACTGACGAAACTCGCGTTGGAAGTCTTCACCATCATATCGTATGCCTGCAGCCGTCGACAGTCCGGCCCCCGCACCGATAAGCACACCGTCAGCCTCATGCAGCAACTGCCGCACGTGGTCGATGCGCGCGGTCAAACTCAAAAGCTTAATACCCAATCGTGAAGCGCTCCATGTGGTGAGCAGGCTTCTCCAGTTCATCGACCATAGCGATGGCATAGTCTTGCACTGAGATGTGGCTGGTGCCAGTGGCGGCGTCGATGATGAGGTCATCCTTGCCGAGGCGGAACTTACCCGTGCGCTCACCCTTCTCATCGAAAGCACCGGCAGGTGAGAAGAACACCCAGTCGAGGTCGTGCTCCTTGGTGAGGTCGTTAAGATAGAAGTCGCCCAACGGACGCACGCCATCCATGATCTCTGCAGGGATTGCACCAGAGTCGACCACACGGAGACCCGGCTTAACGAACAGTGTACCGGCACCGCCGACGATAAGCAGACGAGCTACGCCACTCTTCTTCACTGCCTCCACAATCTTGGGATAGTTCTCTGTGGTGAGACGTCCAATCTCCGGATTGGTCCAACCAGGGTTGTAAGCCGAGATGACTGCATCCTTACCCTTGGCGATGGCTGCGATAGCATCCACATTAGCCACATCTTCCTCCACGGCCGTGAGATTATCGTTCTTGGGCAGTTTGGCAGCGTTGCGAACAACAGCCGTTACCTTGTGACCACGAGTAAGCAACTCATTGAGAATAGCTGAACCTACGAAACCAGTTGCACCGATTAAAACTACATTTGCCATAATTTTGTTTCATTTAATTAATGAATAATTATTGTCTTCTTGACTCGGGCATCAAACGCTTTGATTGTGCTCTTGTCTTGTTTACGGGTGCAAAGTTAAGACAAAAAACAATACCCTGCAAGAGGGCACTTTTTAGTCTCATGGTTACCTTTTGGTAGGAATTGGATGACTACGGACTTTGCAAAAAATAGACTTTAACAAGCATTAACCTAATTACTATTCTTCCTTTGGTTACTATTGGGTACCTTTGTAGCAAATAAAAGCAATTAGCAACGATGAAGAAGGAAATCAATCCCGAATATCTCACCTGCCCCATCCGACAGGTCATCAGCCATTTCGGCGACAAGTGGTCAATGCTCGTTCTTTACTCCTTGGCTCAGGGCGCGACGGGCGTAATGCGGTTCAACGAGCTGCATGCCCACATGAGCGACTGCTCGCAAAAGATGCTGTCAAAGACGCTCAAACAACTGCAGGAGAGTCATCTCATCGACCGAAAGGTTTATCCTGAAGTGCCGCCACGCGTGGAGTATTGGCTCACCGACACCGGTAAGTCGCTCATCCCCGCCATCGACCAGCTCATCGGTTGGGCCAAGACCCATTTTGATGAAGTGGTGAGGCCATAGAAAGACACGTTGAAATCTTCAAACTTTGGACTATGGAAAGAAAACGATGCAATTGGGTGAACCTTAATAACCCGCTCTATGTGGCCTACCACGATAATGAATGGGGCAAGCCCCTGCACGATGACCAACAGCTCTTCGAACTGCTCATCTTAGAGGGTTTTCAAGCCGGCCTTTCGTGGGAGACCATACTCAACAAAAGGGAAAACTTCAGGAAAGCCTTCAAAGGGTTTGATCCGAAGGTCGTTGCCAACTTCGGAACGGATGACGTTGAACGATTGATGAACGACAAAGAAATCGTCAGAAACCGACTCAAAATCGTCGACTCCATCATCAGCGCCAAGGCTTTCTTGAAACTGCAGGCGACAGAAGGTTCATTCGACCATTACATTTGGTCGTTCACCCATGGCAAGACCATCAACGAGCCTTACACCTTGCGCACCACTTCCGAGCTGTCTGACAAGATATCGAAGGACCTGAAGCGGCGTGGCTTTAAGTTTGTCGGTTCCACCATTATCTACAGTTTTCTGCAAGCCATGGGCATCATCAATGGCCATGGTAAAGAGTGTGATGACAAACCACCCGTCGGAGACCAGATGCTACATAGCAATGCAGCGCATACATAGATTTTTATTTCTTATCCCTCAGCAGTCTCAGCGCCTATACAACTTACTGTCACTCAAAAAGATATGACCTAATCGGATGCGAAGAAGTCCCCGCAAACCCTCAGCAAACCCTCAGCGGGCTGAATTCGTGCATCTCAGACTCGCATCGCGATAACATAGCTATCGCATCGCGATACCATAGCTATCGCATCGCGATAACATAGCTATCGCAACGTCATACCATAGCTATCGCACCGTCATACCATAACTATCGCAAGGCGGTTGGTGGCCGGCACAAGACCGGCCACTACACTGGCTGCTTCGTCGGCAGGAATGCCGACGCTCCTACTTACGCTTACGACGCACCTACTTACGCTTATTGTAATGACTGGACTTCCGGACTTCTGAACTTCCGGACTTCTGAACTTCCGACTTTGCTGAGGGTTCGCTGAGGGTTTGCAGAGGGTTTGCGGATACTTTAACGTCCACTGGGTAGCTACATCTATCTGAATATTAATAAATTATTACATTGCTGAGAGTGCTGAGGGATAATCATCACCCTAAAATCCGCAACTATCATCCAATACACGATTAAGGGTAGATTTATGAGTCGTTAGTAGCAGCTTTCAGTAAAAAGCAACAGCACAACATCAATATGTAGCCACCATCCCCTTACCCCACGA
>Ga0256404_1000167_pt1 | contig 160837 bp, 142 predicted proteins | sample RumenRJG_01DNA_FD_185990 | JGI IMG/M metagenome (GOLD analysis project Ga0256404, IMG submission 185990) | Bovine rumen microbial communities from Lethbridge, Alberta, Canada - RJG_01 | ecosystem: Host-associated > Mammals > Digestive system > Stomach > Rumen | place: Canada: Alberta...
TATATTTTGATTTCCTTTTAATGTCACTCTACGATTATTGCTCATGGTAAAACGCTCCTAAATTGCTTGATTTATAGGTCTATTTTAGCAGAAATTTCATTCACCCAAAAGGTGAATATAAAATAATTGTTGAAATTTAAGAAAATGTAGTATTTATGGGCGTTTCATAGGACGTTAAAAAATGAACTTCACGGATTCAGGTTCTAATCATTCATATAATAGTTTATTAAATCTGATTTAAGCTGACTTAATAATTCACTTTCGGATATATCTGTATAATACAAATCTCCATCTTCAAGAACTCCTTTTTTTGCATCTTGAATATTGTCAGCACTCTCTATTACAAACGCTAACCAATCCTTCAAAAATGTTATTTTACAATAACACTCTTTGTATTTCATAAATTTAACATCATTTATTATGACAGGGCTAAATCCAAGATTTATAAAAAGTCTTTCCATTTTATCAAGAATTACTTTATAGTCCATACTTCCTCCTGCTAATTAATTAAATTTCCATCTAAATCAATTCTAATGGTTCCTGTTTCACCAGATGAAATTTTAAAATACGCTCCTCCATGATGGCTTAGATTTTCTGGATGATACTGTAAAATTCTATCTCCACCCCAGTTTACTTTAAAACCTCCTCCTTCCTCAAAAGGTATACCTTTAAAGCTTCCTCTATTGAGAGGTTTTACATCGTAACCATTCTTCACTAAATAGTTATATAATTCTTCTCCGCTAACACCTGATAATTTATTAGGATTAGTTAACAAATCATCTAAACTGTTTATAGAATTTGTACCACTCTCAACAACTTTCCCAGCATCTTCCGCTGCACTCTCGGCTCCCTTGGCTGCTCCCTCAAGCCCTTTTCCGGCTTTCCCCACATCTTCCGTTAAATTTCCAGCTCCCTCGGTTACTCCATCAATCCCTTTTGGGGCTTTCGCCAGCTTGTTCGCCTCTGCTTCAATTCCATTCAGCCCCTTTGCAGTTACTCCACTTGCAACCATACCGGCAACCATTCCTGCTGTATCATTTCCTGTCACATCTGTGGTTATCTTCTGCGCACCGGCTCCGGCTCCCATTGAGATGCCTTCTTTGGCAACTATTGTTGCTGTGCTTTTGAATGTCAGATTTCCCGCTGTGGATGCCTGGCCGATTGGAATCATTGCGGATGCCGCAAATGCAAAGGCTTTTTTTGTCATCCTTTATCTTCTGTTCTGTCTCATAGATTTCATCGTATGCTTCTTTATTCTTCTCATGCAGGTCTCCAAATATTTTAATGCCCGTGTTCAGGGCACCTGCATCTTTACCTGTGATAAAACTGCCTGTTTCATAGCTCTCAATCGCACACTGGCTAAGGCCTATTTTTGAAAGACATGACTGCAGATTTTCCAGAACAGATCACTGAGATCCGTATAATTTATCTGAAACCCTTCCATTTTCATCTCCTCGTTTTATGGTATCACAGCTGTATCTGATAGTCCAATACCATTTTTAATATAATCTCCCTGTTTTCTGTCATTTTCATTTATTGCATTTATTATCAAGTCTATTTTTGCCAGATCAGTTCACCATGCTTCTTTTGAGTTTTCTTACATCTGCGCGCTCTATTTCTGTTTTCTCCATGGCATTAAAGATGTTGTCACACATCATTATCTCATCATCATCTACATACCCTTCAAACAAAACCCTGCTGATATCTGTATGCTGAAAATACATAAGCCTGTCACCATTCATTCCCTCAGGATATGGGCAGGCAGCATAATCAAAGAACTGTTTACAGCCATTTATATTTACCTGCAGTGCTCTTGCAACAATCACAAATTTTTTATGCCACCGCTTACTACTACAATGCTCCCAAGTGGAAGAAAACATTCTTGTCTTTATGCAGTTACAGGGTTCGCAGCTGCAAGATTGCAAAGTGGTACAAACAATTTGAAAGTGCATTTTCATGAAATTTGTGCTAGAATAACATGTTGTTGTAATATGCTAAGGAGGAGAAAATAAGTAATTAAATATATTGTCAAATGTGATTAAATGTGTTTAAATATACTCAAAGGAGTAAATTATTATGAATACATCAAATATCACAAATTATAAGCCAAAAGATTTTGCTGAACTGTTAGGTGTGTCTGTTAAGACATTGCAACGCTGGGACAGAGAAGGAACTTTAAAGGCAAATCGAACTCCAACTGATAGGCGTTATTATACCTATGACCAGTACCTTCAATTCAAAGGCATAAATATTGAAAATGATAAACGTCAGGTAGTTATTTATGCCAGAGTGTCTACAAGAAATCAAAAAGATGATTTACAGAACCAAGTTGCATTTTTGCGACAGTTTTGTAATGCTAAAGGTATTATTATAGATCAGTGTATTGAGGATTATGGAAGTGGTCTTAATTACAATCGTAAAAAGTGGAATGAATTATTAAATGAAGTAATGGAACAGAAAATAAAAACCATAATAGTAACTCATAAAGATAGATTTATCAGATTTGGTTACGATTGGTTTGAAAAATTCTGTATGAAGTTTAATACAAGCATTGTGGTAGTGAACAACGAAGAATTATCACCACAGGAAGAACTCGTACAGGATATTGTTTCTATACTTCATGTATTCTCTTGCAGGTTGTATGGACTTCGTAAGTATAAAAAACAAATAGAAAGGGATGAGGAAATTGCTAAAGAGCTTCAAGACGGAAATAAATCCGACGATTGAGCAAAAAATCAAGATTAACAAGACTATTGGCACTTGTAGGTACGTCTATAACTTCTATCTCGGTCACAACAAAACTTTATATGATAACGGTGAAAAGTTTATGACTGGCAAGAGTTTCAGCGTATGGCTTAATAATGAGTATATTCCTAATAATCCTGATAAAATATGGATTAAAGAAGCATATTCAAAAGCTGTAAAAAAGTCTATTGAAGATGGATGTACTGCATTTACAAGATTTTTTAAACATCAAAGCGCTTTTCCTAATTTCAAAAAGAAAGGTAAATCTGATGTAAAAATGTATTTCGTAAAGAACAATACTAACGACTGTAGATGTGAGAGACATAGGTTGAACATACCCACTTTAGGTTGGGTATGCATTAAAGAAAAAGGTTATATACCAACAACTAAAGACGGATGGAAAATCAAAAGCGGTACAGTATCCGTCAAAGCAGACAGATACTATGTGTCAGTTCTTGTAGAAATTCCCGACGTTAAGATTGCTAATAATAGCAATGGTGGTATAGGAATTGACTTGGGTTTAAAAGACTTGGCGATTATTTCCAATGGTAAAACTTATAAAAATATCAATAAGTCAACAAGAATTAAAAAATTGGAAAAGAAACTGCGTAGAGAACAAAGATGTCTCTCACGAAAATATGAGAACTTAAAGAAAGGAGAGTCCACTCAAAAGAATATACAAAAACAAAAGCTCAAAGTGCAAAGACTTCATCATAAAATAGATAATATCCGTACTGACTATATCAATAAATCAATAGCCGAGATAGTGAAAACCAAGCCATCTTATATCACTATTGAAGACTTGAATGTATCAGGAATGATGAAGAACAGACATCTATCAAAAGCCGTTGCATCACAAAAGTTCTATAAATTTAGAACTGCGCTTAAAGCCAAGTGTGATGAAAATGATATTGAATTAAGAGTCGTAGACAGATGGTATCCGTCATCCAAAATATGTCATTGCTGTGGTGCTATCAAGAAAGATTTGAAGCTTTCAGATAGAATATATCGTTGTGATTGTGGCTATGTCGAGGATAGGGATTTCAATGCTGCTCTTAATCTAAGAGATGCTTTAACTTACGAAGTTGCATAATAAACGCAAACGTAAGTATGTACTGCGGGCTATCGCAGGAATTTACGACTGTGGAGTGTACACAAACTTGTGAGTAGCGTATTGTTTACAATCGCCAAAGCATACACATCGAAGCAGTAAGAAGTATCCGCAAGGACTTTAATTTCTCGATGTGTTTGAGTATATTTGAACACATTTTGAGTGGCAGAATTTAGAATGGAAAACTATAAACGAGGACTGACAGCAGGAATCCCGATTGCGCTGGGATATTTGTCAGTTTCATTTACTTTTGGAATTATGGCGGTGTCATATGGACTATCATGGTGGCAGGCTGTGCTCATTTCGATGACCACTGTCACATCTGCCGGACAGTTTGCAGGCATTGGAATTATGATGCATCCGGGACAATATTTCCAGATGCTTATTTCGCAGATTACTATTAATATAAGATATTCCTTTATGTCGATTTCGGTTGGCCAGAAGGCTGATTCCAGATTTAGCGGAATTTCCAGATGGATACTCGGCTTTATGATGACTGATGAAATTTTTGCCGTGGCAAGCCAGGAGGATTCTGTGAGCAGAAGCTTTTTTGCAGGACTTTCAACTCTTCCATACATCGGCTGGGCTGTCGGTACGCTGATAGGTGCTATACTGGGAAGCATTCTGCCGGATAGGCTTATGAGTGCGTTGAGTCTTGCTATTTATGGCATGTTCGTGGCTATCGTGGTTCCTGAGATGAAGAAATCACGGGCGGTCGTGTTTGTTGTGGTACTTGCACTCGTGCTTAGCTGCATGTTTTACTACATACCGTTTTTGTCAAAGATTTCAAGCGGTATCACCATCACTGTTGTAGCCATTGTGGCTGCAGTTATCGGTTCGCTGCTGTTTCCGGTTGCAGATGATACTGATAAGGAATGATTTATTAAATATTTGATAATAAGCGTATAAGGAGATTTTACATAATGAAAAACAGTGTATTTTTTATATATTTACTCATACTCGCGGGCTCCACATATCTGATCCGCGTTATTCCTTTTATCGCAATAAAAGAAAAGATCAACAACAGCTTCGTGCGATCTTTTCTATACTATATTCCGTATGCAGTTTTAACCGCCATGACTATTCCGACAGTGTTTTATGCTACTAACTGGTGGGTTGGTGCAGCAGCAGGACTTATCGCGGCAGTGATATTTGCATTAAAGGGCAAGGGGCTTACAACCGTGGCCGTGGCTTCCTGTGTGGCGGTATTTATTATAGAGCTGTTTCACTAATTATTTATTTTCCCACTTGAAAAGCCATAACTAAAGTTATAGAATTTTGAACTTCGCGTTTATATTTTTTTAATAAATATTTTATAATTACCGAAAGGATAAATCAGCTCAGAAGTGAAAATGCAAATACCACGATGCCAAGTATTACAAGTACAATACCTGTGGCACGGTTTAAGGTTTTTGCGGATGCCTTGTTTGCAAAGACCGCTGCAATTCTCGCCCAAAGGAGTGTAAATGCAATACATAAAATCAGCACAAACCAGTCTGGTTTTCCACCGATGGCAAAGTGCGAGGCAGCTCCTGTAAAGGCTGTAAATGCCATGATAAATACGCTCGTTCCGACTGCAGTCTTAAGCTCATAGCCAAGCACTGATGTGAGGATGAGGAGCATCATCATACCGCCTCCCGCACCTATGAAGCCACAGATAAATCCGATAAGCACACCGCAGATGATTGACTGGATAGCTCTCTTTTTAGCTGAAACTCCCTGCATGGCCTCCTTTGTTGTCATGACAGGACGGACTATAAACTTGATTCCGAGTAAAAATGTCATAAATACCGAAAAGCTGCCCATTGTTGCTGACGGCACAAGGCTTGATACATAGCTTCCGACAACCGTGAAGCATAAAACCGTGACCATCATTATGAGCCCGTTTTTTACATCAAGGTTCTTGTTCTTTCCATATGTATAGGCTGACACTGCGCTGGCAAGTACATCAGACGACAGGGCTATTCCCACTGCCATATACGGGTCCATTCCCAAAAAGGTAATGAGCATAGGGCTTATTACTGCTGCTGCGCTTAGTCCCGCAAAGCCGGTTCCAAGGCCTGCGCCCATACCGGCAAAAAATGTTACTACTATAGTTACTAATGTGATCATTTGTGTGATTTCCTCCTGATTATTTCATCCATATTATTCTCAGGCTGTTCCATAACAATCGTCAGCTGCTTATTTAATACAACTATAGAGCTATCTCCACATTTTTGCCACAGAATGCAACTCCATAACTTGTATTTGTCCAGAATGGTTTTGGCGTACAATCATTATTAAAGTAGTTTGCCACCGACCATGGATTGTATATGTCCGTATTTCCAAACATATATCCATCATACCATTCCATTAACTGAGCTTTTTTATCAGTACAACCATAATAGTCAGCCATTACGCTAACCTCATCCGTTGTAAATCCAAAGTACTCACTGTATTTATCATCAAGCACCGAATTTACCACCAGATTATTCAGACCACTAAACAGATTTTCTTTAGAAACACACAATATCCCTGTAAGCACACCAAATGCAAGCGCCGGATTATCCTTCAAGCCGCCTGACATAAAATTTCTCATAAAGGTTATTACATCATTATAAAAGCCCTTCGAATGCCCCTGCTGAATCGGTGTATCGTACTCATCAATTAAAATAACTACCTTACTGTGATGATACTTTTCCAGCATGCGGCTCAAATACAACAGTGCTCTGGCGTATTCCACATCGCTTAATTTTCCCTTCTGCAGTCTGTTCAAATAATCACGTTCCACCTCATCACAAGCATCCCATGAAAAAAGCTCCTGATGCCTCATATATTCATCTCTTATAACAAGTCTTACAGCCTCTAAGGAGTCATTCCAGTTATCAAATTTTACATCCTTAAAGGTAATGTATATAACAGGATACGTGCCCTGTTTTTCACAATATTTTTCACCGCACGACCATATTTTTTTATCCCGAAAATATATAGAGCTGTCAGTATCCGTTTTTTCAAAATAAACCTTCAACATATCCATCGCAAGCGTTTTACCAAACCTTCTTGGTCTGGTAAACAGTGTGCAGCAGCCATCTTACTTGAAATATACTTGGTTTCGGTCATTTTCTCCCTTCGTTCGGAAACGCTCAGCTATTTATCGGAAATATTATAGCATTCTTCGGAAATAATATCAATTTTTTCGGAAATCAGCTATTCTTTACCTATTTTTTGAGAACTACCATATATAAATGCTGTTGAATACCTTGAAAGTATCCTGCAGTCATGGTATTATATGTAATTGGCGCTTTGTGCACATTTTAAACACCGGCTAATCTACCGGTGATTTTAATTTTAATAACTAAAGCTTCGTACATATATAATGTAGGAGTTTTAAATTAACAATCATTTACAATAGGAGGAATTATGAGTCAGGAAACAAATTCAGCCCCTGTAACAGAGAACAAGATGGGAACCATGCCTATCGGCAAGCTTGTATTTAACATGTCTTTGCCTATGATGATTTCCATGCTCGTACAGGCTCTATACAACATCGTGGACAGTATTTTCGTTGCAAAGCTGTCCGAAAACGCACTCACGGCAGTTTCACTTGCCTTCCCTTTGCAGACACTCATCATCGCTGTCGCAACCGGTACAGGTGTAGGTGTAAACGCGCTGCTGTCAAAGTCTCTCGGTGCCCATAAATACGACGATGCCAACAAAATCGGCATCAACGGTGCCGTACTATATGCATTCAGCTACGTAATATTTCTGATTCTCGGACTTACAATCGTAAAGCCTTTTTACATGAGTCAGATTGGAAATGCTGATGTTGAAATCATGGATATGGGTGTGAGCTACCTGAGTACTGTTATGATTTTTTCATTTGGTATTTTTGCGGAAATCTTTTTTGAGAGGGTGCTTACCTCTACAGGAAGAACTATTTTCAGCATGACCTCACAGCTTTGCGGTGCCATCACAAATATTATTCTGGATCCGATCATGATCTTTGGACTGCTTGGCTTCCCTAAGCTCGGTGCTACCGGTGCTGCTGTGGCAACCGTTGTGGGACAGTGCGTGGCCGCCGTTGTCGCTTTTGCCTGCAATCACAAATTCAATCATGATATCAATCTGAGCTTCAAGGGCTATAGCCCGGATTTCAAAATCATGGGAACCATTTATGCTATTGGTATTCCGTCAATCATCATGCAGTCTATAGGCTCTTTAATGACATATGCCATGAACCGAATACTTATCGGCTTTTCATCGACTGCCGCTGCTGTTTTCGGTGTTTATTTCAAGCTGCAGAGCTTCTTCTTTATGCCTGTATTCGGACTGAACAACGGAATCACACCTATCATCGCCTTCAACTACGGTGCACAGAACAGGAAGCGTATGGTTAAGACAATAAAGGTCAGCCTGATAACAGCATTCTGTCTGCTCTTCTTTGGCTTTGCCTGCTTTGAGTTCATACCAAAGGTGCTTCTTGGAATGTTCAGCGCCTCTGACGATATGCTCAAAATCGGTGTTCCGGCGCTCAGAATAATCGGTGTGCATTTCCTCATCGCATGGTTTTGTATTATCGTCGGCACAGTATTCCAGGCTTTGGGAAAGGCTGTCTTTTCCATGATCGTATCAATCATGCGTCAGCTTGTGGTTTTAATTCCGGCAGCGTACATCCTTTCAAAGCTTGATGGACTTCACGCTGTATGGTGGGCTTTCCCGATAGCAGAGGTGATATCCTTTACTGTTTCGACATTATTCTTAATCAGGATCAACAGAACTATTATCTCAAAGATTCCTGATGGAAGTGATGTGTTGTAAGAAATTTGTGACTATTCAGTTACAGAGATTTAATAATTTGTACAGGGGCATTTATGTGCCCCTGTTTTAATCCCGTTATTTATATGGTACTTTTAAAAAATACAATTTTGTTATAATGTCATATTTTCACATTTTCACCACTGAGCTGACTTGAAATATCATCTAAAATCTTATCAATTTGAGCTAACATAAATTCGATAAAACCTGTGGATTCTCCTACAACATGACATTGTGAAATAGCCTCATAGTATTCATCCTGAAATTTTTCAATCTGGCTCTCAATAGGGATATATTCAAACACGGGCTTCCATTTTGCAAGAATAGCTGTATGCCATAATCTCGCCATTCTTCCGTTACCATCAGAAAAAGGATGGATAAACACAAATTCATAATGAAATACACTGCTCAGTATCAACGGATGAACATCTTCCTTTGCTTCCTTCATCCATGCAAATAATTCATCCATAAGGTGTGGTACAAACTGCACAGGAGGTGCCATAAAGATACATTGTTCACCCTTGAACACGCCTTCCTCACCTGAACGAAATTTTCCTGACTCTTCTACGAGATACTTTGTCATTACTCCATGAAACCTTTTCAAATGCTCAATATCATATGGATTGATCTCCGAAAGATGTTCATATGCTTCATATGCATTCTTTACTTCCTGAATTTCCTTTTGCTTTCCAAGTACTGTCCTGCCATTTATGACATCCCGAACCTGTCCCAGAGTCAAAGAATTTGCTTCCATCTTGCGTATTATCTTGCGTATTTTCTTCCTCTATTATACGTATTTTATGGAAAAAGTTCAATCTGCAGCTACAAACCTCTTTTAAAAAATGCGATTTTGTAGTAAAATTGCCAAAATGAAATGATAATTTATTTCAATGATATGGAGGATTAAGACATGAAATTTATATCGTGGAATGTAAACGGACTGCGCGCATGCGTCCAGAAAGGTTTCCTTGATTTTTTTAACAGTATAGATGCGGATTTCTTTTGTATACAGGAGTCCAAGCTACAGGCGGAACAGATTGACCTTGACCTGCCGGGCTATCATCAGTACTGGAATTACGCCGAGAAAAAAGGCTATTCCGGCACAGCCATTTTTGCCAAAAACAAGGCATTATCAGTGTCTTACGGCATAGGCATTGAGGAGCATGATAAGGAAGGACGCGTCATCACACTTGAATATGACAATTTCTATCTCGTAACCTGCTATACTCCAAACTCACAGAATGAGCTGAAAAGGCTGCCGTACCGTATGCAGTGGGAGGATGATTTCAGAGAATATCTTAAGACACTCGATGCCAAAAAGCCTGTCGTACTGTGCGGTGATCTGAATGTCGCACACAATGAGATCGACCTGAAAAATCCAAAAACAAACCGCAAGAATGCAGGTTTTTCAGACGAGGAACGTGCTAAAATGACAGAGCTTTTAGGTTCCGGTTTTACCGATACCTTCAGATATTTTTATCCGGATGCCGAGGGTATATATTCCTGGTGGTCATACCGTTTTAAGGCACGCGAGAAGAACGCAGGCTGGCGTATCGACTACTTTATCACATCAAAGCGCATCAACGATAAACTGCAAAAGGCAGCAATCCATACCGATGTGCTCGGTTCAGACCACTGCCCTGTAGAGGTTGATATTGAATTATAAAATGGCAAATCCTGCTCTTGAGAAAAATCCGCTACACTAAATATATAGTATAGCGGATTGATTTATAAAAGACAATTTTATTCTATTATCCTTATAGGACTCCTTTTTACAATCCCTTATGCAACACCCTCTTCTCAAGCTTATCCCCATCCAGGGTATACTCAACAGCATTATACTCACCGTCTCTGTATGCGAACGTCTCATTGTCATCCTGATAATGCACGAAGCTGCCCTTGCCCGGATATGTCAGTATGCTGATCTTATCCTCTGTAATGTCCTCTGTAGAACGGATTTCTCCGTCTGCAACAGGGATAATGGCCCCTGCTTTTATGAAGACAGGTACTTTATCAAGTGGTGCATCTGCTAAAATATATCTGCCGCCACTGTATTTTTCGCCTGTGTAGTAATCATACCAGTCGCCGTCAGGCAGATAAACCTCTCTTGCCTCCTTGCCCGGTGCGATCACAGGTGCAACCAGCACAAAGCTTCCGAGCATATATTCATCGGAAATATTTCTCACATGCTTATCTGCAGGATACTCGTATACGAGCGGGCGCACGATAGGTGCTCCTGTCTTTTCACACTCATGTGCCAGATCATAGATATATGGGATAAATCTATATCTGAGCTTTACTGTCTTTCTGACTGCATCTATCGTAGTCTCGTCAAACTGCCAAGGCTCCTGTCTGCGTGTTCCCATCGCTGAATGATTTCTGAAAAACGGCACAAATACTGCTGCCTCATAAAATCTGACAAGAAGCTCCGGTGTAGTATCACTTCCGAAACCACCTATATCGCTGCCGCACATGGCAAGTCCGCTGACTGACAGATTGCACACCTGCTCGAGTGAAAGTGCTATATGCGCCCAGATGCTGTGATTGTCTCCGGTCCAGCCACCGCAGTATTTCTGGCTTCCGGCATATGCAGCCCTTGTAAGTACAAACGGACGTTTTCCACAATCATTTTTCGCAAGTCCCTCATATGTGGCTTTTGCCATAAAATGTCCGTAAATATTGTGAACCTTTTCATGTGCTCCATACTCAAACTGCACATCATCCGGCAGTGGTCCGTTGAAGCTTGCAGGCTCATTCATATCATTCCATATTCCACTGATACCGTGCTCGAGAAGTATCTTTGTCTTGTCTCCCCACCAGCTTCTGACGCTTTGCTTTGTGAAGTCCGGAAATACCGATGTGCCCGGCCAGACAGCATTTTCATATACACTGCCATCTGTATCATGTGCAAATGCATCCATCTCCATGCCCTCTTTGTACATGAAATAGTCCTCATCCTTTTTCACACCCGGATCAATGATGGATATGAGCTTTACACCCCTGTCAGCAAGCTTCTCTGAAAGGCCCTTTACATCAGGGAATTTCTTGTCATCAAAGGTGAATACCCTGTAGCCGTTCATGTAATCGATATCCATATGTATCACATCGCAGGGGATATCAAGCTCGCGGAATTTGTCAGCTATATCAAGCACCTCATCCTGTGTGTAATATCCCCAACGGCTCTGATGGCTGCCGTATATCCATCTCTGATAAAGCGGTGTGGTGCCTGTCAGTGATGTATAAAGTCCTACCACCTCTGCCATATCATTTCCCGGCATAAAATAGTAGTCCAGCTCACCCTTCTCATGCTCGATGAAATAGTAATCTGTGTTTTCAAAACCGAAATCAAAAGTTGTCTTGTATGTATTATCCGCAAAAATTCCATAGCAATATTCATCGCCCAGCACGATAAAAAACGGTATGGATTTGTACAGCGATTTGAAGCTGTCCACATGTGGCGCAGGATCATCTGTGTTCCAGTTTACATATGAATATCCACGCTTGTTGAGGCATCCCGGCTTATCTCCCAGACCGTAAATAGCATCATCCTTTCCAAGCTTTTTGATGATGGTAACAGAGTCAGTTTTTTCTTCATCTTTTCCGACAGTATGTCCCTCAAGCTCTGCGATGGCAAGATCCTCGTACGGATTCTTCTCACTCTTTTTGCGTGCTTTTTCATAATCTGAAAGCACAAGCTTCCCTTTGTAATAAATATCAAGTTTCTCGTTATCCTTTACATTTACAGTAATATCCCTTGCGCGGATGACTGCTTTAACTGCTGCATCGCTTACACCGGCTTCTGCTGCGTTCCCCTTGGCATCAGACGTATCCTTGCAGGTCACGTTCGGTGTGGCAGCCTTCGGAATAAAGCCCTCCTCTATTGCAACACTTTCGATGCCGGGTTTTTGTGCAACATGCACTATGTTGTTTTCAAATATGGTAACAAACAGACTGCCGTTCTCGTAGATCAGCTCTGCTGTGTTGTCCTGTATTTTACAGTTCTTATATGAATTTCCCATTGCATAATCCTCCCTTGAATTATATGATTAAAGGGTCAAAATACCTTTTGACCCTTATATCATTATATAGTTTCGAGTTGTTTCATTGTTATTACCATAGTACCATTTATTGGTATATTGGTCAACAACTACCTCTCTCTTTTCCTCTGCGACAACGGCACCTCATTTTTCATGTAAGTGTCCCACACATTCATGCGATCCTGCTCGTCAAGCTTGCGCAACACCCTTGCCGGCACACCTGCTACGATACAGTTATCGGGTATATCGCGGTTTACGACTGCACCTGCTGCCACTATGCAGTTCTTTCCGATTGTGACACCGCCACAGATTGTAGCACTCGAGCATATCCAGCTTCCGTCACCTATCCTTATAGGCTTTGCATATTCAAGGTCATGGAAGCCGTCCGGATATTCCTGTGGCAGGCGTTCCTCTGACAAAAACGGATGACAAGGTGTCGCAATAGTGACATTTGCTCCAATCCAGACTCCGTCACCTAGCTCAATCGGTGCGCAATCCAGAAATGTACATTTGTAGTTTACAAAGCAGCCCTTGCCAAAGTGGATATTCACACCATACTCACAGTAAAATGGTGCAAAGATGCATGCACCACCATCCTTTGCAGATGGTATCATTTTCTCCAAAATACGCTGCTTACGCTTCTTCATCCAAATCGGTGTTCGGTTGAATTTGTCACACAGCCCCATTCCTCTTTCATGGTAGCCTGCTATGTCTGTGCTGTCTGCATTATAGAGCTTTCCCGCTCTCATTCTGTCCCAATTGTTCATAGTATTTCTCCTGATGTTTCTAATAAAAATACTTCTGTTTACTATAATAGTATCATCCATTTTTAATTTTTACAACAAAGAAAGTCACCGGTCACACCTGGTATGACCGGCGACTGCCTCAGGCTGTAAGTATCTATTACGGCTACCGTGAATGGGATATTCTTTTCATCGAATTTATCCATCAGCTCCATATAGCTCTCTTCTGAGTATTTATAATACCTACTCCCTGCGCACACGCTTGTTTTCATACATTTTCTCATCCGCCTCACAGATAATCTCATTGATATCGGCGTATCTGCCGCAGGAATAACCTACTGACGCGGAAATTGGGATTTTACTGTCCTTTTGGATTGGTTCCATCAGCTTATTCCATCTGTCAATAAAGCTAAGTGCATCGTCCTCAGTCCCATCCGGTATGATCATGATAAACTCATCGCCACCATAGCGGTATGTTCTTACACTATCATTATCATTTGCTGCAACAAGTCTGATAGTTCCCGCTATTCTCGCTATTAGAAGGTCTCCCTTCTCATGTCCGTATGTATCGTTCACAAACTTAAGCTCATTTACATCCCAATATATGACTGCAACCCTTCTGTCAGGTTCCTGTGGCTTTTTAAGGTCATCAAGAAGCTTATTTTTATTGTAAAGACCCGTCATATCGTCTATTGCTGCCTCTCGCTTGATACGGTGCGCTTTTTCCATTGTTCTTCGAATCATTTTGTTTACGCCATTGCTGACACTGTAAAATCCTGTTGCTATAAGCGAACGTGGAAAGACATAATACATAAAAAGCGTAAGTCCGGGATTTTTATTCACCTCATTCAACAAAAATACTCCATCCTTTTGAAGATGCTTAAGTGATGTTGTAGTAAGCAATACCATATTTGCATCGCACACTCCAAAATAATAGCCCACATATGTGCTAAGCGCTATATTAAAAATTGAAAAAACAAATGCAAATCTCGACAGGTGCTTTGACGAGTATACACCTGCAATTACAATTGGTAACATCGCAACTATTACCATATGATATGTAAGCGATGAGCCCATTATCAGCACTATAAAACCGGCATCTGAAATACACAGATACTTTGCACAGGCATGATCCAGTCCAACTATCACCAGCAGTGCAATAAACACCAACAGAAGAACACATGATAAAATATATCCTGTGGCAAAAATATGCTTATCGACAATAAATATATTAAGGCAATTGAGTATGAATACAAATGTATATAGCAGATGCCACACTAAAAGCATACGAAACACAAATATATTCTCCACAACATCCTTCTTCTCATATATAGGATCATCATCTGTAATTTTTGAAAATAACAGCTTTAATGTCTGCATTATCCTCATCCTTTTTCCTTATCTGGTCAAATCCTTTACCCACTTGTATTTCTTAAAATGTATGAGTGTCCACGGTATCTTTCCAACCTCATCCACGCAGGTGCACGCATACACCACAACCACCGGCCAATCCAAGAAATATGTGCCTGCAACTGCAAGCGGTATTGCTATGCCCCACATCGTCACAGCAAGAGAGTACATATCAAACATCGTATCTCCTCCCGAACCAAAGACACCGTTTATGATGATTTCATTTACCGATCGTCCAATCATGTAGAAGGCAAGTACACCGAATAACTGCTTCAGATACTCTGCAGCCTGCGGTGTGAGCTTTACAAAATGTAAAATCACCGGTGCTGAAACCGCCATAAGCACTGTCATAACAGCGCCACACAAAAATGACAGCTTTGCCATTCTGATGCCATATACTTTTCCACGCTTTAAATTTCCTGCGCCAAGCTCATTTCCTATCATAATGCCTGCTGCACTTGATATACCTGCACTGAGACAGCAAATGATATCACGCACAACCGCTGCAACGGAGTTGGCCGCTGCCGCATCTGTTCCCATGTGTCCCATAAATGTAGAATACGATGTAAAACCTATGCCCCATACAAGGCTTGCTCCGAGAATCGGTCCGGAGCACCTCATAAAATCTGCTGACAGCTCCTTGTTCCTTGCAAAAAGCTCCCGGATTTTAAGCCTGATATATCCCGGTCTGTACGAAAATGTGATTGAAAGCATAAGCTCCACTACTCTTGATATGAGTGTGGCAAGTGCCGCTCCCCTCACATTCATGCTCTCGATGCCAAATGCACCATAGATAAATATGGCATTGAGCATTATGTTTATAAGCACTGTAATTGAGCTGACTGCCGCCGCAGTACCCGCATGCTCTGATATCTTCATCATGACTATATAACACTGAGAAAAACCTGTCAATAAATATGAAAAAGAAGCTATTTTAAGATAGCTTACACCATAATCTATAAGCACCGGCTCGTTTGTGAAAATAAGCATCAGATATCGTGGAAAAAAAGCACATGCCACGAAAAACAGCACCGATACTATGCCACATATCCTGATTGCAAGAGCGAATATGTCATCGAGCGCCTTTATGTCCTGCTTGCCCCAATACTGTGCTCCGAGTATTGCAAGCCCTGCTGTAGCTGCTGAAAGAAACATGTTCTGGATGAACTGTATCTGTGTGGCGAGCGAAACAGCTGACATATAGTTCTGGTCCAGTCCTCCAAGCATGAAAGCATCTGCCACCGCCACTAGCGCCAGCATCAGATTCTGCACCATTATCGGAACCATGAGTATCCACAGCTTTTTGTAAAAATGTATATCAAATTCTATTGTTTTCATAAGTAAATTTTACCTCTATATATAAATCTCTAAAGATTTACAAGTATCTGTGTCCATGCTTCGCATAGCCTTTCAAATGACCATGCCGCATTTGCAGGGCTTGTGGACGGCAATGTAACCGCCTCCATTCCTGTCAGAGGAAGCTGATATTTCTTATAAAGCGCCCCTGCTTTATTTCCGTTTGCATATACCTGTTTTATATCGACTGTTTCAAGGATTTTTCTTATATCCGTTGGTGTTACATTTCTGATGCTGCTGTCGCTCGAACCCTTGATGTCACAGCTTTGTATCACATCCCATATGGCTATGTGGTTTTTAAACAGCATATATTTTTTCTCATCTATCATCTCCGGCACCGGTTCATCCAATAGATACGCAAGCAGCTTCCAGAAACGGTTCTGCTTGTGTCCGTAATAGAAATTATTTTCCCTGGATTTTACGGATGGAAGCGTTCCGAGGATGAGGATTCGGCTGTTTTCGTCATAGACAGGCTTAAAGGAGTGGGTTATGTGCTCGTATTCCATTAGCCTTTATCACCTCTTATCATCTTTAAACGTTCTCCTTTGTTATTTCGATATTTCTTCCACTTTACAGCTATGTTTTTTACTTTCCTTCCAATAACCAATTCCAACCGCAAGTATCCTTCCTGTGTATATCTTTTGCCCTGCAAGTTTAGGCATAAATTTAAGTGCATACTTTTTATCTATGATTTGTGCAATTGCTTCATCCGGAGTGTGATCTACTTTTAATTCAAGGATTATACAATCTGCAGTTGTATCATATGGATAAAAAATAAAATCTACATATCCTGTTCCGGCCTTATCCTCACGCTCAACACGATAACTATCCCTTGCTGCAAGATATACCAGATTAACTATTGCAGATAACTCTGTCTCATGATTATACGATAGCAGAGGCACCTCCGTGTTATGCGCAAATTCCAGTATTCTTTCCATGGTCAGCGTGTCCCCTGCCAAGGTTGCTTTAAGCATTTTCTCGGACTCTTTTGCTAGACGGTATACATATCCCAATGACTCATTTTTTACAAGAAGCTCATCAAATTTCTCCATCAGCTCTCTGTTTGGAATGCACACTTTTCCATTAAGATAGCTTAAAAATCCATACACTACCATCGCAGAATATATCTCGTCTCTTGTTGAAAGATTCATTGATGTTGCCGCATACTCTTGTATTTTTGCAGTCACGGACTCGCCGGATATCATAAGTGCCAGATCATCCCTGACATCAGAAATATTATTTCTGATATAATAATATATCTCATCATATGGTCCCGAACTTGTCCAGTAATTTGCCAGATTATTAAACTGCAATGCAAATACTACTGAACGTGGATTGTAAACACGTTCCCCCGACTTTGTATAGTAACCATTATACCAGTCACGGAGTCCTTTCCTCGTAACGCTCTTTTCCTTATGCTGCCTGTCACACTCTACAATATAGCGTCTGTACAGATCATCCACTTCATCATCGGTAAATCCAAAATACTCTCCAAACATCGGTGAATTTACCATTGTAAACTCTGCAAACATATTAAGCTCAGAACCACTTGAATATTTTGCAATAGGTAAAATGCCTGTCATATATGAAAGAACCACATATGGGCGATCCTTCAAAAGATTACTTAAAAATGCCACATATTTTTCTTTATCAATCTCATTTATAAAATCTCTGTGGAATATAAAATCCCATTCATCCAATACAAATATAAATTTCTCACCACACTGCACAAATACACTCTCAAGAATGTCTCCGACTGCATCTGCCTCATTTATTTTAACCTGTGGATATGCTTCCTTTACATCTTCAATCAAAAGTGCTTCTATGCGCTCGATATATTGTGTATATGAATCACAGTTTCTTGGCATTTTACTGAAATCTACGCGAATGACATTATATTGATTTTTATATCTTCTATAGTCATCCACCTGTGATATTGCGAGACTATCAAAAACATCACTCGAATCCGATGCTTTCTGAAAAAAGGAGCTTATCATATTTGCCATAATTGTTTTGCCAAATCTACGAGGTCTGGTAATACAAATATGACGATTTCCTGCGCTTACATACGGAAACAATTCCCTAAGCATAAGTGTTTTATCCACAAAATACGGACTTAAGCTCTCGCTTTTATACAATGTATATGGTGTTATGCTGTTCAGATATGTTCCCATAGTGTCTGCTCCTTTTCGATACCTGTCTTTTCTATAACTTTATTATACCTTATAGCTGATACTTTTACGAGTCAATTAAATGATTTTTCTCATAAAAAAACTCACAATCGTTTTTTCGACTGTGAGTTTTTATAATTTCAGATACAGTAATCACTCCACTCGCTGTCATCCACATTTGAACAGCTGTTTCGTATCATGAGCCTGCCCTCAAGCTCAGTTCTTACAACACTTTTGTGACCTCCGCGCATGCGATCCATGAGAAGATATATGGCGAATTTTCCCATTTCATCCTTTGGCAGGCTGACTGTGGTGAGCATCGGCTGCGTGTACTGTGCCTCCTCAATATCATCACTCGAAATGATGGATGGAGTGTAGTAACGGCTTTTGCCGGAGCCGAGATACTTTAACATTCCGATTGCTGTGATGTCATTTGCGCAGTAGATTCCTGTCGGTCTGTCATCAAGCTCCATAAACTTCTGTATAGCAGCATAGCCTTCCGCCTCTGTCTGTCCGGTCTGTAATATATAATCAGCTTCCGGCTCTATATCATGTCTATGAAGTGCTTCGAGGTATCCACGGTAGCGGGCCTCATTATAGCAATCGCCGACGTAGGCTATGTTTTTATGCCCCAGCGAGATGAGATAGTCAACTGCCATCATTGCCACTTTCTGTCCATCGCAAAGTACCTCGTCCACCTCATAATTTGTGGAATTTCGATTTACAGAAACCACGCTTTTGTACCTGCGGTTTAAAATTTGTATGGCATCTTTATTACACTTTCCAATGATTATGAGGCCATCACATTTCTGCTCTGTTTCATCATACATTTCCTCAATCACACGGTTCAGATTCTCTCTGCGGCATCTTTTATCGTTGGAAAAAAGTGGCATATACCACACCTTTGTGAGTATAGCAACCTGCTTGTGTATCTCACTCTCCACAACACGCAGCAGCTCATTGAAAAATGGATCCGTTGTCGCTTTTTCCATCCTTGTCATCAAAACACCTATATAATATGGCTTTTGTCTCTGAGCATCATTTCCCAGCTTTAGAGCTCTTGCAGCATGATTCGGAGTGTAGTTTAGTGCTATCGCCGTCTTCCATATCTTATCCCGCACCTTTGGAGATGAACATTTGTAATTTGGATTATTGAGTACTCTCGATACTGTGGCGATTGAGACACCAACCTCTTCTGCAATTTTCTTTATTGACATTTGACCATCTCCTAAATTTGCGATGCAATCGCATTATTGTGTAACATATGATATTGGCATATATTTCCATATATCATATTATAATAGTATGATTACTATGTTTTAAAGTCAAGTGTTTTATCTATACAAAATACCCCAATATGCAGGAATGCTTTTACCGAGTCTGTTTAATATCTGTTATATTTTTTGACACCTCTACTTCAGCTCCCCCTTGTTAATTGATGCAACGCAGAAATCTATTCTGGTATTTTCTTCATCCTCCTCGCTTGTACCTGTAAGCCCTATTTCCTGTGTCGGATCTATTCCTTCAACTGCTGTTGCATCAGCCTTTTTATCTCCTGCCCCCGGTACCCTGAATGTCGATACATCTAACGGCTCGATTGATGTCTCTGTTGGCTTTTCAAGCTGTGGAATCCATTCATATGGCACCCTGTATGCGCGATATATCATGTTGCTTTTGAATTTTCCTCCGATTGATTTGAAGTACGGATTTATGTATTCCCACACAATCTCATGCTCCGGTGTGACCTCTATAAGGTGTCCGTCCGAACCTTCCGTGATAAGTGTATTTCCGTTTGGAAGTCTCTGCGCCGAGCTGATATATGAGCTGTAAAAATTGGACGGATCCGTAAAAAGCAGCCAGCCTGCTTCAAGCGGTGTATACTGCCAGGTAATTTCGAGTGTGACAGGATTAAACTGAAGCACTCTTGAATAATCACGCCTTGCATTATTAGTACCATCAATAGAGCTGGGATTTGGTGTACCGTAGCCTCCCTGTCCTCCATTGTCAAATACGAGCAGGTCTCCCTCTCCCGGAAGTCCTTTCGGTATCATATGTAAGTGGTGCTGTCCTATTATCCAGCCAAGCTTTTTTGTCGCCTCATTCTCGTTAAAATCAGGGCCAACTCTCCAGACTATCTTTCCTGTTTCCTTGCTTATTATTGCAAGAATGTTTGTGTTTCTTGCATCAAAAATTATATTGTCCGGATGAAATCTCTCATCTCCAGCATCATACCATTTGTTTTCTCCCAGAGTAGAGAAATTGTTTATGTGCATCCAGTCACCTCCGGCTTCGCCGTGAAGCCCCGGATTTCTGTAGAGAATGTTTTTGGCAGCTTCATCAAAGCCCAACTCATCAAAATGATCACTTGCGCGCCAGCTCCACACAATATTTCCTTCCCAGTCCACCTCAATTATCTTATCATCAATTAGCCTCTTGTCAGAAATATCATGGTTGTAAAGATTTTCATGTGTGAGTATAAACGTATTTCCGCTGTCTGTTTTCGGCTCGCCTCCCGGATAATAATATCCCACTGTCGAGCCCTCACGCTGATAATCGTGATGCTGTCTGGCAAAATACTGAGGCTCCTGCCCCGGATCTGCATACAGTTGTGTTTTGTCAAATTTCCATACTATATTTCCGTCCCAGTCTACCTGCACCAGATCTTTTTCGTCCTGATATGAGTATTTACTTTTTATCGAACCTGTTGAGCCAAGCACATATCCTCCCGGAAGTATCTTATTCGGAAAGCCCTCAAGTCCTGCCCATAGCTTTACTTCATTTCCATTCATATCAATGAGAAGTGCGCCCTTTTTTGTCGGAAAAACGGTGTATCCGTTCCATGCCTTGTCCTTATTGTATACTGTTGTTCCTGTTGGAAAAATTCCCGGATATCCCATGCTGTTGTCCTCCTTGATTTCTAAATTCATATGTTATTTTTTGTAAATCTGCAAAATCCAGCCTCATTTATTTTTCTGAGATAGTTACGGATGCCGGATCATACTGCTTTGCCGCTGTTGTATCTATATAATCCCTCACATTAAATTTCTTGTCATATTTGCCGTGGGTGTTAGCCCAGTCTGCCACTTCTTCGAGATGCTTTGCTCCGTCCTCTGTAAACCCGACTCTAAGTGTCTGTGACTGCCAGTCTGCCTTGAAGTTTTCCTCTTCCACTCCAAACTTCTTTGCGATATCCGCCGCTGCCTCATCCAGATGATTGTTTATATAATCAGTGCTCTCCTGCAGTGATTTAAGGTAGTTTGCCAGAAGCTGTGCGTTATTGTCGCTAAACTCTTTTGTGGTAAGCAGATAGCTTCCTGTTATTATTCCCAGGTCCTTTGCCTTAGCCACCAGTTTCCAGCCTGCAGCCTCATAATAAGATGTAACTGAGCCTGAACCGACTACGGCTGATGCATTATTCTGCTGTACAAGTGCTATCTTCGTCTGCGATGAATCGGCATTTACATTATTTACCTTATCAGGATCTACTCCAATATGATTGAGTGCAATCCAGTTGTAATACTCGTACACTGTACCGATGCTTGTGATTATTCCTTTGCTGTCTGTCAGCGCGCTGAGATTATCCGCATATTCAGGTGCCACATACAAGCCGCCTGTGTTCATCTCTGACGCCGCTGATTCTGAGAAAAATACAAGGTTAGTTTTATCCTGCGAATTTCCAATCCTGTTTACTGCTGCAAAATCAGCCATCTCACCGGTATCCGCTGTTTTGTTTGTCACCGCATCTATTGTGTTTATGCCATACGCGTACTCTGTTGTCTCTACATTTACACCGTTTTTCTTGAAAAAGCCCTGCTGCTGTCCAATGAAAATCTGATACTGATCCGGCTGTCCTGTCATAACTGCTACACGTATTGTGTTATTTTTATCCGCATTGCCTGCTGCTCCTGTTTTATTGGCAGCTTCTGTATTTGAGCCGCAGCCTGCCAGAACCGATACTCCAAGCGCTGCTGCAAGTGTAATTGTCCTTATTTTACTCAAACTGTTTTTAACAATTCTTTCCATGATGTTTTCCTCTCTTTCTATTTGTTTTCATTCTTCCGGTTACACATCAGCATATGTTATATACACTGCTTTAATTTCTTTCAAACACTTATTACTTCACTCCGAAATGCGCCAGTTTTTTTATTCCTATAAACTGCACCAGTCTGTCTGACAGAAATCCTATCACTGCAAGTGTCAGTATTCCTGCAAATGCCCATCCTGTTTTGTAATAAAGTTTTGAGCTGTTTATCAGATAACCGAGTCCGTCGCTTCCAACAAGCATCTCGGCTGCCACAACGCACACGAATGATGAGCCAAGTCCCAGCCTTATTCCTGTGTAAATATGCGACACTGCTGATGGTACTACCACCGTAAAAAATACTCTTATTCTATTCGCACCCATGCAGGATGCAGCCTCTATGTATGAGTGATCCGTTGATACAACACCTGCAATTGTGTTTATAAATATCGGGAAAAATGATGCATAAAATATAAGTGCTATTTTTGACTCATCACCCACTCCAAACCACATGAGAAAAAGTGTTGTCAGCGCTATTGCCGGAACAAATCTAAAGAAGCTTAAAATCGGCTCGATTATGAATCTTACAGCTTTAAAGTTTCCTACCAGAAGCCCTAACGGTACTCCAAGTACCACCGCAAGCAGCCAGCCTCTTAGCACTCTCGAAATACTTGCAATTATATCTATCCACAATGTTCCGTTTAATATGAGCTCTTTTACACCAGCTATTGTCTCCACAGGACTGGGAAGAAAATACTCATCATATCCTAACGAGCCGAGTCCCCATATTGCTATTAAAATCACCCATGAAATCACTCCGCATTTCAATATTTTTTGTTTCACAGTTCATCGCTCCCTTCTGATTTTTAATGGTAAATATTTCATCAAATATAATATATCTGACTGTCATCAAATGCCTTGTTCCTGACTATCCGCGTATGCTCACCCTCTATGATATAAAGCTGTTTTATGAGCACCTTTATATGTTCTCCGCGAGTTCGTTTTCCTGTACTTACAGATGTTTTTCCTGTTACGGTGATGTCTCCTATCCTAACCTTTATCTCATATGTATTTCCTCTGAAAAGTACTTCCTCTATAATGCCCGCCTCATATGCTGAGTCAGCTACGGTATTCGCTATAATTTCATTTTCTAATGCATTACTTTTATCCATTGAAACTTGTAAAAACTCATCTTTATTTGTGAAATTTTCGTTTCTTCTAATTTGCTCTATATTATCAGATATCTCTACAAACTCCGGTCTTATCACTCCGTACTGACTGTCATTTTCTTTCTCAAAGCCTTTTAATTTTCCAAAGTCCTTTATGACTGCGGACTGCCCTATAAACTGTGCTACAAATGGTGTTTTGGGATTTTCGTATATCTCTACAGGGTTTCCAACCTGCTCTATGCGCCCCTTATTTGTAATGATTATCTCGTCTGCAATCTCTATCGCCTCATCCTGGTCGTGTGTCACAAATATGCTTGTGATACCAACCTTGTCGATAGTTTCACGCAGCCATGTTCTTAATTCTTTTCTGACTTTTGCATCTATCGCTGCAAACGGTTCATCCAGCAAGAGTACTTCCGGCTGTGGCGCCAGTGCCCTTGCAAGCGCTATTCTTTGCCGTTGTCCACCGCTTAACTGATTTGGATATCTTTTTTCCACTCCAGGCAGACCAACCAGGTCTAATAACTCGTGAACCCTGTTTTTTATAAACTTCTTATCCCTCTTTTGTACTTTCAAACCGTACGCTATATTGTCATAAACTGTCATATAAGGAAAAAGCGCGTAGCTTTGAAAAACAAATCCTATTTTCCTCTGATCAGGTGTAAGTACATTTACGTTTTTACCGTCTATTATCACATCCCCCTCATCCTGCTTTTCAAGTCCTGCAAGCATCCGAAGTATCGTTGTCTTTCCGCTTCCGCTTGGTCCGAGCAAACCAACAAGCTTTCCTTTTTCTATTCCGAAGCTCACATCATCGGATGCTTTAAAAGTTCCGAAATATTTTGATATATGTTCTAATTCGATATACATCACTGCCTCCTGAATTAAAATATTGTATGTAATTATTCCATATGAACAATCACTGTTTTTGTAATTTTAAGACCGCATCCTTAAGTATCAGAGGATGTGTAAAACCGATAAATCTGTTTACCTCTTTATCACCATTTAATATGATAATTGTAGGAACTGAGCTGATATCATATCTGAGTGCCAGTGCCACTTCATCTGCTGTATTACATTTAATAAAGGCGGCATCCACTTCTTTTGCTTCCCCTAACTTAGTAAGTGCTCCTTCCATCTTTTTGCAATGTGTACAGGATGGAGAATAAAATTCCAATATACTTATGCCCGATTTATCATTAATGTGTTCAAGATAATTTCTGTTAGTTAATTCTTTCATCCTTGTCGTTCTCCTTCCCGCAACGGTTGTAGCTCGTTTACTTGAGTGCATTATAAACACCGGAGGTATACATTTTCAAAGATAATTCATGAAATCGTTTACAATACATTTCTCTTTTTTCTGATTTTCATACTGTTTTGGTATGATTTCTTGGCATAACCCGCCTTTTTTCATCCAATCAACGAATTTTATGAAATCGTTTACACTTACTTAATCACTGATAAATACTGGATGTTAATAGTTTTTGCATCAAAAAAGGAACCGGAAAATCCGGTTCCCTGCTTCATTTTATACTTTTCATTTATGCAATTACTCAATACAAGCTCTGTCCATCTGCTAAACACATTATGTATGAGTAATCTGATTTCATCAGCTCAGCTCTATCTCATACGCTCCGGCTTCAAAATACACCGTTAGAAGCGCATATGCTTCACCGTTATCATAGCGGATTGAGAGCTTTGGTCCTTCTCCTGCTACTGTTATGACAGCCCCCTTCTCAAATGCCTTATGGGTATTTCTCATGCGAAGCAGCTCAAGCTGCTTCGTGACAACATCCTTTTTTAGTGCCTCCCCAATATCGGAGGCACTGAGGTTTGTCCTGTTGATTTCCTTGTGTCCTGATTCTCCTGCGCGTCTTACTGCCTCATGGTCATTTTTGCCTGCAAAGAGATCCAGATACCATACCTGTGGCTTTCCCGGCATGAACATCTGAATAGCACGGGCCAGAAGCATTTTGCTGTCAGACTCACCAAGCGCACTGTAATATGTGGCATTGACCTGATAATATATATTCTTCTGTCCATGAAGATTTTTGACCATGCCGCCACGAGATACAATCAAATCTATAAGCGAGCGAATATCGTCCTCCGGAAGCAGACCCTTTAAGTCCAGAAGAGGTATGCCGTCATGGCAGCCAAGCATATTGACAGTGGAGATTTTATCATCCACAACCTCACGCGCCCATTTTGCAAGGTAATCTGCTCTCCTGTTCTCAATCGCATCAATTACCAGTCCCGGTAAAAAGAAATCATATGTGGCATAGCCCTTATCTGCAAGGGTTTTGTATATTTTCTCCTCATATGCCGCATGTATTTCAGGCAGCAGAGTCAGCCCAAGCGGAGCTGCAAGCTCATGAATCTGCTGTAGAAATTCCCAGGTCTCAGGATCATTCAGGAAATTCTTTTTCCCCGGTGCCTTAGGCGCATAGGCAAATGCATCAAGCCGTACAATAGCCGCACCGTAGGATGCTATTTTTTTAAGTGTTTCACGATAGAAATCCCACACCTTTTCGGACTTTATATTTAAATCCATCTGTCCCAGATAATCTCTGCCATGCACCTCCTGGTAAAATGTGTTCCAGTATGGCACCCTTCGTCCATCCGGAAACTCAACCATGAGAATCGGAAGCCCCGGCTTTCTGAAAAACATCTGCTTTAAGCATGACTCATCAGGCTGTATGTAGCCCTCGTCCGTCATGACTCCATGACCTTTCCAGAACTTGTTCCAGTCTATGAAAAAATCCCGGTACTCAGACTCATCGCCCTTTTCCACAAGATCCTTGAACTGTGGTGACTGTGCCGAAGCATGATTTAAAATAAAATCAAGCTTTAAGTCAATCCCCAGCTCCTTCAATTGCGATAAATCCTCTATTGTCGCAAGCTCCTCATTCAGATTGTAGTCCACGACCGAAAATCCGCGGTCCAAATCCGAATGATACAGGCTTGGCAGGATATAAAATGATGAAAATGTATCCTGCATTTCCTTCTTTTTTAGCAGCGCTGCGATATCGGAAAGCTTACCGCCCAGACTGTCAGGATATGCATTAAGCATAGGTTTATTGTTCATAGACTTTGCCATCCTTTCCAACTACGATACGCGCATTTTTACCCTGTAAATCAAGTTTTTCCTGCTCCAATTCTACCACGCGGCATATGAAAGGGCTTGCGGCGTTTTCGTCACGTCCTCTCTTAATGCGGCGCGCCTTAGTCTCCTCAGGCGAACTCTCCAAAAATACAGGTATATCAACACCCTTAAGGTATTCGCTTCCTCCGTGGGTCCACTCCAGGATGAGCACTTTAATTCCTGTAAAATCAGTTTCGTCATATGAGATATCACCGTCCTCGCGGCCCATATGCTTTATCTCAATTATATCTTTTCCTGCCTTAAACTCTGAAAGCTCCTTGTTAATCCTGTCAAAGTCAATCTCCTTAGGTGTTCCAAGATATCCACGTAAGCCCTCCTCGCCGGACTCGTTATACACATTAAGGCGTTCCTCGTCGTTTCTCATCGGGATACGGTGTGGATAATTGTCCCCTGTCAGCACATAGCAGGCTGTATTATCGTTAAGAAAATACTGCTGCAGGGCTGCTGCAATCGTTGTCTTTCCTGAGCCTGAGCCGCCATAAATGCTTATTACAATACGGTTATCAGAAGAACTATCTGCATTGTCAGCCTCACTTAATTTTAGATTGCCGCACACCTTCTTTATCTCATCATACAGCTTCTTTGCCTCATCAAACCTGATAAATGAAAACTGATATGCCTCATACTCCTTTACGGCAAACGGAAGCGGTATTCCTACATTCATCAGTGCTGCACCTGTGTACTGCCTGCCGGTATTTTCCTCAATATATACTGCATCAGACTCCAAGCCCTTAAGCTTCACATAGCATGCTGGCGCATTTGCCTCCGCATACAGACGAACCACGCTCACAAGTGCCCTGTCCTTTGCCCTTGAGACAGACATCCACGCAGCCACCTCATCCTCAAACGGACTTGTAAGGCGCCAGTAGGTGCCCTCATTTATAATCATCTCATACTTCTTAAAGGTCTTGATCTGCTCTCTGATTTCTTCCTTTTCCTCATCTGACAGAAGTGCCGGATTCAGCTCATAGCCAAAGGTCCCTGCCATGGCTGTAATGCCTCTTGTTTTAAGGCTTGTCACTCTGCCGGTCTGATGATTTGGCACTGCCGATACATGCGCTCCCATGGATGATACCGGATAGAAGAACGATGTGCCATACTGTATTCTTGTACGGTTTATGGCATCTGTATTGTCACTGCACCATATCTGTGGACTGTAGTAGAGCATGCCTGCATCAAATCGTCCACCGCCACCGCTGCAGCCCTCAAGAAGTATATCCGGATATCTTGTCACCAGACGCTCCATAAAATCATACACTCCAAGCACGTAGTCGTATGCAAGATTTCCTGCATACACATCAGCCATGCTTCTGTTCATGTCCCACTTCACATAGTCGATTTTTCCCTGGTCAAACACTGCACAGATCTGATCGAAAATATTGTCCCTTACTTCTTTTCTCGAAAAGTCCAAGAGAAGCTGGTTTCTTGAGCGTACAGGAAGCTTTCCAGGAATCCGGATAGCCCAGTCAGGATGCTCTCTGTACAGATTACTGTCCTCATTTACCATCTCAGGCTCAATCCATATTCCAAACTTCACTCCCTGTGCATGCACTCTGTCGATGAGCTCAGAAAGCGTTCCTCCAAGCTTTTTCTCATTCACAAACCAGTCTCCGAGTGATGAATTATCATCATCTCTCTTTCCAAACCAGCCGTCATCCATGACCACCATATCTATGCCCAGTGATGCGGCCTCCTTTGCAAGGTCTACTATCGTATCACCGGTAAAGTCAAAGTAAGCAGCCTCCCAGCTATTGATGAGCACCGGTCTTACCTCATGTGCAAATCTGCTCCTGCACACATGCTCACTGATGCAGGTGTGGTACTGATGGGAAAGCTGTGAGAAACCGTCTGCCGAGTATGACATAATCACCTCAGGTACTGTAAAGGTCTCTCCTGCCGCAAGCGGATATGAAAACAGCTCATCGGAAAGCCCCATTAAAAGGCGTGTCTGGTTAATCTGGTCCTTTTCTGCCTCACATGAGAAGTTGCCACTGTATACAAAAAGCATACCATAGCAGTCTCCTGCATTTTCTGTAGTATCGCGATGTGCAAGAATAACCGCCGGATTGTACTGGTGGCTCGAGGTTCCTCTGCGGCTTCCGAATGAAAGTGTTCCGTGTCCTAAGTGTGTGCGCTCAAGATTGCGCTCCATGGCATGCTTTCCGTAGAACCTGAGCACATCATAGTCTCCGTAAACCATATCCAGACATGCAGCATGAGCCTTTTCAATTGTAATATTCCCACTGCCTGTATTTTTAATGAGCACACTTCTTGTGATGACATCACAAGCCTCAAGCACGCCATAAAGCAGATGCACCTCAATGCCTGCGATATCATCGCCAAGAACTATTTCAAGAGTCTGCGCTTCATCATCAGATGCCCACACTGCCGGAAGTCCCTTTAGAGCGTATTTTCCGTCTCTGATTTCATGACTCTCATAAAGAAGCTCAACACCCTCAGTACCCTGTTCGTTTTTAATATCAAGCGCAATATTTCTGAAATCGCCTGTGCCAAGTGTCGGATACTCCTGTGGCAGTGTATCAAGCGAATATGTGCGGTTCATGCCTGCTGCGTAAGGATTGCCCGAAAAGCCTCTGTCAACATATGTCAGCACATAGTCCATATCACATGTGCTTTTTGCTCCGTAGTACAGATGCAGCAGATAGCCTAGTCTGTCCACCTGCATCTGATATGTGGTGTGAGCTGTCTGTAAAGTAAAAATTTTCTTGTTTGGATTAAATATAATTGCCATAAAATCACTCCATATTATTGTTAAAATAGTGTTTAAAAATTATCCCTTGATTGCACCGTTTGCAACACCGTTTAATATCTGCTTCTGGCAGATTATATAGAATATAAGTATCGGTATCAAAGCCAGAATATATGATGCAAATGCCAGATTGTAGTTGGTTCCAAACTGTGTCTGGAAATTCAGCTGTGCCAACGGCAGTGTATTCTGTCCTGTTCCTGACATGATGACAAGCGGTGTCATGACATCATTCCAGGTACCGAGTGCTGTCAGGATGGCTACTGTCGCATGCATAGGCTTCATCATAGGAAATACAACTCTCCAGTATGTTGTCCATGTGCTTGCGCCATCGATGTCTGCAGCCTCCTCAAGTGCCATAGGGATATTTTTCAAGTATCCACTATATAATAAAACATTCATTGGCATGTAAAATACAAGATATAAAAGGATAACTCCTGCCCTGTTTCCAAGTCCCATCTGCGCAGTCTGCTTTACAAGAGGCATCATGAGAATTGAGAATGGCACAAACATACCGCTTACAATGTAAAGATATATGAAACGGAAGCTCTTTTTCCTTGCCATGCCTCGTCCGATAACATATCCTGCAATCGAATGGATAAGGATTGCGAGAACAATGGTCACAATAGTGATAAGTAAGCTGTTTCCGAGAGAATGCCAGAAATCAGTCACCTTCATAGCCTCTGTGAAGTTTGAAAAGCTCCACTTTGAAGGGAATGAAAGAGCTCCTGCGACATCATTTGTCATCTCACTCGGTTTCTTGAAGGCAATTATAACAGCCATATACAGCGGGAAAAATACGGTTAATGTTCCCAATATTAAAACGATGGTTAGTACCAAGTTTGTTTTTTGTTTTTTCATTATAACTGTTCCTCCTTCTTATTCATAACGCCCATCTGGAATAGTGAAATAGCCACAATTACAACAAAGAAAATTACTGCGTTTGCGCTCTGGAAGCCAAACTGTCCTCCATCCATACCATTTCTGTAAATCAGGTATGAGATTGACTCAGTGCTCTGCGCCGGGCCGCCCTTTGTCAATGACATAATCTGGTCAAATACCATGAGGAAGTTCTTTGTGCTGAGCACCAGATTGATTGTAACAAATGGCATAACGAGTGGAAATGTAACCTTCCAGAACTGTTTCCATTTGCCTGCTCCGTCGAGCATGCTGGCTTCGTAAACATCCTCAGGCACTGTCTGCAGTCCGGATATATAAATGATGGTATTCATGGCAACCGCCTGCCATACCCCGACAATCAGCACACCAATCCATGCATATTTTTCACTCGCCAGAATACTGTTTTGTAAGAAACCGATGTTGAAGGTATTTCCTACTGCCGGCAGAATATATGTAAAAATAAAGCTGAAAATGTAACCAATAACCAGTCCGCCAAGGATATTCGGTACGAAATAAATACCTCTTAATGCACTCTTGCCGCGGATATTGCTGTTTAACGCAACTGCCATTACAAGGCTTAATACATTTACAAGTACGGTTCCTGCAATCGCATATTTAAAGGTAAACAGATAGCTCTTTCCAACTCTGGCATCGGTAAACAGGTCTGTGTAGTTTCTAAGTCCGACATAATCATATGAGCCATAGCCCTTGTAGTTTGTAAAGCTGTAAATCACACCCTTTATCATCGGCAGTGTGTTGAATGCGAAAAATAAAACCACAACAGGTATCACAACTGCCCAGAATGTCTTGTCTCTATTTGACATTTTCTTTTTCATTTTGCATCCTCCTGTTCCTTCTGGTAATCCTGTACTTCACGAATCAGATCTCTGTTGTAACGCTCCCAGTCTGAATCAAATTTCTTTAAGAACTTCTCCTTTGCATTGTCACCTGTGTCAAGCAGATATGTCTGAATCATGGCGTCCACGCTCATCTCACTTGGATAATGATGATCCTGATAATCTGACATACGGTTGTCCTTTATATACTCCTGCATATCCTTCAGTGTATCCGGTATTGCGAAATCTCCATCCTTGCAGGCAATTCCGCCCTGGTCATCCAGATATGTCTGAATTGTCTCATCGCTGTACAGATATTCAAGCACCTCGTATGCTGCTTCCTTATTTTTGCAGGCCTTCATAACTGAAAACTGTAAATCTATTCCTGAATTTAACACATTGTCAGCCTCATTATCATTTGCCGGGAAAGTAAATGAACCGATATTCATATCAGGATTAACTGACTTAATCTGAGGAATAGCATAGCTTCCTATCGTGTACATGGCAGATTCACCTCTGGCAAAGGCTGTACATGCGTCATTGTAGCTGTAAGCATATGGATTGTCCTCTGCATAATCAAGCAATGTGCGTATCTTGTCGGCAACCGGAGAATATGCCTCCTCAAATGTCGTATTTCCCATATTTACCTGATTGCAGGTGTCTGAATCACAAAGACCTACTGCAAGGGCATTCCACGGTGCCAGACAGGTCCATGTATCCTTAAAGCCCAGATACAAAGGAAGTGTTCCGCTTTCCTTTATCTCATCGCACAGTGCTGTAAACTCACTCCAGGTTGTAGGCACCTTCCAGCCATTCTCCGCAAACATATCCTTGTTGTAAAGTACTCCTGCTGCATTTGCGGCATAAGGAAGCGCATAGGTTCCATCCTTTGGAATGAACTCAAGCTCCTTGTCCATATCCAGATATGCCTCTTTTACAGTGTCCACTGCATCCAGATCTGAGATATCCTCAAACAAATCTGCATCCAGGAAATTTGAATAATTGATATCTCCACCTATTGCAATGATGTCCGGATAATCCTCACGGATGAAGCGTGTCTTTAAAATAGTCATAGCCTCATTCGGAGAGGAGATAGTCAGGTGAATATCATCATGCGTCTCATTAAATTGCTTCTCAATCTTCTCGAAAGCCTTAACAGCTTCCGGCTTATAAGAAACCACCTCAATCTCAGTTTTTCCGTCCGCCCGCTTTTCATTTCCACATCCGGTCAGTCCTGTCGTACACATTCCGAGTGCCAGCACAACCGCCATAGCCTGACAAATCTTTCTTTTTGCCATATTTTTTCACTCCTTTTCTGTTTTATTTGCTCTTTTTCCTGATAAGCCGATTATAACATACCATTATGCATACAATAAATACCCTTATTTTTGCATTTTTATACCAATATGCTATAAAATATGCTATAATTACATATAATGTCGCATAAGGGTATATTTATAGTATTAATCAATAAGGAGTGACTCACATGGACAAGCTTTCCTTCAATATTTTTCCAAATGTAAATTTCATAGATTTGTGTATGTACCAGTTCGGCCACGAGCAGTGCGAACCAGGACACTCATTTGGTCCTGCCACAAGAAACCACTATCTATTCCACTATGTACTGTCCGGCACCGGCACTCTGATGGCCGATAATGCAAAGGGCATTACACAAACCTACAACATAAAAAGCGGGCAGGGCTTTCTGATTTTTCCCGGCCAGATAAATACCTATATCGCAGATGACAAGCTTCCTTGGGAATACATATGGATTGAGTTTGACGGTCTGCGCGTCAAGGAGGCTCTCACCATAACAGAGCTTACCAAAAATAATCCTGTATATCACACACACTCAAAGGATATCCGCGAAAAGCTTGTTGAGGAAATGCTCTACATCACAAGGCACCCCTCAGAATCACCATATCACCTGATTGGGCATATGTACCTTTTTCTGGATTATCTGATGCAGTCAGCCAAATCATCAAAACTCGTTCCAAGTGGGAAAATGAGTGATTTTTATATAAAAGAAGCGATGAATTATATCGAGCAGAATTTTCAGAATGATATCTCAATCGAAGATATTGCCGGAGTCTGCGGCATAAACCGAAGCTATCTGGGCAAAATTTTCAAAAATTCCGTTGGACATTCACCTCAGGAATTTCTCATGAATTATCGTATGATAAAGGCCACAGAGCTTTTAAAGCTGACCTCCTTATCCATCGCAGATGTTGGTTCTGCCGTTGGATACGAAAATCAGCTTCATTTCTCACGCGCCTTTAAAAATATCTACGGAGTGGCTCCGAGGGAGTGGAGGAACGAGCATAAATAAGCTCACTGTCCCTCCTTGCCATTGTAGACTGTTGCCGCAAGCTTCGACTGCTGCACTGCTTCAAGCCCATCGGCTGTGCCGTCCACTCCAAAAAATACAGGTACATTCGGCTCCGTCACACCAATCTTTTCGCATGCGTCTATCGCGCCAAGTGCCATTTTTTTCTTCATATATTTTTGTCCACATTTGTTTTGTTGGTAAGGCTAGTATACAAAAATATTTCGGGAATCACTATAGAATATTTTTCGATAAACATTAAAAATTTTCTAGTATTTTGTTACGTCACATTGTCAAACTCCAACGAAACCGTCAGCGATATAGTCACCACCATACATTCAGTTGTTTCCTGAATGTATGGTCTTTTAATTCATCTTATTCCCAACAGCACTATGGTAGTACAAATGTCATTCTCTCCCCTGTAGCAGGATGGTCAAAAACAATCTTGTAGGAGCAAAGTGCAAGCTGTTCCCTTACACCGCCACCGGTGCGTCCTGATTTGCTTCCCGTTCCTGAGTTATTTGAGGCAGGCTTCCCATACTTGGTATCTCCAATCAGAGGATAGCCGATATGTGCAAGCTGTAAACGTATCTGATGATGCCTTCCTGTGAGAAGCTTTATGTCAAATTCTGTTCTAATGCATTCATTTTGGGAGCTGTCCCTATCCGGTGTCACTGATATCACCCTGTACTGAAGCACAGCTTTTTTTGCCAGCCTGTCTTTTTCGCTTGTAATTTTTGATGTATTGGTACGCTTGTCAAAGGAGATATAATCTGTAAGAGTATGCCATGCCGGGTCATGATTATCTTCTTTTTTATCGTCCCCCGGCACCTTATTTGCATAGGCAGACTTGTCTTGAAATGACTCTTCTTCATCTTCCACTGCAGCTCCTGACACTCCCTGCCCTCTGCTTGCCGCACGATAATATTTCTCGGTTGTATGCTCCTTTATCTGTCTGCTTAAAGAAGCTGCGGCTTTCTGATTCTTGGCAAATACCATCACACCCTCTACCGGCTGGTCGAGTCTATGCACTATACCGACATAAGGCGGCTCATTTTTAGCCGCCCTGTAATTTCTTATGAAGCTCTCCATATCCTGCTGCCCTATACGCCTGGTCTGTGTAGCAATTCCCGCCGGCTTGTAGCAGACGATAATGTCGTTGTCTTCGTAAATGATATCTGGTTTTCCCATGTTGTAACTCCCGCAAATTGTTATTGTAAATTTTAACTGTTCAGCACATTTACAGTTGCGATACGCAAGCATATTCGTTTATTTGCCCGACTGTTCCTTTATGAGAGACATAAATGCCTCCTCCTCGACAGGCTTGGAGTATGCATACCCCTGATAATACATAGGTCCAAACTGCTTTAGATACTCCGCCATCTCATGAGTCTCAATACCCTCTATACACGAACGCATCCTGATACGTCCGGTGAAAACAAGAATGGACTCGACAATCGCCTGCTTTAACTCATCTTCCATGACATCCTTCGTAAATGATCGGTCTATCTTTATCTCGCCCACCGGAAGCTCCAGTGCCAGACTCAGTGATGCCGAGCCTGTTCCATAATCATCTAACGCTACCTGTATGCCATGCTCCTTGAAAAAGGATACCTCCCTCTTTAAAAAATCGTGGTCTAAATCCTTGCATCTTTCGGTAAGCTCTATCCAAAGATCCTCTTTTGGAAAATCAAGTCTCTCAACCATATTTAGCACATCTGTACGGAATGCTGTATTTTCAAGCTGTGTGGCCGCTATATTTACATTTATGAAGAAATCAGGTATGACCTTCTTGAATCTCTTTGCCGCCACAAGCGCTGTCTCAATAATCCAGTTTCCGAGTATGTAAATACAAGGATCCTCCTCAAGCCATGGAATAAATGAATCCGGTGGCACAAGTCCGTACTTCTCATTTTTCCACCTGATAAGAGCCTCAGCTCCGACTATCCTTCCGTCCGTGGCGCTGACTATTGGCTGATAGCATAGGAAAAATCCCTTACAGCCGTCCATGACGCTCTTATGGATTTCCGCAATCTGCTCCATATTTTTCATATTGTCATGAATTAGGGTACTGTCAAAAAACACCAGATCTCCGTGCTTTTCATGCTTCGATATGCTGAGTGCATATGTGGCGCTGTTTAACAGATTGTACGGTGTGCCGGAGTAATTTTTTGCTGTCACTGCTCCACCAGCAAGCCTAAGCTGAACCATTCCATCGCCAAGCTTCACCCCGGCCTCAGCTACTTTTTTCACCTTAAGATACAGCTCACTGAGCTCATCATGCTCAGCGTATGGCTTGATGAATGCAAACTTTGTTCCATCCATTCTGAATACGTAAAGGTCTCCTTTCACTACCTTTAAAAGCTCATCGCCATAATTCTTCAATACCTCATTGCCCAGCTCATATCCGTAGGTATCATTGATGTGTCCATACTTTGTTATTCCGATGATAAGCACTGCTGCCGACTCATATCTGAAAATATAGTCATTCAGGCAGCTTCCAAGCATCTTCATATTCCAGAGGTTGGTAACAGAATCAACCGAATCCGATATGCCATGATTCAGTATTGAGCCTGCAAAAATATCAGGACTTCCATCCACACCCTTTATTATGCGGCCATGACCTGTACAGCTCACAAACACTCCGCCCTCATCCCTTACACGGTAGGTGAGATTAAATGCATCCTTTTTCCCCGAATATACCGCATCCACTTCCTTCTGGTACATCATTATATCATCCGGATGTATTTTACTTTTCCATCTGTCCTCTGTGTTTAAGTCATATTCACTGTCAATTCCCATAAAACCAAATGCATTTTTGGACCATCTGGTCACATTGGTCTCCATATTTGTGACAAACATATATATTCTTTGCGATGCCTCTGATAACACCGGAAAAAGCTTCTCATCAAGACCATCTATGTCAAGCTCATCAGAGCTCTCATGACGTACCTCGGCTTCCGATAACAGCATGTCTGTCGCGTCAAACAATTCTTTTTGAAGTTCATTTTCCGACCTTCCTTTTCCCTCTTTTAAGGTACGTGCGTTCTCAAGCGCCATATGTGCCTCAGCTATCCATGCCGGCAAACTCTGACTTGTGTATTTTGCCACTCCGATTGTGACAGTCACCGGTGCCTCAAGCTGCATATTTTGCGCAGTCTCAGGAACCCGCTCTTCTATCCTTTTGCGAATGAGCTGCATCATATTCCCGCTTGTCGTATCAAAGACGACTACAAACTCATCTGCATCAAATCTGGCTATATAAAAATCATACTCTGCCGCAAGCTCCTTCAACGCAAAAGCTATCGCCACAAGCACCTTGTCTCCTTCGAGTGGACCGTATTCCTTATTTATTGATTTTAAATCATCAACATCTATCACATAAAGATACAGCTTGCTATGGCCTGACCCTGCCCTTACCTTTGCACTTATATATTTATCAAAAGCACTCCTGTTGTTGATACCGGTCAGTAAATCTGTGGAAATGAGTGATTTCTGGCTGTTACTGTACACAAGCATGTAGCCAAGTGTCACCCCACATACAAACGAAGGCAGCATCGGTGTAAAATATTGGATAAATAACATAATAACAGGCAGCACTATAAACGAAGCCATGCGCCTGTATTTGTCGCGGTTCACATAATTTTCCGGCAGAAATGACTTGTAAAATGCCCTGATGCAGCTATATATAGCCGGTATAAATGCTATAACAGCTTCTGTAATCATCTCATTCCTGAAGCCTGTCCACTTCAGATACATGACCGTAATCATCATGATAAATATGGCTGCCTGCGCTGCTATGCGCACGATTCTTCCGGATTTATGCCGGATAAATACCGATTGCTGCTCTGCCTCACAATACAAAAACCAGTGATAGGACAGCAACGCTATCAATATAAAGTAAATGACCGTAAATGTGTCCAGTACCAGTTTTTCCGGCGCCCACAGGCCATATACTATGATTGCTATAATATAATCCACCACAACTGCTGCCGCTGTAAGCATACCTACTGCCAGAAATTGATGGTTGCTGTATGTTTTATCATCAGATTTCAAAAATCTGAAACATATTACTCCCAGTATCAGCAGACACATAAAGCTCATCTGCCCATACAGGGTTCCTATTACTATACTGCTCATTATACCCTCCTCGTTCTGCCTTATCTTTCTCCCGGTACAGCTATTCAGAACCACCTTGAATAGTTCCTTATTATATTTTATCAACTTAATGGGTTATTAGCAATGGTATATAAAAACTAATTCTGACAATTTAATATTCTTTTTGCACATTCTATCTGTTCCTCTGTAGGAGGCTCCACCCCATCAAGCTGGTATGGTATACCAAGCTCATTCCATTTGAACACCCCAAGTGTGTGGTACGGCAGCACCTCAACCCTGTCCACCGTTTTAAGTGTGTCGATAAATTCTCTAAGCTGCTTTAAATATCTCTCATCCGTGGTGATTCCAGGCACAAGCACATGACGTATCCACATTTTTTTACCGTTTTTTGAGAGATATTGTGCCATATCAAGGATATTCTTATTTGTCTGTCCCGTAAGCTTTTTGTGCTCCTCGTCATCTATATGCTTGATGTCCAGCATGAAGAGATCTGTATATTTCATCAGCTCATTAAATTTACCGAAAAACGGTTCTTCCACGGTAAACGGATTTCCTGATGTGTCAAGGCATGTGTTTACGCCTTTTTCCTTTGCAAGCTTAAATAGCTCTGTGACAAAGTCTATCTGCAAAAGTGCTTCACCTCCGCTTACTGTGATGCCGCCTGTTTGCTTCCAGTACGCTTTATAGCGCATGGCGGTCTTTAGCACCTCCTGCGGTGTCATCAGCTTTGCACCGTCATTTTCGTCGCATTTGGCCCATGTATCCGGGTTGTGGCAGTATTTACAGCGCATATTGCAGCCCTTCAAAAATACTATATATCTCACTCCCGGGCCGTCTGCTGAGCCAAAGCTTTCTACCGAGTGTACTCTTCCTAGTGTTTCTCCCATGTTTTACCTCCTTCAGGTTGTTGTTGCTGCTACTTTTATTTTATGGTACGGAATTTAGTACATATGCAGTTTATTTGGAAATCAGAATATGCAGGCACTTGGCCTGCACATTCTGGAATATCTATAATTGTATATTAACTCTGTAAATTTATACCACATACATAATATATGGCATATCCTAATATGATCTACGAATTGCTCCGTTGCCCTGCAACTTACGCAATTCTACAACCATTCGCAATCCGCTTCTTTTCTTACGAAAATCGCTTCTTGCTCATGTTTGTTCGGGTCACAAGAGCATACTACTCTTTCTGCAAGCAGAATCGTAGTACACTCTGTGACACCTTAGATCATATTACATTCTCTCGTGGCATGTACGTGAGATTACATCGAGCTGCTGCTCTCTTGTGAGGTCGATAAACTTAACTGCGTATCCTGATACTCGGATTGTGAAGTTTGCGTACTCCTCCTTCTCAGGATGCTCCATTGCATCGATGAGTTTCTCTTTACCGAATACATTTACATTGAGGTGATGTGCACCCTGATCGAAGTATCCGTCCATTACGTTTACAAGGTTGTCTATTCTCTCTCTCTCGTTGTTTCCGAGTGCTCCCGGGTTGATGGTCTGTGTATTTGAGATTCCATCAAGTGCCCACTCATATGGAAGCTTTGTGAGTGAGTTTAAGGATGCGAGAAGTCCATTCTGCTCTGCGCCGTATGATGGGTTTGCTCCAGGTGAGAGTGGCTCTCCGGCTTTACGTCCGTCAGGCATTGCTCCTGTAGCTTTTCCGTATACTACGTTTGATGTAATTGTAAGGATTGATGTTGTAGGCTCTGAATCACGGTATGTGTGATGCTTCTTTAACTTTTCCATGAATGTCTTAAGAAGCCATACACCGATTTCGTCCGCGCGGTCATCATCGTTTCCGTATTTAGGGAACTCTCCCTCAATTTCGAAATCCTTTGCCAGTCCGCTCTCGTCACGTACTACTTTAACCTTTGCATATTTGATTGCTGAAAGAGAATCGATTACGTGTGAGAATCCTGCGATTCCTGTTGCGAATGTTCTCTTTAAGTCTGTATCCATGAGTGCAAGCTCTGCTGCCTCATAGTAGTATTTGTCATGCATGTACTGGATAAGATTTAATGTATTTACATAGATATCTACTAACCAGTCCATCATCTTGTCGTATTTCGCCATTACCTCGTCATAGTCAAGGTACTCTGCTGTGATAGGTGCGTAGTTTGGTCCTACCTGCTCACCTGATTTCTCATCAACACCACCATTGATAGCGTAGAGGAGACATTTTGCAAGGTTTGCACGTGCTCCGAAGAACTGCATCTCTTTACCTGTCTGTGTTGCAGATACACAGCAGCAGATTGCATAATCATCGCCCCATACCGGCTTCATTGCGTCATCGTTCTCATACTGGATTGAGCTTGTCTCAATTGAGATGCGGGCTGCATAATCCTTGAAGGTCTGAGGAAGCTTTGATGAGTAGAATACTGTGAGGTTTGGCTCCGGTGCAGGTCCCATGTTCTCTAATGTATGGAGGAAACGGAAGTCTGTCTTTGTAACCATTGAACGTCCATCCACACCTGTTCCTGCCACGTCAAGTGTTGCCCATACAGGATCACCTGAGAATAACTGATTGTATGAAGGGATACGTGCAAATTTAACCATACGAAGCTTCATTGTAAAATGGTCGATGAGCTCCTGTGCTTCCTGCTCTGTGAGGATGCCCTTGTCCATATCTCTCTTGATGTAGATATCAAGGAATGTAGATACACGTCCTACTGACATTGCTGCACCATTCTGTGTCTTGATTGCTGCAAGGTATCCGAAGTATAACCACTGAACTGCCTCTTTTGCGTTTGTCGCAGGTCTTGAGATATCGTATCCGTAAATCTCTGCAAGCTTCTTCATCTCCTCAAGACATTTAATCTGCTCTGCGATTTCCTCTCTTAAACGGATAACATCATCTGTCATCTGTCCACAGCCACAGTTTGCCTTATCCTTCTTTTTCTCCTCGATGAGGTAATCAATTCCGTATAATGCTACTCGACGGTAATCGCCCACGATACGTCCACGGCCGTATGTGTCAGGAAGACCTGTAAGGATCTTTGCGTGACGAACCTTCATCATCTCAGGTGTGTATGCATCGAATACTGCTGTGTTGTGTGTCTTATGATATTTTGTGAAAATCTCCTTAAGCTTGTCGCTTACATCGTAACCATATGTCTCAGCAGCCTGTACCGCCATCTTGATTCCACCGTAAGGCATGAATGCTCTCTTTAACGGCTTATCTGTCTGAAGACCTACAATCTGCTCGAGGTCCTTTAATGACTCATCTATATATCCAGGGCCGTAAGCTGTGATTCCTGTTACAACCTCTGTCTCCATGTCAAGAACTCCGCCCTTGGCACGCTCTTCTTTCTGTAATTTCTGGAGTGCGTCCCACAGCTTGTTTGTAGCATCTGTCGGATCAGCTAAAAAGCTCTCGTCTCCGTCGTATGGAGTGTAGTTGTCCTGAATAAACTGACGGACGTTGATTTCCTCTTTCCAAAGACGTCCTTCAAATCCATCCCACTCTTTCATTTCTATCATTGTAATATCCTCCTTAAAATGTGTGAATGTTACTTCGTTTGATTAGTTTTGTTTAACTGCGGTTAGTATATACTCACTACAGCATTTTTGTCAATATCCATGTTGTTTCTTTTGAGATACATTCCCTGGTTATTTATACGACTATGGCTGATTTTATAATCAAAAAGAGCCAACTGTCCGGGTTTATCGCCCAGACGGTCGGCTCTTATTTGTTATATTTCATGTGGTTATTCCACTTATCCGTCAGTCATATAACACATTCATAGTAGACTATTTTTCTCAATAAAGCAATAGTGTTTTAGAACTATTTTTATTCTTTTCTATTCCGCACGAACCGCCCAGCGCATCTTCGTGGACCTGGCACGTCCGTTCTGAGCACATTCCTGTGCTGATGGGCGAATCACATCCTTGGAATAGTCGCTGTATATTCCTGCTTTATATCCTGCCTTGAGTGCCTTTTTGACCAGCTTGTCCTCTCCTGAATGAAAGGTAAGGATGGCAGCTCTTCCGCCGGGCTTTAATGCTCCCGGAAGCTTTTCCATAAACTCATATAGTACCTCAAACTCATGGTTTACGTCTATGCGAAGCGCCTGGAATGTGCGCTGACAGGTCTTTTTGATGATGTCCTTCTTATCCTTTTCAGGCAGAAAATCAAGTGTCTGTTCTATAATGTGACGAAGCTTTGTGGTCGTATCTATGCGGTTGCCCTTCCTGATTTCGTCTGTGATTGCCTTTGCAAGCTCCTCGCAATACGGCTCATCTGAGTTCTCATAGAGCATACCCGAAAGCTCCTCACGGGATATATTGTCAAGACGCTCTGCCGCACTGATACCGGCATTTGGATTAAGACGCAGATCCAATGGTCCATCCACCTTAAACGAAAATCCACGCTCAGGATTATCTATCTGCATTGATGAAACTCCCAGATCGGCAAGTATGAAATCAAAGCCTCCTACTTCCTTTGCAATCTCATCTATTGTGCAGAAGTTCTGAAGCTTTATGGTGAGAATATCCTCTCCAAAGCCGGCTTCAGCGAGACGCTTTTTTGTCTTTTCAGACTCGATTGGGTCAACATCTGTAGCAAACATATGTCCCTGTCCTTCAAGCTTTTCAAGCATTGCCCTTGTGTGGCCACCGTATCCGAGTGTGGCATCAAAGCCTGTCTGTCCCGGCTTTATGTCCAGAAAATCTATGATTTCTTTTACCATTATAGATATGTGCATGCCCGCAGGTGTATTTCCCTTGCTGATGACATGCTCAATTGTATCCTTGTATTTCTCCGGATTTAACTCCTTGTATTTTTCCTCAAATTTTTTGGGATATTTTCCGCTATAATGTACGCGGCGCTTGTGCTGTTTTTCTTCGCTCATTTTATGCTCCGTTTCATTCTGGGTTAGAACTATTATGCTGACTTTTGCTACAGTATAACTTTTATTTCATTTTTCCGCAAGATAATGACTTACATTCCTATACCATCTGCACGAGCCACACGTCGCTTTTCACCATGAAGTATCCGATGACTACCTTTATCAGCTCTGTGGCCTGCACGAGGAAGTACACCGCTACTATGCCAAGTGCTGTGTATTTGGCGAGCACAAATGCCACCGGCACCACTATCACCCACGTAAATACGGAGTCAAACAGAAATGTAACCAGTGTCTTGCCGCCTGAGCGGAGTGTGAAATACGACGAATGTGTAAATGCACAAAACGGCATAATTATCGCTGATACCGCTATGAAGCTTGTTGCGAGTGACTTGATTTCATCTGTTGTGTTATATATCTGAGGGAAAAATCCTCCTACCAGAAGCATGACCGCCGCCATTATAGAACAGCAGAACACACTGAACACTATCATCTTGTTATCCGCATCCTTTGCCTTTTCAAGCTCACCGGCTCCAAGATACTGCCCCACAACTATGCTGATGCATGCACCAAGCTGTATAAACACGATATTGAAAAGGTTTGTTATCGTTGTCGCAATGTTTAAACCTGCGATTACCGAGAGCCCACGTACTGAATAGCACTGTGTAACCGTTGTCATGCCTGCTGCCCAAAAAAGCTCATTGAGCATGAGTGGAAGTCCCTTGATGAATATAGTCTTAAACTCACCAAACGGCATTCCTATTCCTCTGTAAGCGCCCTCGAGATATCTGTTCCTATCCCTGTTTTTATGCGCCCACAGCACAACTATTATTGTCTCAATATATCGCGACATCACCGTGGCAATAGCGGCTCCCGCCACACCCAGCTTTGGTATCGGTCCTATTCCGAAGATGAGCAGAAAATCAAGCACCGCATTGCTTCCAACTGATGCAAAGCTTGCAACCATCGGTACAAAAGTCTGTCCTGTTTCCTTTATGTTTGTCGCATAGGCCTGTGTCACCGCAAACGGTATGAGACCTATCATAACAATTTCCAGATATTCCTTTCCATATGCCAGTGCTACCTCCGTGGCACCGTTTCCTGCCGTATCTGTCAGATAAAGTGATATTAAACCTGTTCCGTTCGTGATAAACAGTGTCATCGCTATTGCTGTAACAAGCAGCGCTGCATACAGCTTGAATCTGAAGGAATACATATGCCCCTTATGATTTCCCTTGCCAAAATACTGTGCTCCGAATATACTTGCCGCTGACACCGCCCCAAATACAGCCAGATTGTACACAAATATGAGCTGGTTTACGATTGCTACTCCTGACATCTGCTCTGTACCAAGCTGTCCTACCATAATGTTGTCCAGAAAGCTTACCAGATTTGTGATTGCATTCTGGATTATCATTGGTATGGCCAGCATGAGATAGCGCTTATAAAATGCTTTGTCTCCTATATATTTTTGTCTGAATTTATGCATGTTTGTCCCCCTTTCGATTTCTCCATGGTTCTTTCGTGCAATGTTACTATTTTACTACGTCAGACTTTATTTTTCAAATATTTTATGTATTTTTCCTTAACTTATTTTAGAGTTGGAAAATTTAATTGAATAACGTGTTTAAAAAAACGGTTGTAACTCAATTTACAGCCGTTTTATTTTAAATTTTTCATTTCAAATCTCAAGTTATCTGATATAATGAGCGTAACGAATTATATCACATAAACATACCTATAATCATTCAGGAAGGAAATAATATGTCAAAAAGATTTAACACAACCGCAGTGTGTATCCCATCTGAGCATTACATGGTAAACATCGATAACCGTTTAAAACAGATAAAACAGCTTGTCGATGAAAACAAATATTTTACCATCAATCGTGCAAGACAATATGGAAAAACCACCACTCTGCGTGCGTTATACCGCTACCTGAAAAGTGAATACTATGTTGTGCTTATGGATTTTCAAACATTTGGAAGTCTTGATTTTGAGTCTGAACATACTTTTGCAATCGCGTTTGCAAATTCCTTTGTCAGGTTATTTCTCCGCAATGATCAGGCTCTTGATAATCCGGTAAATCCGTTATCAAAGCTGACTACTGACTCACAGAATGAGAATTTTTCTTTGCGAATATTGTTCAATGATTTAAATTATATATGCTCTGTTTCTGATAAACCGATCGTACTAATGATAGATGAAGTCGACAGTGCCGCAAACAATCAGGTATTTTTAGATTTTCTGTCACAGCTTCGAGCCGGATATATTGACAGGGATTTAGAACCGACTTTTAAATCCGTAATACTCGCCGGAGTCTATGACATAAAAAATTTAAAACATAAACTCAGAAATGACGATGAGCACAAATACAACAGTCCATGGAATATTGCAGCCGATTTTAATATTGATATGAGTTTTTCACAAAAGGATATCTGCGGAATGCTTTCAGACTACGAGGATGATTATCATACCGGCATGGACATTGAGCATATATCCGGTCTGATTTATTCTTATACATCCGGATATCCTTATCTCGTCTCACGAATATGCCAGATAATGGATGAAAAGCTGCCCGAAAAATATACATCAAAGCATGATATATGGACTGTTTATGGATTTAATTCTGCCATTAGGATTTTATTATCCGAAAAAAACACTCTATTTGAATCACTAAGTGAAAAGCTTAATTCATATCCGGGTCTTTCTGATATGCTAAAAACTCTTTTATTTACCGGCAAAAGCATATCCTACAATTACTATGAAGAGTCAATAAATATCGCTACAATGTTTGGCTTTGTAAGAGATAATAACGGAGTACTTGTAATTTCAAACAGAATTTTTGAAACATGGCTTTATAATTTATATCTTTCCACTGCCGAAATGCAGCAAACTGATATCTATAAGGCTTCTTTGCAGGACAAGAGTCAGTTCATTGTAAATGGACATCTGGATATGAAACATATCCTCGAAAAATTTGTTATCCATTTTCATGATATATTTGGAGATAAGAATGATAAATTTTTGGAGGACGAGGGCAGACGTTACTTTTTATTGTATCTGCGTCCTATTATAAACGGCACCGGAAACTATTATATCGAAGCTCACACCAGAGACTTACGCAGAACCGATATCATCGTCGATTACCTTGGAAACCAATATATTATTGAAATGAAAATTTGGCATGGTGAGGAATACAATAACCGCGGTGAAAAGCAACTAGCTGATTATCTTGACTTGTATCATTCCAATACCGGATATATGCTCAGCTTCAACTTCAATAAAAACAAACATATCGGCGTACATGAAATAATGATAGATGATAAAAAAATCATCGAAGCTGTTGTATAATAACAGTACTATTTTCCAATAATTAAAGCTCCCGGCTGGCAACACTATTTGTGATGTCACTCGGGAGCTCTTAATTTAATTTTTTATTATAGTTTTACTTTTTATGTCAATATCCTGTTTATTTGTTTACTGCCGGTTCATATCCTGTGTTTCCTGATACTTTCTGATTACGAAAAACATGGTAGTTCCATCACCCTCTTTGCTGGTAGCCCATATCTTGCCGCCGTGATCCTCTATAATCTTCTTTACGATGGAAAGTCCTATGCCACTGCCTCCGGTAGCCGAATTTCTCGATGCATCCGCTCTGTAAAACCTGTCAAAAATATATGGCATATCTCTCTGGTCGATTCCTCGTCCATTGTCCTCGATTTCAACCTGTATGAAGTCACCAACATCATTTATCCTGATATCTATATAGCTTTGTGTCTTGTTCATATACTTCACCGAATTGCCGACTATATTATTAATCACACGCCGAAGCTGCTCCGGATCAGCAATGATAAGCACGTTGCCATCCATATGATTCTCATATGAAAGCCTGATATTTTTTGCCTCAAGATCGAGTCCTATTTCCTCAACACAGTCGTTAAAATAATCTGTGACATTTATCTTCGCAAAATTGTATGGAATCCTGTTCGTGTCAATCTTCGAGTAAAGTGTCAGCTCATTAATGAGCTTATCCATATCGTTTGCCTTATTGTAAATAGTTCTGACGTATTTATCGACCTTTTCAGGGGTGTTTGCCACTCCGTCAATTATGCCCTCGGCGTAGCCCTTTACCGCAGTAATAGGAGTCTTTAAATCATGCGCGATATTGCTTATTAACACTCTGTTTTCAGACTCATTCGTCACCTTTTCCTCGGCATTTTTCTTGAGGCGGGCACGCATCTGCTCAAACGCAGTACACAGCTCGCCAATCTCTCCGTCGCTCGGACTCGTCTCAAGCTCAAAGTCCAGATTGCCATCCTTGATATTTTCAGCGGCAATACGCAGCCTCTCTATCGGTGTGATGATACTCCTGTATATCCACACTATAAGCATGGCAGCCGTAGTAAGAAGTATAAATACAAGTGCAAATGCTCCCTCTATCAAAACAGTCCTGACCTCGGGAATCACGCACGCAGTTGATGTCACTATGTAAAGACTCGCCTCGTCACCATCACTGTCACGAAAATTGAGCTGCTTTATGAGCACCTTGTCATCACTGTCCATATAGCTGCTCACATCAGAGCTGCTATGCTTATTGGATATTCGCGGAAGCTTTCTCAAAATATCATCATTGTCAATTCCACCATTGAAAATGAGCTCTCCTTCACTTTTCACTATGAGATATGAATACTTCTTCTCCAGCTTCTTATTTATCTTAGTCAGATAATCACTATCAAGAAGCTTGGATGGTTCTATGAGCGATGTCTTCTCGAGCTCATCATATGTATGCCCTGTCACCTTGTTCAGAAACTGCACCGTGTCGGTGAGTGCGAGCATGCCCGCATCCTCCATGCCATATGTCTTGTTTATGGCCTTTAGCTGAATATTATTGAAACCCACAAGCACTATACTGGTGAGCACAACAGGCACAAAAATAATTATGCAGAATGATATAGCAAGTTTTGTTTTTATCTTCATAGTATTCTCCATTTGAATAAATTAATAAGCCACTTTATATATACAACAAGGACATATCCTTTCTCATTTGAATTTGATATGTCCTATTAAAACTACAATATCTACTATATTTTTTAAAAATCACTACAGCTTAAAGCGGTATCCAACACCCCAAATAGTCTCAATGTACTGAGGCTTTGCAGTGTTCATCTCGATTTTCTCGCGAATCTTCTTGATATGTACAGTGACTGTCGCAATATCTCCTACTGAATCCATATTCCAGATTTCCTTGAAGAGCTCCTCCTTGGTAAACACATGGTTTGGATTCTCCGCAAGAAATGTGAGCAGGTCAAATTCCTTTGTGGTAAACTGCTTTTCCTCTCCGTTTACCCACACACGGCGAGCAGTTTTGTCAATCTTGATACCACGAATCTCAACGATATCATTTTCAGGTGCAGCGCTTCCAATGAGACGCTCATATCTGGCCAGATGAGCCTTTACCCTGGCAACAAGCTCTGATGGTGAAAATGGCTTTGTGACATAATCATCTGCGCCGAGTCCGAGTCCTCTTATCTTGTCGATGTCATCCTTCTTGGCTGAAACCATGAGTATCGGTGTGTTCTTTTTCTCACGAATCTGTTTGCAAATCTCAAATCCATCAATTCCAGGCAGCATAAGGTCAAGAATAAACAAATCAAAATCCTCCGCCAATGCCCTTGCGAGACCGCTTGTGCCATCATTCTCCACCTCTACCTCAAAGCCACTCAGCTCCAGGTAATCCTTCTCAAGATCAGCAATTGCAACCTCATCCTCTACTATCAAAATTCTGCTCATATCCGTTCCTCCTCAAAATTTATTCGTTATCGTCTGCCTATAGATATGTTTATAGTTACATTTAAAATTTTATTATTCGCGTATCACTTATACCTTCGATATGTTACCTAATAATCTCAGATTATTATAAATCATTATAATCCTCATTTGATTAATCTCTTACGACTAAACCATATATAAAAAAGCCATGGAAACCGACTCAATGTCAGTCCCATGACTTAATTATATCATATATCCGATAACTTCTGTCTAAATTTTCTCTAAATTCTTTCTAAGAAATATAATGTATACTATCCGGCACTCACAACCTAAAAAGTGCGAAGCCCCACATATTGTTTAGAGATATTTCTTGAGGTCCTCAACCTTATCAAGTGCCTCCCAAGGCAGCTTGATATCTGTACGTCCGAAGTGTCCGTATGCTGCTGTCTGGCGGTAAATAGGTCTTCTGAGATCAAGCATCTTGATGATTCCTGCCGGACGAAGGTCGAAATTCTCTCTTACGATTTCAACAATTCTGTCATCTGCAAGCTTTTCTGTGCCGAATGTATCAACCATGATAGATGTTGGCTGTGCAACACCGATAGCATATGAAAGCTGAATCTCACATCTGTCAGCAAGTCCTGCTGCTACAAGGTTCTTTGCTACGTAACGTGCTGCGTATGCTGCTGAACGGTCTACCTTTGTACAGTCCTTTCCTGAGAAAGCTCCGCCGCCGTGACGTGCATATCCACCGTAGGTGTCTACGATAATCTTACGACCGGTGAGACCTGCATCTCCGTGTGGTCCACCTATTACGAAACGTCCTGTAGGATTGATAAAGAACTTTGTCTTATCGTCAATCATTTCCTTTGGAAGAATTGGATCAAATACATATTTCTTGATGTCCTCATGGATCTGCTCCTGGGTAACATCCTCGTCGTGCTGTGTTGAAAGTACAACTGCCTCAAGTCTTACCGGCTTTCCTGCCTCATCGTACTCTACTGAAACCTGTGTCTTTCCGTCTGGACGAAGGTATGTAAGTGTGCCGTCTTTTCTAACCTTTGTGAGCTGGAATGCAAGCTTGTGAGCGAGTGCGATTGGGTATGGCATGTACTCCTCCGTCTCATTTGTAGCATATCCAAACATCATTCCCTGATCTCCGGCTCCGGTGTCGAGGTCGTCTGTAAGGTCGCCCTCTTTGGCCTCGAGTGCCTTGTCAACTCCCATGGCGATATCAGCAGACTGCTTGTCGATTGAAACCATTACTGCACATGAGTTTCCGTCGAGTCCCTTCTTTCCGTCATCATATCCGATCTCAAGTGCTGTTTTTCTGACGATTGCAGGAATATCAAGCTGTGCCTTTGTGGTAATCTCTCCTGTTACAAGGATGAAGCCTGTACAGCTTGCTGTCTCACATGCGACACGGCTCATCGGGTCCTGCTGTATGCATGCATCAAGGATGGCATCTGATACTGCATCGCAGAGCTTATCCGGATGTCCCTCAGTTACTGATTCTGATGTAAATAATAATTTCTCCATTAATTATCTGTTGCTCCTTTCATACTATGTGACCAATATTTTTCCAATAAAAAAACCACTTACTTTAAATAAGTGGATTAAAATTAAGATAATAAAAATCCTCTTATTGTTCGATTACTCGCTCAGGTTGGCACCTTCCTGTTTTCTAACGGGGTTGCCGTGACTTCATAGATCCTTTGTATCTCCATCACTCTGAATAAGAGAAGTTACAATATAGAATTTTTCAAATCTCTGTGAGCTATATTACTACCACATGATATATATGTCAAGTACCATTTTCGATACAATTTTTATGCTATCGCGCACCACTTTGTCCGTTCGCTGTCATATCAAGCTTTGAGAGTGAAGGTTTTACAAAGTACAATACAAAGTTTCTGCTTTTGTTTTTGAAAAAAGGGTTACGGAGTAGTTACTCAAAAAAATTATAAAATAACCAAAAATAAGAACCGTACATCTACAGTAAGATGCTGCCGGTTCTTATTTTATATATACCTATCTATTACGATACCTTGAGTATGAACTTCTGAAGCTCCTTCTCATCCTCTACCCTGGCAATCTTTGCGCCAATCTTTGTAAGCTTCTCCTCGAGTGCCTCATAGCCTCTCTGGATATAGTAGATATCATCAACCACTGTGATGCCCTCTGCTGCAAGACCTGCTATAACCAGTGCAGCTCCTGCTCTTAGGTCAGGTGCATTAACTCTGGCACCTGTGTATCTTTTCACGCCGCTGATGATTGCTATATTGCTCTCTACCTTTATATCAGCTCCCATTCTGGTGAGCTCGTCAACATACTTGAAACGATTCTCAAATATGCTCTCTGTCACTGTACTGGTGCCCTCAGCGATACCCAAAAGCACCGCCATCTGTGGCTGCATATCTGTCGGGAAGCCCGGATATGGAAGTGTGGTGACCTGTGTATGCTTTAAATGTCCGTCTGATATTACTCTGACTGAGTCATCAAACTCCTCTACCTGGCAGCCCACCTCCAAAAGCTTTGCTGTGGTGGCCTCAAGATGCTTTGGAATGACATCCTTTACCAGCACGTTGCCTCCTGCTGCCGCAACTGCAAACATGAATGTACCGGCCTCAATCTGATCCGGAATGACAGAATACTCTGTAGCATGTAATTTCTCCACACCTACAATTCTGATGACATCGGTTCCTGCGCCCCTGATATTTGCTCCCATGCTGTTTAAGAAGTTTGCCACGTCAACGACATGAGGCTCCTTAGCCGCATTCTCGATAACAGTCTTGCCATCTGCCATGGCTGCAGCCATCATGATATTGATTGTGGCACCTACAGAAACCTTATCCATATATATGTGTGTGCCCTTAAGCTCCTTTGCCCTGGCGATGACAAGGCCATGAGCTATGTCTATGTCCGCTCCCATGGAGCGGAAGCCCTTCATATGAAGGTCAATCGGCCTGCTTCCGATATCACAGCCTCCCGGAAGCGCAACCTCTGCATGCTTGTATTTTCCAAGTAATGCACCAATTAAATAATATGATGCCCTGATTCGTCTGATGAATTCATTATCGACATTTACGCCCCTGATAAATGAACCGTTTATCTTTACCTTGTGTATATCCACGCGCTCCACATGTGCGCCGATTTCTTCGATTGCCTGAAGTAAGACATTGATATCCCTTACATTTGGCAAATTATCTATTGTTACAGTCTCGTCTGTCATTATGGCAGCAGCCAAAATAGCAAGCGCAGCATTTTTAGCCCCACCAATCTCAACTTCACCGTATAAAGGATTTCCACCTTTGATTACGTACTGTTCCATATTCCACCTCTATGAATTCAGGAGTATACTTCCTCCTAATATACTATTCTCAATTTACACTATTGTTATACATCCTACTACAAATTTCATTTATGACGACGTATTTAAGCCGCCATTTGTGCCGGTGCTGCTTTTAATAAATGACGCAGCAGCTACTATTATCTAATCATATCACAATAAATGAGCACTATAATTCAAGTGCCTCCACCAGCTTCTCTACTGTCTGCTCCACATCAAGCCCCTCCTCGGAAACCTCGATGTCTGCATACTGCTCATACAATTTTGAGCGCTCTTCAAAAAGGGTCTCTAAAGTCTGCCCTTCCTTTAATACTACACCTCTACCCTTTATATCTGCAAGTCGTTTTTCCAAAATAGCATAAGAAACCTTGAGATACACTACTCTGCCTATCTCCTTAAGATGCTCCATGGCCTCTTTTCCGTATACAACCGAACCGCCTGTAGCTATAATGGCCCTATCAGCCCTGATAGAGGCATTGACACGGTTCTCTACCTCTATAAATCCGTCCGTGCCATTTTCCTCAATTATCTCGTGCAGAAGCTTTCCCTCCTGCTCCTGTATCAGTAAATCCGCATCCAGGAAGCTGTATCCAAGCACCTTTGCAAGTATTACGCCTATGGTACTCTTTCCAACTCCCGGCATGCCTATAAGTACAATATTAGTTTTCTGTTCCATCTACTGCCTCAGTATTCTCTGTATCTGTACTATTGGTGCTTTCTGACTGCTGTGTGCTCTCTGTAGCGCTTGTGTCTGCAGCCTTATTGTCCTTCTTGGTAGTAGTAAAATAATTGTGAATCTTGATCTTGTCAAGCTGCTTCTGCTTTACAGACCATTTTTCATCATCCTGCCATCCTGAAAGGATGTCATTGTAATATTTGTCCTCTTTATTGCCCTTTACAGTCTTCCTGTTTGACTCTGTTGCTTCCTCATCGGTCTTTTTGTCGAGCCTTACGATATAGTAAGTGCTGTCTGTAGTGATGAGGTCTGAGGTCTGTCCCTCCTCGAGGGAATTGAGTGCATCCACAACGCTCTGATCAAGATTGTTTGCAGTGTATACACTGTCCTTTGTCTTGCTGTCTGATGACTCTGAGCTCTCTGTAGACTCTGTGTCATCTGATTTCTTATCTGAATCATCTGTCTTTTCCGCATTCGGATCAACATATGTGGCGTATGTGCCTGTTGTGGCTGTAGTGCCTGCTGCCTTGGCTGCATCCTCTAAGGATGATCCGCCTGCAAGCGCCTCTACCACTGCATCTGCCTGTGCCTTTATCTGTGCTGACTGCTCATCTGTATATGTCTGATACTGGTAATTAGAATCATATGCACCCTTGTAATCAAGCTTCACAATGGTGTATGCAGCCATATTGGCTTCCTCATCCGTCACGCTTGAATCAGCATTTTTGATGATTGCAGCATACATCTTACTCTTTATGAGGCGAAGCTCTAAATATTCCTCGACAATCTCCTCTGTAGCACTCATCTCGTCTATCACATCATCGGAATTTGCCTTCATAAACTTCTCTGCGGCCTTTTTGATTTTCTTTTTCTCATCATCAGAAACCTCTACATCGTAATCTGACCGATGTGCCTTTAATGTGTAAAGCTCATGAGCCTCCTCGATAGCATTTTTCTTCCATGTCTCAAGCAAAGTATCATTGCCTGATACTGTCTTGTCCCAGTAGCCCTCGCCCATGTACTGTATATACATGTCATCATAACCAGCCTCCTGGTATCTTATCATAAAATTAACAAGCCCGAGCTTGATATCCTCTTTATTTAATGTCGCAACTGTTGCGTTTTTATTTATTGTACATCCTGTAAAAGCTGTAACTGAGAGTGTTGCAACTAATAACATGGCTATTACTTTTTTCGTTTTCATTATATCTATCCTCTTTAAAATTGGTATAGTATCGCTCGTATATTATAGAGCTTTTCAGACTTGCTGGCAAGCATTTTCTAAACTTTGTAAATTATCGTCAATTTCGCGTAAATCAAGGGGCTTTTCCTATGCTATATGCTACATGATTCCAAAATTCGGGTAACTATTCAGCCGAAATCAGTTCCTTACGCATTTGCGAAATCAGTTCCTCCACCACATCAAGCACATCCCGCTTCTTTGCCACGCTGCCATTTTTTAAATCAAATGTGAAATATGGGTTTTCTGCCATATTGAATTTGAGTGAGGATTTATACCGGGCAATAAGCTCCGGTATCCTCTCCGGATTTATCCTTGCCCGTTCAAACATGATAAGCTTTATCAATGAGCCTGTCTGCTTTATCTCAGTGATATATACGGCATGTGCCAGCGCCTTGAGCCTTGCCACGCGAAGCAGGCTGAGCACAGATTTTGGTGGTTCGCCAAACCTGTCTATAAGCTCCTCGAGCATCTCATCCTTCTCTTCCTCTGTCTCTATGCCCGCAATACGCTTGTATATATCCAGCTTCTGGAATTCGTTTGCAATATAACCTGCCGGAATATAAGCATCGGTTACGATATCCACGGTCGTGTCAAATTTGTCACTGATATCCTCGATTCCCTTTGCCTCTTTTACAGCCTCGCTCAACATCTTGCAGTACAAATCGTAGCCCACTGCCTCCATGTGTCCGCTCTGCTCCGCGCCGAGCAGATTTCCCGCACCGCGGATTTCAAGGTCTCTCATGGCAATCTTAAAGCCGCTGCCAAGGTCTGAGTACTCCTTTATCGCTGCAAGACGCTTTTCTGCCACCTCTTTTAGCATCTTGTTGCGCCTGTACATGAGGAATGCATACGCAGTACGATTAGACCTGCCGACTCTTCCGCGGAGCTGATAAAGCTGTGAAAGTCCCATGTTGTCCGCATCGTGTATAATCATTGTATTGACGTTTGAGATGTCAAGTCCTGTCTCTATAATGGTCGTGGATACAAGCACATCTATTTCACCATTGATGAAACGGTACATGATGCGCTCAAGCTCCGTCTCCTTCATCTGTCCGTGCGCAAATGCAACAGTCGCATCCGGCACCAGCTCCTGCAGCTTTGCTGTTATGTCTGCTATGTCGCGCACCTTATTGTACACATAGTACACCTGTCCGTTTCTGGCAAGCTCCCTGTTAATTGCCTCTCTGACAAGCTCATCATTATACTCCATGACATATGTCTGAATCGGTACACGGTCCATCGGCGGCTCCTCAAGCACGCTCATATCCCTTATGCCGATTAAACTCATGTGGAGTGTCCTCGGAATCGGTGTAGCAGTCAGTGTGAGCACATCCACATTGACCTTCATCTGCTTAATTTTCTCCTTGTGAGTCACTCCGAAGCGCTGCTCCTCATCGATTACCAAAAGTCCCAGATCCTTAAACTGCACATCCTTTGAGAGTATACGGTGTGTTCCGATAATGATATCAACCTCACCCTTTTTGAGCTTTTCTATCGTCTTTTTCTGCTCCGCCGGACTTCTGAAACGACACATCAAATCCACATTCACCGGAAAATCCTTCATCCTCTGCGAAAACGTATCGTAAATCTGCTGTGCCAGAATGGTTGTCGGGGCAAGATACGCCACCTGCTTGCTGTCCTGCACCGCCTTGAAGGCCGCACGGATTGCAACCTCCGTCTTGCCGTAGCCCACGTCACCGCAAATCAGTCTGTCCATTATTTTATGGCTCTGCATATCAGTCTTTGTGGCTTCAATTGCAAGAATCTGATCCTCAGTCTCATCAAAAGGGAAAAGCTCCTCAAACTCTCTCTGCCACACCGTATCCTCGCCGAAGGCATAGCCGTTTTGCTGCTCACGCTGGGCGTACAGCTTCACCAGGTCTCCTGCAATCTGCTTTACCGCACCTCTGACTCTATTCTTTGTCCTGGTCCATTCCTGACCGCCAAGCTTGTTGAGCTTTGGCTTTTTTGCGTCCTTTCCGGCATATTTTTGTATCATATCAAGCTGGGTGGCAAGAATATAGAGATTGGAGCCACCCTGATACTCTATCTTGATGTAGTCCTTTACCTTTTTATCCACCTCAAGCTTTTCAATGCCGCGGTAAATACCTAGTCCGTGGTTTTCATGCACCACATAGTCCCCAACCGACAAATCGGTAAAGCTCTGTATTTTTTCACCCTCATAGGTGCGGTGACGCTTCTTTTTCTTCTGCTGCGCCCCAAAAATATCTGACTCCGTAATCACGGCAAACTTTAGGATAGGATACTCAAAGCCTCTTCTCACCTTGCCGTAGCAGACCATAATCTGCCCCTCGGAAAGCTCATGGTCGTAGTTTTCAGTGTAAAAGCATGTGATTCCCTGGTCTGTGATATCCTCTGAAAGCCTCTTTGCCCTTGTCCTTGAACCGGATAAAAGAATGACTCTGTAGCCGTTTTTCTTATAGCGCTTTAAGTCCTTTATCAAAAGCTCAAAGCTGTTATTGTATGGGCTGACGCTCTGACAGTGAATACCATAGCTTCCCAGCTGGTGCAGTCCGTTTGCTTTATTATCAAGCGCAGCGAGTGCGATGCACGAATACTTCCCAAGCTTTGCCACTATCTCCTTCTCTGTAAAAAGACCGTTCATCTGCCCCGGAAGTATATATCCCATCGCAAGTCTCTGCTTCATGCTCTCTGAAAACTCAGTCTCTGTAAGCTTTCCCTGCTCTGCGCACCTGGTCAGCTCATCGAAAAATATAAGGCTGTCCGATGGATTAAAATAATCCAAAATCCCGACTCTCTCGTCAAAAAAGTACGACAAAAAAGCATCCATGCCCGCATACATGGACAGCTCTCCCCACTCCTCGGTAAGCTCGTCTGCCATCACACTCACTCTGTGTGCTTCCTCTGTCTTCATCTGCTTTCTAAGCTTGTCAGACACACGCTTTGCCTCTGCCTTAAGCTTTTCAATTCCCCCGGCCTTTTCCTCATCGCTAAGTACAAGCTCTGCCGCCGGATATATGCTCACCCGGTCAATATTTTCAATGGATTTCTGGCTCTCGCAGTCAAAATATCTGATGGTGTCTATCTCGTCTCCCCACAGCTCAATTCGGATAGGATTCTCCTCCGTCAGCGGAAAAACATCAAGAATACCGCCCCTGACAGAAAACTGCCCCATCGTCTGGACCTGATACTCTTTTTCATAGCCCATTCTGATAAGAGCAGCCTGAATTTCCTTCAAATCCAAAAGCTGTCCCTGCTCAAGTGTAAGCACGTTTTCCCACATCTTTTCTATCGGCGCCATCGTATTCATCAGCGCATCAAAGGTGGTCACAAGCGTCACTCTCTCCTGCTCACGGATAGCCTTCAAAGCCCTGATGCGCTCCGCTGTCAGGAGATTTCCCCTGATATCCGACTGGTAAAAAAGCACATCCTTTGATGGATAATACACCACCTCTTTGTCAAAAAAACTGTACTCATCGTACAGTTCCTTCGCCTTCTGCTCCCCAAAGGTCACAATAAGCTTGTTTTTCCTGTGACCTCCAAAGGCATATATCATCTGTGATTTTTGCGCATCTATGCATCCCGTGACAGATATAAGTCCGGACGATTTTTCTGCCGTTTTTGTCATCTCCTCAAAGCCCGCAAGGGAAAGGAGTGGCTCTGTAAATGCTTTCACTTTCAATTCTCCATTTCTGTCTGTTCAAAATCACCTTGTCGATTTCCAGCTAGTTATATATGTTCATAGCCTTATCCGTCTCGCCCTGCATCATAAGAACTGCTGCATCCATCGCATGACCGATAGCTTCCTCCACCTTTGCCCTGTCCTCAGAACTGAAACGCCCGAGCACATGGTCAGCCAGATCCCAGCCCTGCGGCTTTTCTCCAACACCGACCTTGATACGGCTGAAGCCCTGTGTGCCGGTCATTGCAATAATACTCTTAATCCCGTTGTGACCGCCGGCGCTGCCCTTTTTGCGGATACGGATACGCCCCGGCTCGAGCGAAATATCATCAAAAATAACGATTATTTCCTCATCCGGATCAAGCTTATAAAAATTCATTACCTCAGCAACAGACTCACCGCTTAGGTTCATGTATGTCTGCGGCTTCACAAGCAGCACCTTCATGCCCTCAATCACTCCGCTTCCACAGAGTGCCTTGTGCTTTTTGTCTGTCACACTTATATTATATTTATCCGCAAGCGCATCTATCACATCAAATCCGATATTGTGTCTTGTGTGCTCATATTTTTTGTCAGGATTTCCAAGTCCTACTATAACGTACATCGTTTATCCTTTCTCTTTCTAATATTATTTTATCTACATGTCATATGCATATTGTCACATGTCATCTACGTATCTATCCAGAATCTACAATTCAAAATAAAACAAATACTGCTGGATAATTCCAGCCACACCCTTGTAGCGTTCAAAATCAAAGCCGTCACTATAATATTTGTCCAAAAGCTGCTTTACATGCGTATCTATCGGAAACGCATCCACATGATGCAAACCGAAAAGACATATGCAGTTTGCCACCTTTTTGCCAATTCCTTTGCGAGTAAGCAGGCTTTCCATCGCCTCATCATAGCTCATTTTGCGCAGATTATCAAGCCAGTCAGGATTATTTGCGCCATACTCATATATTTCCTTCAGATACGGTGCCCTATAGCCAAAGCCCATGCTCCTGTCATCAAATACCTCATCCGGTACCTCAAGAGGCTTGGGAAATGTATACAGTTCTTCCCCCTCTGCGCTGCCGTCTATTTTATGTCCGCACCGCCTGCAAAGTAAATCCACACTGTTTGTGATTCGCTTTATGTTATTATTCTGGGAAATCATAAAAGTAACAATCATCTCCCACAAATCCTGCCTTAAAATGCGCACACCACTGCCATATGCATATGCCTCCTTCAGATGCGCGTCATCTCCGTCTGCTATAAGCTTTGCAATCCCCGCATAATCCGTATCCATATCCAGATAGCTTTTCCATATATTGTTCCAGTCTGCCTCATCACAGTCCAGCTCAAACTCATTCCCATCCTGCTTAATCCGAAGTGCCCTGTCAAATGCCACTACCGTGTATTCGTTTTCTCCTGTATTCTTCCATCTGAAGCACTGACCACTGTCAGCAATCTGTTTTAAATCCAGATTATCTATTTTCGTCTTGTACATATCTGTTTGTCTATCCTCTTTTATTGTAGCTATACCCTAAAAAGCCGGTCTTTCTGTGGCTTATTGTACCACGGATAGACCGGTTTGTGTGAAATATATTTGAATTATTATACCAGCTCAGGAATTTTATAGCCCGCCTTGCTCATCGCTTTTTCAAATTCATCAAGCGACATCTCTGCCTTCTCGGCACCTCTTTTTGCAGAATAGTCTCCCTCCTGTACGGAAAGATAAATTTCAAAAAGACGGCCCTGCTGCATGCCCTCCTGTATGCCACGCTTTTTATGGTCATCCCATGCCTTACACATATTTACCACCTCTATTTCTGTTCCACCTGTATGAGTAAATTTTAAATCTGCATACACCAATTCCTTAAAAAATTTTTTTAAAGCTCAACAACTTTTCTGAATTTGTCACTTATTCACCACCTATCTATTATCATCAAACCATCATCTAGAAGCATTTCATATTTCGCAATAATAAGGCTGAAATTTTTTAATCCACAGGCTTAATATATCTTCTTCTTTTTGTTGTTCCAATACAAGCTAATAAGTCCTTATTCACTAATTCGTTTAATAATTGTCTTGTCCTTGGTCCTTTTAAACCTATATTTTCTGCCACCTGTTCCGTACTATATTCAATACCAGCCTCCATAATAGCTAAAATCTGCTGATGTCTTTCTGATAATATCATTCCTTCCCTGTTTTTTAAATCTGCTGATTTTTCTGCTGATTCTGCTGATTTTTCTGCTGATTTATCATCAGATTCCTTTTCCATCTTCATCACAAGTGTCACCTGATCAAGATTTGTATCTTCTATCAATTCTGGTTTTATCCATCCTTCTGACTTCCACACAGCAAGAATTGTCGGGAATCCTGAGCCAGCATTATCGCCAAATCCAACCAATCTAAGCATAGTTTGCATATGAGGATTTCTTGACTTTGAATTGCCTCCACGATAAATATCCTCAAGCGGAAGTTTCAAAATTCCCGGATTTGTAAATTCAAATGAGTCTGACCTCTTAATTACCTTTAGCACACCTGCATCCATTAAGTAATCCGCGTGAATAATCATATTTACAAAACCTTCACGTACTGCTTTGTGAATCGGAGTATCATCTATACGCTGAACGCCACCTTCCAATTTAAATGGCTTTTTTAAGTCCTCAGTTAATTTAGGTGTTACTTTGGTAAAGAAATTAAACAGGTTATTTTCCCATGTGCCATCATAGGTAATTCTGTCATTCCAGCGAATATCTGCTGTCACTTGGCTCTCATTACGATAGTCCATAAAAACATTATCGAATCGTTCTCTAATAGCCTGTCCTGTACCAAACATCAAAAGTCCTGCTAATGTCAAGCCTTCTACTCCAGTTTTTCTATCTTTCCTATAGCCACCCAACTTTTCAAGAAAAGATTTGTCATCCAAAGCATTCCAAACATGTCCATCATTTCTGATTTCAAAAATCTGACGATATTTTCTTAATGTTTCTTTATCAATATCATCCATTGTATAATACTCAATTATTTGATTATCATTGCCCTCTGGATTTTGATCTCTTATCATTCCTCTAATCTCATGTTCTGTCGCATGATAATCACCTTCATGGTTCCTTTTATAAGTTCCCTTATACGGATTTTCGCCAACATATACTGGACGCATATTAAAATCAGCTCTAGGCACATGAATCACAACAAGGCTTATACTATCTTCCTCAACAATTTCTACGTCATCATCTGTTAATAGATTTATATTCACCTTGCTTCCATTAATGGTATTCCAAAAATCCTCTTTTTGCTTAGGTGCATCCTCTATTCCCTGTATTATAAATCTATCCTTCGGATCAGTCTTTGTCTTATCTTCTCTTACTCCAAGTATGATATATCCACCTTTTGTATTGGCAAATGCAGAATATGACTCATACGCAGATTTTGGTACACTTTTTTCTGCTTTTTTGCATTCTATATCAACTTTTTCACCTTGGTAAATGAGTTTCTTTAATTCTCGCATATTCATGTGTTGCACCTGCTTTCTTTATTTAATTAATCTCATTATCCTATTTGCTCTGTAATCTTTAAAAATTAAATTTTTCTTTTATAAAAAAGGAGTATCATTATATTGCTTTCTTTCGCATTTTCTTATATTTAAGTAAATATTTTTTATCAATTGTTTAAATGTATACGCATCTATATCTTTACCATTCTCATCTAAAATATCAATCCCATTTTTAAAGTATTTATCATTATCAAATGTATACTTACTATTAGCTGATTTAAAACACTCAATCATAAAAATATCTCATTTACATCATCTAAAATTAATTCAATATGTGCAAAAATATTCAAACCAATCAAACATCTTATCTATATTTCCCAAATATCTTCATCCTTACCATTTCTTTCATAACTTCCTCTATCTGCTTTGCCTTATCATGGGATTCAATCAAGAATCCCATTTCAATATTTCCTTGCATTCCGTGATATGAAAGATTAGCTGACGACACCAGTGATTTCTTTACATCTGATACAATAAGTTTTGCATGCAATGCTGCCATATTGTCATCTTCTTGATTTTGATATTCATATATCTGTAAGAATCTCGAACGATATGACATCAGCCTGTCAAGTGCTTCTTTCTGCTTTTCTATATCATTTACATATATACGAACATATACTCCTTGCTGGCTTTTTTTAATAATAACATCGAGCATTTCGGCAAAATAATCTGAGATTGAATAACCAGTTATAGTAAGACTCTTTTCCGTATTCTCTATCATATTACGCATTGTATCTTTGGTTCTTAATGTTTTCACACGGAATGAATCTGGTGCAGTAAGAACAAGTTCTGCGTGTTCAATTTTCTTTGACGAATACATCTTCATACAAAGGCTGATTATATCTGTTATCTCTTGTTCAGAACAATTAGTAAAATGATTTCTAAGTTCTTCAATCACAAGACGAAACTGTGCATTCTCTCTATTAACAGAATAATTTTCAAGTGCATCTACAATCAGACCTGCGATATATTCGATTTTTACACTTGTATTCCACATAAATCTCTCACCAATTCTCTGAAATATCCCATTTCCTCATGCTCCGGTACTGGTACAACTAACGCTCTATCAAGTAGGCGGTTACCATTTTCACATGCAGTTTCTGATATCATAGTACAAGAATGACAGGCAGCCCCATTTAATCTCTCACTCGTCGGATTCTTCATAAAGCATTCTGGGTCTGTTGTACATGTTAAACCATTCTCCAGTGCCCCTTTTAAAAGCGGCAAAAAGTTATTCATTCCGCCAAGTTCAACAAGTCCACCTAGTGAACCTTCCTTATCCGCCGCACCTGTGTAAATTAAAATTCCACACATATTTTCACTACTATAAATGCGTTCATGTAATGCAGATGATGAATATCCTGACTGCATAGACATTTCCTTAATCAACATATGTGAAAGTGTATGTAACAACACATACTCTGCATTTCTTGGTTTAAACTTCTCCCATCCTTTTTTCTGACAATATGCTGCATAACATTCCTCATATTTATCAGAACGAGATTTCACAGTCTCTATCTGCATCCACTGGTTTATTTTTTCCTTATTTAATTCAATGAATACACCTTCACCATTGATTTCGACTGCCGGAAGCCATTTTTCTCCCGAAGAGCACTTCAATTTTACGATATGTGACTGCTCATCCACTTCTGGTTCTGGTGCTTCCAATCTTGTAAAACCTGTCAAAACTCGTACTTCACGTAATCTATGTATTTTAATAATCCTAGAAATATACTCTTTTAAACTTTCACTCAAAGCAACTTCTTCTGCTTTGAAGTACTTAACATCATGTTGATACTCAACATCCTCATGATGCGTAATAGCTGCATACTCCATTTCTTTAAGTTCAGTAAACTCTTTGATATTTTGACTTAATCTATCATAGGCAGCTTTAAAGTCTTCATAAGAATATTTATCTCCAAAATACTTCTGATAAGCAAATGAAAGACCTGCCTCTTCTCCCATAGCCTCTACCAATGTTTCAATAGTTGCTCTTTGTGCACCCATGATATCATTAATAGGATTTGTCCAAGGTGGAATTGATATTGCATTTCTGGTGACTGTAAAATACACATTAGATGCACCACGCTGGCTAGGTATTACACTCTTCTTACAAATTTTCGCCTTTGCTCCTGGTCTATGTGGATGGTTTCCTGAACAGCATAGACCAGCAAATTTTTCCTTCTGCATTGCTCCAGACATAACCCTCCTTGCACCGCAATTACACTCAACACGGAGTTCTGCAAGTGATGAAGTATTGCCCATTGATTTTAGATACATATCTTCTTTACAACTTGTTTCTCCATGATGTACCCACCATCTCCAAGGGAAATCGTCCATATGCCCATCTTCGCATACTGTTATAAATCTCGAAGGGTATGCTGGAAATCCACACTTAGGGCATTTCACTTCACCTTGATTCTTTTTGTACTGGTCCATATCAAAGTAATCTCTCATATCAAATAAGAATTTACATGTTCCCTTTGAACACACATGGTAGTATGGAAATGACACAACTGGAATATCCTCTTTTCCACCTGTCTTTGGCATAAAGAATCGTCGAACATTCATATAACTAGCCAATCTCGCATCTCTAATTTCTTTACCAATATTGTTAGTATCCCAGTACTCTATATCTAAAACTGTCAATGAATCATTTACAGCATCCATTATCGAGCCTGGTCCATATGTAGTTATTAACTGATTCGGACGAATCTCGCCCAATTTTTTATAAAAATTCATCAGACACCCTCCCAATAAAAAACTGTTGATGATTGCTCAACATCACGCATAGAACTTAGTGTTGGTTTTTCTTTGTCTCCATAATATTCGCCATAGTATGTAAGCAGCCTCTTCTTATCATCAGCTACTGCTGGAACAAAATAATATAGCTTTTCGTCTTTTGCAATGTTCTTCCAAGTATTGATAAACTCATCCATTTCTTTCTCTGTATCTACATAAGACGATGGTGCAGTTATCTTAACTCGCTCAAGAATTTTGTCTTTTATATCTTTGATTTGTTCATCAGAAATATCATTAATGTTTGATGCTCCACCATTATCAGCCATCGTCTCTACCTGTAATCTTAGTAAAGAAACTACCAATGCATGTAATACTCTGTCTCTAGCTCTAGCCGCAAATGGCGTTGCTGTAGTTCCTTCTACATATCTATACATCTGTGAGTGGAAACCAACAAAATTCTCATAATTAGACAAATCCCTTGGTCTGTAAGGATTATAAACAGTAAAAATAATTCCAGGATGCTGTCGACCCACACGACTTGTTGCCTGAATATATTCAGAGTTCTGCTTTGGCTGACCTACAACTGACATAAGTCCTAAACGGTCAACATCCATACCTACCGCTATCATATTAGTTGCAATAACAACATCATAACAGCCTTGCTTCTCCTTGTTTTTATCATAAGAAATTGCTAACTTTTCAAGAACCTGCGCAATATCCCATGAAGGTATGCGAGATGTAATTTCCTTCTTTCCCTCAAAACTGAGATACCTCTGTTCTGAACTATTATATTTATTCTTTACAACACGAATACGGCTTGCTATATCGTCGTCAAGAAGGCGCACTGCACCACCCAATTCTCGAATACTATTAAAGTACCCAATCAATGTGTAATATGGATCAATATAATCCTCATATTCCGGTTCCTTTGCTATATCTAGTGCTGTTTGCAAAATAATCGAATACAAACGAATAAGAGTTGTTTTTACAGATTGTCCGCTCGCACATATACCAGCATATTGACGAAATGGCTTTTTTCCATCACTAATCATTCTACTGATTTTTTCTTCTGAAGCATCAACTAAATTTTCAGTTGGAAGCGGTACTTCCTTAATAAAAAATGAATCTCTTGTATCAAAGCCACTTGGCGGAAATTGTGCAAATTTATTTCTCCCATAAAGGAACTTAATCTGTTCCCCAGCATTTCTAATAGTTGCTGTTGAAACAATATACTTAGGTCGAATCTTCTTTCCATTCTTCTCAATACAACACATCTCTTCTACAACAGTTTCATATCCACCATAAATCGTTCCAAGAGGACCAGTAATTAAATGAAGCTCATCCTGTATAATTAGCTCAGGAGGATAGAATGGTTTACATGCAACCGTTTCAGCCCTTTCCAATCCCGCTGCGACATCTGCATTATGTCTTCCTGCATGCTTTTCTCCAATAGCAATATGTCCACATCTACTACAATATCTATCTGTTCTGCCAAATAGCAAACCAACTCGTTCAGACCATGGAAGTCTCGCAAATTTATCTACAGTCGAAATAATCACAGTAGGACACTTTGCATAAATTTCCTCATCAACAAGATAAACCGGTATGGTTCTTCCTGTTTTTAACGAAAACATACAATTCTTATCTTCACAGTGAATTTTAACATACTTTCCCTTTTCATTGATGTCATATTCATCCCGTGTGATTTCCTTACCACAATAAGGGCATTTAATAATCTGCTTTGTAAGCTTCCTTATAAATTCTTTCTTCTTAAATTGATCAGAATCGCTGTATTCGCTAAATTTATTTGGGGTAACATTACCTCCAACCCAGAATCCAATTGAAATTCTTTCCTTACCATATAATTTTTCATTCTTCTCACGCAATTGTTCCATTGCAACAATAAGACGCATCAGTCTGTCTCTCTGCTGAGTTGTAAGTAAACGAAGCGTGTACCTTAAAAATACTGTTACTCCACCATCTTTCTCATAATCAGTTTCATCTGAAGCTGTCAGTCTCCTATATGCTATAGTAAAAGCAATCAGCCCTAAATATGCCTCTGTCTTACCACCACCAGTAGGGAAGTATAATAAATCAACAATATTTCGTTCCGGAGACTCACCATCCATAATCCCATACAAATTCAAAAGAACAAATGCAATCTGGAATGGTCTCCACTCACTGTGATCTTTCTTTCTTCCTTTTTCTGGCATATCAGTCATATAATCTCTTAAGCTGCAAGGAATGCCATTACCATAATCTTTTGAAAAAGCTGTAATACTTCTCTGTAAATACATTGCTTGATTCATAAATACAAACGCTTGATATACCTTATCATTGTTTTCAATCAAATCAATTCCAGCATTCATCCTACGATTTGCATCATTGCATTTATCAATAATAGTCTGACCTGTTGCCTTAAATTTATCATCATGCATAGCTTCGTCGTTTGTCAGTGCATCTGTAATCCAACTTCCATACATTTCTGTCAATGTACGAAGATTCTGAATAACTTCTGACTTTTTCTTTGGTGAGCCCATCTGAAGCATCGAAAAGGCATGCTCCGGCATATCATCTATCTGTGCACTTACACTTGGAATTTCATAATCTGGAATAAATGATGATTTTATAGCAGTTGCATTTATCTCTTCTGCTTTCTTTTCCCAAGTAGCAGCACAACCTCTTCCTCTTGCATAAACTGGTCTGCCTTTATAATAATATTCATCCTCTAATTCAACTTTTCTACAGAGATATTCTGGTACAAAAATAGGACTCATCAAATCATCTGCTATGAGCATCTCCACCTGGAACATTACCTTTGCATATTCTTTTTCATCGCCATCTGACTTATCATTATTATGCAAATAAACCGATACCATCTTGTATCCATTGTCTAACTGCATCTTCATAACATAAATATAGATGTTTCCATTAGACTCAAGTGGAATCTGCTTCGAACGCCCCATCAGATTAAAATCGATTTCCACAACATCATTCATCTGCTCACGAATATATATGGTATGTTTCTTCTTTTTCTTATTCTCTGCATCTTCTTCTAAGGTTTCATCTATTACTTCCCCCTGCACCTGTTCTGCATAATACTTTCCCCAATTAATATAAGCATTAACCTTTTGAACATCATCAGAGACATAGAAAGACACACCTATAGAAGACGGCTTCTGAAAACCACCTTTTACCCTATCCTCTGGTTCCTCTTCTTCAAAAATTCCTGCCTCCAAAGTTTCTCCATCAGCATCGAAATTCTTTTCTGTAAACTCTACATCATTGTAATTTTCATCTTCCGTTACATCTGTATCAGCAGGATATAATAATCCCGTAATATAACTACTCGTTGGTACTTCATTCAATTGTTCACAATCTGATGTTGGTCCTATTAAGTCTTTTCGTACTGCATCTAAAATCTTCTGTCGAACAATAGCATGTTTAAAATCCTTTATATCAGCCATCTACAACCTCCGTTTATTCTCCGTCTACTACAACAGGAATTGCCATACCAATTACATATTTGAATGTATTACCTACTATAATCTTATCCCCTGGCACTAGGCGGTACTCCCAAGTCTTTCCGTCCGCATCCACCTGCGATGCACATTCGCACCACTTAATTGCAGCCTTTGCTTTTTCCTGTACATCTTCATTATCTGTTTGATTTGCAGCCTTCACTTCAATCATATATTTCTTGTCAGCCGTCTCTACTAAGAAATCAGGATTATACTGTTTTGCCGCCTTATAAAATAGTCCTAGCTGATTCAAAGGTGGCTTTATAAATCTAATAACTTCTGAATCCTCTTCTAATACCACAGACAACTTTCTCTCATCATCACTATCAAATGCATTCTCTGCATAGTATGATTTCTTATATCCTTCAAACAAATATTGCTTAATATTTTTCTTATCTGGCACTTCCGTCTTAAAATTCAATCGTCCATTTTCCTTCATATTCTTCGCAAATGATTTGAATACAATAAGGTCTTTCTGAACGTTAAATACAAACTCAGTGCTTTCTTCCTTTGACGCATATATCTGTTTTCTTAAGTCCTCTACTATAACAGTTGCATATCTACGGACAATCTTCTTTTTTTCTTCATCCGTACCTTCGATTAATGCGAGATACTGATCAACCACCTCAAGAATAAATTCTGCATCATCAGAACTAAACTCCGGAATACTCTCCAATAAAGAAACTGCAAGCATATTCTCAGGATTTTCTACAATAAGTGCATCTGCATCCAGCACTTGCAGCAACTTACCATTTACAGCGTCATATCTCTCGATTCTCGATGCTGCAACCTCAAAATCCATAATGTTTCGTTTAACAGTAAAAGACTTAAATGTAATTGTTGAACTATAGCTAATTCCAATCTTTGGAACAGAGATAGCAACTTTCTTTAACTCTTCAACTTTCTTGATAAACTCTTGTTTTGCATATGGCAATACATTCTTACTGCCAGATGACTTCTGTAAATCAATCTGTAATGAAGCATCCCCCTGATGTACAGTAAATGATGTATCAACTGCATCAGTGCCCATGCCCGTCTGTGTCATTTTGTGATCTGATGCTGTGCCATCATTTGTTTCTTTTTCATCATCGTTAGCAAAATAATCAAAAATAGACATCTGTCCACTATCACTTTCGGACTTCTTGGGTGCTACTTTCTTTACAAATGCTTTCTGATACTCAGCAAACAGATTCTCCACCACATTTTCATTATTCAAATCTTGGTATGATTTCACTTTACTTTCGCATAACGCTTCATCAAATAATGAAATCTGCTGGTTCTCAACTGCTGGCTCTACCATAACCGTTTTTGTGTTTGGTATATCTTCCTCATCAAGATTTCTTTTCTTAAATACAGGATTATTCTTGATATCATCAACAATTTCTCGATAATGGTCGTGAGCAACAATATCCAGGGTATCTAATTCCTCAATACCCGTTATCTCACCAAAAGGAAGCCTCAATCCTCTACCAATAGTTTGAAGTGCCAATATATCACTCTTTGCAGCATTAAGAGGGATAATTGTAAACAGATTATTTACATCCCAACCTTCTTTCAGCTTATATACATGCAGAACAATCTCAATTGGATTGGTATTTTTCTCAATGGTTAGTAATTTCTGAATGTTTTCTTCTGTCTCTGCACCACTTGTACTGGAATCAATTTCAATAACCTTGCCAACATAACGGCCTCCAAAAAAAGCATCAGAGTCTATTTTTTCTTTTATTTTTCTAGCATGTGTTGTATCTTTACAAGCTATCAAAACAATCGGCTTTACCTGTTCTAACTGATTGTCTATACAATATTTATATACGATGGATTTTCTTCTCTCATGAAGCTTGATTCCATCTTTCAACTTCATTTCCTCTATATCATCATCTGAATATCCTGCTGTATTTGTTCTTCCCATAACAACCGGAATCTTCAAAAACTTCCCAGCTCCATCCTCTAATCCGTAGTGATAAATAATATTCTTATTTGTACTTTTAGGTGTAGCAGTATATTCTAATCCCAACACTGGATTAAGATAATTAATCGCTTTCTTTGATGCTGGGGCATAGTAACGATGCGCTTCATCCATACAAATAACCAAGTCATCAAACGAACGTAACACATCCGCAAAAGAGCCACCCAAATTTTCATTAAACTTGTGAAATTTAAATTCAATATCTCCCCTAGTAAAAATCTTTGAAATATTAAAGATAAATATCTGAATATCAGATGTTTTTTCTACCACCATTTCCTCTTGGATATATCTTACCGGGTATGATAAATAATTTTCCCCATCATAAACTTTTGGTCTTCCCATCTCTGCTTCAAGTCCCTTAAACATGTATTTTGGATGTCCCGGGACCGCCTCTCGACGCATCTTGTCGTAAATCGTATTTCCTGGTGCCAGAATAAAGAAATGTTTGTACCCTTTTGTTTTGTATAAATAATAAATACATGCACCCATTAAACGGGACTTACCAATACCGGTTGTCATATCAAAGCAGAATGATGGAAAATCAAATTCCTTATCTACAGATATTGTATGTGGAGCTTGGCAATTCTCTGATGCTATTTTCTCTGCTTCAGCTTTTGAACTAGTTCTATACTCAATCTTGGAACTGATTGCATCAAAGTATTGTAGCGCTTCATACTGAGGATCACGCAGGCTCATAGCCCATTTAATTTTATCTACTGAACTCATTATTCCTGCACCTCACTTTCAAAATTACATTTATCCAATAAATCCTTTGGTATTTTTTTCACTTCCACATTCTCTGGAAGAATCATGTCAGCTTGATTTTTCTTACAATAAATCAGTAAACTCTGCTTATCCCCTAAGTTCTTCATTATCGACATCACATACTTTGTATTAACAAATTCTTCTGTGATATGTATAAATCTGTTCTCAGATGAATGTCCTTGAAACTCCCCAGATGGTTCATATGTAAATCCTTCTATTTTACAAATAGCTTCGCATACCATATCCCATGTATAGGATGGATTTATTTGATAAACAGGAAGAACTTTGTTTTTTACAAGTAATGGTTCTGCAAGTTCGTAGAATTTATATCCTCCACCACCTTGCCAACCTACTTCTTTAGATATCCCTGTCTGATCTCCATCGATAACAGAATCTAACCTTTTTTTACATAACGAATATGCATGTTCTCCCAATTCTACTCCTATCCATTTTCTTCCCATTTTGTGTGCAACTGCAGCAGATGATCCCGATCCCAAAAAACTATCTACTACCCAATCACCTGGTTTTGAAAAATGGGTATATATCATTTTCAAAAGTATTTCTGGTTTTTTCCCTCCTCTAAATTCAACCCCACCTTCATGTCGACAATTGCCAAAATTTGCTGCAAAATCAAAAAATCCATTAATGGGCAATTCCTTGAACATGTTTTCCTCATTTAGTTTATCGTTTGGAACACCCTGATAATATTTTCCTTTTGTAGCTCCAGTTCTATTAGGTCCAGTAAAATATCTGTAGTCATATCTATCATCGCCAATACCATATACCTTATATAAAACCCCTAATCCATCCTCTTCATATCTCCCTGTTAAATAATCTCTGAAAAATCTTCCTGAGGAGTTTCCATCTAAAATAGTACCTGATGCCCATATTTCTTTTAGTCCGTACTCCGAACCTTCTTCCTCAAGAATCTTATATTGACCCCTTTTAAATACTTCTACCCTCTTTCCTCCAAGTTCAAGGATTTTTGATGGCGTATCTTCTGTTTCAATTTTATAAATAAATTTTTCAAATCCGCTGCTTACTTTCTCCAATATTGGCTGAGCACTGCTACTTTTTCTATACACATGAATATGCTCTATTTCCTTATGAAAAGCCATATCCTGCTTAAGTGTTTTCTCCGGGTAGCGTACCCTAACATATATTGTCGTTAGATAATTCTGCCTACCAAATATTTCATCTAAAAGAACCTTTAAATATGCACCTTCTGAATCATCAATATGGCAACATAAAAATCCTTCGTCGCACAATAACTTATGTAGTAGCACAAGTCTTTCGCGCATCATACCTAGCCAGATACTATGTTCTAAATTATCATCATAATGTTCAAATGCGGATCCCGTATTATATGGCGGATCTATATATACACATTTTATCTTCCTAGCATAATCTCTCTCAAGAGCTTTTAATGCCAACAGATTATCCCCATGAATCAGCATATTTTCTGAATCTGGATCACCATATGATTTTGATTTATCTTCAATCAAAATTCTTGGTTCTAGCTTCGCTTCTTCATATTTTCCGACCCACGTCAATTCTAACTTGCCCTTTTTCTCCATGGCATCCTCCTAAAACTTAATCACTATCTTTGTTACCAGTTGTGGTTTTACCAATATGCTCTCTTCAAATTGCTTCTGCATATTTACAGCATCTTCTTCCAATACCGACATTTCATCATGAAACGCCTCTATCATTTTTCTGTTCTGCTCTTCCAAAGTTTCTATTTGTTTCTTTAATGCAATCTTCTGTCTAAAATCGCCTTCAATTGCATATTTTTCTTTAAGCTCATCTAATTCTGATGTATCTTGGACTCTGAGCAAATATTCTTCTTTTCTTAATTGCAGCCAATTATCCAATTTTTTCTGATTAGCAATCAAAACTGTTCTTTTAGATTCTGCATATTTCTGCTGCATAAATTCATCCACTTTGTCAATATATGAAAGGATTTCTTGATTATTTGGTGTCTTTTCTTCTAGGCACTGCTCCTGCAATTTTTCGCAAAGATCTCTAGCCAACTCATCTGAAACACCATATATCTTCCCTGTTATATCAATAATTTCAAATACTGCATCTTCAAGAATCTCATCAACATAAGAACCACCAACAAGTAAATACCCGTGTTGAATTACCGGAATTTCCAAGTCTATATTAGTTTCATAGTACTTTGGATATATCTCATTTTCCTCTTTACTTCTACTATTCCAATACTTAAACTGTGAATCATATTCCGCAATTTCTTTCATAATACTATTAAAATGAGACTTATGTTGTTCCTCTGTCTTATATATAAATATGGATTTCAGTTCATCCATTTTCTTGTTTCGTTTCTTTTCTAATTCCTTTTCCAAATCCTTAAATTGCTTTGTAAAATCTGATGTCGTTTTACATTCCTGATAAATAAGTGTAACTCTTTTTTCAAAATCTGCTCCACTTTCTAATAATCCAATAGCTTTATCTGATGCACCAAATACGCCTTGGAATAGCTCAAATTTTTCAGAAAGGATTTCATATACTCTCTTATCTGCTACATTCTGAGTATTAAGCAAATTAATAACCACAACATCGTTCTTTTGTCCATAACGATGACAGCGACCAATTCGCTGCTCTATCTTCTGCGGATTCCAAGGAAGGTCATAGTTTATAATCGTATTACAAAACTGAAGATTCAATCCTTCCGAACCGGAATCTGTTACAAGCAAAATTTTGTATTCATTCCTAAATGCTTCTACGATGGCATTCTTCAATTCAACATTTCTACTACCCACATACTTTCCATAGTTTCTAGCTTTCCACGCCTTATAAATCTGTTTAGTAACAGGATCATTTGTACTACCATTAAACTTAAGTATCTGACCTTCATATCCGGCATGAGATAATTCTTCAAACATGTATTGTTGCGTTCTAATAGATTCCGTAAACACAACAATTCTTTGTTTTATGCCAGCTTCATTTTGAAATACAAAAGCTTTCTCCACTGCCTGTTTCAAGGCTGTCATCTTCGCATTTCTTTTTATACTTTCAGCTTTATTAATAATGGCTGTTACCTCATCTATTTCATGCTGAATAAATTCATTTACCTTTTCTCTTGTGTATAATTCATCCTGCTTACTATCATCATCCGTCTCAATTTCATCATCATCAAAAAAACTAAGGAAAAAATCAATACTTTCATCCGCTGATTCAGTTCTAGTTGTTTCCTTCAAAGTTTCAAGTCTGCCTTTTAATACCTTGAAGGTTTCTGCAACTGCCATACTTGATGATGCTAGCAATTTTCTAATAACAGATGTAATAAGTGTTCTGTGTGAATTGGGCAAAGCATACAAAATTTCCTTTTTCAGATAATTATTTATCATCACATAAAGTTCTATCTCCATTGGCGATAGTTCAAAATCAATTGTCATTTCTTTACGCTCTGAAAATTGGATATACTCTGCTACTTCTTTTCGTAAAGTTCTTTGCACAACAGGTTCTAAACAAGCCTTCAAATCATTGTAATCTTCTCCTCGCAAATATCTTTCAGAAAATATCTGCTTACTATAAAAAACTCTATCATCGATAAACTGAACAAGTCCATATATATCAAGTAAAGTATTCTGCATAGGAGTCGCAGTTAATAGAATTTTCGGAATTCCCTTTGTTAATTCATATAATGAGTTAGCCATCTTTGAACCATTCTTATATACATTCCTAAGCCGATGTGCTTCATCAAATACACAAAAATCCCAAGCTATCTTTCCGAACTCTGCTTTTCTTTTTGAGGCAAAGTGGTAGGAAACAATAATTACTGCTTGTTTACTCTTTACCTTTGCGAGATAATCCTCCCAGTTAGAACTATCCACAATTAATGAATCAATATCAAATTTCTCTTCTAATTCAACTTGCCATTGCTTTCGCAGATTGGATGGCATAATAAGTAGTATTTTATTTTTTCCACTGCATAGCAAATACTTGATGACCAAGCCAGCCTCAATAGTTTTTCCAAGACCTACCTCATCCGCAAGAATTGCTCCACCAAGTTCCAATGAAGATAGTGCAAATGTGAATGCTTCAATCTGATGAGGATTAATATCAATATCAGCCATATGCAAACAACTATATGGATTATTTTTCAATTCATGTTGCTTTAACTCAGCATATGTACTTTCAACAATACCCATTTGCAAAACCTCCAATTTTATTTTCTTAATTGTTCTTTTATTTTATCTGCTATTACCTTTGCCATCATTGGCGGAACCGCATTCCCCACCTGAACAAATTGTGCTGTCCTTGGTCCTTCAAAATAATAATTATCTGGAAACGACTGTATTCTTGCTGCTTCCCGCACTGTAATTGATCTATGTTGCTCTATATCTGGATGAATGAAATAATGTCCATCTTTCGATAAATGAGCAAGTATTGTGTGACAATGATCCATATCACCCTCAACAACTTTAAATCGATCTACGAATGAAGTTCTATTTTTATGTGTTTTCAAATCTTCTGGTAAATCATCATATTTCAAACGTTCATGCTGTTCGTTTTCAAACCACATGTCTATTGTTCTCTTATATATTTCAATATCCTGTGCAGTATGTGGTCTTGCAATATGTCCTGTTAACACATCCGATTTTACACGAATGTCATTATCTTTTACATATTTTTTTAATCTGCGCATATCTGTCATAGTATGCTCTATAGCCTCTTCACCAGGCTTTAACACTGGCAAATCCTTAAGTAAATCCCATACTTCTGCTTTACTATGAATTACATCAAATGATGGGTATTCATATCCTGTGCCTTTAAGCCAACCTACTATAATTACTCTTTTTCTACTTTGTAATACTCCAAAATCCTGAGCATTCAACTCATGATAATCAATTTCATAACCTACACGTTTCATATATGTCTGGAGGTTTTTAAATGCTTGACCACCTCTTGCAGTCTTTATCCCAGCCACATTCTCAAACACAAACATTCTTGGCTTATACTTCTTAAGAAATTGAACATACATCTTATATAATTCATTTCTTGGATCATCTTCCATCGGAACAATCATATGACTGCTCTGTGCTCTTCCCACCAAAGAATATGCTTGACATGGAGGACCACCTATAATTACATCAATCTTATCAATTTCTTTTTCCCTTTTGATATCATCAATTGTGTTGAAAATCCCCTTAATTGTGGCTTCCGACATTTCTTTATTAATTACAGTCTTAAGTTCCTCTTTGGGTATTTTTTCCAAAAGTTGTTCTCTGGTTATTTTTCCTTTTTCATAATCATAATAACTTTTAATTTTGCCATTATCTTTTAAGTAATAATATGCTATTCTTGTTTCTATTGTCTTTGCTGCATGCTCATTCATTTCCACATGTGCAACCGGTCTATAGCCACTTTGAATAAATCCTTCTGAAAGTCCACCGGCACCAGCAAATAGATCAATATAATTTAATCCATTTTCATTCATGGTTGTTCTACCTCATTATTTCACATTTACTGCCCCATTATCTGGACTTATATTATCATTATGGATCTTTTTCTTTACTTCAGCTAAATCAGTAAACTCCATAATATCAGATATATCACATTCCAATTCGGCACATATTTTTTCTAATACGGTCATAGCAACCATCTCTTCATTTGTCATTTTAGCCATAGTACTACTGCTAATTTTTATCTTTTTACACAGTTGGCTCTTATTTATTTTTTTATCAATCATTAATTTCCATAATTTATTGTATGATACAGCCATATTATCCTCCGTGCTTTTAGGAATACAATTTCACTATTTTAGTATACATCATCTCATATTAGTTGTAAAATACTATATTTGATATCTCAAATGCTTTTTTCAAATTATAAAACATTTAATATATGCTTACTTTTTATTCTCTAATCAAACCCTTATTACACAAAAACCGCGCAAGCCAATCTCCTCCGATGAACTTGCGCGATTTCGTCTGGTATACTCATACCAAAATTATTATTTACATTTGCTACAGCATTTGACTGTTTTATACATTCTCAATCTCTGTCTTATACTTTTCAAGAATCATATTCTGGATATTCTCGCGTGTGGCAGATTTAATCGGATGGGCTATATCCCTGTACTCGCCATCGTTTGCCTTACGGCTTGGCATGGCGATGAAAAGTCCCTTTTCTCCTTCGATTACCTTGATGTCATGTACCACGAATTCATCATCGATTGTGATTGACACAACCGCCTTCATCTTGCCCTCTTTTTCTACCTTACGAATTCTGATGTCTGTAATCTGCATATTTTTGTCCCCCTGGTTTGTTTTTAAATTACATATCTTACATTTTTTTCTTTTACTATCATGACTCCATCCTCACCACAATAACAGGTGTTTGGATTGATGGTTCCGTGGCTCTCTACGATGCAATTTTCGAGGTGCACATTGTCGCCTATGTAGACGTCATTGAGCAGCACACAGTTCTTCACGGTAGTGTTTTTGCCCACAAATACCTGCTTGAAAAGCACCGAATCCTCCACGCTGCCGTTTATGATACAGCCACTTGATACGAGGCTGTTTGAAATGTCTGAGCCCGGATTAAACTTGGCCGGTGGCAGGTCGTCCACCTTTGAGCAGATGGTCGGCTCCTCCTTGAAGAAATAGCTTCTGACGTCAGGTCTTAAGAAATCCATATTGGTCTTGAAGTATGCATCAATATCGGCGATATTGTTCCAGTATGAATTTATCTTGTAGCCATATATTTTCTTTACATTTTTGTAGCGCACGAGGATATCATTTACGAAATCGAATCTGTTTTCCTCGGCTGCTGCCTCCAAAAGCTCTATGAGCTGTCGTCTCCTGATGACATAGATACCTGTGGAAATGGTATTGGATGAAGCCTCGATTGGCTTTTCATCAAACTCTGTGATTCTTGACTCATCATCCATGCGTACCACACCAAAACGGCTGACATCGTCGTTGTACATCATGTCCTTGCATACCACTGTAATGTCTGATTTTTTCTCGATGTGGAAATCCAGCACTCTGTTGAAATCCAGCTTGTATACACAGTCACCGCTGCTGATGATGACATATGGCTCATGGCGTCTCTTGAGAAAATCAATATTCTGATACATCGCATCTGCCGTGCCCCTGTACCAGTCACTGTTGTCTGGTGTGACTGTAGGTGTAAAGATGAATAACCCCCCCTGCTTTCTGCCAAAATTCCACCATTTTGCCGAGCTTAAATGCTCATTCAATGAGCATGCATTGTACTGCGTCAGTATCGCAACTGTCTGTATATGTGAGTTTGACATGCTGCTGAGCGAAAAATCTATAGCCCTGAAGCTGCCTGCTATCGGCAGGGCCGGTACTGCTCGTTTTGCTGTCAGTTCCTTCATCCTATTGTTATTTCCACCGGCCAAAATAATTCCTATTGCCTTCATTTTCCGTCACCTGCCTTGATAATAACTTCTCCGCCCTCAAGCACACCATCTTTGTAATCCTCTTCGTATGTAACACCGGAGATTGCTGTATTTTTGCCTATCTTTACCCCGTCCGGTATCACAGAATCTTCTCCTATAGTGACCAGCCCAAATGAGTATATGCTCTCATTCAATACATTTGGCTTCTCCTGTCCGAAGCCAAGTGTCACATTATCGCCCACCTTGCAATTTTCGGCAATGATGGACTTGTCTATCGTGACATTGGAGCCTATCTCCGTGTCACGCATGATGATGGAATCACGTATTACTGCGCCTCTTCCAATCTTGACGTTGGCACCTATGACAGAATGCTCCACATGACCGTAGCATTCACAACCCTCACCCATGATGCTTCGCTCCACATGGCCTCCTTTGGCTATATAAAGTGGCTCGATTGCATCATTCTTTGTGTAAATCTTCCAATACTCCTCGTACAGGTTGAACTCCGGAATGAGGTCTACAAGCTCCATATTGGCCTCCCAATATGACCCCAGTGTACCTACGTCCTTCCAGTATCCGTTGAACTCGTATGCAAACATACGTCTGTCATTTTCAAAGCAGTATGGTATGACATGCTTGCCAAAATCACAGTTTTCCTGATCCTTTAGTGCAAGTAAGGCTTCCTTTAGCACCGGCCATGAAAATATGTAAATACCCATTGATGCGAGATTGCTGCGCGGATGAACCGGCTTTTCCTCAAATGCATTGATGCGCTTATCATCATCGGCTATGACGATACCAAATCGGCTGGCCTCCTCGATAGGCACCGGCATGGTTGCTATGGTCACATCGGCATTGTTTTCCTTGTGGAAGTCAAGCATCACCTCATAGTCCATCTTGTAAATGTGGTCTCCTGACAGTATCAACACATAGTCCGGGTTGTAACTGTCTATATACCTCATATTCTGGTAGATTGCATTGGCTGTACCTGTGTACCACTCGCTGTTGCCACTCTTCTCATAAGGAGGCAGTATTGCCACTCCTCCGTTATTCCTGTCGAGATCCCACGGAATACCTATTCCGATGTGGCTGTTAAGCCTGAGCGGCTGATACTGTGTAAGTACACCCACTGTATCAATGCCTGAATTGATGCAGTTGCTAAGCGGAAAATCTATAATTCTGTATTTTCCACCAAACGAAACTGCCGGTTTTGCTACGTTCGCTGTCAGAACACCAAGTCTGCTGCCTTGACCGCCTGCTAAAAGCATGGCTATCATTTCTTTCTTAATCACGTTATCACTCCTCGTCTGTCCTAATTTTTGTTGTGCCCATCCGGTCCCCACCACTAGTTTCTGTAATAACCGTATCTGTAATGTTTCTATAATAAATCACAATTGTTTCCATATAAATTATAGTTGCTGCTGCATAAATTGCAGTTACTGCTATATACTTTAAACCCATCAAATTCATATGGTCCGGATGAATTATTTTTATATAAAAAATTATACCACAGCCGCATTATCACTTCAACATTTTTCACAAAATCAAATAATATTTTTCTTTTTTTTCGACATTTTGCACAAGCGTCATTTATCGTATATCTGTTTAACCTGCAAGGGTTCTTATCATTTGAAAGTCATGCCTGCTTTCACCTTATTTTTCCTTTGCAAATACTATATTTAGTTGTATAATTAATTTAAAGTAACTATTCAGAACAAGAAAATCTGTTGCTTACATGCAATCATGACGCATCGGCTTTTTGTTCTCAGTGTTTCTTAATAGTTACAATATAAATTATAATAAATCAGGCAGGTAAAATTAATGTATAAAATAGATTTCAGCAAACCAATACACATCCATTTCATAGGCATCGGCGGTATCAGCATGAGCGGTCTCGCAGAGATTCTGCATGAGGAGGGCTTTACAATTTCCGGCTCCGATTCAAAGGAATCAGACCTCACAAAGACTCTTGCGGCCAAGGGCATAAAAGTCATATATGACCAGAGCGCAGACAATATCACCTCCGGTATCGATCTGGTGGTTTACACTGCAGCTATCCACGAAAGCAATCCTGAGTTTGCCGCAGCAAAGGCAGCCGGTATTCCAATGCTTACAAGAGCCGAGCTTCTCGGACAGATTATGGACAATTACGATTATTCCATCGCTGTAGCCGGTACACACGGCAAGACTACCACCACATCCATGATCAGTGAGATTCTTCTCGCCGCCCAGACAGATCCTACCATTTCCGTAGGTGGTATTTTGTCATCTATCCACGGCAATCTGCGTGTGGGCGATTCAGAGTACTTCATCTCTGAGGCGTGTGAGTACACAAACAGCTTTTTGAATTTCAGACCACGCTACAGTATTATTTTAAATATTGAGGCTGAGCATCTGGATTTCTTCAAGGATATCAACGACATCAGACATTCCTTCCACGAGTATGCATCAAACACTCTCGCAGACGGTGCTACAATCATCAATGGTGAGATTGACCGCTATGAGGAGATTGTCGCAGGTCTTCCTCAGAAGATTATCACCTATGGCTTTGATTCAAAATATGATTTCTATCCGGAAAATATAACCTATGACGATAAAGCTTGTGCATCTTTTACAGCTATGAGACAGGGTAGTCCACTTTTCGACGTAAAACTCTCTGTTCCTGGCGCTCACAATGTAAGCAATGCGCTCGCAGCCATAGCTTTATCCACCACACTCGGTCTTGATGAGGAGTCTATCCTCACAGGCCTCGACAAATTTGGCGGTGCTGACAGACGTTTCCAGTACAAGGGTAAGGTAAATGGTGTCACAATCATTGATGACTACGCTCACCATCCAACCGAGATCCGTGCAACCCTGACAGCCGCACAAAAATATCCACATGACAGACTTGTCCTTTGCTTCCAGCCACATACCTATTCCAGAACCAAAGCATTCTTAAATGATTTTGCCGATGTTCTTTCAATGGCAGATGTTGTGGTGCTAGCTGATATCTATGCTGCTCGTGAGCAGAACACCTATGGCATTTCATCTAAGGACATCCTTGATTTATTGCTCGAAAAAGGTGTGAATGTGCACTATTTCCCATCATTTGAGGACATCGAGAAATTTTTATCAGAAAATTGTGTAAACGGCGACCTGTTGATAACAATGGGTGCCGGAAATGTAGTAGAAATCGGCGAAGACCTGCTTAAGAAATAAGTTATCCACGTTATCCACATACAAAATGTTAACAACTCCCATTTTGTGTGTGGATTTTTTAAATAATTTTCAACAGCTTATATACCCTGTGATACATTGTTTTTTCAATTATTTTACATGGTTATCCACGTTATCCACATTTTTTTGTGGATTCAGAAAGCCCGAGTTTACAAGGCTTGTAGCACTTTTACCATCTTCACACGGTTAAAATATTGTGCTATAATTGCTCACAGGTTAAGCGAAAGAGAGTTTTTTATATGACAGCGATAAACATTAGCAGTGACATAGCAACATCATTCACTACTGTGTCAGATATTTTTATAGATCAATACATGCCAAAGGCAAACGGTGAGTTTGTCAAGGTATACCTTTATCTGCTCCGTGCGACAGGCTCCGGGGCAGACATAGCAACCATTTCAGAGATTGCCGATCATTTCAGCAACACCGAGGCCGATATCGTACGCGCCCTCAATTACTGGGCATCTGAAGGCATTTTGCAGGTGCAAACCGGCGCTGATGGTCAGATTACCGGAATCAACCTCTGCAGCCTTGCTGTATCCGGTATACAGGCTGCTCAGAGTAATATACAAAGCGCTGTGGCTGATAATGCCGCACAGAATAATTCTACCGCGAATATTCAGATGCAGGATTCTGTTGTGGAAAAGCTTAAGAGCCAGGCTACTGACAAACCTGCTCCTTCACAGAAGGAATACACACTTGATGAGATTAAGGAGTTTAGAAAGAATCCTGACATTTCAGAGCTTTTCTTTATTATAGAGACATATCTGAAGCATACGCTCTCATCCACAGACACCAATATGGTGCTCTACTGGCTGGACGAGCTTCATTTTTCTACCGACCTGGTAGAATATCTCGTAGAGTACTGCATTACCAAGGGACATTCAAGCCTTCGGTACATGAACAAGGTCGCTCTCGGCTGGGCCGATGCCGGCATAAAGACCGTAGACCAGGCCAAGGACGATGCAGCCGCACACTCACAGATTTACTATACTGTAATGAAGGCTCTTGGAATCACAGGTCGCAATCTGGTTGACTCTGAGGTGTCACTCATAAACAAATGGGTCGGCGAATATGGCTTCGATATAGAGCTTGTAAAGGCCGCCTGCAGTAAAACCATTTCAGCTATCCAGAAGCCAAGCTTCGAGTACACAGACTCGATACTCGCGAACTGGAGGAAAAAGGATGTTCATACATTAAAGGATGTTGAAGTGCTTGATGCCAACTTTGCCAAGGCCAATAAAGCCTCTGCTACAGGCTCATCACAAGGCACAAATGCTGCAAACGGTTCCTCAAAACCAAAAAGCAATAATTCAGGTTCCAAGAATAAATTTAACAACTTCAATCAGCGCAACAATGATTACGACAAGCTGGAGAAGCTGTTTCTCAATTCTACGGTATGATTTTTCAAGTTAGATTTATACATCCCAAGGAGGATATATGGCACTTACCAATGCTCAATATGATGAGATAATGCGAGGCTACGATAAACGCCAGCTTCACAACAAATACATACATGACAAGCGTATTGAGGACGCCTATCGCAAGGCGCCCCGCCTCAGGGAGATTGACTCAGAGATTGCATCCGCATCTGTCAGGCAGGCGTACAGGCTTATGGACGGCGATGAGAATGCTCTTGCCGCTTTACGCCTTGCAATCGAGGACTATAAGGAGGAGCGTGCTGCACTGCTATCCACACTAGGATATCCGCTTGATTATTTTGAGCCTATTTACACCTGTCCCGATTGCCACGATACAGGATACATAGACGGTCAGAAATGTCATTGTTTCAAGCAGGCTATTATCAATACCGTTTATTCGCAGTCTAATATCAGGGAGATTTTGTCTCGTGAGAATTTTTCCACTCTCTCATTCGATTATTACTCAGATGAGCAGAAGAATCCTGCGACAGGGCTGTCTGCGCTCGCCACAGCAAAGCTTGCCGTGACGAACTGTCATGAATTTATAGACAATTTTGAAAACAAACCTAAAAACATATTTTTCTACGGGAATACCGGTGTCGGAAAGACTTTTTTATCTAATTGCATTGCAAAAGAGCTTTTAGATGCAGGTTACTCCGTAATTTACTTTACAGCGTTCCAATTATTTGATATATTAAGCAAAGGTGTGTTTGAAAAGGATGCAGATGCCATCGCAGCGCACCAGAATATATTCGACTGTGATTTACTTATCATAGACGATCTCGGAACCGAGCTTTCCAACTCATTTACCACATCACAGCTTTTCCTTTGTGTAAATGAGCGTATACTGCGACAGAAATCTACTATTATTTCCACTAATCTGAATCTGGAGCAGATAGCAGAGATTTACTCCGAGAGAACACTTTCAAGAATTTCAAGCAATTATAGTTTTATCAAGCTCTTCGGAGATGACATACGAATTAAAAAGCGTCTTTCCAAATAGCGCTTTTTATATATATTTAGTTTATTTATTATATGGTTATATGGAGGAATAACAATGCCAAACGATGAGAGAATTTTGGAGACTATGCCAACTGGTACACTTGGACTTGTTGCAACCGACAGTTGTATAGGTCTTGCCCAGAAGGTAGATGCATACTTACAGGGCTGGAGAGAGCACAGAGAGCACCAGCATGCTAACGAGAGTGCTTTCAAGGACTACTACAAAAACAGCTACATTATCAAGCCATCTACACCTAGATTCGGTTCCGGCGAGGCTAAATGTGTTATCAACCAGTCAGTTCGTGGTTATGATCTGTACATCATGGTAGATGTAACCAACTACAGTCTTACCTACACAGTATGCGGTCAGACAAACCACATGTCACCTGATGACCACTACGCAGACTTAAAGCGTGTTATCGCTGCAGCCGCCGGAAAAGCAAGAAGAATCACAGTTATCATGCCTTTCCTTTATGAAAGCCGTCAGCACAGACGTACAGGCCGTGAGTCTCTTGACTGTCCATTGGCTCTTCAGGAGCTTATCAACATGGGTGTAGACAATATCATCACCTTCGATGCTCATGACCCTCGTGTGGTAAATGCTATTCCTCTGAACGGCTTTGAGAATGTAATGCCTTCTTACCAGTTCATTAAGGGCATCTTAAAGAACGTAAAGGATATCACTATTGATGCTGACCATCTCATGATTATCTCTCCTGATGAGGGTGCTACAAACCGTGCTATCTACCTTGCAAACGTACTCGGAGTAGACATGGGTATGTTCTACAAGCGTCGTGATTACAGCCGTATCGTTGACGGACGTAACCCTATCGTAGCTCATGAGTTCCTCGGAACAAATGTGGAGGGTAAGGATGTTCTTATCATCGATGATATGATTTCTTCCGGCGAGAGTATGATTGATACAGCAAGAGAGCTCAAGAAGCGTAAAGCTAACAGAATCTTTGTTGTTTCTACATTCGGTCTCTTTACAAACGGCTTTGCTTCATTTGACAAGGCTTACGAGGAGGGTCTCATCTACAGAGTAGTTACAACAAACCTTATCTACCAGTCACCGGAGCTTCTCTCTAAAGAGTACTATATCAGCTGTGACATGAGCAAATACATCGCATACCTCATTGATACATTAAACCACGACTGTTCTATCAGTGATCTTCTCTCACCATATGACAGAATCAAGAAGTGTGTTAAGAAGTACAATGACGAGCAGGCTGCAGCAAAGAATAAATAATTAATCGTATTAATCGAAAAGCCGTGTAAAATTAATATGTACCCCTTTTGCTGGATATCCAGTGAAAGGGGTATTTTTATGCGTTACAGTTACGAATTCAAACCAAAGGCAGTCGAACTATACATGCAAGTAAGACGCATCAGTTTTTCTCAATAGTTCTGAATAATTATCTTAGTAATATAAAAAACCAGAGAAGTGAGTGTCATCCACTCAAATCTCTGGTTTAATTTAGTCTAAGATTTATACCGATTAAATATTAAACTAACTCAAGGAGAACCTCTAAAGCTCCGTCACCTTTACGCTGTCCAATCTTAACGATTCTTGTGTAACCACCGTTACGATCAGCATACTTAGGAGCGATCTCATCGAATAACTTGTTTGTTACATCGATAGTCTTTGTTCCCTTCTTTGTGCCGTCAGACTCTTTAGCTGTGTAAAGAACCTTAAGCATCTGTCTTCTGGCATGAAGACGTGAAGCAGAATCCTTCTTGATCTTCTTCTCTACTTCGTCATAAACAGTAACTTTCTTTCCGTCTACAACCTCTTTTACTCTCTTGCCGTCTTTGTCCTTGCGGGCAACCTTAGCTGTTACAGTAACCTCTTCGAAGTTGTCTTTCTCTTTTACTGCTAATGCGATAAGACCCTCAGCGATCTTGCGAACCTCTTTAGCCTTAGCCTCTGTAGTAACGATCTTTCCGTTAACAAGAAGCTGTGTAACCTGACCTCTGAGTAAAGCCTTTCTCTGGCTTGATGTTCTGCTTAACTTACGATATTTTGCCATTTTAATTTCCTCCATTTGTGGGACATCCGGTCACGCTCTTCGGTCTTACTGCCAGACATCGTATCTTGTTGTGATAAAGCTTTGCCTTATTTCAAAAAGCAAATGCTCTAATCAGTTGCCACTCATGTATCAGACACGGTCACGCTCTTTGGCCTTACTGGCCCTGCCTCTATGAGTTTTGTCACACATAAACATAAATATGATATTTAAAATTTATATATGACCAATTTATTTAGAAGAATCAGTGCAAGGATTATTCGAATGAACTATTCCTCAGTCTGATTTAACTCTAAACCTAATTCTTTTAATTTTGCTAAAACTTCCTCTAAAGACTTGCGACCGAGGTTACGAACCTTCATCATGTCCTCAGGTGTTCTATTGATAAGCTCTGCAACAGTGTTGATTCCTGCACGCTTTAAGCAGTTGTATGAACGAACTGAAAGCTCAAGCTCATCGATGTTCATCTCAAGAACCTTCTCCTGAGCATCGTTTTCCTTCTCGACCATAACGTCAACCTGCTGTGCTGCCTCTGAAAGATCGATGAACAGATTTAAATGCTCACTTAACACCTTAGCTGCAAGGCTGACTGCCTCGTCCGGCTCCAATGTACCATTTGTAAATACATCTAATGTAAGCTTATCGTAATCTGTAACCTGACCTACACGGGTATTCTCTACAGTAAGGTTAACACGCTCAACAGGAGTGTAGATTGAATCTACAGCAAGAACTCCGATTGGTGTATCCTCGTTCTTGTTCTTCTCTGCTCCGACATAACCTCTGCCGTTTGTGATTGTAAGCTCCATGTAAAGCTTAGAATCTGCTCCACCATTCAAGTGTGCAATCTCTAACTCAGGATTCAAAATCTCGATATCTGAATCAACCTGAATATCAGCTGCTGTAACAACGCCTTCACCTTCGAATTCGATATATGCAACCTTTGGTTCATTTGTAGAACTATTATTGCGAATTGCAAGGTTCTTGATATTCATGATGATTTCTGTAACATCTTCCTTAACACCAGGAATAGAGCTGAATTCATGTAAAACACCATCAATCTTGACCTGGCTCACTGCAGCGCCCGGTAAAGAAGAAAGCATGATACGTCTTAAAGAGTTTCCAAGTGTTGTACCGTAACCTCTCTCTAATGGCTCTACAACAAATCTGCCATATGTCTTGTCTTCTGAAATTTCTGCGATTTCAATTTTTGGTTTTTCAAAATCGAACACTTCAAATTCCCTCCTTCTCGGGTATCGTTGTTATATGTTATCAAAGAGTGGATAAGCCGGGAAATAAATCCCCGGCAAATCAACCTAATTTTACTTAGAATATAACTCGACGATGAGCATCTCATCTACAGGAACATCAATCTGCTCACGTGTAGGTAAGTCTTTTACAGTTCCCTGTAATTTCTCAGCATCTACATCTAACCACTCTGGAACGATTCTTCCGCCAGCTACCTCGACGATATCTTTCATTCTCTGAGTATTCTTTTTGCTCTCTTTAATTTCGATAACATCGCCAGCCTTTACAAGGTATGAAGGGATGTTAACAACTTTTCCGTTTACTGTAACGAACTTGTGATCAACGATCTGTCTTGCTTCTTTTCTTGTTCTTGCGAAACCAAGACGGAAGATTACGTTGTCAAGTCTTGACTCAAGGATTGTCATAAGGTTGAGACCTGTTAATCCTTTCATCTGATCTGCTTTCTTGTAGTAGTTACGGAAAGGCTTCTCTAAAACACCATAGATGAATTTAGCTTTCTGCTTTTCTCTTAACTGAAGTCCGTACTCAGATACCTTTCTGTTTGCTCTTGTAAGGTTTCTTCTAGACTTCTTATCATATCCTAAATAACTTGGCTCTAAACCAAGTGATCTGCATCTCTTAAGTACAGGTACTTTATTAACTGCCATTTTAATCTATACCTCCTGATTAGACTCTTCTACGTTTTGGTGGACGACATCCATTGTGAGGTACCGGAGTAACGTCTCTGATTGATGTAACCTCAAGACCACATGCTGAAAGGGCACGGATAGCTGCCTCTCTTCCTGAACCTGGTCCCTTAACGAATACGTCAACTGTCTTTAATCCATGGATTAAAGCTGCCTTTGTAGCTGTTTCAGCTGCCATCTGTGCAGCATATGGAGTAGATTTCTTTGAACCTCTAAATCCAAGACCACCGGCACTTGCCCATGATAAAGCATTTCCTTCAGCATCTGTTAAAGTAACGATTGTGTTATTGAAAGATGCCTGAATATGTGCCTGTCCGCGTTCAACGTTTTTCTTTACACGCTTTTTAGTTGTTTTCTTTGCAACATTCTTAGCCATATTTAAACTAACCTACTTTCTACTTTCTAAACTTTATATAAGTTATAATGAAGCTCTGCTTCTTCGTCCGCAGAACTAAACGCGCACTACGTTCAAGTGGCGTTTTCACTTATTTTCCAAGTGATTATTTCTTCTTGTTTGCTACTGTTCTCTTAGGACCCTTGCGAGTTCTTGCATTAGTCTTTGTTTTCTGACCACGAACCGGAAGTCCCTTTCTATGACGGATACCACGATAGCATCCAATTTCCTGAAGTCTCTTGATATTTAAAGCGATTTCTCTTCTTAAATCACCTTCAACTGTCATTGTCTCGTCGATAACAGCGCTGATTCTCTTAACCTCGTCATCTGTAAGATCTCTAACACGAGTGCTTGGATCAACATTAGCTGCTTCAAGGATACGGTCTGCACTTACTCTTCCGATTCCGTAGATGTAAGTTAAGCCGATTTCTACACGTTTTTCTCTTGGTAAATCTACACCTGCAATTCGAGCCATGTGTGTTTACACCTCCATAATTTTTAGTTATTTACTATAGTAACGATACATCTGCAACTTGACGTATACTCTCCGAAACACATATGTATCTACAGCTACGGTTGCACGTCCTGAAATGTGTGTAGCCATATGCGCTCCCATATTTGCATTTCGTCTCATATCACTCGGTATTATAATATGAAACCAGAATGCCTCTGTTTATTATGAACAGCGATGATTAATATCTCGCTGCAGCCGCACATAATGATGTGAAAAAAGGTTTAATAAACCAAACGCACAAATAACAGGGTCAAATATTTGTACTAATTAACCCTGTCTCTGCTTATGCTTTGGATTCTCACAGATAATTCTGATGCTTCCTTTTCTCTTGATAACTTTGCACTTTTCGCAAATAGGTTTAACTGATGATCTTACCTTCACAGCAAATCCTCCTTTCTCTATAAAAGTCCTTTTCAGGTACTTTTCCAAAAGTGTCCAGATAGCATTATACATGGACACTTAAGGGAAGTCAATATATTTTTCAAAAAAATTATCTGTAAAAATTACTTATCTCTCCAGATAATTCTGCCCTTTGTCAGATCGTATGGTGACATCTCAATTGTTACCTTATCTCCCGGTAAAATTCTGATGAAATTCATACGAAGCTTTCCACTGATTGTTGCTAAAATCTGGTGTCCGTTCTCAAGCTCTACCTTAAAAAACGCATTTGGTAACTTCTCAACTACAACACCTTCAACTTCGATAACGTCTGCTTTTGACATTTTGATTCCTCCTGTAAATAAATCCTTGGGTTTCGTTATGATTATTATTAGATTAGTTCCAGAAATCCGGCTGCTTTTTCATCCTCTGTCAGAGAAAGTATCTCCGGCTTTCCTTTTGTAATAAGTATGGTATTTTCATAGTGTGCTGACAACGATAAATCCTCAGTCACAACTGTCCATTCGTCATCCATCCACACCACATGCGGTGAACCTGCATTAATCATAGGCTCAACCGCCAGTGTCATGCCCGGCTTAAGTCTGAGCCCTTTTCTAAAGCCCTGTGGTCTGAAGTTCGGCACCTCAGGATCCTCATGTAAATGGCTTCCTATGCCATGACCTACAAGATCATATACAACTCCGTATCCAAAGGACTCGGCAAGCTGCTGTATGGCTCCTGAAATATCATACAGTCTGTTTCCCGCAACTGCATTCTTTATTCCTGCAAAAAAACTGAGACGTGTTCTTTCTATAAGAAGTCTTGCTTCCTCTGAAATCTCTCCCACGCCTACTGTTCTGGCTGCGTCTGAGTGGTATCCTTTGTAGATAACACCAGCATCAAGGCTCACGATATCGCCCTCCTGTAAGATACGCTCATCAGTCGGGATACCATGCACAACCTCCTCGTTTACTGAAACACATATGGAGGCCGGATATCCGCAATATCCTAAGAAAGACGGCTCGCATCCATAACTACGAATCATTTCTTCGCCCAGCCGGTCCACATCCTTAGTGGACATTCCCGGTTTGATTTCTTTACCGAGCTGCTGATGAACGGCCGCCAGAATCCTGCCGGCCTCTCTCATCAGCTCTATCTCATGCTCTGATTTGATAGTTACAGACATTATTATTCACCTAAAATACCTACAATGGCTGAAAATACTTCATCCATAGGCTTTGTTCCGTCTACAGATTTTAAAATGCCCTGCTTGTCATAGTACTCGATAAGTGGCTGTGTCTGCTCGTGATATACAGATAAACGTTTCTGAACTGTCTCAGGTTTATCGTCATCTCTGAGTACTGTGTCAGCGCCACATGCATCACATTTGCCCTCAACCTTTGTTGGGTTGAAAACGATATGATATGTTGCTCCACAGTTGAGGCAGGCTCTTCTTCCACCCATACGGTTAACAATGTTCTCATCAGGAACATCTACATCGATGGCATAATCCATCTTCTCCCCAATCTTTGTGAGAGCATCATCAAGTGCCTTTGCCTGTGGAATTGTTCTTGGGAAACCGTCTAATACAAATCCGTTTTTGCAATCATCCTGCTGAATTCTATCCATAACAAGGTCACAGGTAAGCTCATCCGGAACAAGTGCTCCCTGATCCATATAAGTCTTTGCCTTCTTACCAAGCTCTGTTCCGTTCTTGATATTTGCACGGAATATATCTCCTGTAGAGATATGTGGTATAGAATATTTTGCAGCTATCTGTTTTGCCTGTGTACCTTTACCGGCACCAGGTGCCCCTAACATGATGATCTTCATAAAAATTTTCTCCTTTTATACAAAACTTGTTGATAGCACGAATGGAGATACTGAATTCAGTATCTCCAATGTACAATTAATCATCTAAAAATCCTTTATAGTATCGAACTCTCATCTGTGATTCAATTTGCTTCAATGTCTCAATAACAACTCCGACAATGATGATGATTGAAGTTCCACCAAAGGATACATCTGCGTTGAATACTCCATTGAAAAATATCGGAACAAATGCGATAAACGCAAGTCCAATAGCTCCAATAAATACAATGTAGTTTAATATCTGATTTAAGTAATCGCTGGTTGGCTTTCCAGGTCTGATACCGGGTATAAAGCCACCTGAACGCTTCATATTGTTTGCAATCTCAAGCGGATTGAATGTAATGTTTGTGTAGAAATAAGCAAATGCTATAATCAACACAATGTAAACAATAAGTCCGATTGAATATACCGGCTCCTTTGGATCACACCAGTTAGACTGTGATAATCCTTTTAATATCTTAGAGCCTATTCCATTTCCATTGCCCTTTCCAAGGAAGCTGGCAATGATAACAGGTGTCTGCATAAGAGACTGTGCAAAGATTACCGGGATAACTCCACTGGTATTTACCTTTAGTGGAATGCATGTCTGCTGACCACCCATCTGCTTGTTGCCTCTTATTTTACTAGAGTACTGTACAGGAATCTTGCGCTGTGCATCCTGAAGCAATACTACAAATACTACCATTGCAGCAATTATTGCTACTATGATAAGTCCTGCAACAATCGCCTTTGGAACGTTCGCTGCTGAAGCAATGAACTGTGACCAAAGTGTACTTAAATCCTCTGGAATACGTGAAATAATATTGATTGTCAATACTATTGATATTCCGTTTCCTACACCCTTTTCTGTAATACGCTCTCCAATCCACATAAGTACAGCTGAACCTGCTGTAAGTGAAGTAACGACCATAATAACAGTCAATGGTGTCTTTTCTGTAAGGTAATCCTGTCTGTAAAAACCAATTACCATCATGACTGACTCAAGAAGGCCTAATGCAATTGTGAGATAACGTGTTATCTCAACAATTTTCTTTCTGCCATCCTCGCCATCGCGTTGCATCTCTTCAAGCTTAGGTATTGCAATTGTAAGCAACTGCATAATGATTGAAGATGTAATGTATGGTGTAATATTCAGCGCAAATACTGACATCTGCGAGAATGATCCACCTGTGATAGCATCAACAAAGCCTAAACCATCTGCTGATTTACTGTTTAACCAACTCTGAAATACGGAGCCCTTGACACCAGGAATCGGAAGCTCGCTTCCGATTCTGATGACAATAAGCATCATGAATGTAAAAAGGATTCTATTACGGACATCCTTTATTTTAAACGCATTACGGAGTGTCTTAAGCATTAGATCACCTCTGCTTTTCCACCAAGAGCTTCTATTTTCTCTTTTGCACTAGCACTGAAAGCGTTAGCCTGAACTGTAAGCTTCTTAGTAAGTTCTCCATTTCCAAGGATCTTTACGCCATCTCTAGGATTCTTAACGATTCCAGCCTCGATTAATGTCTCAACTGAAACTACAGCATCGTTGTCGAATCTCTCAAGAGCTGAAATATTTATAGGTACGATTGTAAGAGTGTTTCTGTTCTTGAAACCTCTCTTAGGCAATCTTCTATATAATGGCATCTGTCCACCTTCGAAACCAGGTCTTGGTGCTCCTGAACGAGCCTTCTGTCCTTTATGTCCCTTACCAGCAGTCTTACCGTTTCCTGAGCCGTGTCCACGACCTCTTCTGAAATTATCACTGTGGACTGAACCCTCAGCCGCTTTTAAATTAGATAAATCCATCACGGTACCTCCTTATTTTATTCTTAAACTTCTTCTACTTTTACGTATGGTGCTACTTTGCGAACAGCTCCCTGTGTAGCTGCATTGTTTGGTAACTCTACAGTTTTGCCTAACTTAGTAAGACCAAGAGCCTCAATTGTCTTCTTGTTCTTAGGAACAGCACCAATTGTAGATTTGATTAATGTAACTTTAACTTTATCTGCCATTTTAGCGTTCCTCCTAACCTAAGATTTCTTCTACAGATTTACCACGAAGCTTTGCAACATCCTCAGGGCTTCTTAACTGCTTAAGAGCCTCGATAGTAGCAAGTACTACGTTCTGCTTGTTGTTTGATCCTAAAGACTTTGTACGGATATTCTGGATACCAGCGATCTCGCATACTGAACGTGCAGGACCACCAGCGATGATACCAGTACCTTCAGGAGACTTCTTTAATAATACGGAAGCACCTGTATATTTTCCTGTTACATCATGTGTAATAGAGTTGTTCTCGTCTAACTTAACATTTACCATGCTCTTGATAGCGTCCTCTTTACCCTTACGGATAGCTTCAGGAATTTCTGCTGCTTTTCCAAGACCTGCACCTACATGGCCGTTCTTGTCACCAACAACAACGAGAGCTGTGAATCGCATGTTACGTCCACCCTTAACAACCTTTGTTACACGCTTGATGTCAACTACCTGGTCAACTAATTCTAATTGACTAGCGTCAATGATTTCACGTTTCATGTTTGTCTCCTCCTAAAAATCTAAGCCAGCTTCTCTTGCTGCTTCAGCTAATGCTTTAACTTTTCCTGCGTAAATAAAACCGCCTCTATCGAAGACAACAGTTGAAATACCTTTATCTAATGCTTTCTTTGCGATTACAGTACCAAGCTTTGCTGCTGCATCTACGTTATTAGTCTTCTCGAGCTCTGCCTTGATATCCTTGTCAAGTGTTGATGCAGAAACGAGTGTATTTCCAACTGTATCATCAATAATCTGAGCATACATATGGTTATTACTTCTGAATACAGATAAACGAGGACGCTGTGCTGTACCAGCAAGATGATTACGCATTCTGTTATGTTTCTTTACACGAACTTCTGTTCTTGATTTCTTACTAACCATTACTTGTCCACTCCTTTAATTATTTTTTACCAGTCTTACCAACTTTACGTCTAATAACCTCATCAGCATATTTGATTCCCTTACCCTTATATGGCTCAGGTCTTCTCTTATCCCTGATCTCAGCTGCGTACTGGCCAACTTTTTCTTTATCGATACCCTTAATGATAATCTTGTTATCCTGAACCTCTGACTCAAGTCCTTCCGGATCCTCCATCTCAACCGGATGAGAATATCCTAAGTTAAGAGTAAGTTTCTTTCCAGCCTTAGAAGCTCTGTAACCAACACCGTTAACCTCAAGAGTCTTTGTATAACCCTCAGTTACACCAACAACCATGTTGTGGATAAGTGTTCTTGTTAATCCATGTAAGGATTTCATTTTCTTCAAATCATTAGGTCTTGTAACTACTATTTCTTCACCCTCTAATTTGATATCCATCTCTGATGGAAGAGTTCTCTCAAGAGTACCCTTTGGACCTTTTACAGTCACATGATTATTTTCTGCAATTTCAACTGTTACTCCAGCAGGAACTGCGATTGGCATTCTTCCTATACGTGACATGCCCGTACCTCCTATATTTTGATATTAGGTTAATAGTTATTTAGTATTTCTGACCTTGTGGTCAGGTTATACTTTGAGATGTTACTTGCTGTATCCCTACTATACATCATGGATGCATCGAATATGGATACGTGATGAAATATACTTAATATTAATTAAGATCTTTAGGGGTATGTTCTCTTTGCTGATGAAGTTCTTCTCGCTTTGCTCAAAGAACAGCATTCTCACTAGATTCGTGCAACGCTTACACGTGCACTCATTAAGTGTTCATGGCTCAGAGAACGCCCTCGCACTAAATTCACACAGCGCGCAAGCGCTTGTGTTCATTAAGTTGCTTTCGGGCTACCAAACGAATGCTAAAACTTCGCCACCAACCTGAAGCTTTCTAGCCTCTTTATCAGTTACGATACCCTGGTTAGTTGAAAGAATAGCGATTCCAAGTCCACCAAGTACTGAAGGAATCTCATCCTTGCCTGCGTATACACGAAGACCTGGCTTAGAAATTCTCTTGATGCCTGTAATAACCTTCTCGTTCTTATCAGCACCATATTTTAATGTAACATGGATTGTCTTGATTTTTCCATCCTCAACGATGTCGTATTTCTCGATGAATCCCTCATCTACGAGGATTCCAGCGATTGCTACTTTAATCTTAGAAGCTGGGATGTCTACTGTATCATGTTTTGCAGTATTTGCGTTACGAATTCTTGTAAGCATATCTGCGATTGGATCACTTGTCATCATCATAATGAACGATATCCTCCTTAAATATGTTTGTTAATATAGTTATTTATAAAAACAGCTGTTGCTGAAAGGAAGTTCTCTTCGCTGATGAAGTTCTTCTCGCTTTGCTCAAAGAACAGCATTCTCACTAGATTCGTGCAACGCTTACACGTGCACTCATCAAGTGTTCATGGCTCAGAGAACGCCCTCGCACTAAGCTCACACAGCGCATATGCGCTTGTGTTCACTAAGTTGCTTTCGGGCTTACCAGCTAGCTTTTTTAACGCCTGGGATCTGTCCCTTGTATGCTAACTCACGGAAGCATACTCTGCAGATTCCGTATTTCTTTAAAACTGAATGTGGACGACCACAAATTCTACAACGTGTATAAGCTCTTGTAGAGAACTTTGGTGCACGCTGCTGTTTGATTTTCATACTTGTCTTAGCCATTAGAATTCCTCCGATTATTTAGCGAATGGCATATTGAACTGTGCCAATAACTCACGTGCCTCTTCGTCTGTCTTAGCTGTAGTAACGAAGATAATGTCCATACCACGAACCTTATCTACCTTATCATACTCGATCTCAGGGAAGATGATCTGCTCTTTAATTCCAAGGGCATAGTTTCCACGGCCATCAAATGCGTTAGGGTTAACACCTCTGAAGTCACGTACACGAGGTAATGCTAAGTTGATGAGACGATCTGCAAACTCGTACATCTTCTCACCACGTAATGTAACCTTACATCCGATTGGCATTCCTTCTCTGATTTTAAAGTTAGCTATAGCATTCTTTGCTTTAGTTGTAACTGCTTTCTGTCCTGTGATGGCTTCCATATCCTTAACGGCTGCCTCAAGAACCTTAGCGTTTTCCTTAGCTTCACCAACACCCATGTTAACTACGATCTTGTCAAGCTTTGGAATTTCCATTGCGTTTTTGTATCCGAACTTTTTGATCATTGCGTCCTTGATCTCATTTTCGTACTGTTCTCTAAGTCTACTCAATGTCTTAATCCTCCTCTCTCCAATTAGTCGATAACCTTGCCTGTTGATTTAGCAAAGCGAACTTTCTTGTCTCCATCCATCTTGAATCCTACACGAGTAGGCTTTCCGTCATGGATGAGCATTACGTTGGAAGCATCAATTGGAGCCTCCTGATGAACGATACCGCCCTGCTGATTTGACATACTTGGTTTTGTATGCTTAGTAACCATGTTGATTCCCTCAACAAGAAGTGTATTGTTCTTTGCGTTTACGGCAATTACCTTGCCCTCATTGTTGATATCTTTTCCAGCGATAACCTTAACAAGGTCGCCTTTTTTGATTTTCATAGTTGCCATTGACGTTCCTCCTATAATACTTCCGGAGCCAGAGAAACAATCTTCATGAACTGTTTCTCACGAAGCTCACGAGCTACTGGTCCAAATATACGTGTTCCTTTTGGAGTTTTGTCATCTTTGATGATTACTGCTGCGTTCTCATCAAACTTTATATAAGATCCGTCTTTACGACGAGCACCTTTTACTGAACGAACTACTACGGCTTTAACTACATCGCCTTTTTTAACAACACCGCCTGGTGTTGCATCTTTAACAGTAGCAACGATTACATCACCGATGTTCGCATATCTTCTGGTAGATCCACCCATAACGCGGATAACAAGTAACTCTTTAGCGCCAGTGTTATCAGCCACCTTGAGTCTGCTTTCCTGCTGTACCATGCTTGTAGCCTCCTTTTATTATTTTGCTCTTTCCATGATTTCTACAAGTCTCCATCTCTTATCTTTAGATAAAGGTCTTGTTTCCATAACTCTGACTGTATCACCGATCTTTGCATCGTTTTTCTCGTCATGAGCTTTTAATTTATAAGTCTTCTTAACGATCTTGTTGTAAAGAGGATGTCTTACGTTATCTCTTACAGCTACAACGATTGTTTTATCCATCTTATCGCTTACAACAACACCAACACGTGTTTTTCTAAGATTTCTTTCTTCCACGGTCTAAAATCTCCTTTCTGATAGGATAAACTATTCTGCAGCCTTTGCAGTGATAACAGTCTGAATTCTAGCGATGTTCTTACGAACCTCTTTGATTCTTGCTGTGTTATCTAACTGGTTAGTTGCATTCTGGAATCTTAAATTGAAAAGTTCTTTTTTAGCATCAACGAGCTGTGCCTGTAACTGCTCTACGCTCTGTGCCTGTAACTCTTTAACGTATGCACTAGTTTTCATTTGACTCACCGCCTTCTAAATCTGCACGAGAAACTACTTTACACTTGCAAGGTAATTTGTGTGTAGCAAGACGTAAAGCTTCTTTAGCTACGTCTTCCGGTACTCCGGAGATTTCAAATAATACTCTACCTGGTTTTACTACAGCTACCCAATACTCAAGGGCACCCTTTCCTTTACCCATTCGAACACCCATAGGCTTATGTGTTACAGGTTTCTCTGGGAAAATCTTTATCCAAACTTTACCACCACGCTTGATGTAACGAGTCATAGCTACACGGGCAGCCTCAATCTGATTTGCTTTGATCCAGCATGGCTCAAGTGCTACAATACCATACTCACCATTTGTGATCTTGTTTCCTCTTGTAGCTTTTCCTGCCATGGAACCACGGAACTGTTTACGATGTTTTACTCTCTTAGGCATTAACATAATTACTTAGCTCCTCCTTCCTTGTTTGCTTTTGTAGGAAGTACCTCGCCTTTGTAGATCCAAACCTTAACGCCAACCTTGCCGTAAGTTGTATCTGCCTCAGCGAATCCATAATCGATATCTGCTCTGATTGTCTGGAGTGGAGTAGTTCCATCATTGTATGTCTCTGTACGAGCCATATCTGCTCCGCCAAGACGACCTGAACATGTTGTCTTAATTCCTTTAACGCCGGCCTTCATAGCTCTTCCCATGCAAGACTTCATTGCTCTACGGAATGAAACACGGTTCTCAAGCTGTAAAGCGATGTTCTCAGCAACAAGCTGTGCATCCTTGTCCGGTCTCTTTACTTCTTTGATATCAACAACTAATTTCTTGTCTGTAAGCTTCTGAACCTCAGCCTTGATCTTCTCGATCTCAGCTCCGCCCTTACCGATTACAACACCCGGCTTAGCTGTATAAATGATAACCTTAACGCGATCTGAAGCTCTCTCGATCTCAATCTTTGAAACACCAGCTGCGTATAATTTTTTCTTTAAAAATGTTCTGATATTATAATCTTCTACTAAGTAATCAGCGAAATCACCCTCTGCATACCATTTGGAATCCCAGTCCTTGATAACGCCAACTCTTAAGCCATGAGGATTAACCTTCTGTCCCATGATTGCCTCCTATCTTTCATCAAGCACGATTGTAATGTGGCTCATTCTCTTCTCGATTCTGTAAGCTCTACCCTGTGCTCTAGGATGAATTCTCTTCATTGTTGGTCCCTTATTTGCAAAACACTCTGCAACGTAAAGGTTCTCTGCCTTATAGTTCTTTTCCGGATAATTATTTTCTGCGTTAGCGATTGCTGACTCTAATAATTTCTTTACTAAGCTTGAAGCATATCTAGGATTGTATGTTACGATTGCAAGTGCTTCGTTAACACTCTTTCCACGAATAGCATCTAAAACGAAACAAGCTTTCTGTACAGACACTCTAGCATAAGATAACTTTGCTGAAGGTCTTGTATCTCTAACTTCATTTCTCTCTCTCTTGATTTTGGATCTATGTCCCTTTGCCATGGATGAAACCTCCTTTCAATAAATCTTATCTTACGCCTGATTTCTTCTCGTCTTTTCCATGTCCTCTGTAAGTTCTTGTTGCAACGAACTCACCAAGTTTATGTCCAACCATATCCTCTGTAACATATACAGGAACATGCTTTCTTCCATCATGAACAGCGATTGTGTGTCCAACGAATGAAGGGAAGATTGTTGAACGACGTGACCATGTCTTGATTACAGACTTGTCACCAGAAGCGTTCATAGCATCTACTTTTTTAAGTAAGCTTTCATCAGCAAATGGTCCTTTTTTTAATGAACGTGCCATTTATTCAACCTCCTAATTATTTGATTGCACGACCGTCTCTTCTACGAACGATCATCTTGTTAGACTGTTTGTTCTTCTTTCTGGTCTTTAAGCCAAGTGCAGGTTTGCCCCATGGAGTACATGGTCCTGGACGTCCTACAGGTGCCTTACCTTCTCCACCACCGTGTGGATGGTCGTTAGGGTTCATAACAGATCCACGAACTGTTGGACGAACACCCATGTGACGCTTACGTCCGGCTTTACCAATATTTACGAGGTTGTGATCTCCGTTTCCAATTACACCGATTGTAGCACGGCACTGAATTGGAACCATTCTCATCTCTCCTGAAGGAAGACGAAGTGTTGCATATTTTCCTTCTTTAGCCATAAGCTGTGCGCTAAGTCCTGCTGAACGAACAAGCTGTCCGCCCTTTCCAGGAAGAAGCTCGATGTTGTGAATCTGTGTACCAACTGGGATATTCTCAAGTGGTAAGCAGTTTCCAACTCTGACCTCAGCCTGAGCACCGCTCATAACCTTCATTCCGTCTGTAAGTCCTGCTGGAGCAAGAATATATGATTTCTCACCATCTGCATAGCAGATAAGTGCGATGTTTGCTGTTCTGTTTGGATCGTACTCGATACCAATTACAGTTGCTGGAATACCGTCTTTCTTATTTCTCTTGAAATCGATAAGTCTGTATTTTCTTCTATTTCCACCACCCTGGTGTCTAACTGTGATTTTACCCTGATTGTTACGACCAGCGTTCTTCTTTAAAGAAGTAACAAGTGACTTCTCAGGAGTTGTCTTTGTAATCTCTGAGAAATCTGAACCAGTCATATTTCTTCTGGAAGGTGTATATGGGTTATATGTCTTAATTCCCATTTTGTTTCTCCTTTCGATATGTTTTCATTATCGCGTCTTTTCTGACGCATATCATTCTGTGGTTCTGCTCGCTAAGCTTAAACTTCGCTTATCAGCTCGTTTTCGCCAATCTCACAGAACGGCCTCGCACTAAATTCAAGTTGCGCTAACGCTTGCTTTCATCAAGTTGCTTTCGGCCTCGGTCTACAGTCCTGCGAAGATCTCGATATCTTTGCTGTCTGCTGTAAGCTGTACGATAGCCTTCTTTGTCTTAGCAGTCTTTCCTGTTACCATTCCACGACGCTTGTTCTTACCTTCGCAGTTCATTGTGTTAACTTTGGCAACCTTTGTTCCTTCGAACATTCTCTCTACTGCTTCTTTGATCATAGTCTTGTTTGCATCCGGGTGAACAAGGAATGTGTATTTCTTCTCAGCCATTGCATTCATACTCTTCTCAGTTACTACTGGTTTGAGGATTACATCATAGTACTGTACGTTTGCCATTATGCATATACCTCCTCGATTGTTGCTACAGCAGCCTTTGTAACTACTACTGTGTCATATTTTAATACATCGAATACGTTAAGCTCATTTGTCTGAGTTGTCTTAACTGTCGGGATGTTTGCTGCAGAAGCGATAACCTTCTCGTCCATATCATTTAATATAACGAGTGCCTTCTCAACATTGAGGTTCTTTAATACTTCTACGAATTTCTTTGTCTTAATCTCATCAAGCTTAAGCTCATCTACTACAACGAACTTGTTCTCAACAACTCTTGATGTAAGTGCAGACTTAAGTGCTGCTCTCTTCTCTTTCTTGTTGAGCTTGAATGAGTAATCTCTAGGAGTAGGAGCGAATACAACTCCACCACCTGTCCACTGTGGAGATCTTGTAGAACCCTGACGTGCATGTCCTGTTCCCTTCTGTCTCCATGGTTTTCTTCCGCCACCGCGAACTTCAGAACGTGTCTTAGCTTTCTGAGTTCCCTGACGTTTATTTGCAAGCTGCTGAAGAACAGCCATATGAACTAAATGCTCATTAATTTCTACGCCGAAAATGGAATCATTTAACTCGATCTTGTCGACTTCTTTGCCTTCCATGTTATATACAGCTACGTTAGCCATCGTAAAGTTCCTCCTTTCTTACTTTGCACTATTTACCAGATTTTGTAGTCTCTTTTACTGTAATGAGAGCTTTCTTAGCTCCTGGAACTGCGCCCTTGATTAACAGTAAGTTCTTGTCTGCGTCAACTCTTACAACCTCAAGATTCTGAGTTGTAACCTTTACGCTACCCATATGTCCAGGCATTCCTTTTCCCTTGAATACCTTACTTGGTGAAGAACAAGCACCGTTAGAACCCTGATGACGATGGAATTTAGAACCATGAGCCATTGGTCCTCTGTGCTGACCTAATCTCTTGATAGCACCCTGGAAACCTTTACCTTTTGAAATAGCAGTTACATCAACCTTGTCACCCTCTGCGAAGATGTCAGCCTTGATCTCATCTGCTAAATTGTACTCATCTGCGTTTTCGAATTTGAACTCGCGAACGAATCTCTTTCCTGAAACACCTGCTTTTTTGAAGTGTCCCATCTGAGCCTTGTTAACACCATGTCTGTGTGCTACGCTCTTTTTACCGTTGGCATCCTTCTCAACGACTTTCTCTTTCTTGTCGCCGAAACCAACCTGAACTGCGCTGTAACCGTCATTCTCAACAGTTTTGATCTGTGTTACAACACATGGACCAGCCTCTAATACAGTTACAGGTACTAATACACCATCTGCATTGAAGATCTGTGTCATACCGATTTTTGTTGCTAAAATCGCTTTCTTCATTTCTTTACCTCCTGTTTTCTACAGCGGAACGCCTCTTGCCTGTCAACCCAGCCCGCGAAGAATTAGCCGGAACAAGTAGCGGAACCGTTCATCCTAGAGCAGCCTACTAGATCGTTATGCTTTCGCACTGTATCTTCTATATAAACCATTCGGGGATATACTAATTAATTGTTGAAGCTTATTTCTGCTTCATTTTGATATCAATGTAAACACCAGCTGGCATTTCAATCCTTGATAAAGACTCTGTTGTCTTCTGTGTTGGATTGATGATATCGATAAGTCTCTTATGAGTTCTCTGCTCGAACTGTTCACGAGAATCCTTGTACTTGTGAGTAGCTCTAAGAATTGTAACTACTTCCTTCTTTGTTGGAAGAGGTACCGGTCCGCTCACCTGTGATCCATTCTTCTTTACAGTCTCGATGATTTTCTTTGCGCTTGAATCTACTAACTCGTGATCATACGCCTTGAGAGTAATTCTCATTACTTGACTTGCCATAAAAAAAGTCGCCTCCTTTTCGCACTTTTAACTTCAGTACGACAAGCGGTGACTGTACACATCTCCGTGTGTGTCCTGTAGACTTTCACACGTTGTTTCTACATATTGTAGACCATATCTGTTCTGTACAGTGACTTGCCGTCAGTTTCCTAACTTGACATTCGCTCCGCCGAATTCTCTGTCTCATGGACAGTAACTTCAAACTTCATAGCTATCATGCCACAGCAAGTGATATTATACATGACGTTTACAATAATTGCAATACTTTTTTCAAAAAAAATTTATTTTTTTATTTCGGTTAATATTCCATTGAAAAATTACACTTTTGCACGTATATTGTTATAGAAGAAACCCGATTAAATGCAAGCAACGTGTAGTTTGTTTTTTACACGCAGATAAGAAAGGAATATAAACATATGTGGTTAGCAGATAGATGGAAAGATTACGAGGTTATCGACTGCTCATGCGGCGAAAAGCTTGAGCGTTGGTCTAAATATATTTTGCTGCGTCCCGATCCCCAGGTAATTTGGGACACTCCAAAGACTAATAAGAACTGGAAAAAGCTTAACGGTCACTATCACAGAAGCAAGAAAGGCGGTGGTGAATGGGAATTTTTTGATTTGCCACAGGAGTGGACCATAAACTACTCTCTTCCTATTAATAAAGAACTCACATTTCACTTAAAACCATTCAGCTTCAAGCACACCGGTCTGTTTCCTGAGCAGGCTGCCAATTGGGACTGGTTTTCAAAGAAGATTTATGATGCAAAAAAAAGCGGTCGTGATATAAAGGTATTAAATCTCTTTGCATACACCGGAGGTGCCACTCTCGCTGCTGCTGCCGCAGGCGCCGCTGTCACACATGTGGACGCTTCAAAGGGCATGGTCACATGGGCTAAGGAAAACGCTGTAAGCAGCGGTCTTGGTGACGCACCTATCAGATGGCTTGTGGATGATTGCGTGAAGTTTGTTGAGCGTGAAATCCGCCGTGGCAATCATTACGATGCCATCATAATGGATCCGCCGTCATACGGCAGAGGTCCTAAGGGTGAAATTTGGAAAATCGAGGAAAGCGTATATCCGCTTGTGCAGCTTTGTGCAAAGCTCCTTACCGACAAGCCGCTTTTCTTCCTTATTAATTCCTATACGACAGGCTTGCAGCCTGCAGTGCTCACCTATATGATAAGCACTGCTCTTAAAAAGTTTGATGGTAAAGTAACCGCAAGCGAAATTGGTCTTCCGGTTTCTTCAAACGGACTCGTGCTGCCTTGTGGTGCAAGCGGACGCTTTGAAAGTATCTGCTAATCAGTTCTAAAATAAAATCAGCCGCAGTATTTCATTATTTTCTATGAAATACTGCGGCCTTTTAATGAATACGCAATATATTACAATATTCTCTTTTTCTTCAATAAAATCAGTATCAGCACACATATGACAACCATAACACCTATTATAATCAAAAATCCATGTGCTGTCGTCGCAAGCGGTACCCACTTTGAGCTGACATTCATACCATAGATTCCTGAGATAACTGTCGGGATAGCCATGATAAGTGTAATGATTGTGAGCGACTTCATGACATTGTTAAGCCTGTTGTCAATGACCGTGCTCATAAGCTCTCTGGTACCATTTATGATGTCCCTGTAAATTCCCGTCATCTCAATAGCCTGCTTATTTTCGACAATCACGTCTCCGAGAAGCTCCTTATCCTCCGGATACTGCTCAAGGCGCTTGTATCTGGTCAGTCTCTCTAACACAACTCCATTGGCACGAAGCGATGTGGCAAAGTATACTAGTGTGGATTCCAGTTCGTGAAGCGCGATCAAATCGTCCTCCTCTGTATCATCTCCGACTCTTTCCTCAATCTCTGTACGCATCTTGTCGATGATGCGCAGATCGTTCTGATACAGTACAGATATCCTGTAAAGTATCTGGTATACAAAGCGCATCTTTTTCTTGGTGGAAAATTCCTTTACACGGTTATTTAAAAATACCTGAAGCACAGGTGTATCCTCTGTACAGACTGTCACTATCTCATCATCTGTAAGTATGATGCCAAGTGGGATTGTGGTATATGATTCCTTGTCATGCCGCGTCTCTATCGAAGGTATATCCACAAGAATCAGTGTATATCCATCCTGCAGCTCTATACGGGAGCTCTCCTCCTCATCGAGTGCTGCAAGCACGTCCTCAATATCGACATTCAGCTCATCAGCCACCATCTGTCCCTCTGCAACAGAAGGGTTGACCATCTGTATCCAGGTACCTCCCTGCAGTGTGTCCAGCTCATGTATTAATTTGTCATCTGTCCTGTAAAACTTGACCATGGTGCCTCCCTGCGGCTTTTATGACATACTTAATGTCGCAAAATATTTTGACACTACTAATGCATTGCCTTCGAAATAAAGTATACTACTTCTCAGAATATTTCTGACTCTGGCTCTTAATAAGCTCTGCATCCTCAAAGTAATTTATCCTCATGGCGCGCTTGACCTCTGCCATTGTCTGTGCTGCAGCCTCTCTTGCTGTCTCGCTGCCCTTCCTTAGTATCTCATATACAGCCGGAATATCCTTCTCATACTCTGCTCTTCTTGCGCGGATAGGTGAAAGCTCCTCCTGCATGATGTTGTTGAGGAATTTCTTAATCTTCACATCGCCAAGGCCGCCCCTTGTATAGTGATCCTTAAGCTCCTGAAGGTTAGCATACTCCGGCAGATACTCCTCAAAATGTCCCGGCTTAGAGAAAGCATCAAGATATGTGAATACTGTATTGCCCTCCACATGTCCCGGATCTGAAATCTGGATATGTGTCGGATCTGTATACATGCTCATGATTTTCTTCTTTACATCTGCCTCTGTATCTGCCAGATAGATACAGTTGCCTAATGATTTGCTCATCTTCTGTCCACCATCTGTACCCGGAAGTCTGCAGCATGCCTCATTCTCAGGTAAAAGCACATCCGGCTCAACGAGCACCTCATCATAGATAGAATTAAACTTTCTGACAATCTCCCTGGTCTGCTCTATCATTGGGAGCTGGTCCTCTCCAACCGGAACAGTTGTAGCCTTGAAGGCAGTGATATCTGCTGCCTGGCTGATTGGATAATTGAAAAAGCCAACCGGTATACTTGCCTCAAAATTTCTTAGCTTAATCTCATTCTTTACTGTAGGGTTTCTCTGAAGTCTCGATACTGTAACGAGATTTGAGTAGAAAAATGTAAGCTCAGTAAGCTCCGGTATCTGTGACTGTACAAACAGTGTAGACTTTGCCGGGTCGAGTCCCGCTGAGAGGTAATCAAGTGCTACCTCTATGATATTCTGTCTGATTTTCTCAGGGTTGTCAAAATTGTCTGTGAGTGCCTGTGCATCGGCAATCATGATAAATATTTTGTCATACTCTCCTGAATTCTGAAGCTCAACTCTTCTGCGAAGTGAGCCCACGTAATGTCCTATATGGAGTCTTCCTGTTGGTCTGTCTCCTGTTAAAATAATTTTTTCCATCTCTATTATTCCTCTGCTTTAGTTCTATTATTACGATTGCATTGTAGGTTTATTCGCCAAACCGTCTGTCTTAGCAATCGCCAGCTTCTTTTATTATAACACACTGACGTGTAAAAGCCTAGGAAAAAGAACTCTCATTTTAATTATTTTATGATATCTGCATACTCTGCCTTTGCCGCCCTGCACAAATCATCCGGTGACAGCGTAATCTGAAGCCCAAGCCTGCCTCCGCTGACCGTGATTTTATCCTGCTCCTTAGCTGCCTCATGGATAAATGTAGGATACTGCTTTTTCATGCCGATTGATGTACAGCCGCCCCTTATATATCCTGTAACCTTTGTCAAATCCTTGAGATGCAGCATCTCTATTGATTTCTCACCTGCTGCCTTTGCGGCTTTTTTGAAATCAATTTCGTCATCTATCGGTACCACAAACACATAGTATCCGCCGCTTTTGCCAACTGTCGTGATAGTCTTGTACATGCCTGCGTGGTCAAGCCCCAGCTTGTCTGCTATCTGAGCTGCATCCACAAAGTCATCGCACTCGTATGTGCGTGCCTCATATGGAATCTTCATTGTTTCCAGTATTCTTATTGCATTTGTCTTTGCTTCTTTTTTTCCCATTATACTATCCTTCCTCCAATAAACTTAAGATATAGTCCATATCTATATGCTATAGACCTTTTTAATGTTATCATAATCCGAGTGTATAAATTCAGTTCCTTTTTGTGATGATACCATCCTGCATATATAGTATATCATCCTATTTATCAACTCATATCTAGTACAGCGAATAATAAGTAATTGATATATTGACCGGTCTGCGATTCCGATAGCACATGCCAAAAAGCCTTGACGTAGCCCGCTACGCCTGCGTTTTTTGACATGCACTCTCGAAACCGCATCCTCGCTCAATGTATCAACAACTTAATTTTCGCTGTACTAGGCTTTGAGGCTCTTGTACTTTTTTGCGCTTCGATATTTATTATATAGGTTCGTTCCTTGTTATTATAATACAACGGAAACTTGATATCGTAAATAATTTTTCCATCTTTCTTTTAGTCCGAAAAACAAAATCACGCTTGCAAGCACCTTCATTATATTGTATATTAAAATTATAGAACTAGAGTACTACAAAAATAACGACACTTTCCATTAATTAAGGAGATCGATCATATGGAAAAAACTCAACCAAAAATAAATGCAGCCTATATCCCTGTCTGGGGATATTTTATACTTATTTTTGCAGTTATGATGATGCTCATAGGCGCTACCATTCCAATCAGTAATCATGAATCTAAATCCGACGATAGCTACACCGATTTTTCGACAGGATGGCTTAGCTATGATAATTCTGAAGCGTCGCTCAGCCACATATCAGGTAATACCATAATTCATCGTACAATACAGGAATCTGATTGTAATAAAACACTGTTTTTCTTTGCAAAGACTTCAAATATAAAGGTATTTATTGATGGTATCTGTCAATACTCAAATCCCATTTTCAGTCAGCAGCTTTTTGGCAAAACACCGGGAGCACTTTTTGTCCAGGTTTTTATACCTGCTCAAAGCGCCGGAAAGATACTTGAAATTGAAGTGGAAAATCCATATATGAATGATGACAGTGCCAAGCTGAGTGATATGTATCTTGGCGACATCACAGATATTATACAGTCTGAACAGCAGAACAAATTTCCTGCATTTTGTCTTAGCTTTATAACAATGGTACTCGGTATTGCAATGCTCCTTCTTTTCATTCCGCTGACGCATCAGCAGATAATCGGACATGAGCTTTTATTCCTTGGTGCAGTAACCTTTATATCAGGATTATTTCTCACAACTGACAGCAGATATTTACAGCTTGTTTATGGCAATGCCCATATTTATCATATGATTGCAGAAACAGCAATGCAGTTGGTTATTCCACCTTTTTTGTTGTTTTTTTGCCACATGTATGATAAATACAGCAAAAAAATCAGTACAATACTATGTTTTATTTGTGAGCTCACATTTGCAGGCTGCTTTATTTGCGAAATATCAGGAATCAGGGATTATCACCAGACACTTATTCTAACACACATTATGTTTGCCATATCCACGATTTTTATCCTGATTTCAACGGTAAAAAGCATTATACAAAGCCCGATTAAAAATTTCTACCATAACCTGGGCTGTATCATGCTATGTGTGCTGATTCTGACCGACATCATAGTTTTATGGTGCGGCATCGGACATGAGACAAGCTATTTTGTCAGACTTGGTGTATTGATTTTTGTCACAACGGAGATTGTCCAGATTGTAAAAAAAGTCCTGGTAGCTTATCAGCGTAACATTAAGAACGAATTGCTCAGCCGTCTGGCTTATCACGATGGACTCACTGATCTGCTCAACCGTACCTCTTATATGGAAAAGGTAAAGGAGCTTGAAAATAACAAAGTCCCATATATATTATTTGCAATTTATGATGTAAACAATCTCAAAAAGGTAAATGACACAATGGGTCATCAGAAAGGTGATGAGATGATAAAACGTGTTGCAGATGTGTTCAATGCTTCCCTCGGTAAATATGGCCAGTGCTATCGAATCGGAGGTGATGAATTTGTATTTATATCAACAACACCCGGTATAGAAGATAAGTTTCTCCAGGAAAACGACCATCTTATTGCAAACTTCGGCAGTATCTCTGACGGTGATAATCTCGTGCCTATCACTGTTGCAATGGGATATTGTGTGCTTGACGGAAACAGTTCAATGAACGTTACTGATATAATCCATGAAGCCGACTCATTGATGTACGAGAAAAAACGTACCATGAAGCACCGCACGTCATAGTACATCGCTATATAATAGCCTGTGTGACATCTATGTAATATCGTAACGACAATAAAAGCTGCTGCATACACTTATCCATGTATGTAGCAGCTTTTATTTAAAAATTTAGTATCTATTGATAGTCTTTTCAAATCTTAAACAGGCAAAACTAATACAGCCTGCATAAAGCTATCTCATTTTTACTGATTGTCCGCACTCTTATCAGCATTTTTGTATGCTTCCTCAAAGAACTGCTCCTGCGAATCTATCGGTGTGCTGTTTATCTTTCTATCCATATACTCACCATCAGCGCAAAGCTCCTTGCCCTTCTCATCATCTGTCATGATTGTGTCGAAGATATGGCGTATCTTGTCCTTAGCATGTGCATCGTATACTGGTGTTGCAACCTCCACACGTCTTACTGTATTTCTGGTCATAAAATCTGCTGATGCAATATAAATTTTCTCATCATCGCCCACACCAAATCTGTATATACGTGAATGCTCAAGATATCTTCCTACAACACTTATTACAGTGATGTTTTCTGTGGCACCCTCAACCTGCGGCTTCACACAGCAGATTCCTCTGACAATAAGCTCTACCTTCACGCCTGCCTGTGATGCATCGATAAGCTTGTCTATAAGCACCTTGTCAGTGAGAGAGTTAATCTTAACTCCGATGTATGCCGGTTTTCCTGCATTCTTATTGGCAATCTGCTCATCAATCATGTCAACAATCTTATTCTGCAGACATTTTGGAGCAACAAGCAGATGTTTTACATCTCCGTCCGAAACAGTCTCACCTCTCTGAAGCGCCATAAACACCCTTGATGCATCTGCTCCTATCTCCTGATTTGCAGTGATGAGGGATAAATCTGTATAAAGACGCGAGGTCTTCTCGTTGTAGTTTCCTGTACCAATCTGAGTGATGTACTCAAAGCCATCGCCCTTTTTCTTTGTGATGAGGCAGAGCTTTGAGTGGACCTTGTAATCACCGAGTCCGTAAAGTATCTGACAGCCTGCATCCTCAAGGCGGTGTGACATCTCTATGTTGTTAGCCTCATCAAACCTCGCACGCAGCTCGACAAGCACAATAACCTCCTTGCCGTTTTCTGCAGCCTCTATAAGTGCATCAATAATCTGGCTCTTGTCTGCCACTCTGTAAAGTGTCATCTTGATGGAAACCACATCAGGATCCTCTGCTGCATCGTTAAGCATCTTGATAAACGGCTTCATGCTCTCAAACGGATATGAAAGAAGCACGTCCTTTTTCTCAACCTGTCCGAGTATACTCTCCTTAAGCGAAAGCTCAGGTGTGTCACGCGGTGTACGCTTCTCAAAGAAAAGCTCCTGCTTGTCTCGCAGATAGTGCTGAAGCTGGAATACGAATGACATATCAAGCGGTGTTTTTACACTGATAAAATGCTTTTTGCCAATCTCAAGGAAGCTCGAGAGCTCGTCAATCGCCTTGCGGTTGATTTTTCTTGAAAGCTCGACTCTTACAGGGTCAAGGCGCACTCTCTTCTTGATGAGCTCCTCCATCATGTTACGATAATCCATATCCTCATCATACATGCTCTGCGCATCGATATCCGCATTACGTGTCACACGCATGATAGATTTCTCACGGATTACATACTTTGGATAGAGCTTTGATACAAAGTGTAAAATAAGCTCCTCTGACAGCATAAATGTGCCCGGTCTTGTAGGTATCTCAATCAGACGCTTGAATACGCTGTTTGAGCATGGCACGATACCTGTCTTTTTCTTTCCCTTCTGCGTGGTTAAAAGCACTACAGCATAGAGCTGTTTATTGGCAAGGAACGGGAACGGCTGCTGCTTTCCTATAATCATCGGAGAGAGGAAAGGTGCAATGTGTGCATCAAAATATGCCTCCAGTAAATCACCCTCATCCTTTGACAGCTTGTTGAAATTGATTATGCGCACGCCCTTTGGCTCAAGCTCGCCCATAAGCTGCTCGTAAATCCTTGCTTTTTTCTTCTCAAGCTCGCATACTCTGTCAAGGATTGCCGATACCTGCTCCTCACTCGACATCTTTGTCTTGTTCTCAAAAATCTTTTCCTTTGAATTCATCTGCATCATGAGTGATCCGACTCTGACCATGAAAAACTCATCCAGATTTGTCTGGTAGATTGATGCAAAAGTCAGTCTCTCTGCAAGCGGTACTCTTGGATTGCCCGCCTCATTTAATACTCGCTCATTGAACTGTAACCATGACAGCTCCCTGTTTGTGTAAAATTCTTCCAGTTTTTTCATCTGCATATATGCTCCTATTCTATATGATATTTTTCCATTCGCGTCTGCGTCTTTTAAGTTCGTTTTATTTTGTGCACGCTGCATTTCAAGCAGCCTTGCCCGCTCTATCAGCTTGTCCTCCCGGCGTCTCCTTCTGTCTGCCAGATGAAGCTTATTTTCCACTCCGACAAGCAGCTCCGCAAGTGCCTTCAAAACTCTTTCCCTATGCAATATTTACCTCTCCGTTGATATCATCTGATAATATTTCAACTCTCGCTATACCGCACAACACATAATGCTTCTGCAATGTCCGTGCACTCTTAAGTTCATTTTCGATATTTTTGCCTTTTTTGTCAATACATTCATGCAAATTTACAAACATTTCTTCAACAATATCAGTACATCTGAGTGTTTCCTTTGCAACAAGCTGCATTACCATCCCGGTGACGTGTTTTTCTACGAATTAAGGCTGTCCACATGGGTAGTTTGTACCTCTTGTGAACAGCCTGTTATCATCGTTGCCATCATTCCTATGACGACCGTTTTCTTTAGTAATTTCTTTTTCAACATAATTAATCTCTCCATTAGCATGATAAATGATTAAAATTAATCAATAACTATTCAACAAGTTAATAATATCAAGCTAATGTAAAGTCCAAAACACAGTTATGTAAAATCAAGATAAAAACTTTACAATTCTTTATTCAGCTTTACATAAATTAATTTTGTGTGCATTTTATATATCTTTTAGGCATTTTTAACTATTTCTACGGCAATATCCGGATAATTTGTGATAATTGCATCTGCTTCTGCCTTGACAAGTACCTTCATCTCATGCTTTTCGTTTACAGTCCATACATGAGTTCTAAGGCCTCTTCCATGAGCCTTGTCGATGTAGTTTTCATCCTGCATATGGTAGGTTGCCGGATGGAGCGCATCCACATGAAGCTCTCTTGCATACTCTGCCGGATTTACTATAATGTCAAAAAAAAGCAGTCCGCACCTCATATCCGGGCAAAGCTTTTTCATGCGCACAATCGACTCGTGATTGAACGATGAGCACCAGATTCTGTCAAGCATATCATACTCTTCCACGAGCGCCAGTACCTTTTTCTCCAGATTTTTATACTGTACGATACCATTTTTGAGCTCAATATTTATGGTCATCTCTGTGTTTTTGAGCAGGTCAAACACCTCATCGAGTGTTGGAATACGTGTCTTCTTGTCATAGGACGGCATGTGCTTTGACACATTAAGGCGCTTTAGCTCCTTTAGTGTAAAGTCCTTTACAAAGCCTTTCTCTCCACTCACTCTGTCCACTGTCTCATCGTGTATGACCACGAGCTCTCCATCCTTTGTTAGCTGCAAATCAAGCTCCACAGCGTCAGCCTTCATCTTTTCTGCCTTCTTGAATGCCTCAAGTGTGTTCTCCGGTGCATATCCGGTCCACAGATATACGCTGCCAGTGAAACGAGAAACGGCACACACGAGCCCAGATATCCCCAGGCATAGCCGTAAGAAGACACCTCGTCCATTCTATCCTTTGTCGTCACATCGACAAGCATTGAGTCATAAAATACCAGCGATGCATTGTAAAATACCTTTGTAAGCACATAGATAACAAGAAACAGCACCCATGTAGGTGTAAAACCGTTAAGTATACATGCCGACACTCCTACAACTACTGTCGTAGAAAAAATAGCCTTTTTGATGCGAATATGGTCTGCTATCGCGCCACAGACAGGCCCGATAAATGCTGATACAACCGTCATCACAGCTATTGCCACCGCATAATATGCAGTCGCCCTGTCAGATGAAATCTGCCCTGCGCCGTCTCCAACGGCAAGGCTTTTAAACATATCGGTATGAGCGCACACGCAAGCAGTGTGTATGCAGAATTTCCCATATCATATAATACCCATGAGAGCTCCTTTGATGAGAGCTTTTTGCTTTTCTTTTGTGTATTGTCTTCTTTTGATTTCATAAATTATACCTTCCCTGTTTTGTATGCCTCAAACTACGATTTTATTTTGAATATGTAAAAACCGCTACCACCCATTAGCAAAGTTTATGTAAATAATCCATCCAATATTAAACCAGCGACTTCCTCGCAATCTCCACATAATGCATGGCATTGCGATGATTCTCTGCTATCTCTTCATCTGTCAGTGGCCTGACTACCTTTGCCGGAGAACCAAATGCGAGGCTTCCGTCAGGAATATCGGTGCCCTGGGTGACAAGAGCGCCCGCACCTATTATGCAGTTTTTACCAATCCTTGCTCCATTTAATACGATAGCTCCCATGCCGATGAGTGTATTATCACCTATAGTACACCCGTGAACAATTGCGCTGTGCCCTATTGTCACATTGTCACCTATTCTGACACTGTGGCTTAAGTCCACATGTACCACCGCATTGTCCTGTATATTCGAATTTCTGCCTATTTCTATCGGTTCTGAATCGCCTCTTACAGTTGCATTATACCATACGCTTGCTCCGTCAGCCATTGTCACCTGCCCCTTAACAACAGCACCTTCTGCTATATAATATGCCATATCTATCCCTCCATCAATTTCAGATAATCGCCCTTGTCTATATGCATCATAGAAATCTCATTATTATGCCGCCTGAAGCCATAGACACAGTCCACATTTCGGATAAGCGACTGCAGACGTTCATCCGGTACACAGACAATCAGCTGCAAATCCATCTTTCTGGCATACTTGAGACATACCGCACTTCGCTCCTGATCCATCTTGGAAAATGCCTCATCTAAAAGCACCAGCTTAATCTTTGAATCACGATTGCTCTGCTGCATATAAAGCATCGCAAAGCCCGCGAGAAGCGCAACGTACTTAGGGTTCTGTCCCTCTCCGCCCGAATCACGGCCTGCCATGTCATCTACATAGTTCTCCCTGATAACATGGCCGTTTTCGTCCGTAACCTGCTCATACATGCTGAATGACAGATAATTGCGGTAATCCGCATACTGCTCCATTTCCTTGCGCTTCTGCATGCGCAGATGCTCATCCTCATCCTTTGGCGGCATGAATTTTTCTGTCAAAAGTTTAATTTTCTGCTCATATTTCTTATAAAAATCATCCTCACCAAAGCTTATCTGTCCGTCTATTCCGCCATTATCCAGATTTTTGCTGTCCAGCTCCTCCGCCATAAGCATATCATAGAACTGGCCGTTTTCATTCTTTGCCGGCTCAATCTTAATCTGATACGTGCTGTCAGAGAAATTAGTCTCCCTGAGAAGCCTGTTTATCTCATAGGCATGGCGCTTTGCAGCCTTGATATCACCGTGGATTGTAGCTATCACATTTTCTCTTAGGCTTCGATAAATAAAATCACACTGCTTATCAAATTCCTTCTCATATTCCGGCTCATAATCAGTCTCATATTTGTCCAAAAGTGCCTCATATGCCTCATTTGATTTTTCAACTCCACTAAACTGTCCCGACGGAAATTCCTTCAAATACTTATATCGCGCTGCCTGCAGTGACTCAACACATGCCTGCTGCATACCGCCGGTTCCGTCAGCCCCCTGTAAGCTGACAAGCTTCTGCCTCTGTTTATTTTTTACAGACTGACCCGATGCATTCTTCATCTGCTCATGCACCTGTGACTCAAGCTTTGCATTTGACACATAGCCGTTAAGCAGCTCCTCAAGCTGAATACCTCGTTGTTCATTCACGCCACTTATTTTTTCATGCTGTCGAATCATTTCATCCATCTGCCTGCGATTTTCTTTCTGGGCTCGCTCAAGCTCTTCCTTGCGCTTCTCAAGAAGCTCTTTCTTTGCCTTCAGCTCTTTGTACTGGCCTTCCTCAAGAGTCCTGATAACCTCGTCAAGCTCCCGCTTTTGCGCATTCACAAGCTCAAGCTCATCACTCGCCTTAGAAAGCCCCACATAATACTCCGGCTCTCCCTTTAAGCATTCAAAATCACGCTGTGCCTTGAGCTCCTGTATTGCAGTCATAAGCTCTACCTGTTCAGCTCCAAGCTTCTCCACATCAGCCTCGTACTCTGCAAGCCGTGCCTTTGATACCTTGCCTCCAATGCAGGCATTTGCCGTATAATCGCGTTTTTTGAGATGCCTGAATATGAAATTGCTGTATGAATAACAATCCGGTGTCACACCATCCTTCACCTGACCAAGCTCATCCACTGAGTGGCACTTTATTATGTGTCCGAGATATCTTTTCAGACATGCATCCACATATTTTTCATTTGTGCTTACCGCCTCATAAAGTGAATTATCCATTGCCTTTGGCGCACTATCCAAAATAGCACCTGAATTGATTAAGTCAACCTCTTCAAACTGCTTCATGTCTCTAAAGACAGACGCTGCGGTATTCGCATAACGAGGCTCCGTGATAAGGGAAAACTTGAGCCTTCCCATCCTGCCCTCAATTGCATTTTTCCACTCCTCATCCGTCACGTCAAACATATCCGCAAATATATGTACCCTTACGGTCTCACCAAACCTGTCACTAAGTGCCCTCTGTAAAGCAGCTCGTGCTGAACGCAGACTTTCTTTGTAGGACTTGCGGTTGTTCTTCATATCATCAACCAGACGTTCCTTCTCCCTGAGTGCTCTTACAATCTCATTTTTCTTTGAAGTGATATCCTCAATCTCATCCTCAACTGTCTGCTTGACAGACTCAAGCTTCAGATGAAGCTGTTCACATTTTTCCTCCGTGATGTTCCCATCAGTAATTTCATCAATCAGATTCAGCGCTTTATTGCTGACGTAGTCGGTGATTACCTCATCATCCTCCCAGCACTTGAGACCACTCGTGATTTTAATCCACTGACGGCTGTTATCTGTGAGCATAAGACTTCGTTTTTTCAACTCCTTGAGCTGTTCCTTTTTACTTCCGAGATCACCGGACTTTAAGTCAGCACTAACCTGAATATACTCATTCTGCAGCTTTTTTTGTTCAATAGAAAGTTCCTGCGCCTTTTCCTGAAGCTTTAGCTGCTCAGTCTCTATGCGCAGCTTGTCATCCTCTGCAGCCGCAATCTTCGCTCTCATGTCCTCAATATCTATGCATCTTATCATTGCCTGTGCCATTACAATATCCGTCTGAACACGCACAAGCTCTCTTCCTGAAGCCTTTATTTCCCTCAAAAGCTCAATACGCCTGCGCATATCCTCGATTTTGTCCTTAATCTGTCTGTAGGCATCAAGCTGTTCACTGATGGTCTCTATGGTACCCGAATCACTCTTAGGAAACATATAATCACGTATAAACTGGGCTGTTCCGTTTGTCATTTTGAGCGCAATAGCACTTTTTTCCATTGTGATAAAGCGATTCGGATCAATGTAGCCAAGAATCACATCATACAATGCGCCAAGATATGCCTCCTTTGAAGCATAAATCCTGTTCACATCGCCCTTTCCCCTGCCGGTATCATTCTGTGACCGTTCTTTTACAAGCTTTCTTATATCCTGATTTGAATAACAAAATCCATTCTCTGTCACGTAGCCGGATTCAGGCATACTCCCTGAATGGCTGAAATAAACAAACTTCTTTATTTCCGAATCGTTTTTTCTGACCTCAAAGGCAATTCCTATACAGGTAGCAGTGTTGCTTCCTGTGTCCATGATTTCAAGTGCAATAACAGAACAGAAATCACAGCCCTCCCTGTTTGCTGAGCCATCCTTCTGCTCTCCACGCAGATAGCTCAGAACGCTTCTCCTGTTTTTTGCATCGTCAGCAGCCTTGTTCAAAAAAGATGGACTGAAGCTGCCGTAAAGGATAACCTGTATTGCATCCATGACTGTCGATTTTCCCGAGCCGCTCTTTCCGCTGAACAGATTAACATACTCATTAAATTGTAAAATCCGGTGGTTAATTCCACCCCAATTATTAAGACACATTCCGGTAAAAATTTTCTTAGACTGACTCAATTGCTGCCTCCTCATCGCCATACTTTCGCACAAGCTCATTTATATCCATCGCAGAACAGAAAATATTGACTGTTCCATAAATATAAATCGGTGTATCATCCTCCAGATTCGCAATGGCTCCGGGAATCTCTATCATCTGATGTGTCTTCATGAGTAAAAGAGCATCTGTCCATTCCTGATTTGTGAGCTTTCTTGTAACAAGATTTGTATTCCTGCCATACTCTCTGATTTCTGCCAGATTTGTAGTAGTGGCTCTAAGGCCCTCTCCCATTATCCGGTCTCGATATATCAGCTTTAAAATAATGACAAGCCTTGCCGTCATAAGTGTCATTTTCTCAAGAATCACACCGTCTCCGGCAATCCTGAAAATATGCTCCTGCGGATCGTGAATCAGCTCACAGCCTAGCACGGACAAATAATCCTCAATAAACTCCCTGTTTCTGAGACATACCTGATATCTTGGATTGTCCCTTTGGATCATCGTGACCGGGTCACACTTCATCTGTAAAATACAAGTCTGTCTGAACAGATCCTGTATTGTTTTTTTTATATTTTCAGCCTCGTTCTGCGAGACATTTTCCATATATTCGAACATAGTGCTCTCTTTCTGTTATTTCTTTGATACTATTCAAAACTTCCCATATACATATACATATACATTTACAAAAACTCACTATACCTATACCTATTACTTATTACTGTTTATAACAAGCTTAGAATAGCTGACCCCATCCTCTTTCGTTATCTCACCATCGAGACTTACCGTATCATCGCCCAGACGCTCGTTGGTTTCTTCCTGCCATAAAAACAAAAGCTTTTCCAAATCCTCAATACTTTGAACCGTGTGCTCATCCGCCACAAATCTGCCATCCTTTGTGTTCTTACTCCTGAAACTACCCAGCTCCTTTTTAGTATACAGCGGTTTCGGAACAAAATCTGCCATATCACCCTTCGCATTCCCCGATGCCTCAATGACAAACGGTACAAACTCCCCTGCTGAGCGCTCTCTTCTTCCCGGAAAGCTGTCATCCGTAACATTGCAAAACTGCTTTGTAAAATACATTCTGTCACTCAGCTCATCAAGCACCCGGTTTGCTTTATCATTGTTAAGAATATTTATAAGCCTGAGAATATTATCCTCCTCGTCTGCTCCCTCCTGCAAAATATAATGTATTCTTGCAAGCGCTCTCTTTGCGAAAACCGTCTTCTGTTCAATCAGCTTATTATATTTGCGTTCAATCAGATCAAACTCTCTCTCCACCCTGTATACAAGCCTGCCTGCTTTCTCACAGTACATAAGACTGTACTCCAGACGTTTTCTGTCAAATGTGCCCAAAGCGGTCCGTTGCAGCGCAGCCTCAAGGTACTCCTTCTTATCATCGTTTTGATTAAGAATCTTGCAAATAAGCTCCTTTACAGCCTCCTTATATCTGTAAAAGCTGTCTGAGGTAGTTAAAATTGCATACTTTTTGCTGTCACTGTTGTTTATTTCCTCAATCAGCACCTGCTGTATACCTAAAAAATCCTTCATGCGTGAAAGCTCATCAAAATAAGACCTCATACCGTTTTGCATATTGGATAATAGCTGTCCGAGATTTTTCGACGTATACAGGGCACTCTTCAAAATATCATTATTCTTTTCAGGATCCGAGTAATATGTGAAAAGCGCACTGTAAATAGACAGAATGCTCTCCCGCTCCCTGCTGTCATCATCTGTAAAAAGCCTTTTAAAAAGCTCTGCATACATCTGACTGTACTCTGGGAATGAAATCACATATGTATTCAGCCTCTCATCAAAATCACTTAAAAGCCATCCCCATCTTATCAGGCGGTTCAAAATTGCAGATGAGCTCATATTATATATAAAGCTCTGCTGTATATTCTCGTTCGAGCTCTGACCTGCATTATCATATGCATTTCTGCCTATGTTGTCATGTGCATTTACGCCCGCATTTCCATCTGCATTATCATGTGCATTTGCGCCTGCATTTCCATCTGCATTATCATGTGCATTTACGCCTGCGTTATCATCTGCATTTACATCTACGTTATCATCTTCATCACCAGCAAAACCTGCATTCTCAGTATCATCCTCCTGCCACACAATGCCTGCTGCCTCGATGGTATCCTCGATAATCGCAAAGCATTCCTCCCGTGTCAGTCCAAACGAAGCATAGACCTCATTATTCTCCTCATAAATCGCAACAATAATACGAACATATGCATCCATATTCTTTGTGCGGAATAAACTATAAAATTCTTTTGGTATTCTATCTTTAAGTATCATAATCTATATAATAACATATCCCCATGTTTTTCGCCATACACATGACAATAAACGTGGGGATATAGTATGTAACATTTTATTTTTGTGTTTTATCTTGTAAACCTTATTCTGCTAAAATTATTCTGCTAACTTTATTCTATAAAGCTTATTCTATAAAGCTTATTCTATAAAACTTATTATACAAATCTAATTGCATTAATCTGCTACCTGCAAATGACGAATGATATTATTAAGATTTTCAGCCTCACTGCTCATCTCCTGGCTGGCTGCTGCACACTCCTGTGAAGAAGCTGAGTTAGTCTGTACCACATCATTAATCTGCTCAATACCCTTATTAATCTGGTTGATGACACTGGTCTGGTTATCAAGTGTCTCAGCAATTCCGTTAACCTCCTCAGTGATAGTCTTGGAATTACCGGCAACCTCCTCAAGCTGTGAAGCTGTCTTGCCTGCAATAACCATACCCTTTTCAACCGCTCTGACAGATGACTCTATAAGCGCTGCTGACTCCTTTGCTGCGTTAGCACTCTGCTCTGCAAGTACTGTAACCTGATCTGCAACAACTGCAAAGCCCTTTCCCGCCTCACCTGCTCTTGCTGCCTCAATTGAAGCATTGAGTGCGAGAAGGTTTGTCTGGGAAGCAATCTCATTGATTGTGGCGATAATCTTACCGATTTCCTGTGAAGCCTCGTTAATTTCATTCATGGATGTAACCATTTCATGCATCTGTCCGTTGCTGTCCATAATCTCAGTTCCAAGTCCGTCCACCCTCTGGCTTATTTCCTTGGCATGCTCTGCATTCTCAGCAACCTGTTCAGCCACAGATGTAATTGTTGCCGTAAGCTCCTCAACAACTGCTGCCTGATCTGTAGCCCCCTGTGCCAGATCACTTGAGCTTGCTGCAACCTGCTCAGCACCATTGGAAACCTCATTTGCGGCATTCTGAATACCATTTACAGTATCTGCCATGCTATCAGCAAAAGCAATTATAGATTTCTTGATTCCGGCAAAATCACCTTTCCAGTCAATCTGTGGCTGGAATATGAAATTGCCATCAGCAAACTGCTTCATAGTCTCATCAATATCGTCAATATATGTACCAAGAGTCTTCAAAGACTTTCTGATATCATGTGCCAATCTGCCAATCTCGTCATCTGAATGATACTCCAGATTGCTGTGGAGCTTTCCCTGAACCAGCTCACCTGCGACAGTTTCAATCTGCTGAAGCGGCTCAAGTACTGAATCTATAACCTCATTGCCTGTATTTTTGGCTATAATTGTAGATACAATTCCAAATAAAATAATATTAACCAGACCAACTACCAAAAAAAACGTAGCAACTATGCCACTCCCATTTCCAAATATTCTGGATGTTCCACCAAAATACAATAATAACATTGCAACAATAGAGATGCCTCCCGAAATATGAAGCATCCTCAAAATCCTACCATAGCCATACTTAAGTCTTTCCTGAAGCGGCATTTCTTTTATCTTGCTTTCTGTCTGCTCACCCATATGTATTCTCCCTTTCTCGTCCTGATATCTCTTCAATTTGTCTTTGATATCTTTACACGTCCTTTAACAGTGTAATTATTATACCATTACCATAGTACTATTTCAACGATAATTTGACAATTTTCGACATTTTTGACAAATCAATTAATTTTTAGTTCATTTTATAGTCAAATACACTAATTTGCCGCTTATTACACCTCGAAATCCATACATGCCCTATTTGCCGTAAATGGTCTCACCTTGGTATCCGCCACTGCAACATGCTTAGGATTCTTTGCATACGCTGCAAGTGCATCAGCATCCTCAAATGTAGTATCAAGCATCACATCTACAGTGGAAGTCGGAAGATAATCTGTGCGCACAGAAATGTCGATCATTCCCGGAATCTGTCCCTTAAGCCCCTCCAGGCCTTCCTTTATACCAGCGCGTATTTCAGTCTTCTGTGCCTCTGTGTACTCATCCTTGAGTGTCCATAAAATAATGTGTTTAACCATTGCGTGCCTCCTGACTTCTAAACATGTTTAAATTGAATAGTAACTATCAGACTCATGCGTTTTTGTTCTCAGCAATTCTGAATAGTTATGATTTAAATTAAATATTAGATCAAACTGTAATTCACATATTTAGGTTAAGTATAGCATTAATATCTTGAAATGTCACTTCATATTTAACTGTAAATTTGATTCTTTTAGGCCATAAATTCCCAAAAACAGATCTCTTTCAGAGCCAAAATAACCTACACTTTAATTCTATAAATTCAGAAAAAAGGCTCCCGAGAAAACTCTCGGAAGCCTTAATTTTACTATATTTGTTATCAGAAGGTAGTTCTGCTCGCAACGCTCACAGAACGACTTTCTCACTAAATTCGCGCTTACGCACTCATTCAGTGTTCAATAATTACTCGATAACTGTAGCAACACGTCCAGATCCTACTGTACGTCCACCCTCACGGATAGCGAATGTAAGACCCTGCTCCATAGCTACTGGATGGATGAGCTCGATTGTCATCTCTACGTTATCACCAGGCATGCACATCTCTGTTCCTGCTGGAAGCTCGCAAACACCTGTTACGTCTGTTGTTCTGAAGTAGAACTGTGGACGATAGTTGTTGAAGAATGGAGTATGACGTCCACCCTCGTCCTTTGTAAGAACGTAAACCTGAGCTGTGAACTTACGGTGACATGTTACTGTACCAGGCTTAGCAAGAACCTGTCCACGAACGATCTGGTCACGGTTAACACCACGGAGAAGTGCTCCGATGTTATCACCAGCCTGAGCCTCGTCTAACTGCTTACGGAACATCTCGATTCCAGTAACAACAGTCTTCTGAACGTCCTCTTTAACACCAAGGATCTCTAACTCGTCGTTGAGGTGAAGTGTACCACGCTCTACTCTACCAGTTGCAACAGTACCACGACCTGTGATTGTGAATACGTCCTCTACTGGCATAAGAAATGGCTTATCTGTATCACGCTGTGGATCTGGGATGTAAGAATCAACAGTATCCATAAGCTCCATGATCTTGTCTCCCCACTCACCGTTTGGATCCTCAAGAGCCTTAAGAGCTGATCCCTGAATGATTGGGCAATCATTGAATCCGTACTCTTCAAGCTGCTCTGTAACTTCCATCTCTACGAGCTCGATAAGCTCTGGGTCGTCTACCATATCGCACTTGTTAAGGAATACGATGATGTAAGGAACACCTACCTGACGAGAAAGAAGGATGTGCTCCTTTGTCTGAGCCATAACACCATCAGTAGCAGCAACAACGAGGATAGCACCATCCATCTGAGCTGCACCAGTGATCATGTTCTTTACGTAGTCAGCATGTCCAGGACAGTCAACGTGTGCGTAATGTCTCTTTTCTGTCTCATACTCAACGTGAGCTGTAGAAATTGTGATACCACGCTCTCTCTCCTCTGGAGCCTTATCAATGTTAGCGAAATCTGTAGCTGTGTTACCAGCAACACGAGCTGCTAATACTGCTGTAATAGCTGCTGTTAAAGTTGTTTTACCATGATCTACGTGACCGATGGTACCAATATTACAATGTGGTTTTGTTCTTTCAAATTTAGCCTTTGCCATTTTGAAACGTCCTCCTTAAACTTTTATGCCCCATGGGCTATTTTTATAATCTACCGACTGCTTTGATTATACGAAATAATCAAAGTTTTTTCAAGTAAATTTTATGGCAAATCCCCCTTTTTCAAGGGGAAATGCCTTTATTTTTGATTTTTATACCATATATAGTATATATTTCATCATTTGTACTATAAATTGTTTGCTAATTTGCAATTATTTTGCGTGGTTAGCAAGAACCTTGTCCTGTACATTCTTTGGAACCGGCTCATATCTTTCGAAGAACATTGAGTAGTTTCCACGTCCCTGTGTCTTAGAACGAAGGTCTGTAGAGTAACCGAACATCTCTGCAAGTGGTACATATGCATGTACAATCTTTCCACCGCCGAGATCGTCCATACCCTCGATACGTCCACGACGAGAGTTAACATCACCGATAACGTCTCCCATGTACTCCTCAGGCATTGTAACCTCTACCTTCATGATAGGCTCAAGTAATACAGGTGCAGCCTTTGCCATAGCCTCTTTGAAACACATAGATCCGGCAATGTGGAATGCCATCTCTGATGAATCGACCTCATGGTAAGATCCATCGTATACTGTTGCATGGATACCAACTACTGGGAATCCACCAAGAGAACCGGCCTTTGTAGCCTCCTCGATACCTTCGCCGATTGATGGGATGTACTCCTTTGGAATAGCACCACCGACAACCTCTGAATCGAACTTGAAAAGTTCTTCTCCATTGGCATCCATTGGCTCGAAGCGAACCTTACAGTGTCCGTACTGTCCACGTCCACCTGACTGCTTAGCATATTTGTATTCCTGATCAACAGCCTTTGTAAATGTCTCCTTGTAAGCAACCTGAGGTGCACCAACGTTTGCCTCAACCTTGAACTCACGGAGAAGACGGTCAACGATGATTTCAAGGTGAAGCTCACCCATACCAGCGATGATTGTCTGACCTGTTTCCTGATCAGTATGAGCACGGAATGTAGGATCCTCCTCTGCAAGCTTTGCAAGAGCCTCACCTAACTTACCCTGTCCAGCTTTTGTCTTTGGCTCGATAGCGAGCTCGATAACCGGCTCTGGGAACTCCATAGACTCAAGGATAACCGGATGCTGCTCATCACAGATTGTATCACCTGTTGTTGTGAATTTAAATCCAACAGCAGCAGCGATATCACCTGAGTAAACCTCATCCAATTCCTGTCTCTTATTTGCATGCATCTGAAGAATACGTCCGATACGCTCTTTCTTATCCTTTGTTGCATTTAATACATAAGAACCTGCTTTACATTTTCCTGAGTAAACACGGAAGAATGCAAGCTTTCCTACGAATGGATCTGCCATGATCTTGAATGCAAGTGCTGAGAATGGCTCATCATCTGATGAATGTCTCTCAATCTCATTTCCCTCAAGATCTGTTCCCTTGATTGAAGGGATATCTGTAGGAGCTGGCATGTACTCAACAACAGCGTCAAGTAACTTCTGTACACCCTTGTTACGGTATGCAGAACCACAACATACAGGTACTGCTGTACACTCACATGTTGCTTTACGAAGAACCTTCTTCATATCCTCTACAGATGGCTCCTCACCCTCAAGATACTGCATCATGAGATCGTCATCTAACTCACAGATTTTCTCAATAAGCTCTGTACGGTACTCTGCAGCCTGATCAGCCATATCTCCAAGATCATCAGTAACTGTGATATCGTCGCCCTTCTCATCATTGTAGATATAAGCCTTCATCTCGAAAAGATCGATAATTCCTTTGAAATCGTCCTCTTTACCGATTGGTAACTGAAGTACGATAGCATTTTTTCCTAATCTTGTACGGATCTGGTCAACAGCTCCGTAGAAGTTTGCACCTAAGATATCCATCTTATTGATGAATGCCATACGAGGTACATTGTATGTGTCAGCCTGACGCCAAACGTTCTCTGACTGAGGCTCAACACCACCCTTTGCACAGAACACACCAACTGCTCCATCAAGTACACGGAGCGAACGCTCAACTTCTACTGTGAAGTCAACGTGACCCGGTGTATCAATGATATTGATACGATGCTCAAGTGCTCCTGGCTTTGGTTTAGTGAACTCTTCAAGTGTCCAATGACATGTTGTAGCGGCAGAAGTAATTGTAATACCTCTTTCCTGCTCCTGCTCCATCCAGTCCATGGTAGCAGTACCTTCATGAGTATCACCGATTTTATAGTTAATACCAGTATAATAAAGAATACGCTCTGTCAGTGTTGTTTTACCAGCATCGATATGAGCCATGATTCCAATATTTCTGGTTCTCTCAAGTGGATATTCTCTTCCAGCCAAGGTTTTTTCCTCCTATATTTAATGTCCTATGCACAACCGGACTCTGTTACATATCCGGTTCGCTACATGAACCAAAAGCAAAGCTGTAAGCTTCTTACAGAAACTAGAATCTGTAATGTGCGAATGCCTTGTTTGCCTCTGCCATCTTGTGCATATCTTCTTTTCTCTTAACAGATGCGCCTGTGTTGTTAGCTGCATCCATGATCTCGTTAGCTAATCTCTCAGCCTGAGTTTTCTCTCCTCTGGCACGTGAGAATGCTGTTAACCAACGAAGACCTAAAGCCTGACGACGATCAGGGCGAACCTCGATTGGTACCTGATATGTGGCACCACCGATACGTCTTGCTTTTACTTCGAGAGCTGGCATTACATTGTTCATAGCCTCTTCGAATACTTCAAGAGCTGGTCTTCCTGTCTTCTCTTCTACTGTAGCAAATGCTCCGTATACAATCTTCTGAGCTACGCCTTTCTTACCGTCTAACATAATGCTGTTAACAAGCTTTGTAACTACTTTGCTGTTGTACATTGGATCTGCTAATACGTCTCTTTTCTGAGTATGTCCTTTACGTGGCACGTTACTTCCCTCCTTAATCATGATATTTGTGGATTAATTCATCGGTACTCACATGTGTCTCTCTAATGTGTTCGTGCGGAATTGTATTCATAAAGTGAAATCCTGCATCTGCAGGTCTAATCCCAACACTAACCTACTTTAGTTCTGTTTGTGATACACAATGTTGCTAAATTATTTAGCAGCTTTTGGTCTCTTTGCGCCGTACTTAGAGCGGGCCTGTTTTCTGTTTGCAACACCTGCAGTATCTAATGTACCACGGATGATATGGTAACGTGTACCTGGTAAATCCTTAACACGGCCACCACGAATCAGAACAACGCTATGCTCCTGTAAGTTGTGTCCCTCACCAGGAATGTATGAAGTTACTTCGATTCCGTTTGAAAGACGAACTCTGGCGATCTTTCTAAGAGCTGAGTTAGGCTTCTTAGGAGTAGCTGTCTTAACAGCTGTACATACACCACGCTTCTGTGGAGAAGAAGTGTTGATTGGCTTCTTCTGGAGAGAGTTAAAGCTTCTCTGAAGAGCTGGTGCTGTAGACTTCTTTACAGTTGTCTGACGTCCTTTTCTTACTAACTGGTTAAATGTTGGCATTATTTTCACCTCCTGTTTTATTTTAAGCAGTGCAATCTTATGCACGCTAAAATATTATACAAATCCTTGTCTGTTTTGTCAAGGCCAATTTTGTTTTCAATATAATACAAGAAAGAAGTCCGGTTTCCCGGACTTCTTTCTTTTTGGTTTGTAACAGCTTCTGTAGCTCAAGTACAAACATCAGTAATTATTCTACATCAACTGATTCAGCATCTGTATCAATGATTCCGACTGCCTCTTCCTCTGCGAAATCCGCAAAATCATCATCATCAAAATCAAGTGTATCGTCATCGTTTACATCACTGTCAAGCTTGATGTTACGATAAATCTTCATACCTGTTCCTGCCGGGATGAGCTTACCGATAATTACGTTCTCCTTCATACCGATAAGTGGATCAACCTTGCCCTTGATTGCTGCCTCAGTAAGAACCTTTGTGGTCTCCTGGAATGAAGCTGCTGACAAGAATGAGTTGGTTGCAAGAGATGCCTTTGTGATTCCAAGTAATACCTGTGAGCCAACTGCAAGCTCCTTGCCCTCTTCCTCAAGCTTCTCGTTGAGCTCTAAGAAGTCAAGGGCATCAACCATGCTGCCCGGAAGTAAATCTGAATCTCCCGGCTCCTCTACGCGGATCTTCTGTAAGCACTGACGAACTATAACCTCGACATGCTTATCGTTAATCTCAACACCCTGTAAACGGTAAACACGCTGTACCTCGCGGAGCATGTAATCCTGAACCGCACGAACGCCCTTAATCTTGAGGATATCGTGTGGATTTACAGAACCCTCTGTAAGCTCGTCGCCGGCCTCAAGCTCCTGTCCGTCTACAACCTTGATACGTGAGCCGTAAGGAATGAGGTAAGCTTTTGTCTCGCCTGTCTCGTTGTTTGTAACGATAACCTCACGCTTCTTCTTTGTATCCTTGATTGTGGCAATTCCGCCGAACTCTGTGATAATAGCGAGTCCCTTAGGCTTACGTGCCTCGAAAATCTCCTCTACTCGAGGAAGACCCTGTGTGATATCTCCACCGGCAACACCACCTGTATGGAAGGTTCTCATGGTAAGCTGTGTACCAGGCTCACCGATTGACTGTGCTGCGATGATACCGATTGATTCACCAACCTGTACTGCCTGACCTGTTGCAAGGTTTGAACCGTAACACTTAGCACATACTCCCATGTGTGAACGGCAGGTAAGCACTGTACGGATCTTAACCTGTGTGATTGGATTACCGTTCTCGTCAACACCCTCTGCCATAACCTTTGCTGCACGCTTTGGTGTAATCATATGGTTGGCCTTAACGATTACATTGCCATCCTTATCGCAGATTGTGTTGCAAGAGAAACGACCTGTAATTCTCTCCTGAAGGCTCTCGATTTCCTCTCGACCCTCCATGAATGCCTTTACAACCATTCCCGGAATCTCACGTCCTGTGCCTGCACAGCAGTCTGACTCACGAACGATCATATGCTGTGAAACATCTACAAGACGTCTTGTAAGGTATCCTGAATCGGCTGTACGAAGCGCTGTATCTGAAAGTCCCTTACGAGCTCCATGTGCTGACATGAAGTACTCAAGTACGTCAAGACCCTCACGGAAGCATGACTTGATAGGAAGCTCGATTGTACGACCTGTTGTATCAGCCATGAGTCCTCGCATACCTGCAAGCTGTTTGATCTGCTTATCAGATCCACGGGCTCCGGAATCTGCCATCATGAAGATGTTGTTGTACTTATCAAGACCTGTAAGAAGTGCCTTTGTAAGGGCATCATCTGTATCCTTCCATGTCTCGATAACCTCTTTGTAACGCTCCTCATCAGTGATAAGTCCACGCTTGTACTGTCTTGTAATCTTATCTACAGTGTCCTGTGCATCAGCGATCATCTGTGGCTTCTGTGGTGGCACTGTCATATCTGAAATTGAAACTGTCATGGCAGCCTGGGTTGAATACTTGTATCCCATAGCCTTGACATTGTCAAGAACCTCTGCTGTTGTTGTAGCTCCGTGTGTGTTGATAACCTTCTCAAGGATCTGCTTGATCTGTTTCTTACCAACGTGGAACTCAACCTCAAACTTGAGTGCATTCTCAGCCTTTGATCTGTCTATAAAACCAAGATCCTGTGGAATGTTCTCATTGAATATCAAAAGTCCTACTGTTGTCTCCGTAAAACCTGAAACCTCTGTGCCGTCAGCAAGCTTTACTGTACGGTGTACAAAGATATTCTGGTGAAGAGTAATCTCCTTGTTCTCGTAAGCGAGCATTGCAAGATTAACACTTCCATAGTAACGTCCGAGAAGATCTATCGGTCTGCAAAGCACACGACGGTTTCCGTCTGTGACATCCTCAAACCAGATGAGATCATATAAGCTAAGCTCAGCCTTTCCTGTATTTTCATCAGGAGTTGTGAGCTTTCTAAGCTCCTCAATATCATTGTATACAGTGTCTGATGACACCTGTGCAACCATCTTTGGATCATCCTTGTAATCAGCGAGCTTTCTCATTGTGAGGTAGTAAACTCCAAGGATCATATCCTGTGAAGGAACGGCTACAAGTCCACCATCAGAAGGCTTAAGCAGGTTGTTAGGTGACAGAAGCATGAATCTGCACTCAGCCTGTGCCTCAGCAGTCAGTGGAAGATGTACAGCCATCTGATCTCCATCGAAGTCGGCGTTGAACGCTGTACATACGAGTGGATGAAGCTTGATTGCCTTACCCTCTACAAGGATTGGCTCGAAGGCCTGGATTCCAAGTCTGTGGAGTGTAGGAGCTCGGTTAAGCATAACCGGATGCTCTTTGATGACGTCCTCAAGGACATCCCATACCTCCGGCTGAAGTCTCTCAACCATCTTCTTTGCACTCTTTATGTTGTGTGCGGTTCCGTTAGCGGCAAGCTCCTTCATAACGAATGGCTTGAAAAGCTCGATAGCCATCTCCTTTGGAAGACCACACTGATAAATCTTAAGCTTTGGCTCTACACAGATAACCGAACGGCCTGAGTAGTCAACTCGCTTTCCGAGAAGGTTCTGGCGGAAACGTCCTCCCTTTCCCTTGAGCATGTCTGAAAGAGACTTAAGAGCTCTGTTTCCGGGACCGGTAACAGGACGTCCACGACGGCCGTTGTCGATAAGTGCATCGACAGCCTCCTGAAGCATACGTTTCTCGTTACGAACGATGATATCCGGCGCTCCAAGATCAAGAAGTCTTCTAAGACGGTTGTTACGGTTGATGATTCGTCTGTAAAGGTCGTTAAGATCACTTGTTGCGAAACGTCCTCCATCGAGCTGAACCATTGGACGAAGATCCGGTGGAATAACAGGAATAACTGTCATAATCATCCACTCAGGCTTGTTTCCTGACTCACGGAAAGCCTCTACAACCTCAAGCCTCTTGATGATACGTGCACGCTTCTGGCCTGTAGCATTCTCAAGCTCTGCTTTAAGCTCTGCCGAATCCTTCTCGAGATCAATTGCTGCTAAAAGCTCATGGATAGACTCAGCACCCATTCCTACACGGAATGCTGAGCGGCCATAAGTATCGCATGCCTCCTGGTACTCTGACTCGTTGAGAATCTGCTTGTATGCAAGCTTTGTCTCGCCCGGGTCAAGCACAATATATGAAGCAAAGTACAGTACTCTCTCAAGTACACGTGGAGATAAGTCAAGGATGAGTCCCATACGTGATGGGATACCCTTGAAATACCAGATATGAGATACAGGAGCAGCAAGCTCGATGTGTCCCATACGCTCTCTACGAACGCTTGACTTTGTGATTTCTACGCCACATCGGTCGCAGACAACACCCTTATAACGTATCTTCTTGTATTTACCACAATGACACTCCCAGTCCTTCGTTGGTCCGAAAATCTTCTCGCAGAAAAGACCGTCTTTTTCAGGCTTTAATGTTCTATAGTTAATAGTCTCAGGCTTTTTAACCTCGCCATGTGACCACTCTCTGATCTTTTCAGGAGATGCTAATCCAATCTGAATCGCATCAAACTGCATTGCCTGATTATTTTCTATATTATTTGTTTCTGGCATTTTGGCACTCCCTTCTAATTATTCTTCGTCATCAAGAACTTCATCAGCAAAAATATCGTCATCCGCTGTCTCAGGAGACTCTTCCTCTTCTATGTCAACAAGCTCTTCGTTGTCATCAAATTCTTTCTTTGAGAAACCATGCTCTGCGAATGACTCACTGTCCTCGAATGCATAGTCCTTATCGTTTCCGATAATTGAGTTGATATCTGTATTACCGTACTCACTTGTCTCGATAAGCTCAACCTCTTCTCTGTTCTCATCAAGTACCTTGACATCCAGACCAAGTGCCTGAAGCTCTTTGAGAAGTACCTTGAATGACTCTGGAATACCAGGCTCAGGGATATTCTCACCCTTGATGATAGCCTCGTAAGTCTTGACACGGCCAACAACATCATCGGACTTCATTGTAAGGATCTCCTGGAGTGTATATGCAGCACCATATGCCTCAAGAGCCCAAACCTCCATCTCTCCGAAACGCTGTCCACCGAACTGTGCCTTACCGCCGAGTGGCTGCTGTGTAACTAATGAGTAAGGACCTGTTGAACGTGCATGGATCTTATCGTCAACAAGATGATGCAGCTTAAGGTAATGCATGTGTCCGATAGTTGTCTTTCCATCGAAGCACTCACCTGTTCTACCATCACGAAGCTGTACCTTTCCATCCTTGGAAATCGGAACGCCCTTCCATAAGCTTCTGTGAGCTCTGTTTGTTGAAAGGTATTCCATAACGTCCTCACGGAGTGTATCAACATATTTATCATAGAAGATTTCAGCATCTGCGCTCCAGTATGGATGCTCAGCCTGTAAATCCTTTTCAAGCTCTTCCTTATCGAACGGAAGATTTACGTAATCATTTGCAAGCTCAAGTGTATCCTCGATATCTACCTCGTTTGCTCCGTCAAATACAGGAGTTGAGATATTGAAGCCAAGTGCCTTAGCAGCGAGACTCAGGTGAATCTCAAGGACCTGACCGATGTTCATTCGTGAAGGAACACCGAGTGGATTAAGTACGATATCCAGTGGACGTCCGTTTGGAAGGAATGGCATATCCTCAACAGGAAGCACACGGGAAACGACACCCTTGTTACCGTGACGTCCGGCCATCTTATCACCGACAGAAATCTTTCTCTTCTGTGCAATGTAGATACGTACTGACTGGTTTACTCCCGGAGAAAGCTCATCGCCGTTCTCTCTTGTAAATACCTTGGCATCAACAATGATACCGTAAGCACCATGAGGTACCTTAAGTGATGTATCACGAACCTCTCTTGCCTTCTCACCAAAGATGGCACGAAGAAGTCTCTCCTCTGCTGTAAGCTCTGTCTCACCCTTTGGTGTAACCTTTCCTACAAGGATATCACCGGCACGAACCTCTGCACCTACACGGATGATACCTCTCTCATCAAGGTCCTTGAGTGCGTCGTCGCCGACACCAGGGACATCACGTGTAATCTCCTCAGGTCCGAGCTTTGTATCACGTGACTCTACTTCATATTCCTCAATATGAACTGATGTATACACATCATACTCTACGAGACGCTCTGAAAGAAGAACGGCATCCTCGTAGTTGTATCCTTCCCATGTCATGAATCCGATAAGCGGGTTCTTTCCAAGAGCAAGCTCTCCCTGACTTGTTGAAGGACCGTCTGCGATAACATCGCCTGCCTTAACCTTGTCACCCTTAAATACGATAGGTCTCTGATTGTAGCAGTTTGACTGGTTAGAACGAGAGAACTTTGTAAGGATATACTCTCTCTTGTTTCCGTCAGTCTCTTTTATGATAATGCGGTTTGACTCTGAAGATAATACCTCTCCGTCTGCCTTTGCAACTACGCAGACACCTGAGTCAACTGCGGCCTTTGTCTCAATACCTGTACCAACTACAGGAGCCTCTGTGGTCAGAAGCGGAACGGCCTGACGCTGCATGTTTGATCCCATGAGGGCACGTGTAGGGTCATCGTTCTGCAAGAATGGAATCAGCGCTGTAGCTACTGAGAATACCATCTTTGGAGACACATCCATATAATCAAATGCTGACTTATCGTACTCCTGAGTTTCCTCTCTGTAACGACCTGAAACTGAGTTACGTACGAAATGTCCTTCGGCATCAAGCTTCTCATTAGCCTGTGCTACGTGGTAGTTGTCCTCCTCATCGGCTGTCATGTATACAACCTCTTCTGTGACTACCGGGTTCTTAGGATCAGTCTTGTCAATCTTACGGTATGGAGCCTCTACGAAGCCATACTCATTGATTCTCGCATAGCATGCAAGTGAGTTGATAAGACCGATGTTTGGTCCCTCAGGAGTCTCTACAGGACACATACGGCCGTAGTGAGTGTAATGTACATCTCGAACCTCGAATCCGGCACGGTCTCTTGAAAGACCACCAGGTCCAAGTGCTGATAAACGTCTCTTGTGAGTAAGCTCTCCAAGAGGGTTGTTCTGATCCATGAACTGTGAAAGCTGTGAAGAACCGAAGAATTCTTTAACAGCGGCAGTTACAGGCTTTATATTGATAAGTGACTGAGGTGAAATTCCCTCTAAGTCCTGTGTAGTCATTCTTTCACGAACAACACGCTCCAGTCTTGAGAGACCGATACGGTACTGGTTCTGTAACAGCTCTCCAACCGCACGGATACGTCTGTTTCCAAGATGATCGATATCGTCATCTGTTCCTGCGCCCCACTCTAAGTGCATATTGTAGTTGATAGTTGCGAAGATATCCTCTTTAGTAATATGCTTTGGAATAAGGTCAGATATATCTCTCTTTATAGCCTCGATTCTGTCCTCAAGGGAATCATACTCCTCGAGAATCTGAGCGAGTACCGGATAGTAAACAAGCTCAGTAACACCGATAGACTTAGGATCCTCAAGCTCAGGAATCCAGCTTCTGATGTCAACCATCATAGAAGAAAGAATCTTGACATTTCTTGTCTCTGTCTGAATCCATAAAGCAGGAACGGCAGCGTTCTGGATCTGTGTAGCAAGCGCACGGTCAACAACAGTACCTGCCTCAGCGATAACCTCACCTGTAGAAGGATCAACCACGTCCTCAGCTAAAACCTGTCCACTGATACGGTTCTTTAAAGCAAGCTTCTTATTAAACTTATAACGTCCTACCTTGGCAAGGTCATATCTTCTAGGATCGAAGAACATTGCTGTGATAAGGCTCTCTGCACTCTCAACTGAAAGCGGCTCGCCCGGACGAATCTTCTTATATAACTCTAATAAACCAGCCTCATAGCTTCCCTGTGGCTCACGCTCTGTGATTGCAGGGTCCTTGCTGAATGATGCCTGGATCTTTGGCTCATCTCCGAACATATCGAGAATAGCCTGGTTTGTACCTACTCCAAGTGCACGTAAAAGTACTGTGATAGGTACCTTACGTGTTCTGTCTACTCTTACATAAAAAACGTCGTTAGAGTCTGTCTCATACTCAAGCCATGCACCACGGTTTGGAATAACAGTACAAGAATACAGGGTCTTTCCGAGCTTATCATGAGCAATTCCGTAATAAATACCAGGAGAACGAACTAACTGACTGACAATAACTCGCTCTGCACCGTTGATTACGAATGTACCGGTCTCTGTCATTAAAGGCAGATCACCCATGAAAATTTCATGCTCATTAATCTCATCTGTCTCTTTGTTGTGAAGTCTGACTTTAACCTTTAAAGGAGCTGCGTATGTTGCATCTCTTTCCTTGCACTCAGGAATTGTATACTTTACATCATCTTCGCATAATGTAAAATCTACAAAATCAAGACTAAGCTTTCCGCTGTAATCTGTGATTGGAGAGATATCCGCAAAAGCTTCCTTGAGACCTTCGTCTAAGAACCACTGATAAGAATCCTTCTGGACCTCAATCAGATTTGGCATCTGCAGAACCTCTTTTTGTCTTGAGTAACTCATACGCATGCTTTTTCCGGATGTGACCGGACGTATTCTGTTTTTCTCCATTGACGTTTCACCTCTCGTTTTTATTTTAATCTAGCAAGTATCTAGATAATGATTCAAAAACCACCCCAGTTACTATATCTTGTGGTTTTTCTCTTGTGCACATATTTGTGAATGCATTTTAGTGTAATTTACCTATTGACAAATTTGCATCACTTAAAAAATTGCATAAAAATGCCACTGCACCACAATAGTGCAACGTATACTATACAACAAATCCGACACGAATGCAAGTGTTTTTTTATTTTTTTAAAATATCCAAAGTATTTATGCAATAATTTTGTGGGATGTCGGATAGGCTACGAGCGGAGGTCCCAAAAATGCTTAGGCATTTTCGGGACGCGCTCCGACTGTCGCGCAATAAATTGCAGGATGTCGGATAGGCTACGAGCAGAGGTCCCAAAAATGCTTAGGCATTTTCGGGACGCGCTCCGACTGTCGCGCAATAAAAACATAAAAAAGAGCCAAGGCGCAAATAGAATTTGCCCTTGGCTCTTTTTTATGTTTTTACTCCGCTCGTAGCCTATCCGACTATTTAAGAGTAACCTTAGCACCCTCTGCCTCAAGTTTAGCCTTAGCATCCTCTGCTGAAGCCTTGTCAAGCTGCTCTTTGATAACCTTTGGTGCACCATCAACAGCGTCCTTAGCCTCTTTAAGTCCAAGACCTGTGATCTCACGAACAACCTTGATAACCTTAACCTTGTTTGGTCCAACCTCTGTAAGCTCTACGTCGAACTCAGTCTTCTCCTCAGCTGCTGCTCCGTCAGCTCCTGCTGCTGCAACTACAACACCTGCTGCTGCAGAAACACCGAACTCTTCTTCACAAGCTTTTACTAAATCATTTAACTCTAATACGCTTAACTCTTTGATAGCATCAATAAACTCTGCTGTTGTTAACTTTGCCATTATAATTTCCTCCATTTAAAAATTTAATTATGATAATAAGGTTCAAATATAATATTTGAATTATTCTGCTGCTGGAGCTTCCTCTGCAGCATCCTCTGCTGGTGCTGCCTCTACGGCTGCATCTGCAGCGCCACCCTGCTCTGCGATCTGATTGAGTACACGAGCAAGATTTGTGATAGGTGACTGAATGCTTCCAAGTAATTTTCCAAGAAGCTCTTCTCTGCTAGGTACAGCGGCGATTGCCTTCATACCCTCAGCATCATAAAATGTTCCCTCAACTATACCTGCTTTAATCTCTAAAGCCGGAGCTGTTTTAGCGAACTTAGCTAAGACTCTAGCTGGTGCTGTTGCATCCTCTGCTGATACAGCGAATGCGCTTGGTCCTTCAAGGACATCCTTTAATCCCTCGAACTCTGTTCCCTGAATTGCACGGTTTACTAAAGTATTCTTGTATACCTTGTAAGTTACACCGGCTTCTCTTAACTGTTTACGTAACTGAGTATCCTCTGCTACTGTGAGTCCTAAGTAATCAACAACTACTACCGACTGTGCACCATTGATAACACTGGAAATCTCATCTACGATTGGCTGTTTAAGTTCTACCTTTGCCACGATTCATTTACCTCCTTTTAGATTTTCGCATAAAAGACATGAGGTATTTGATTTATTAATCAAAGAAACCCTCCTGCCTGTCGACAGAAGGGTACAAGTCAAAATTCAAGATAAATCTCGAAAATTCCCTCGGTAGGTTCTACGTTTACGCCTTGCGGCACCTACTGTCTTCGGCAATATGCATTGCAATTATATCAAACTATATTACGGATGTCAATTACTTTCCGCAAAACTTTTGCTTGGCGTTTGATAGGTCTTGTAAATAACTGTTTTACTGTAACTGTTTAACTATCTTACTGTGTAATCTTAACCACGTTTAACTTAACGCCAGGTCCCATTGTAGATGTAAGAGTTGCACTCTTAATGTACTGACCCTTTAAGCTAGCAGGTTTTGCTTTATTAATTGCACCCATAAGAGACTGGAAGTTGTCGTTTAACTGCTCGTCTGTGAAAGATGCTTTTCCAACTGGCACATGGATAATGTTTGTCTTGTCCAATCTGTACTCAATCTTACCGGCTTTGATATCGTTAACAGCTTTTGTTACATCCATAGTAACTGTTCCTGCCTTTGGGTTTGGCATTAAGCCCTTTGGTCCAAGGACACGTCCTAAACGACCAACAACACCCATCATATCAGGTGTAGCAACTACAACGTCGAAGTCTAACCATCCCTCGTTCTGGATCTTTGGAATTAACTCCTCGCCTCCAACGAAGTCAGCTCCTGCTGCCTGTGCCTCGTCAACCTTAGTTCCCTTAGCGAAAACTAAAACCTTAACTGTTTTTCCTGTTCCGTGTGGTAATACAACCGCACCACGGATCTGCTGCTCTGCGTGACGTCCGTCGCAGCCTGTTCTAAGATGAAGCTCGATTGTCTCGTCAAATTTAGCTGTAGCATTTTTCTTTACGATAGAGATAGCGTCAGCAACATCGTACTGCTCTTTCTTATCAAATGCCTTAACAGCGTCTTGATACTTCTTTCCTCTTTTCATGAAAAAATAACCTCCTGGTGGTAATATCGGGAGAGGACCCTCCCACATTTACGTTTCTTTGTTATTATTTTGGGTTGCACACTAACCTCAACCATCGCGTTACACGCTCGGTTTCGCTAAGTGTTAGTCAACCACTTCAACACCCATTGATCTTGCTGTACCAGCGATCATGCTCATTGCAGACTCAAGTGAAGCTGCGTTTAAGTCAGGCATCTTAAGCTCAGCGATTTCCTGAATCTGTGCCTTTGTGATCTTAGCAACCTTCTTCTTGTTTGGCTCGCCTGAACCAGACTGAATCTTGCAAGCTTTCTTGATTAATACCGGAGCAGGTGGAGTCTTAGTAATGAAACTGAAACTTCTGTCTGCATATACAGTAATAACTACAGGGATAATTAAGTCGCCCTGATCGGCTGTCTTTGCATTAAACTGCTTTGTGAACTCTACGATGTTTACACCGTGCTGTCCAAGTGCAGGTCCAACTGGAGGAGCTGGAGTTGCCTTTCCAGCAGGGATCTGCAATTTAATGTATCCTTCTACTTTCTTTGCCATTTGGAATTGCCTCCTTAATTTGTTTTCTTAACATCTGCGAAACTTACTTCTACCGGTGTCTCGCGACCGAACAGCTCTACATTAATTGTAACTGTCTGCTTATGATAATTCATAGCTGTGATAACACCGACTGTATCCTTCCAGACACCGCCGATAACGACTATCATGTCACCCTCAGCAAAATCAACTACCACGTTTTCCGTCTTAATACCCAAAGGTCTCATCTCGGCATCTGTGAGAGGAACCGGTTTGCTTCCCGGACCTACAAATCCAGTTACGCCTCTGGTATTTCGTACAACGTACCATGTATCATCATTCATAATCATATGAATAAGAACATAGCCTGGAAACATCTTCTTGGAAACCTGTTTACGAACACCGTTCTTCACCTCTGTAACGTCCTCCAACGGAACACGCACTTCAAGGATCTGGTCCTCAAGATGTCTGTTTTCGATTGTTTTGTCAATATTAGCTTTGACTTTGTTTTCATAACCTGAATAGGTATGAACTACATACCAGTTCGCTTCTGTCATAATCACTTTGCCTCCGTTTTAAAAATGTAAACCAATAAGGAAATCTACGCCCTGCTGGATACCCCAGTCAAGAAGCGCAATAATAAGACCGGTAACTACTGAAACCGCCAGTACTGCAATGGTCTGTCTGATGACCGATTGCTTCTCAGGCCAGATAATCTTCTGAAATTCAGCTTTCAGACCTGAAAACCAGCTTGTTTTTGGAGCCTTTTCGACTTTTTCATTCTGTCCCATAATGTACTCCTTCACTCAGTTCCTAGACTATTTTGTTTCCTTGTGCATTGTATGAGTTCTGCAGAATCTACAATACTTCTTGGTTTCCATTCTGTCCGGATGAGTTTTTTTGTCCTTTGTCATGTTGTAATTACGACGCTGACATTCTGTGCACGCTAATGTAATCTTTGTACGCACGACTTCCACCTCCGTTTAAATTCTTTGTTGTTTGTACCCTTAAAAAAAGGCATAAAAAAAAGACCTATTTCCAAGCCTGTATACTATATCACAGTTGAGCCGTAACCGTCAATAGCTATTTTAAAATTTATTGTAAATTCTTTTGGACAGTGCCGCTGTCTGCACTTTTTTGTGTGTCCGGCAGCAATTAAATTTTATAAATCTTACAGATACATCACTAAATATAGTACATTTATCTGAATTTTTCAAGTATTTTGTTGTTGTAAATCCTCAATTATGACGATATAATATATGTGTATAAGTAGAATCTGATAATTAAAAATTTTACATAGCTTATTATAGCTGCAGTTAAGCATTAGTAATCGCAGCTATACAATCTAATATTTAAAGGATTACCATTTAACGGATTAAACGATTTTCACGGATGAAAGGAGGGGTCTTTATGGCAAAGATAGACAGTGCCTACGCTTACTATGCCAGCACTTATGCCAATAAAGAGGTATCGCGCTATGATTCGCACAAGAAAAGCGATCTGCGCAAGATATACAACAGAATAATAAAGACAAATAAAGAGTCCCCTCTGTACAAGATTTCCAATATGTCCGAAGCCAAGAAATATGCTATCGATATAAAGGAAAGCTCTAAGGCCATCTTAAATGCCGTGGATTCGCTTTCTGATAAATACGCAGGCTCCTCTGACTCCTTCCAGAAGAAGGTTGCGGAGTCATCTAATGAGGATGCTGTAGGCGTGCGCTACGTGGGTGACGGCTCAGAGAATAAAGGAGCAGACGGCTTTGATATAGAGGTCAGACAGCTCGCCGCACCACAGGTCAATACCGGCAGCTACTTAGACAGCAAGGCTCTGTCCTTTATACCGGGCAGCTATTCCTTTGACATAAATACCAATGCATCATCCTATGAGTTCCAATTCGGAGTGAGCACCGGTGAAACAAACGGCGAGGTGCAGGACAAGCTCAAGAGGCTCATAAACGCATCCGGTCTTGGCATCGAGGCAGACATAGTCCATGATGACTCAGGCAAGGCAGCGCTTCAGCTTACATCAATGCAGACAGGTCTCAGCGAGACTGAGGATTCTCTCTTTAGTGTGGCTCCATCAGCTAACGCCGAGTCCATAAGCATGATGAAGCAGCTGGGTATTGATAAGGTATCATCCCCTGCCCACAACTCTGACTTTTCGCTGAATGGCACCGCGCACTCATCCTTGTCCAACACCTTTACCATCAATAATGCCTTTGAGCTCACGCTCAAAAAGCCGACCACAGATACAGGTGCCGCAGCCATCGGTTTTAAGACCAATTCCGATGCAGTTGCCGACAATATACAGACTCTGGTTGACGCATACAATAAGATGATAGACGTGGCAGATGATTATTCAATGACCGACTCTGCAGATGCCACAAGGCTGCTTCGTGATATAAGCTCCATCACAAAGGGCTCACAGTCAAAGCTTTCCTACATCGGTCTCATGACAGACGATGCCGGCAAGCTCACTATTGACCGCGATATTCTCGCCGGTGCGCTTCGTCCGGACAGAGCTGATGACACCTTCAACACTCTTACAGCACTAAAGGATGCAATAGGTGACAAAGCAAACTCTGTGACAGTCAACCCTATGAACTATGTGCAGAAGGTTGTTGTGGCATATAAGAATCCCGGGCACAATTTCAACACACCATATATTTCGTCAATTTATTCAGGCATGATGCTTGACAGCTACGCATAAACGGCTGTTGTACCAAATCAGTACAACAGCCGTTATTTTATATTTATTATTTGATAATTAAAAGATAATCTCACACCGATAGTTCCTTATGTATCATTACAAATATTTCACATATTCAAGCGCATGCTCTCTAATATAGCATCTCTTAAACGCTGCAAATCGTGACTCTCGCCTAATCAATGCCTGTAGCTTTCTCAAAGCAAACACTGAATTTGAATTTTGATCAAGCTCATCCAATGTATCATATAGCTTATTCATTTCTTTATTCAATTCATTAAAACGGAACGCACTTTTATATACCCTCATCCCGCTATTTTTCATATTAAAAACATCTGTCACAAGCTCAGCCGTCATTTCTGCATCGTAGTCATCCGTTTCTTTTGCTATAACCTCTGTATTGCCATCATGCAGTCTGAAATAAATCCTTTCCTCCGGATCATACACACAACAATCAATTATATGATTATCATACTTTCGCTGATTCTTCACACTATTACAATGCCCACATGCCAAAAATAAATTATTCCAGTCAAATCTCAGTTCTTTATATTTACCATCGAAATGAGGCTTCAAATGCTCAACCTGGGGATCTTGTAATTTATCTATTTCACATATATAACACTTATTATTGAAATCACTTATCAGGCGTTCAACGACATCCTGTTTATTATAACTTCCATTTGTTTTTTCCTTCTCAACGGTCAGAGATACCGGTGCCGGAAAACTTCGTTCCACTTTTACCATACTAGGCCTCCCTGTTCCTGAGCTTCGCCCTCAGCTCCTGATACTCTGTGGTAAGGTTTAATGCCAGATAATCCGGTATTTCGTCCAGATATAATTCAAGATCAGCAATTTTTTCATAATCATCTGCATTAAGTTCTGCTTTTTGTGATAATTGTTTATATTGATCAAATTTATTTCTCAATTCATCTGACAGCTCATCAGTGTTAAAATACCCCTCAACAATACCACTATAAGGTACATCTGATAAGCCTTTTTCAACAAGTGTTCTGCTCTCAAGATCATAAATAACCGCATTCTCCAAAGAATTTAAAACAAAAGGTGAATGTGTAGTAACAATAAACTGAATATTAGGAAACAGCCCCACTAAAACCGGCAATATTTTTTTCTGTAATTCAAGATGCAGATGTGTTTCTATTTCATCTATTAATACAACACCCTCCATTTCAAAATTAGTTCTAAGACCTGATTTAGCCTCCATTCTCATAATTAAGTCATTAATAATATCCAATATTGCAGCATAACCACGTGACATTGTATTAAAATCAAACGGCTCTCTATTGGATTCATGTATAGAAAATTGAAATGTCTCATCATTAAATTTAAGCTTAAGCTGATCATCATCGAAAATAGATTGTAATATTTTTTCAAACTGCATAAACCAATTATCAATTTTTTTTGACTTTTCACTATCTTTGGTAAATGCCTGTGTTGCCTTCAAATCAACAAGATATTTTGTGAGCTTTACTCCGGGATTGTCATTAATATTGTAATGATCCTCAAGCTGTATTTTCTCTATATTTTTGTATGGTTCAACCTGAAATTCTCTTTCGTCTTTATAATATGCAAAAATAAAATTTCCCTCATTAAATTTATTTTGCATATCAATCATAGAGTCAAAGACTGCTGTTGCGCCCATGTTACTTGATTTAGAGCTCTGCACAATTGCATCAAAATAAGTAACTAAAGCCTCCAAAACACTCGTTTTCCCACTGCCATTTTTTCCTGTTAAAATCAAATGCTTTCTTTTATTTTTATCCAAGGGAATTGCAATATTTTCTAAATGACGAACTTTTCTTATTTCTATTTCTGTTAAAAAAGTCTGTTTCATAATAATTTTACCTCGCAAATCATTTAATGATATTTAAAAGCATCCTCTTTATTAAGTATAGCTGATTTTCAAATTAAATACAATGCAGAAAAACGGCTGTTGTACTGATTTGGTACAACAGCCGTTATTTTATATTTTTTATAATAGTGGCTGCAAATCTCCCACCATTTTTTCCTCAAGCTTCCTGAGCCTCTCTGCAATTGCCACACTCTTTGAATCAGCATCGCGATATTCATTGAGACTGCCGCTGATTGTCTCTATGCCCATATTACAGCCCTCCGTCAGTAGCTTTGCTGCCTGGGACTGATCATCATTCACTGCCATCTTCATTGCAGTCTGCAGCTTCGCAGCCATCTTTGCAAACACACCAGGTTCCTTAATATCTGCACCTGCTTTGTCAAGCATATCCCTGCAATCCACTGACAGCCTTGTGTGCTCATCATAGTACTTGTCTATCAGCTCACGAAGCTGCTTGTCATCTGTGTGTTCTCTTATATTGTCCATACTCTCAAGTGCCATCTTACAGCCCGCTATGCAATCCTGAAGCAAGAGCACCGAATCATGATTCTCTATATTTTTGCTCATAAAAACCTCCATACTTCTTTTCTATCAGTATGTAGGTTTTCATGAAGAAATATTCACTTAATGCTTTTTAAATTTTTCTGATACAAGAAATCCAATACCGGCAAGCACAAATACCACCGCCAGCACGACCATCGGAAAACTATCTATATATCCAATATCAGTGGAATACCCCAAAGTTGCCAAACTAAGGTAAGTCAGATGTAGATTAATCTGATCCACCGCAAATAATAACGCTGCTGTCAGCCAACAAATTGATGCTGCAATTTTTTCACTCTTCATATGTATTCTCCTTTAATTATTGCTTTCTTTCCACACATACATTCCGTCAGGACATTTAACGTTTTTATCACCCAATTGCATCGTTACTGTTCTGGGACTTTCAGAATATACCTTTTTGCTGCTTTCAACAACAGTAACTTTTTTAGGTCCTCTTGTCACATAATATTTTTGTGACTCACTATTAACAAAATTTACTCTAGGCTTAAATTCAAGCCAGTTTTTTTTATGAGGTGCAACATTTATTGTCAACGTTTCTGAAAAACTTTTCGTTCCACACCAACCACTTCCTACCGCTGCATTAAACGCATCTTTATATCCACCACTCAACGATGCATTTATGTTCCAGAAACGCTTGCTGACACGGATACTTCCATAGATTGTTTTGAACTCGTTCCATTAGCAAGTATTGGGGAAATTCTCCTATTACTGCCATACTTTGTTCCTTTTGAGCTTGTTACAAATCTATATTTGTATGTGAACATTCCGCATGTATCTATACCGTTATTCGTGCTTAATTTGTACGTATCATAATTAAATAACCCCGACAAACTATTATTATTAATTTCCTCCGTCATGTTTTCTTTTTCAATCTGATTATATATTTTTTGAGCTTCAATTCCCGTATAAAACCGCAAATTACCATTCTCATCAGGTATAGCTATCTGCGTGACTTGTTCATAATTTGAATATAAATTTTCACTTTCAGAAACAGAACTATTTTCCGCTGCAAACACATTAACTAAATTACTGCTATTTAGTAATACTATAGTAAACAGTCCTATGCACAATTCTTTTAATATTTTCTTCATCTTAATATCGTCTCCTTTTTATGTAGTTATTATAAAGTATATATTTTACTTGGCGCCTATTAATATATTATCGTCAAATTATAAAGATTTTACTAAAATAAATCTGAAGTATTCTGAAGTTTTTCTCATTAAAAACTTAAATACCTGATTTTAATTTTATCCTCTATTACGTTAAATAAAAGAGACTCTTTTCCTGCGCAAAAAACAGAGGCCACTCTCTCGTTACTGCCTCTGCCTACTAATCAGTATTACATTATAATCAACTATATTCTCTCCCCCATACCATAAAAATAAACTTTAATTTTTCCTTCTTTATCAATTACAGCTTCCTGAAGCTTTATCTTTTCCGTTGTATTATCCACTAAATACCAATCTTTTTCTTCCTTATACAAACTATATATCTTATTTCTATAAATCACTTTATCTTCTTTAGCGATTCTCTTTCCCTCTGAATCAAAATAATCAGTATAACTATAAGCGATTAAAATAGATAAATTTTCATTTTGTCTATACAGTTTAACTATAAATGTAAATAGTACACTTATTGTAACATAAAAATATATTATAATATTTTTTGTTTTAACAACATATTCACTATTTAAGCCCAGCATAACATCCTGTATCACCACAATTAAAATCATTATATTCAGCAAAATTTTAATAATATCATCAATTGTATACCATATAGGAATTATGTTTTTATTATATTCCGTATTTAATTTGACATATAGTATTTTTATTATAGGAGTTAAGATCACCAAATAGCCAAAATAAAAAATAATACAAATTACTATGTATTTATTCAAAAAATTACATACACTTTGCGATAGACCAAATTCAATATTCTCTGGAATAATTGTTCTGATTTTACATTTATCTACTAAGCAAATCATGCAAATAATTATAAAGGAAATATTTTGTAACATATAAATAATTTTCCATGCAATATTTTTCCCATTAACAATATCATTTGTATCTTTATATAGTTCCTTTAAATTACTGTAAATACTCATTACGTTTCTCCAATCTATTTTATTATAATCTTTATAAAATATTATAATAATAAACTAAAGAAAACCCTTAAATATTTCCAAAAAATATAAATTTTTATTAACAAATCTAAATATATATCATTTTACAATCGGAAACTCCAGTTTAACCCAAAACTTCCCATGTTCCCTTGAATAGCTCATATTTCCATTCATCCTAAGCATCATCATATCCACACTTTTTAGTCCTATTCCAGTACTTTCGAGCAGTGTCTTATCATCGCATATTCCATTACCGATTTTGACTTTAAAATTATCTTTTGTAAAAAAAGTCTCCATTACTATTGGTTTATCTATATCTGCATATTTACATATATTATCTGTGAGATTAGAAAATATTCTTGATATAAGCCCCACATTAACAGCAATTTTAACTTTTCCCCAGTTAGCTTATCAATATCGATACTATATCCTCTTTCCTTTAAAACTGCATACATTTCAGAAAGATAATCTCCTACCGCATACTCCGTTTCTATGGGCTTATCCAATTCTATATTTTTTTCTGAGCTTGCCATAGAAAAATCCAACAGATTATCCATCTGTGTCTTTATATCCATTACTTTATCTGTCACTATATCCAGATATTTCTGATTTTCCTCATCTGCTTCATTCTCAAGCTTCATTATATCAATATGTGTCATGAGCCCAGTCAATGGCGTACGCAGGTCATGAGCCATATTACGCATCAGTTCATCCTTTTCCTGTCGCGCTTTTTTCTCCTGTTCCTGTGATGCTTCAAGCTCTGTTTGATAGCCCGCTATAATTTTTCTGATGCGTAGATACACAAATACAATTCCCAGCATAAGAGAAAATCCCACATCAAAAATCATTAAAGCTATATAATATTTTTCCGTAAATCCTGTATATATAAATACTTTCGCCTCTATATCGGCGAACTGGACAGATAGCTCATAGCTTCCTGTAAATCGGTAATCATACATATTTTTAGCCGGAGATATAAGCTTATCTACATTTGATTTATTGTATATTACCTTCCCATCATTCTGAACACTATAATACGCAACATCATGCTCCTCCATCCATTCATCATATTGCTCGACATCTGTAGTACTTATATCATTATCAGATACATATTGTTGAAACTCGTCTATATATGGCTTTTCATTATAGTATATCATAAAAGATCCAGCTTCAATATAATAGCTCAACAAATCAATTCCCAGATAGTATAATAGTCCCAAAACAACACATGTCCCTATAATCGCAATTGCAAACGTCAAAGACAGCTTTTGTTTTACTCTCTTTAAATCATCTCTCAAAACGGTATCCTCTTCCCCATTCTGTGTGTATGCATGCATCACCACATGCTTTTATAAGCTTATTCCTTAGATTTTTAATGTGTACCATAACCGTATTCTTTGCATTATATGTAAAAGTCTCATCCCATACCATCTCGTATATCATCTCAATCGTATATATCCTGTCAGGATTTTTCATCAGCAGTTTTAGTATCTCATATTCTTTTCCTGTTAATTTTATCTCATTATCATTAAACTCAACCTTGTTTCGATTCGTAAACAGTTTAAGTCCATCTGTCTCTATAGATTCATCCTTGTTTGTGCGATTTGCACTTCCGCTGTCATATACCCGATATCGTCTGATAAGAGCTTTAACCTTTGAAATAAGCTCCATGTTTGAAAATGGCTTAGTCATGTAATCGTCACCGCCCACTTCTAGCCCTTCCAGCTTATCCAGTTCTTCCGATTTTGCTGATAAAAACAATATCGGAACACTGTGTCTTTCACGCATTCTCCTGCAAGTTTCAATGCCGTCTAACTGCGGCATCATTATATCCATTATTACAAGGCTGAACGATTCATCTATTTTTTCCAAAGCCTCCATACCGTTTTGTGCAATTGCCACACTATAATGCTGCAATTCGAGAAGCTTCTTTATTCCACTGTATACTGTTTTATCATCCTCAACAACAAGAATTTTGTCCATTATATGCTCCTATAACTTTTTTAAAGCTGATTTAATTATATATCCATAACCATTGCCATATCGTATCTTAAGCCAATTTTCTGACTCCCCAACTTTCTTATATTTTGTCCCTTTACGTGCTGTTCCGATAGTTTTTGATGAACTTTTTGCCTTTTCCTTAATAGCTGTATTATCAACTATTACCTGATAACTCACACTAAAAATTCCTCTTGCACTATCTTGTACATTCTCTGATACTCCCTGCATTATTTCACAATAAGACATATCATCCTGTATTGATGCTGCCTGTACCGATGTTGCATCACCAAACACACTTGTAGTTCCAATTAACATTGTCATTGCTAAAGTTATCATTTGTTTTTTCATAAAAATTTCCTCCGCAAAAATTATTATTCTATTATATTATATCACATAGAAACGATTAAATTTCTGAAGAATTCTAAAGATTTATGAAATTTAAATAAGACCTTTAGACATTAATATATTGTTAAAATTACATTATACGCATCTAAAAGTCTTATTTTATTTGTATTTTTTTCATCGGATTAATTACTGATTCTTCTTATATCCTGTTTGCTCTTTGCGCAAAAACCATATAATTGTATTCCTATGCCGATTGCAAAAAAAGATAAAACAATAGAAATTATCCATAATAGAGTTGGCAATCCCGCATCATTAAATCGCTTTTTCCCCAATTCATAGAAATATATAAATGCAAGTAAATTATATATTATCATAATAATTATTATACCTGAAATACTTGTAAAATCAGTATGTAAACTAAGTTGAATCATTGCCAATACAAAATTCACAATAAAGTCAACTATAAGCAAAATAATATACCGTATCCAAAAATCAGTCCTGTCAATTTTATCTATGCTTTTATTAAATACAATTTTCATACATAATCACCTAATTCATATTTATATCTGTAAGCACATAATATTCCTGAACAAATCCTGTTTTATAATATTTCTTTGCCAATGCTACTAAATCTCCATCGCCTTTTGCATAAGAGGAGAATAAAAAGATTTATTTCTATAATAACTTAAAACAGAAACTGATTTTGCTGATTTTTCTGCTGAATATCCAATCCAATAATTATTACCTTCTTTATAATATGCATCCTTTATATAATAAGTTGAATTTATTTCCACTTTTTGATAACCATTATTAAACCATACTGCATAATTTTAAGTATCTATTGAAAACAATGTGCTCGCAACCCAACGAACAACTTGCCCCTTTGTGCCTCCGGGCAAAGCTAATACAACTGCTATAGCACTTTTACATTTTTGTGCTGAACTATACAATTTATTATTATAATACTTTTTCGAAGTTGTTGGCTGAACGTATGAAGAGCAAACAACTTTTCCCTGTGACGTATATCCTCTCTGACCATTATTATTTTTTTGTGTATCAATTATTTCTACGCTTTTTAATTTCAATCCTTCTGATAATCTTTGTTGTATTAATTCTTTTTCCTGTTCATTTTCCAGTAAAAACCTCTCATCTTTTTCAGATAATTTAAGCTGCTTTATAGTATCCTCATAATCCATATCTGCTTCTATACTTGAATTACTTTCATTTTGTTCATTTGCAAACACAGTTTGTCCCTCTCCTGCAATAAGTAAAAAAGCACATAATACTACATATAAAAATCTTTTACCCATAATATTTGCTCCTTCGCCTTTATATTTTTCTTATACATAAATTAGTTTTATAGAATACACAAAAATAACAGAGCGGATAACCGCCCTATATACCCCAATAGATCACATTGGAGAAATAGAAACTCTCCAACATGAATCTATAGTCATCAATATAAGTGCTATTATTTTTATCTGAAAAGAACTCATTATACTCTCCTGTAACCACAACTTTTTTAATCTAATTCAATTATTTTACTATTGCCGTTTCAGATATCCTTTTAAGTTTTTGGATTTCAACATCGGCATCAAAGAAAAGATATTTACCATTCATATACACTAGATTTGCAACTGCTTTATCATCCTGATACAAGGTAATATAACCATCATCGTTCCATTTCCAGATTCCCGTTTCAACCTTATCAGTATTCTCTATCTCCATTTCATATTCACCCTGTTTTTCATCGTTATCATGTATAATAGCTAATTTATTGGTACTCTCAACATTTTGATACTCTGAAAAGTCAAAAGTTCCATAATATAGTTCCACTGTCAGATGATTTTTTTGTTGTAATATGTTATATGTAATTAATACACTAATTACACCGACACAAGCGACAATCGCTGCGTAGATAATAATCTGTTTTCTATTTTTTTCCACTACATACTTCCCCCTTCTTTATTGTTTAATCAATGCCGGCTTTATTCTAACCGTTTGATACTTCTTGCTATAAACACCAGGCTTGCCCCAACTTGACCATTTACCATTTTGCTTTGTCCTATACTGTATCAACATTATAGTTGGTTTAACCTGCTTATTTAATGCTAATTTATAATAGCCTTTTCCAGTTGCCCTAACACCTATTCCAAATGTCCCATTTGAGATTTTCCCCAATGGTATTCCTAATGAAACAGAACCAATTTTATATCCAATCCCCACCGACAGCGAATAATTAGATCCACCCGACTCACTATAATATAGCATATCTCCATTTTTTAAATAAGTACCTTTTGTTGGTTGTCCTGAAACATAATGGTTTCCTGTCCACTGATTTGACTTAACTATGGTAATAAATCTATATTGTCTATTACCTGAATAATCATAATAATATGCCCCACTATAGGATGTAGTATCTGCATAAACACTGCTTTTTCCAATTGTAGTTGCAACCAGAATAGAAAATACAAACATAAATCCGATTAAATATTTTTTGTGCTTCATATATTTTGCTCCTTTTTTAAACTTAATTGTTATTTATATAGATATCTATATATCTACATATAATATATAAAGCTTAAATATTTGCTTAATTAAATCTAAATAATTCTGAATTTCCTTAAATAAGTTTAAATGCTATTTCCATTTACCCACTATCCTTCATTATTTAAATACCCATATATCTGATCATATGTCACCAGCGATACATTTCCCATTTTTCCGGCTTCCTCAATGCACCCTTGGGTAAATCCTTTTTTCGCGAATAAAAATAAATGGACATTCTCATATCTAAATAATCTGCTTCTCTTTTTCAGCTTTTCGAGTACTTTTACATCCACATTTTCATTTATCCACTTACATTCTCCAAACAATGCAGTGCTTTTATCCTGATCACCCATTATATCAATTTCTGTCTGTATTTTCTCTTGTGGATCTGTTCCCCACCATCGTCCAAGATTGCTAAATTCCACAGGTGCTTCCCCATCAAGCAGCAATTTCCACAGATACTGCATACATATTTCTTCAAATATCCTGCCCATATAATCTGACAGATTTGGAGCAATTCTTTTATACGCAAGTTCTGTTGCACCTCTGCTAATGATAGAATTATTATCAGGAATAAACCGATACCAGAATCTAAACATATTATCAGCTATTGCATATGTTGATTTTCTGGACTCCTTTTCGCCATATGGAGTTTCTTTCCGTATTAAGCCAAGATTAATCAGATTTTTCATATACTGTGAGCATACACTTGTCGTTTCGCCTATCTTGGTTGCGATTTCCGACATACGGGAGCTGCCTGTTGCTACTGCTGTTATTATTGCATTATATACAGCAGGTTCACGGACTTCCTGCTTTAACAGATTTTCAGGTTCCTCGAAGATTGCTGATGTGGGGTTGAGGAACACATTTTTTATATTGTCCTCTACACTTATGCTGTCATTCATCTGTAAAAGATATTGCGGAGTACCACCAACAATACCATATATCAGAGCCATATCCTCTGCTGAAAATCCGTTGAAATATTTGCAGCTATCTTCAAAATCAAACGGAAGTATCTTCATCTGAGCGGTTCTTCTGCCATACAAAGGTGCCTTATATGCCAGCACATTATCTTCCATGTAAGACATAGATGAGCCACATAATATAAGCATCATTTTAGAATTATCTTTATTTTTATCAATAAGCATCTGCAAGGTTGAAGCCATGCTTTTCGAAGCTTTTGCCACATATGGATACTCGTCTATGACAAGCACCAATCTTTCATTTTCACATAATTTAAATACATATTCTATTGCAGCCTGAAATGACACGAATGAAGTCCCCGGCATTATTCCTGAAGCATATTCCATGATTGCCTGACTAAAGTTCTCCAGATTCTGCTTTTCGTTGCTCTCTACTCCCATAAAATATATTGCTTTTTTATCCTGTATAAAATGGCTTATGAGAGCTGTCTTCCCCACTCTTCGTCTGCCGTAGATTACTGCGAATTCAAATTTATCCGAATTATATAATCCGTTTAAAGTTGCAAGCTCTTTTTCTCTTCCTATAAACATAGCTCTTCTCCCTCCATCTCTATACACAATATTTTATTACTTATATATGATTTAGTCAATCGTAATTTAGTTAATCGTAAATAACTAAATCGTAAATAACTAAATATTCATCTCACATTTTGCGTACACAAAAAAGACGGCCGTCCCGGTCCCCACCGGTTCAGCCGTCTTTATAATAAATTTCAATGTTATACTTTTATATTTTACTCTTATTTATACTCTTTTACTAACTTTTATACTTGTTTGGATTTAGCATCTACTGCTGCGCAAGCACTGCCTGTACCTCTGCCTCTGTAGCGCATGCCATTACCTTGTCTGCCAATGCCTTGCACTCTGCCATGCTACTGTCTGCGATGGTCTTTCTGGTCTTGAGCACACTTGTGGCACTCACTGAGAACTCATCAAGTCCGAATGCGAGTAACAGCGGAATGAGCTTTGGATCAGCTGCTGCCTCTCCACACATGCCTACCATGATTCCCTCTTTCTTACCGCACTCGATGATACGCTTGATTGCGCGAAGCACTGCCGGATTGAAGGCTGAATAAAGGTATGCTACCTTTGAGTTTCCACGGTCTACTGCCATCGTGTAGCCTGTCAGGTCGTTTGTTCCGATACTGAAGAAGGCTGCCTCTTTTGCAAGCACATCCGCCATCATGCAGGCTGCCGGTGTCTCCATCATGATACCGATTTCGAGGTTCTTGTTGTATGCAATGCCCTCTGCATCAAGCTCTTTCATGATGTCAGCTACCATTGCCTTTACACTGCGAAGCTCATCTACGCCTGTCACAAGCGGAACCATTATCTTTATCCTGCCGAATGCACTGGCTCTCACAAGTGCACGAAGCTGTGTATTGTAGATGTCTGTTCTCTGGAGGCAGAATCTGATAGCTCTGTAGCCCAGGAATGGGTTGTCCTCTTTCTCAAGGCCCAGATATGGGATTTCCTTGTCGCCTCCGATATCAAGTGTACGGATGATGACAGGCTTGCCCTTCATTGTCTCTGCTACTGATTTGTATGCCTCAAACTGCTCTTCCTCTGTAGGAATTGTATCTCTGTCCATGAAAAGGAACTCTGTACGGAAAAGTCCTATTCCCTCTCCGTCACACTCTACAGCTTTCTTTGCGTCCTCAGGCTTTCCGATATTGCATACAAGCTCTACCTTTGTGCCGTCTGCTGATACTGTCGGCACACCCGCAAATTTCTTTAAGAGCTCTTTCTCTTTTTTGTATTCCTCAAGCAGCTCAGCGAATTTCTGCTCTGTCTCAGCGTCAGGGTTTACGATTGCCTCTCCGCTTGTTCCGTTGAGTACCACTCTGTCACCATTTTTGACAGATGTACAGATTCCGTCAATACTGAGAACTGCCGGGATTTCCATAGCTCTTGCAAGTATTGCTGAGTGGGAGGTTCTGCCGCCCACCTCTGTGAGTATTCCTGCGATATTCTCTGCCACGATACCTGCTGTCATGGATGGTGTCAGGTCATGTGCCACGAGCACTGTGCCTGCCGGAGCTGCTGAGATATCGTAGTCCTCGATTCCAAGCAGAATCTTAAGGATTCTGGCTTTGATATCCCTGAAATCTGTCGCTCTCTGCTGCAAAAGCTCATCAGGTATCTGTGCAAATATCTCTGCTGTCTGCTCAAGCACCTGGTCGAGTGCCTTCTCTGCCGTGATTTTCTCACTTACTATGAGCGCTGTAATCTGCTCCTCTATGGTGGGATCCTGAAGCATCTGGATATGTCCGCGAAGGATATCCGCATCCTTTGCTCCGACTGTCTTTTCCATTCTGTCTGCCATGGCGTTTGTATCATTTACAAATTTCTCAATGGCTCCCTGGAGACGTGCGATTTCAGCGTCTGTATCTGTAATTTTCTTATTCTCAATCACTATCTCATGCTCTTCGATAATGACCACATTTCCGATTCCGATTCCTTCTGAGCCGGCGATTCCTTTGTACATATCACACCTCCGATTGACTTTACTGGTTGATTAATCTCCGAAGTTGTCTGCCTCGAGCTCCTCCATCTTTGCAAGTGCTGCTTCCTCGTCAGCTCCCTCACACTCGAATGTAATCTCTGCATCCTTCTTGATGCATGCTGCGATGATGTTTACAAGGCTCTTTGCGTTGATTCTCTTGTCGCCGAATACGATTGTTACATCTGAATCAAACTTGCCTGCCTCTCTTGCGATAACTCCTGCAGGTCTCATGTGAAGTCCCTCGGCTGCTTTTACTACCATTGTCTTGCTTACCATAGTTTTGTCCTCCTGATTTTAAAATTATTGGTTTATTTATTTCGCTCACACATATGATTAACTGTATCGTCCTCTGCTATTCATCAGCCTGTCATATATCCGTTGCTTTCTATGGTTTTATTGTACTGTGCGGTATGAGTTTTTTCAATATTCCCCAAAATGCAAAATTGCACCATCTCTGGTGCAATTTTGTATTAATGTGATATTCAGTTCCACCCCAGCTCTTTCCGGATAGCTGCACAAAGCTCATGAGGTGAAGCAGCCTCCCTGAGCCTGTCAGTCGCGCCATTTTCATTCAGAAGCTTTGTGAAGTCATGGAAAAATGCCTTTGTCGTGTTGACACTGTCAAAGTTTATCGCAAGCAGAAATATCATGTCTGCCATCCTCTCGCCCCACTCTATCGGCTTGTCGAGACGTATCACAAGTATCTGGCAGCGGTTTACATGCTCAGGCTTTCCGTGCGGTATGGCTATATTGCAGCCCACGGCGGTTGCCTCCACCTTCTCACGCTCCAGTACATCCCTCGCAAACTCGCTCTGCACTATTCCTTTGTTTATGAGAAGCTGGCACGCACGCTTTAAAACATCCTTGCGTTTTTTCGCCTTTTTCTCAAATATGATAAATTCCTCCGACAGCATCTGTGAAAACTCGCTGACCTCCGCGCTCTGGCCGGTCATGAGCTCAAAGCACTTGTTTCTGATATTTTTCTCATCCTGCGCACTGATTAGTGGAGAAACATACAGAAATCTCATATCATTGTGGATATCTGCCCGTGTATCTATGGTCGAAAGTATGAGGTCGCAGTCATACTCGTCAATATGCTCTATGCGGTCTGACGACAAAATGCTTACTATCCTTACATCCGGCACCCTGTTTTCTATTTTGCCCGCTATTATGCTGCCGGTCGCATAGCCTGCTGCACCGATTAACACTGCGCGCACTGTCATAGGATTTCTGTGCAGGGCTCCGCCCACCTGCAAGGCAATAAAAGCTATCTCATTCTCGCTCGGCATGGCGCCTGTGTACTTTTCGTAGTATCTCGATACCGTAAAGCATACCGTAAAGAGACTGGCATACGATTGTGTGATATCGGAAAGAAACGGATTGTCTATCTCTATGCCAAAATGAGTCCTCGCAATGGAGCCCGGTAAAAAGCTACGCATGCTCTCACGTAGAAGCTCATTTTCAATCAGATTGGCAGCGAGAAGATTTGACAGATACACTATCATCTCATCCTCTATGCTAAGCGCCTCCTCACAGGACATGACAACGCGGTTTTGTCCCTCGGCACAGGAAAAAAGCATTGCCAGATACATGATTTCAGGCTGTGAGAGGCTGATGCCGTGATATCTTTCCAGAAAGCCTGCTGCCTCCTTTGCCATGTGCTCATGCTCTGTCATTATGAATCCATTTTTCTGTACCTGCTGCTCTGTTCCGGTGCCCGCATCCCCATCACTTGCATCATCACACATTCGGTTCGACAAATCTAACTCATCCGGTTTCAGCTCTTTCTCCACATCCACCCTGAAAAGTGCAATGGCTATGTACTCTGCCAGCATCTGAAATGTGTAATCCGTAAAGATGATATCAAAGCGTCTCTCCACATGATGTATCATGTCAACCGCCATCGACAGATTTACGCTTCTGAAATTATTGGCTATCACCTCGGCCGCGCGTCTTGAAAGCCTGTGGTCATCGGTCTTGATAACCTGCTTATCACTGATTGGATATCTGCAGAAATGCCTCATGGCTTTTCTGATATCAAGCTCACTGCCTGTCGCATATATTCCGTAGCCCGCCGTTCTGTGCACCTTAATGCCAAAGAGCAGAAGCTCTGCGTCAAGCTCATTTATATCATCCATGATGACATTTTTGCTGACGTTTAACTCCTCCGAAAAAAGTGCATACGTGTATGTATCCCAGCCACTTAGCAGAATATACGATATGTAGTTCTGTCGCTTCTTCTGCGATACTGCTGCCGATCTCCGCCCTGCCACATCCAGAATCTTTCCTATCTGCGCATCGCTAAAGCACGGCTTCATGCCTTTGCCCGGCTTTCTGTCGAGCACCATGGAATTTTGCTCACAAAAATCAGCCACCTCCTTCAGATATGTCTTCACACTTCGCTCCGACATACCTGTGGACGCAGCAAGAGCCTTTGATGTGACAAGCTCATTGTTGTGCTCTGCCAGCTTTTCAATTATCAATAGTCCCTTTTCTGAAAGCATAAATCAAAGTTCTCCTGATTATACGTAATTTAACAATTCAACCGGTTCATCTATCAGATTTGTTGCACCATGCTCCTTCAAAAACTCTACATCCCTGAAGCCCCATGTGACAGATACGCACTCCAGACCTGAGTTCTTCGCTGTGGCGATATCCACATCAGAATCCCCCACATAGATTGCCTCATCCTGTGTCACTCCAAGCTCCTTTAGTGCCTTCTGCACCATATCAGGCGCCGGCTTTTTGCGGATGCCTTCTTCCTCCATCTCACCGATGGCTGCTGTCATGTAATCCTTAAAATACAGCTTGTCCAGCGATTTTACTGCAAAATCTATCTTGTTTGATACGATAGCCATTTTGATGCCGCGCACCTTAAGCTCCTCGAGCAGCTCCATGATACCATCATATGGCGATGTATTGTCGTTACAATGCGCATCATAGTATTCCTTGAATAATGCAAAGGTCTCCTCAAACTTTGGATTATCTGCCCCCTGTGGCACTGCACGCTCCATCAGCAGTCTGACTCCGTTTCCCACAAATCTGCGCACCTCATCGAGTGTACGCTCCGGCATGCCACTTTGTTTCAATGCATAGTTTGTTGCATTTTTTAAATCCTCGAGTGTATAGAGAAGTGTTCCATCAAGGTCGAAAACGACCGCTTTTTTACGGTTTTCCTCCTCCCCCTTTGCTATATGTGTCTTTTCAAATTCTGTCTTGCTTATCATATATACCTCATTCCTGTCATCATTATTCTTAAATAGCTTTACCTTGTGCTTTAGCACAAATGCTCTTGAAAAATCCTCCTCAACATGTATGCACACTTTAGCATGTGCCATTCCATCCACTATAGTCTCCGTAAATTATCTTTAATTCATTTTCTCATATGTGTATTTATGGCTGCTTCAAATCATCACATTATTTCAGGTACGGAAACATCAGCGAACTTCTGTCCTTCTCGTCAAACATCGAATTGTACTGCAGGATATTGTATGCCTTTATCCATTTTGCCTCGTCTCCTGTTGCCTCATCCACATGCATAAAGCACTCATTCTTTTTCGAATAATAGCCCCTTGAATTTATGGCCGGAATCTTCTCCATCAGCTCTGCAAGGAACCGGTTGTATGCCGGCAGATCTATGTTGGCTCTCTCAAGCGTCAGTGTGGACAGGTAGTTGAGGCTCGTCACATCAACTTCCTGTGCATCCGTGTCGTAATTGGTCCATATGAAAAACGGCACCTTGTACAGATTCTCAAGCTCCTGCTCCGTAAGTCCGGAATTGCCCTTGCCATTTAAAAGCTTGATAAAATCATTGCACAGCCCCGGCTGGTGGTCTCCAAAAAACACAATCTCTACCGGATCATCCACACCCTTAAAGTATGTGATGAGATTTTCGAGTGCCTTGTCACTTTCATTCAAAAGTGACAGATACTGGTTCGCATCGGTGTATGACGCTCCAACCTTGTAAACCTCCTGGTTGAAGTTGTCATATCTCTCACCGTAGCCACCGTGGTTTTGCATCGTGACTCCCATGATGTAAAGCTTCTCGTCATCGCTCTTTTTCTCGTATCGGTCAATGATCTTATCATAGAGCTCCTGGTCAGTGATATATTCCCTGAGTATCTTTGTCTGGTCAAAATCATCTATAAAGTAAGTCTCATCATAGCCCAGATGCGGATAAACCTTGTTCCTGCTCCAGCCTGTCGCATAGTACGGATGCATCGCAACCGTCGTATAGCCGATATTCTTCAGGTTTGAGACTATGGATGTCGGGTCATCATTTATATACTGCTGATAAACCACCGAGCCATCCGGCAGAAATGCCATCGAGTTTCCTGTCTCAAATTCCCACTCAGAGTTCGGCGTCTTTGCACCGTACACGGACGAAAGAGCATAGCCTTTAAGCGTATTTTCACTCAGCGAATCCATAAACGGCGTGACCTGCGTGTTGGTCTCAAAATCTCCCACCACCGACAAATCCGCAAACGACTCATTCATGATAACAATGATTGTCGGATTTTTCGCATCAGACTGCGAATATGAGCCGTCCGTTTCCTTGAAATTGCCTGCTATCTTGTCAACTGCTGCCTTGCTGTAACCATCAGGTGCCTTCACAAAGCTGTCCCTTATGCCGAGCACAAAGTTCAGCAGATAGCCGTTTCTGTACGTGCCCTTTTTCTCCCAGGTCTCGGTGTTCAGTGACATGGAATTCATAATGACATACAGCACGCATATTATTGTGAGAAGAATCGAAATAATCCTCATATGGATAGCTGACTCGAACTGCACTTCTATGCGCCTTACCAGCACTATATACAAAACAGCCGCCAGAATCACATACAAAAACTTGTAGTCTATGACGAATTTGTATTTTGTCACGACAGAAAGTCCTGTTCCCGCTGACTTCAAATCCGCATACGTAAACTCATTGCCACGGAATTCATAGACAAAGTAATCTATAAACCCAAACGCAAGAATGGCAATTGATGCTATGGTACATGTCAGCCTCGTGTTGTTTGTGATAAAAAGTATCACCAGATATATGGCGAGCGCCAGAACCACATTCACCACGCATACCATATCGGTGGTTTTCACAAAGTCCTCATCTGTCAGCAGCACATACTGCACCGAAAAAACAGATAGTATGGCTCCGATGGCAAGCAGTATCGCAGCCCAAAGCCACGACAGCTTCACCGGAAGCTCCAGCTTCACATTTACAAGTCCAAAATATACTGCCGCAAACAAAAGAATCACCCACCAACTTGCCGATGTAAAGTAACCTACCAGCGCGGCCGCCACTGCTGCAATTCCAAAATGTATGTTGTTTTGTTTTGTTATCTCAAATTTGATGCTCATTTCTGCCTCTTCATATTGCTTCTTAATGTTGCTTCTTAATGCTTCCTCTTAATGTGCCTCTTAATGCTTCCTCTTAAGACTTTCTCTTAATGCTTTATCTTAAGGCTGCCTCTTAATGTTGCGATTTGATTTTAAAAATATTTCCTAATTAGCAAAGAAGTCCTCAATTTGACTGTATATAATGTGCATCAGATTTGTTCTTGCCTCAACGCTTGCCCACGCAATATGCGGTGTGATAATCAGCTTGTTTGAATCCTTTATCGCACGGAGCGGATTGTCCTCACTCATAGGCTCCTGCGCCAGCACATCAAGACCTGCCGCCGCCAGCTCTCCATCCATAAGCGCCTGTGCCAGATCCGCTTCATTCACTATAGGACCTCTGCCAAGATTTAAAAATATCGCAGATCTTTTCATCTTTTCAAACGCAGCCTTGTCCATCAGACCAAGTGTATCATCCGTGAGCGGTGCATGCACCGACACGATATCAGACTTGGCAAGCAGAGTATCAAAATCCACCCTCTCGTAGCCCGGCTGTGAATTTCTTCCTGATGTAGAATAATATACCACATGGCAGCCAAAAGCCTTTGCGATATCAGCCACGCGTCTTCCGATATTTCCAAGCCCCACGATGCCCCAGGTCATACCGCTAATCTGGTGAAACACATTGGAAAAATGCGTAAACGACGTATCGCCCACATATTTCTCGCTCTTCACATAATCATCATAATATCTCAGCTTCTCAAGCAGGTAAAATAGCAATGCAAACGTATGCTGCGCCACGGTCTCTGTAGAATACCCTGCAACATTTCTCCATTCAATGCCTCTTTCTGCCAGATATTCTTTATCCAGATTGTTTGTGCCTGTTGCAGTCACACATACGAGCTTTAAATTTTTTGCCTGTCCTATAGATTTTTCATTTACTTCGACCTTATTTAAAACAATCACATCAGCATCCCTTGTGCGCTCCGCTGCTTCCTCTGCTGTCGAAAAATCATATTTGACAACCTCTCCGAGCTTGTCATATTCGGAAAGGTCAATGTCGTCACCAATTGTTTTGGAATCTAAAAATACTATTTTCATTGTTTTTTCCTCTGTGCTATATATTTATTTGTTTTAATTTCTATTTTAGGGGACTTCGCACTTGCAGGCTGTGATGGTGCGCCGGCATATGGTATATTCCTCAGAAATATATGAAGTCAGCCACAAAAAATGCATCCGGATAGTCTGTTTTATCAGTCTGCTTTTTATCGTCACCGAAGGTTAATGGAACTTTGTGGCAGTTCATATATTTCTTCGGAACACACCATACGCCAGCGATAATGCAGGTTTGCGTGTGCGAAGTCGTCTCAATATACGTATAAATGTACACATAAATATATATATACCACATTTCCGGAAATAAAACCACTGTATCAGTGTTTGATTAAACAAAGCTTAAGAAAGCCCACCATATTAATGATAAATTTCATCAATATGGTGAGCTTTTAATATTCTGCATCATACTTGCATGCAAAGCAGCATTTTATCTCACAGAAAATTTGTAATCTGTCTCTGTGTGGTATGTATCACCTGCCTTTGTAACAGGTGTACTGAAGTTGGTCTCATTTATTGAGTTTGGATAGAACTGTGTCTCGAGGCAGAATGCATCGCGGTTATTGTATTTGACTCCGCCCTTGCCTTCCTGTCCCACGATAAAGTTGGCAGTATAAAGTTGGATTCCGACACAGTCGGTATATACATCCATCTGTATGCCACTCTCAGGAGAGTATGCTGTTGCGACCTTTTCTACTCCCGGAGCGGTCTTGTCTATTGCAAAATTGTGGTCATATCCGCTTCCATAGTGAAGCTGTGTATCATTTGCCTCAATATCTCTTCCGATTGGCTTAGCCTCTGTAAAATCAAATGGTGTACCCTCAACCGGTGCAATCTCACCTGTAGGAATAGCCTTGGAATCCTTTACAGGTGTGTAATGCTCAGCATTTATCTGCAATGTGTGAGTGTATACGCTTCCTGATGCATGACCGTTCAGATTGAAATAGCTGTGGTTTGTCATATTGAAGGTAGTTGTCTTATCTGCCTTTGCATTGTATATAATAGCGAGAGCATTTTCCCCTGTCACCTTAAATGTCACATCAACGACTGCATTTCCCGGGAAGCCCTGCTCCAAATCTGCATCCTCTATCTCAAAGGTAATCTCATCTGCCTTCTGCTCCTTAACAGTCCAGAAGCGCCTAGAAAAACCATTTGATCCACTGTGAAGACTGTTCTCATTGTCATTAGCCTCAAGCTTGTATTCCGCTCCATCAATATTAATCTTTGCATCAGAAATTCTGTTTGCATATCTACCGACAGTAGCACCAAAATAGCAATCCTCCTTCTCGTATGACTTCACATCATCATAGCCGAGAATAACATCTCTCTCATTGCCATCCCTGTCCTTTACAAAAATAGATACAACTGAAGCGCCATAGTCTGTCAAAAGTACTCTCAATCCACCGCCATTGCTGATTTCGTAAAGCGATGCCTCCACTCCTTTTGATGTTGTACCGAAAGCTTTTTTACTCATGCCCCATATCCTCCTTTGGTTACATTATGTTTGTTGCATTTTTTGTAACTTTATGTTTGTTACATTTTGTTTTAGTACATTATGCTTTTTACATTATGTTCTGTTACTCTTTGCTTGGTAGCATTTCGATTGCATAATCGCGTTTTTCTTATTCTACGCATTCCTTTATATTTTACTTCTTTTGATCGCATAAGTAAACTTTTTCGTGCAAATATCCGATAAAATATTTATAACAATTATTTAAGTGCGATTATACGTTCAAAATAAAACCTAAAATCGTAGTTATAACGCAATTATTTTAAACTTTAAAAATATAAAGAGGATTAACATGAGTACACGAGTAAGTTCAGCAACAAATCTTTCAGCAACATATTTTATGAGAAATTTTTATTCAAACAACCGCGATGCCATGAAATCATCCAAACGCAAGGAATATAGTGTTACAGAGCTCGCTTACGATGATTCAACCGCCCTGCACCGCGCAGCTAAAAAATTAAAGAACTACAAGTATTCGGACGACGAAAATACAGATAACATCCGCGGAACAGTCCTGGCTCTTGTTGACACATACAACAATTCCATTGATTCTGCCTCAAACAGCAGTTCAAGCTCCATGAAACGTTACGCCAAGCAGCTCAAAAAGCTGGCAGGCAAATACACCGACGAGCTTGAGGACATTGGCATCACAATAAACAAGGACGGTACTCTGAAAGCTAATGAGGAGCTCGTCAAAAAAGCCGACGCAGACACTCTTAATTCTCTGTTCGGAAATGACAATGACTTCACAAGCAGTCTGTATCGTGTCTCACGCCAGATGAGCAGTTCGTCATATGATGATTACTACACATCTCTGCGGGCAGGAAGCAATATAAATCTGACGGTGTAAATCTAATGATGTTTTTTATAATGTGATTTGATGGTCAAAACCACCCCGTAAAAAGGGGATTGTACCTTGAAAATTTCACATAAACTAAAAAACGACTGCGGACAGATGAAAATCCATCTGTAATGCTATATTTGGGCTTATATACAGGGG